>Ga0247727_10000108_pt1 | contig 183571 bp, 152 predicted proteins | sample WisWelCaveWW1625_FD_202498 | JGI IMG/M metagenome (GOLD analysis project Ga0247727, IMG submission 202498) | Biofilm microbial communities from Wishing Well Cave, Virginia, United States - WW16-25 | ecosystem: Environmental > Aquatic > Deep subsurface > Groundwater > Cave microbial mat... | reverse complement strand
CCTCGCCCGGGGGAAAGCCCTCGAAGGATCCGCCGTTCGTGAGGTAGAGGTCGAGGTCGCCGTCCCCCTCCGCGTCGAAGAGCGCCAGGCCGCCGCCGACCGTTTCGACGATGAAGGGCTTCTCGGGAGACCCTGCCCGCTGGCGGAAGCCCGCGAGTCCCGATTCCTCGCACGCATCTACGAAGGAATAGGGCAGGACGGACCCCGGAGGATCCAGCGAAGCGGCTTCGTCCCGACAGGCTGCGAGGAGCGCGGAGAGGAGCGCGGCGAAGCGCGCTCCCCGGGGCACTACTTGGCCTCCTCGCCGCGGGCCTGGGCCAGGCCCTGCTTCGCTTCCTCGCTCTCCGGATCGCCGGCGAGGACGATCTCGAACTCGCGCGCCGCCTCCGCGTTGTACGCGAGCGCGAGGAACCCCTTGGCCGCGATCAGGTGCTCGTCGAGCTCCTCGGTCTTCTCGAGCAGGCCGTCCACCTTGGCCAGGAGCTCTTTCACGCGCGCCTCGTTCTCCAGCGCGCGATAGACGCGCGCGAGCTCGATCAGGGGTTGCACCGGCTCCAGTCCTTGTTGCTGCGCGAGGTAGCAGGCCTCCTCCAGGTGGTTCATGGCGATCTCGTTCAGGCCGAGCTCGCGCAGGATGATGCCGCAGTGCATGTGGATGTACGGATCCCCCTGGTCGAGCGCCAGGGCGCGACGGAACATCTGGAGCGCGTCCTCCCAGCGCTCGAGGGCGAAGAGCATGTCCCCGGCGGCGATCTGGGCCTCCACGTCGCTCGGGTTGTTGCTCGCGCGCTTGATGCGCGCCTGGAGCTTCTCGTCGATGGTCTTCCAGCGCACGCCCTCCTGCAGGACCCTGGCGTGGCCCTCCTCGTCCCCCAGGCGCGATAGCACGGTTGCGAGTCCGTGGTAGGCCCAGGGGTAGGTCGGATCGATCTCGATCGCCTTCTCGTAGGATGTCTTGGCGGCGGAGGGGTCCTTCTCCTCCAGCAGGTTCCCGATCTGGAAGTGGATTCCCGGATCGTCGGGAAGCATATCGAGCGCCTTGCGGAAGCTCTCGAGTGCCTTGTCGGTCTCTCCGCCCTCCTTCTGGATGAGCCCCAGACGCTTGTGCGCCAGTCCATGGGCGGGGTCGAGCTCGACCGCCCGCGTCAGCTTCGCGAGCGCCTCGTCCTTCCGGTCGCGCAGGTCCAGGGCGCGCCCGAGCCAGTAGGCGTGTTCGGCGCTTTCTTCGAGCTCGCAGGCGCGCGCGAGATGCTCGATCGCCTCGTCGAGGATCTCGTAGTCGCGCACTCCCGAGCCGACGACGACGTAGGACTGCGGGACGAGCGTCGTCCCCAGGGCGAAGTGGGCCGCGACCAGGTTCGGATCGACGGCGAGGGCGCGGCGGTACTCCTCGACCGCCTTCTGGTTGTTTCCCTTGTGCGACCAGTCGAGACCGCTCTGGAAGAGCTCTTGGACAGTCTCTGGCGCCGGAGCGCCGGCGTTTCCGGCGGGCTTCTTGCCGCCCTTTCTGGCCGGGGCAGGGTCTTCCGGAGTCGAGCGGGATTCCAACCCCTGCGGCGTGGCAGGGTCGGAAGCGCCGTTCGAGCAGGCCCCGAGGGCCAGGAGGAAGCCCACCGGGAGGGCCTGGATCCGAAGGTCGTTTCTCATGCGTGGAAAGGGGAATGGGCCTCTTTGGAGCGGAACGCGCCGTACCACCGATCTTCCGGCGGATCTCCCGGCCCGCCCAAGCATAATCCCGGGGCGCGTCCAAGGAAGTCTCGGGCGCCGACCTGCCACTACGGATGCAGAGGCTCCTCCTCGAGCTCGCCGGATTCGCCGTGGGCGTCTACTACCGCCGCGAGCGGCTCGGCAGGGCCATTCCCGCGAGCGGCCCGGTGATCCTCGTGGGGAACCACCCGAACGGCCTCGTCGATCCCGTGCTCCTCGCCGGCACGACCGACCGGGCGCTGCGCTTCCTGGGCAAGGCGCCGCTCTTCGAGATGCCGCTGCTCGGGGGGGTGATGCGCGGACTCGCGGCCCTTCCCGTCTACCGCGCACAGGACGATGCGGACACCGCGCTGAACGAGCGCACCTTCGAGGCCGTGTTCGAGGCGCTCGGCGCGAGCGAGATCGTGTGTCTCTTTCCCGAGGGGAAGAGCCACGACGAGCCCGTGCTCCAGCGGCTCAAGACCGGTGCGGCGCGCATGGCGCTCGGGGCCGAGGCGCGTGCGGGCTTCCGCCTGGGTGTGCGCATCGTGCCCGTGGGGCTCGTCTACCGGGCGAAGCGCCGCTTCCAGAGCCGCGTGGCGACATGGGTCGGCGAGCCGATCGAGGTGCACGATCTCGCGCCCCTCCACGCACGCGACGAGCATGCCGCCGTGCGCGCGCTCACCGCGCGCATCGCCGCCGGACTCTCCGCCGTGACGCTCGAGCTCGATCGCTGGGAGGATCTGCCGCTCCTCGAGTTCGCGGAGCGCATCCTGCGCGCTCCCGGGGCGAGCGACTTCGCGCGCCTGCGGCGCTTCGCGCGCGGCGTGCGCGTCCTCCGCGAGCGCGACCCCGAGCGCGTCGATGCGCTCGGCGAACGCATCGGCAACTTCCGCGATCGCTTGCGCGAGCTCGGCATCGATCCCGGGCGGCTGGACGCCGAGTACCGTCTCGCCTCCATCCTCGGGTACCTCGCGCGCAAGCTCGGCGTGTTCGTCGTCGGCGTGCCCTTGGCCCTGGCCGGAAGCGTTTTCTGGGCCGTCCCCTACGCGCTCGTGCCCTGGATCCCGCGCTGGATGGGAGCCACTCGGGACCTGCACGCCACGGTCCAGATCCTCGCGGGGCTCGTGCTGTTCCCCCTGTGGGCGATCGGGATCGCCACCTGGATCGGGTTCCTCTGGGGCCCCCTGGCCGCCTGTACCCTGGTCGCTCTGGCCCTGCCGTTCCTCTTCTCCTTGCTCTGGCTGCGCGATTGGCGCACGCGGGTTCGGGCTGACCTCGCAAGTTTCCTGCGCTTGGCGCCGCGCGCGGCGCTGCACAGGAGCCTCCTCGTCGAGCGCGGGGCGATCGCGCGCGAGATCGAGGGGCTCGTGCGAGAACTCGCAACCCCCCCGGAAGGCCTTTCGCGGGTGCGGGACTCCGCTCCGGATTTCCCGGGCTAGTCCGACCCAATTCCCGAACTGGCCTTACCCTTTTCGTGCAATGGGGCCCGCCGGTCCTCTCACCGGCGCGTCCCGGGTCCAGGAAGATGACGATTCCGCTCGCTTCCGCGTCGGGTGGCGTCCTTCAACCGCGATCGTTCGAAATCCTTTCTTCGATCCCGCGGGGAGGCGAGACGCTCCTGTCGCCCGACGCCCTGCGTTTCGTGGCCGACCTCGAGCGCCGCTTCCGCGAGTCGCGGAGCGCGCTCCTCGCCCGACGCGCCGTCGTCAGGAAACGCTTGGACCAGGGAATCTCGCCGGACTTCTCGCCCGAGACCCGGGCGATCCGCCAGGGCGACTGGAAGATCGCGCCCGTGCCCGCCGAGCTCCTGGACCGGCGGGTCGAGATCACCGGCCCCGTCGACCGCAAGATGGTCATCAACGCGTTGAACTCCGGAGCGCAGGTCTTCATGGCCGACTTCGAGGACGCGAACTCCCCGACCTGGGAGAACGTCGTCCTGGGACAGCGCAACCTGTACGACGCGGTGCGGCGCTCGATCGAGTACGTCGACCCGCGCTCCGCGCGCCGCTACCGGCTCGATCCCAAGACGGCGGTGCTCTTCGTGCGCCCGCGCGGCTGGCACCTGGACGAGAAGCACGTCCAGCTCCACGGCCGGCCGATCTCGGGCGCGCTCTTCGACTTCGGCGTGTTCTTCTTCCACAACGCGCACGAACTCCTCGCGCGCGGCAGCGGTCCCTATTTCTACCTGCCCAAGCTCGAGCATCATCTCGAAGCGCGGCTGTGGAACGAGGTGTTCCTTTTCGCCCAGGACGCCCTCGGGATCGAGCGCGGGACGATCAAGGCCACGGTGCTGATCGAGACCCTGCCCGCGGCCTTCGAGATGCACGAGATCCTGTGGGAGCTGCGCGAGCACTCCGCGGGCCTCAACTGCGGGCGCTGGGACTACATCTTCAGCTTCATCAAGACCTTCCGTGGGCGGCGCGCCTTCGTGATCCCCGATCGCGGCAGCGTGGGCATGGACCGCCCCTTCTTGTGCGCCTACAGCGAGCTCCTGATCCAGACCTGCCATCGCCGCGGAGCCCACGCCATGGGCGGCATGGCGGCCCAGATCCCGATCAAGGACGATCCTGCGGCGAACGAACGCGCCATGGCCAAGGTGCGCGCCGACAAGGAACGCGAGGCGGACCTCGGGCACGACGGGACCTGGGTCGCCCATCCGGGCCTCGTGGAACTCGCGCGCGCGGCCTTCGACGCGCGCCTCCGTGGCCCGAACCAGCTCCACGTGCTGCGCGAGGACGTGCGCGTTTCCCCCGCCGACCTGCTCGCCGTCCCGCCGGGCGAGATCACCGAGCAGGGACTGCGCACGAACCTCTCGGTCGGGGTGCGCTACCTCGAGACCTGGCTGCGCGGTCAGGGCTGCGTACCGATCGACGGCCTGATGGAGGACACGGCAACCGCGGAGATCTCCCGCGCCCAGGTGTGGCAGTGGCGCAAGCACGGCGCAAGGCTCGCCGACGGCCGCGCCGTCGACGCCGGCCTCGTGCGCGCCTTCCTGACACAGGAGCTCGCGCGCATCGGCGCGCGCCTGGGGCCCGATCGATACTCGGCGAGCGCCTTTCCGCTCGCCGCCGAACTCTTCGAGCGTCTGGTGCTCCGCCCCGATCTGGCGGAGTTCCTGACACTCGAGGCCTACGCCTATCTCTAGACCGCGAGTCAGCACCATGTCGCTCACCCCCTACCTGCCCGATTCCTCCAACGGCACTCCGCTCTCGGCCAAGCGCTGGCACGGCATCCAGCGCGACTACACGACCGCCGACGTCGAGCGGCTGCGCGGCTCGATCCGCGTGCGCTACACCCTGGCGGAGATGGGAGCCGAGCGGCTGTGGGAGCTCTTCCACAGCGAGGACTACGTCCCCGCGCTCGGTGCGCTCACGGGCAACCAGGCCATGCAGATGGTCAAGGCGGGCCTCAAGGCCATCTACCTCTCGGGCTGGCAGGTCGCCGCGGACGCGAACCTTGCGGGCCAGATGTATCCCGATCAGAGCCTCTATCCGGCGAACTCGGTGCCGGCGGTCGTGAAGCGCATCAATCAGTGCTTGCAGCGCGCGGACCAGATCGCCCACATGGAGGGCGATCGTTCGACCTACTGGTTCGCCCCGATCGTTGCCGACGCCGAGGCCGGTTTCGGCGGTCCGCTGAACGCCTTCGAGCTCATGAAGGCCATGATCGAAGCGGGGGCCGCGGGCGTGCACTTCGAGGACCAGCTCGCTTCCGAGAAGAAGTGCGGTCACCTGGGCGGCAAGGTGCTCGTCCCCACCGCGGCCTTCCTGCGCATCCTGAACGCGGCGCGCCTCGCGGCCGACGTGTGCGGCGTCCCCACGTTGCTCGTGGCGCGCACCGACGCCGACGCGGCCGCGCTGGTCACGAGCGACGTCGACGAACGCGACCGGCTTTTCCTGACCGGCGAGCGCACGAGCGAGGGCTTCTTCCGCACGCGGGCCGGGATCGACCAGGCCATCGCGCGCGGGCTCTCGTATGCACCCTACGCGGACCTCGTTTGGTGCGAGACCTCGCACCCCGACCTCGGCGAAGCACGACGCTTCGCCGAGGCGATCCGCTCCGTCTACCCGGAGAAGCTCCTGGCCTACAACTGCTCCCCCTCCTTCAACTGGAAGAAGAAGCTCGACGAAGCGACGATCGCGCGCTTCCAACGCGAGCTCGGGGCGATGGGCTACAAGTTCCAGTTCGTCACCCTGGCCGGCTTCCACGCCCTGAACCACGGCATGTACGAGCTGGCGCGGAACTACCGCGACCGGGGCATGGCGGCCTACTCCGAGCTCCAGCAAGCCGAGTTCGCCTCCGAGGCCGCGGGCTACACCGCGACCAAGCACCAGCGCGAGGTCGGCACGAGCTACTTCGACGCCCTGACCCAGGCGGTCTCGAACGGCCGCTCGTCGACCACGGCGATGGACGGGTCGACCGAGACCGCGCAGTTCCAGGATCTCCGGAGCCAAGAGCTCCGGGCGGGTTGATCCCGGGGAGGATCCTCGAGTCCCACCCTCCAGACTTCCATCTCCCTGGGAAATCCCCGCGCGCCCCGGGCGACCTGCTCCGCCCGGGGCGCCTTTTTTTTTGAGAAGTCCGTGGACGGGCGGTCGCCTTCCCCCTGTGCAGGAAGGCTGGCCCACTGGGCCGGTCCCCACGCGGAGGTCCGCTGGCGAAGGGGGAACAGCAGGGGTGAGGTTCCCCGGTCCGATGCGGCCCGAGGAGAGAGACGAGGTGATCCCGACTCCGGTCGGGATCACCTCCCTTTTCGGCTCCGCCGACGCCTTGCGGCGGCTCTCCTGCGCGGTGGGAAGCCCCGGAGGGCCTGGTAGGGTACTCCCCATGCCCAACCACGCCCCCCCGAGTCTCCCCCAGCCGCTCGATCCGCCGCGTCGCATCCTGCTAGGCCCCGGACCTTCGAATCCCGCGCCCTCGGTGCTAGCGGCGCTCGCACGCCCGACGCTGGGGCACCTCGATCCGCTCTTCCTCGCCGTGATGGACGAGGTCCGGCCCATGCTGCGCACGGTCTTCGGCACGGAGAACGAACTCACCTTCCCCATGTCGGGCACGGGCACGGCCGGCATGGAGACCGTGTTCGTGAACCTCGTGGAGCCCGGGGATCGCGTGGTCGTGGGCGCGAACGGCTACTTCGGCGAGCGTATGTGTGAGATCGCCCGTCGCGCGGGCGCGGAGGTCGTGCGCGTCGAACGGGAGTGGGGTCGCGCGCTCGACGCGGAGGCCTTCCGCAAGGCCGCGCGTGGACAGGAAGCGAGAGCCATCGCCGTGGTCCACGCCGAGACCTCGACCGGGGCGTGCACGGACCTCGCGCCGCTGCGGGCGGTGGCGGACGAATGCGGAGCCTTCCTGATCGCGGACTGCGTGACCTCGCTGGGGGGAATGCCGGTCGAACTCGACCGCCACGGCGTCGACGCGGCCTATTCCGGGACGCAGAAGTGCCTCTCGTGCCCGCCCGGCCTCTCGCCCGTGTCGCTCTCGCCGCGCGCGCTCGAGCACCTGCGCGGGCGGGGAAAGCCCGTCCAGAGCTGGTACCTCGACCTCTCGCTCGTCGCGAGCTACTGGGGCAGTGATCGGGCCTACCACCACACGGCGCCGATCAACATGGTCTACGGACTCCACGAGGCGTTGCGTCTCGCCCTGACGGAGGGGCTCGAGCCGCGCTTCGCGCGCCACGCGCGGAACGCGCGCGCGCTGTGTGCCGGTCTCGAGGCGCTCGGGCTCGAGCTCCTTGTCGCCGCTCCGGAACGCCTGCCCCAGCTCACCTCCGTGCGCGTTCCCGCCGGCATCGACGAAGCCGCGGTGCGACGCTACCTGCTCGAGCAGTACGGGATCGAGATCGGGGGAGGTCTCGGACCCCTGAAGGCCCGCATCTGGCGCATCGGCCTCATGGGAGCGGGGTCGTCTCGCCGCAACGTGGAACTCTGTCTCGCCGCTCTGCGCGCGGCGCTCGTGGCGCAGGGATTCCGGCCGAAGGGCGATCCTCTCGCCGCGGCCGCGTCGGCTTGAGCCACCGTCCATCGCCGTCCATGGGTGTCCGGCCAGCCGGGATGCGTTCGGTCTCGCTCGTCTTGGCGCTCCTCGGCGCCGCCTGCGGGGACGAGGCTCCGGCCGGACCGACGCTCGCGCAGGGAATGCCCCGACCGCGGGCCGGCGCCGACCGTCTCGGGCTCGTCTTCGATGCGCGCTGGATCGAGCGCTGGCTCGACGAGCCGATCCTCCTCGCCGGAGGAGGAGCCGCTCCCGCGACGCTCGTCCGCTTCTGGACCGACACCTGTCCCTACTGCGACGCGTCGCTCTCCGCGCTCGAGCGCCTGCGCGAGGAGTTCGCCGCCCAGGGGCTCGTCACGCTCGGGATCTATCACCCCAAGCCCCCGCGGGAGGTCCCGGACGCGACGATTCGCGCCGCCGCCCGCGAACGCGGCTACGCCGGGCCGCTCGCGGCGGATCCGGAGTGGAGGGCCCTCACGCACGTCTGGCTCGCGAGCGGCGAGCAGCCGAGCGCGACGAGCGCCAGTTTCCTGCTCGATCGCGCCGGGCGCGTGCGTTTCGTCCACCCCGGGCCCCTGTTCCATCCGCCGGAGGAAGAGCACCACCTGCCCCTCCCAGCGTCCGAAGCGGGCGAGGACTTCGAAGACCTGCGCCGCGCCATCCGCGCCTTGCTCGACGAAGCGCGCGCGGAAGGCGGTTGAGGGCCTCCATGTCAGCGCCGGACTTTCGCCGCGAAGCGCGTGCGATACCAGGAGAGCTCGGACAGCCAGCGCTCGCGTTCGGCGCGCTCGCCGGCCAGGATCCGCGCGCGGTCGAGGCCGGCCGGGGCGCCGGCCTGGGCCACGAGGGCGTCGTAGGCCCCCGCCCGCAGCTCCATGGAATGCGCCTGGAGGAGATGCCAGAGGGTCAGGCTGGTGAGCTTCCCGAGGAGGTCGGCGATCTCCTCCGCCGGCGGCGACTCCGCGAACTCGAGGGCTTCCACCCGCGCTTGGAGCTCCTCGGTCGCGTCTCCCCAGACCGGAGAACTCGGGCCCCGGGCGCGGGTCGCTCGGGTCTTGGCGTCGCGCGGAACGATCACGTGCCGATCCGCCCCGTCGAAGGACACGGCGCCCGAGGTGACCGCGATGTGGGTCGTGCCGTCGGCATCGACCGCGAGTTCGTAGAGGCAGCCGAGGTCGATCGAGAGACCCGCAGGGGTTCCGACCTGGAAGACCTCCGGGGCGGCGCTGATCGCGGCCGAGAGCCGCCCGCGCTCGAGGAAGAGCCGGTGTCCGTCCAGGGTCGAGCGCTGCACGCACAGGCGCGCCTGGGACCCGAGATCGACCGTCCCGATGTCGGCGATCTCGAGCAGCGCGTTCTCTTCGCGGCCGGTCTCGACCCATTCCCCCTCGCGCACGAAGCGCTGGGTCGGATGGCCTTCGACGACGTAGCCGCGCGGAGCCGGCTCTTTCCGGAGCAGGAACCACGTCCCGAGGGAGAGGACGGTGAGGACGCTCGCCGCCAGCGCGAGCACGAGCGCGCGGCGCGGCTTGGCTTCGCTCGCATGCGAGGCCTCCCGCTGGAAGGCGGGGGCCGGATCGCCTGCGAAGGCGAAACGGGAGAGGAGCTGCTCCAGGCGGCGCACCCCCGGATCCACCGGGTCGCCCCGATCCCACAGGTAGTCTTCGATCTCGTCCTTGTTCTTCATGGGGAGCCCTGACTGCCCTTGCGTGCGAGCTCGAGGCGCTCGCGCAAGAGCTTCATTCCGCGATGGAGGTTGACGCGCACGGAGCCATGGGTGAGGCCGCAGCGCTCGGCGATCTCCGGTCCGGAGAGCCCCTCGACCAACCGCAGGACGAGCGTCTCGCGGTAGGCCTCGGGCAGCGCGCGGATCGTCTCCAGGGCGCGGCGCGCTTCTTCCGGGTCTCCGGGGTCCGCATCCGCCTGCGCCCGGGGATCGGGTGGGTCGAGGGTCCCGTCCAGGGATTCCGCCTGCCGGCCGGGGGAGCGCTGCCAGTCCCGCGCCCGGTTGCGGGCGATCGAGGCCAGCCAGGCGCCGACGTTCTCCGGTTCCTTCAGGCTGCCGAGCGAGCGCAGGGCGGAGAGGAACACGTCCTGGAAGAGGTCGGGCACCTCGCGCTCCTTGACGTGCGACAGGAGGATTCCGTGGACCATGGCGGCGAAGCGTTCGTAGAGCTGGGCGAAAGCACCGGGATCGCCTCGCTGCGCGGCGACGACGAGATCGGCCGCGTCGCTCGGATTCACGCGCCGGACCTCGAGCCGAACCGCGACCAGGGGCAAGAGGAGGGTCTCCATCGGGGCACGGCCGGCACCCGGGACGGACGGCACGGCCGAGCGTTAGCGGGCTCCCTCATCCCGCCAGGGCGGCCGCGCTCTCCCGATGCGCCACCAGGGACCGGATCGCGTCCTCGAGCGAATGACGCGGCGCGAATCCCAGGTGGGCGCGCAGCCGCGAGAGGTCGGGTGAGCGCCGAGGCAGGTCGTCGACGGGCCTGCCATAGGCTTCCGCTGGGTCGATGCGGCGGATCTGCGAGCAGCTTCCCGTGGTGCGCCGGACCCTTTCGGCCAGCTCCAAGATCGAGAGCTCCTCCTCCCCTCCCACGTTGAACACGGCGCAGCCCGCGGGCGGCGCTTCGAGCAGCCCGCCGAGCGCTTCGACCGCGTCCCGGACGTGCAGGAAAGTACGCGTCTGCGCGCCGCTCCCGAAGACCGTGATCGGCTTCCCGGAGAGCGCCTGCTCGACGAAGTTCGGCAGGACCATCCCGTAACGGCCGAGCTGCCGCGGGCCCACGACGTTGAAGAGCCGGGCGACGACCACCGGCACCCGCGCGCCCCCTAGGAGCTCGCGCGCCAGCTCCTCGCCGCGGACCTTGGATCGGGCGTAGACCCAACGCGGATCCGCGCTCGTCCCCTGGAGCAGGCGATCGGTCTCACGGAAGGGGACGTCCGCTCGTGCGCCGTAGACCTCGGAGCTCGAGGCGAAGAGACAGGGCACGCACGCCTGCGCCGCGGCTGCGAAGACCGCCCGCGCTCCCGCGACGTTCGTTTCCCAGGTCTTCCGGCCGTCGGCGAGGACGCGCCGCACGCCCACGACCGCGGCCAGGTGGAAGACGCGGTCCGAGCGCGCGACGAGGCCTCTGAGTTCGAGCGTCGAGAGGTCGGCGCGCTGGAGCGAGAAGCGCGGGTGCTCCAGGGCCGAGCGCAGGTTCTCGAGCCGTCCCGTGGAGAGGTCGTCGAGGGCGAGGACCTCGGCCCCGCATTCGAGCAGGAGCTCGCACAGGTGGGAGCCGATGAAACCCGCTCCGCCGGTGACCAGGACGCGCATCGGGATCAGGGGCCTTGGACGACCCCGCTCCGGTTCGTCTTCCCGGGCGCTAGAGCGCGTCGCGCCTGCGCACGTAGACCTGGAGCGGCCCTTCCTTGGCGCTCCTTCGATACCCGAAGAGGTGCAGGATCTCCAGGGTGAAGACGCGTGCGATGCGCGAATCGACCCACAGGATGCGGGCCTCTCTAGGGTCCGACCGCACGCCCGGGAGCCAGGGGAGCGCGAGTTCCAGGCGGAGACGCCGCAAGACTGCCGAGAGCGCAAGCCAGGAGCCCTGGACCTCGCGCCCCACGAAGTAGGCGTCGTCCCCCAGGCCCTGGTAGCGCGGCATCAATAGCAGCCCGCCGAGGGGACTGCGCAGGGTGCGCGGGCGCTCCAGCGGCCCGACGCTGGCAAGGGCCTGGCCGCGCGTGATGCGGTCGAAGTTCGCGAACCCGGGGAGCATCGTGAAGCTCTCCCCGGAGGGCACGGGCTCCCGGTGACGGAGCTCGACCACGCGCGGGAGTCCGGCCCCCGCCCGACGCAGGAGCGCGCGCTTGTGCGCCAGGTCGGGGGCGTCCGCCTCGCGCAACATCCCACTGGACACGAGCGTGATCCAGATCGCGGCTTCGTGGTGGTCGACCGTCGCAGGGCTGTGGTTCTGTCCGCCTTCGAGACACACCGCCGTGTGGCCGAGCTCGGCGACATAGGAGAGCAGCGTGCCCTCCACGCGCTCCTCGAGGCCGAGGATCACCGGGACGCCCAGGCGCACGGCGATACGGCGGTTCTGCAGGGTGTCGCCCATGATCACGAAGGGCGCGCCCGGGGCGGACGTCGAGTGCAGGTCGAGCAAGCACACCCTTGACCAGGCGAGCCCGAGGAGCGGCTCGATCGCCGCCAGGAGCTCGCGCTGCTCGCGTACCTCGGCCTGTCCCTCCGTCCCCACGCTCGTGCGCAGCTCCTCGATCTCCCCTTCGATCCAGGTCCGGTTCAGGTCGCGCTCGAGGAAGCGCCGGCCGACCCGCAGGGCGCCGAGGTTTCCGGCGAGCGCCACGAAACGCCCGCGCAGGGCGGGGCGGGCTTCGTCCAGGGCGGCGAGCACCCTGCGCGCGGCGAGGACGCCCGCCGGTTCGTTCCCGTGGATCCCGCCGAGCACCAGGAGGAGCGGACCTCCGGGAGGGCTCGCGCCCTCCTTTGGATAACTCCCGAGCCTTCGATCGGCGATCTCGAGCATCACTCCTCGGGCAGCCACTCGTCGAGGAGCTTGGCCGCCACCTCCATGAAATCGGAGTCGGTCACGAGTCCCACGAGCTTTCCATCCTGGACCACGGGCAGGCAGCCGACCTTGTGGGTGCGCATGATCTCGATCGCCTTGCGGGTCGAGGTCTCGGGCGTGACGGTCACCGGATCGGTGCGCATCACCTCGCGCACGGCGATGGGCTTGGCGCCCCGGCCCTGGCTGATCATGCGCATCAAACCGCGATCGGTCACCAGTCCGACGATGCGTCCCTCTCGGTCCTCGACGGGCACGTGGCGCAGGTGTTCCCAGTCCATCACGCTCGCGGCCAGGTCGATGAGGTCCTCGGGGTGCACGGTGAAGAGGTCGGTGACCATGAACTGCCCGACGGTGCGGTAGCTCTCGCGCACGTCCCCCACGTTCTCGGGGCGGGCGATCTTCCAGGCGTGCACCGGCGTGCCCGCGCTCTGATTCGCGATCATGCTCGCGGTGAGCGAGCGGAAGGACTCGTCGGAGCGACGACCGTCCATGCTCTCGAGGGAATCGAGCATCCAGCGCGCGCCGGTCTGCCCGCTCGCCACGCGTTCCTCGAGCACGCCGAGGTAGCGCTCGACGTCGAGCGCGTCGATGCCGCGCTGGCGCAGGCCCGCGCGCGCCAGCGGCAGGAGGCGCGAACGGATCAGCTCGGACGCTCCCAGCACCTCGCCCCCGAACCAGCGGATCCGGGCGTCGAGGCCGTAGCGGGCCGCGGCCATGAAGTTCCCCTTGGCGTCGTCGAAGGACATCGCCCTGCGCACGTCCCCTATTTCCTCGGTCACGGCCACCATCAAACCGAAGAAGAAGGCGGCATTGGCCATCTCGTCCACGACGCTGGGGCCCGCAGGCAGGACACGCATCTCGATGCGCAGGTGCGGCCGGCCCGCGGAGATCCCGTAGCAGGGACGGTTCCAGCGGTAGATCGTGCCGTTGTGTAGCCGTAGTGCCTTGAGGTCGGGCACCCCGCCCCGAGCGAGCACCGCGAGCGGGGACTCGCCCGGCTCGTTGGCGATCAGGACCTTGTAGCGCGCCACGTCCTCGCGGAAGATCTCCAGCACGGACTCGTGCACCCAGTCGTCGCCGAAGTTGACCCGCGCGCGGCCGCCGCGCATGGCCTGGGCCACCGAGCGCGTGTCGATCGACTGCTGGAACAGGGCGACGCGCGTCTCGTGCCACAGGCGGTGGCGCAGCAGCACGGGCGAATTGACCGCGGCCGCGAGCACCGGCGCGGTCGCGACCTGCGCCACGTTGTAGAGCTTGGCGAACTCCTCCGGGGCGACCTGGAAGTGCACCTGGAAGCTCGTGTTGCAGGCTTCCAGCATCACGTTGTCGTGGGTGCTCTGGAGCTCGTCGAGGCCCTTGATGTAGGTGCGGAACTCGCCCCCGCGCAGGTCGCGCATGACCTGGTTGAGCTGGTAGAAGCGCGGGATCGGCATCATCGACTCGAGGCCGAGGTCGCGCTTCTCGAGCGTGGGCAGGATGCCCGTCAGGACGATGCGGGCGCCGTGGCGCTCGGCGGCCGCGCGCGCCTGCTCGAGGAGCTCCTGGAGCTCGCGCTCCATGCGCGACAGGCAGTCGCCCGAGAATTCCTGGGGCGAGAGGTTCGCCTCGAGGTTGAACTGCCCGAGCTCGGGCTTGAAAAAGGCCTCAGGCAGGTCCTCCAGGATCGCCGGCGCCTTGTTGGCGGGCCGCATGGCCCGATCCACCAGGAACATCTCCTGCTCGGCCCCGATCCGGCGCACGCCGGTCTCGAACAGCCCCTCGCGCTCGATCATGGCTTCGAGCGCATGGACGTCCTCGAGCAGGGCCCGCATGAAGGCCCGCAGGTCCTCGCCGCTCGACTTCTCTTGGATGCGCTGCTCGCCCATGGCGTCCGAGGGCCGGGCCCTCCGCGACGGACGCGAAGATAACAGAAGCGGGCGCCGGAGGGCTCGGGGGCTCCCGCGAGTCGCTACACTCGCCTCGCCATGCAGGGCCGCCCGCAGGAGGGCAAGGATGTCGGCGAGCGGCTGGCGGCTCAAGGAGATCGCCTGCGTCTGCTATTGAGACACCTCTCGAGTCGGGCGGTCCGCGCCCGCTTCGAGTTCGAGGACCTGCTCCAGGAGGTCTATCTGCGGGCGATCACCGCGCCCTCGGGGCTCCCGCCGGCGGAACCCTCCGAAGGGCAGCTGTGGCGCTTCCTGGTCGCGATCGCGCGCCACACGGTCGTCGACGCGGCGCGCTCGATCCGCGCTCGGAAGCGCGAGGGTGCGTCCCTCTCGTTCGATTCGTCCTCCACGGCCGGACGGCGTGCGAGCCAGATCCTCGCGAAGAGCGCCGGTCCCATCACGCGCGCCTCGGCCGCGGAATCGGCGCGCGCCCTCCACGCGGCGTTCGAGGGCCTCTCGAGCGAACACCGCCGCGTGATCGGGCTGCGGCAGTTCGAAGGGCTCTCCGCGCGCGACACGGCGGCCCGCCTGGGGAGATCGGAGACGGCGGTTCATTCCCTCTATCGCCGGGCCCTGGGCTGGCGCGCGACCAGGAGCTCGATCGGACCGTCGCGCTCAAGATCCTGCGCCCGGGCCTCGCGCTCGAGCCCAAGCACGTCGATCGCTTCCGCCGCGAGGGCCTGGCGATCGCGCGGCTCCAGCACCGTCATGTCGTGCAGGTCTACGACGTCGGAACGGACAAGGGCCATCCCTACCTGGCCATGGAGTTCGTCGAGGGACCTTCGCTCGCGCGCGTGATCGAGGCCCTGCACGAGCGCACGGGCTGGAGCGCCGACGAGCTCGTGCGCTCGAGCGGCCTCTCCGCGCTCGGTTCGCACGGACGGACGCTCGAACAGGCGCTCGCGGCCATGCTGGCGCCGGTGGCGCGGGCGCTGGAGGCCGCCCACGCCCGGGGCATCGTCCACCGCGACGTGAAGCCCTCGAACATCCTGATCCGCTCCGACGGGACGGCAGCGCTGGCCGACTTCGGACTGGCCAAGGGCGAGGGCGATCCCGGCCTCTCGCTGACGGGCGATCCGCTCGGAACGCCCTACTACATGTCCCCGGAGCAGGCCTGGCTCTCCGAGGTGTCCGTCGATCATCGCACCGACGTCTACAGCCTGGGCGTCACGCTCTATGAAGCGTTCTCGCAGCGCCGCCCCTTCGAGGGCACGAACGTGCTCGAGATCTTCGACAAGATCAAGACGGCCTTGCCGCCGTCGCTCCAGAGCGTCGAGCCGAAGGCGAGTCGCGACGCGGCCGCGGTCGTGCGGCGCGCGATGGCGCGCCGCAGAGAAGATCGCTACGCGGACGCGGCGGAGTTCGCGGACGACCTCGAGGCCCTGGCGGAGGGACTTCCGGCCCGTGCCCGGATCGCGGAGGGTGGCCGGCTGCGGCGTTTCTGCACCCAGATGCGCTGGTACACCTCGGGGTATCCCTTCGAGTACAAGTCCACGCGCACGTTCCTGGGGCTCCCGCTCGTGCACGTGATCTCCCGCGCGCGCGCCCCCGGACAGCCGGTCAAGACCGCAAAGGGCTGGTTCGCGGCGGGCGAGCGCGCGGTCGGCGGCATCGCCTGCGGCGGTCTCTCGGCCGGACTGCTCTTCTCCTGGGGCGGAATCGCCCTGGGGCTCCTGTCGTCGTTCGGCGGGATCTCGAGTTCGCTCGTCGCGATCGGCGGCGTCTCGCTCGGGTATCTGGCCTTCGGAGGCGTTGCGCTGGGCTATGGCGCGGTCGGCGGCTTCGCGCGCGGCGTCTACGCCTGTGGCGGCAACGCGCAGGGCGATCACGTGATCACCGACGGGCGTCAGGATCTCTCGCCCGAGGCCTTCTTCGCGGGCGTGTTCCCCTGGTTCGAGCGGTGGATCTCTTGAAGGGAGTCGATCCTAGTACGCTCGCGGGGCCTCGCCGGTGATGCTCTTCCACTCGCGGTCGGCCGCGGGCGTCAGCTCCTCGGGCCCGTCGCGGAGCCAGTTCTCCAGCGCGTCGGCGTAGAAGGCCTTGAAGAAGAGGAAGAGCCTCCCGTCGGTGACGAGGAAGTTCTCGGGGTCGATCGTCACCTTGCGCCCGCCGTCCGCCATGGCGTGGGCGCACCAGCCGCCGTAGGTCGGTTCGTAGCGCGCCAGGTTCGCGCGGAAGAGCTCGCGGTTCTCGGGCGTCGCGAACCAGTAGGTCACGCCCTGCACGTCGGTGGAGAGTTCCGGCCGGCCCTTGCGCGCTTTGCCGCCGCCTTCGGGGTGATAGGCGACGACGTCGTAGCCCTGGACCGCGAGGCCCGCGTCGTCGACGAGGTAGTGCGCGCGCGCGGCCTCGAGGAAGGTCTTCGGAGCCGTCGAGACCTCGCTGCGGGTCGAGCAGGCGGCGAAGACGAGGGCGGCGGGAAGGGCAAGGCGTGGGAAGCGCAGGTGCATGGGGTTCTCCGGGTTGGCGGATCGCCCCTTCGGATGCTCGGCGCTACCATCGGTTACAGGCCGCCTTCATCGTCGCCGGAGAGAACAAGGGGCACCGCCCATGAATCCTGCCGTCGCCGCCGCGCGCACGACCGCCGCGGACCTGCGCGCCCTGCACGCGCGCATGGGCCGCGTCTACCACCAGCCCGTCTCGGTGCGCTCGTTCACGAAACAAGCGCTTCACGGTCAACTTCCGCGTGCCCTTGGGCGAGCTCTGCCGGATCGTCCCGGACCCGATCGAGCTGGACGAGATCGGCGACACGGGCCTGGGGATGCTCAGCATGTGCGCCTGCGACTTCTGGGTGGACCGGTTCGGTCCCCTGCCGATCCCGCGCGTGCGCAACAACGACATGCTGTGCCGCGTGAGCGCTCGGATCTCGAAGCGCGGGACGGTCCGGCGCGCCTACTACACCCTGCGCTCCGACTCCTCGTCGCGCTTCCTCGGCTTCTTCGGGCGGCGTTTCTCCCACTTCCGCAAGCAAGTGTCGTCCTTCGCGCGCGTCGACGACGGGGAGCGCTACTTCCTCGAGTGCCGGGCGGAGGACCCGCTGTGCGGGGGCCGGCTCGAGGCCCGCATGGCTTCCGTGACGAAGGCCCGTCCATCCTCGACCGTGTTCGCCGACGTCGAGGAGGCGAAGCGCTTCGTCTTCGACCTCGACGGGAGCTGCGGCTACAGCTACGAGAAGGACGCGCTCTCGTTCCAGGAGATCGAGTACCCGCCCTGGGACATGTACTTCTGCCACGAGGTACGCTACGAGTTCCCGCTGATCGAGTACCTGGCCCGGACGTTCGACCTCGCCCCCGAGTTCGACTGTGCGCTCTTCATGCAGGACACCCCGCAGACCTGGGGGTCCTCCTGGCTCTTTCGCCGCTGAGCGTGGAGTCGCCTAGACCTTCGGCGCGTTCGGCCGCGCCGAGCGAGCCAGCACGACGCCGAGGAGGAACAGCACGGCGAGCGCGATCAGGCTCTCGAGCGGGCTCGGCGGCGGCGCCTCGTAGCGGCCCAGGTTGCGGGCGAAAGCCAAGCCCGCGATGAGGACGCCCGCCAGGCCCTCGCCCGCGACGAAGCCCGAGGCGCACAGGATCCCGGCCTCGACGTCGACCCGCGAGGCGTCGCGCTCGGCCCACTTGCGCACGATGCCGCCGAGGAAGATCGTCGAGAGCGTCGCGAGCGGCAAGTAGGTCCCGAGGGCGAAGGAGAGCGCCGGGAGTCCGACGAGGACCGCGGAGAGCGTGAGCGCCCCGCCCATCGCGAGCAGGTCAAAGGGCAGGTTCTCGCCGAGCACCGCCTCGACGACGGTCTTCATCAGGCGCGCCTGGGGCGCGGGCATCCCGCCCTCGCCGAAGCCCTCCCCGCGCCCGATCGCGACCACGACCAGCGCGACGGCCCAGCAGGCGACCGAGGCCGCGAGCAATTGCCCGTACTGCTGCAGCGCGGGCGTCCCGCGCACGAGGAAGCCCGTCTTCAGGTCCTGGGAGATGTCGCCGGCCTTCGAGGCCGCGACGCACACGACCGTGCCGACCGTGAGGACCGCCGCGCGCCCGTCGAGGCCGCTCCAGCCAAGGAGCGCGAAGACCCCGGCGGTGCCGGCCAGCGTGATCAGCGCCATGGCCGAGGTCGGGTTCGAGGAGACGCCGATCACGCCCACCATGCGCGAGGAAACGGGCACGAAGAGGAACGCGAAGAAGGCCGCGCCGAGCGCCGCCGCGAAGCGCGCCGCGGGCGAGAGCTCGCCCGCCAGGACCCCGGGGACGAGGGCCAGGACGAGCACGACGAGCAGGATCCCGGCCACGAGGATCCAGCCGGGGAGATCCCGGTCCGTCCGTTCGCCATCTCCGCCGCGCTTCCCGCCGCGGAGCCCTGCGAGGACCGCGGCGAGCGAGCGCACCATCGTGGGGCCCGTGCGCGCGACGGTGAAGAGACCCGCCGCCGCGACCGCGCCGGCGCCGACGTAGATCAGGAACTGGTCCTTGACCGCCTTCACGCCGAGCGCCGGCCCGCCGGATCCCAGGAGATGGGCCTTGGTCACGAGCGGGTAGAGCACGAGCGAGGTGATGAACCCGCCCACGACCATCACCGAGGCCGCGCGGAACCCGATGATGTAGCCCACGGCGAGGAGCGCGGGCGCGATGCGCAGCGAGAGGGAAGCGTTCTCGCCCAGGTTCGCCGAGACTTCCTCGGGCAGGAGGTGGAGCTGGGTGAGCACGATCTTGACCAGCGCCGCGAGCGCGAGGCCGATGAAGATCCACTTCCCCCCTGTGCGCCCGCCTTCCGTGGCGCGGATCACGTCGGCGCAGGCCCGTCCCTCGGGATAGGGCAGCTCGGCGTCGGCCTGGACGATGAGCAACCGGCGCAGCGGGACCATGGCCAGGATCCCGAGCAGTCCCCCGCACAGGGCCAGGAAGGCGACCTGGTGGATCGGCGGGACGATCCCCCACATGAAGAGAGCCGGGATCGTGAAGATGGTTCCCGAGGCGAGCGACGAGCTCGCGCTCCCGATCGTCTGCGCGAGATTGGCCTCGAGCACCGAGCCGCCTCTGCCGAGCATCCGGAACACGGCCACCGAGAGCACCGCGATCGGGATCGAGGTCGAGACCGTGAGCCCGGCCTTGAGGCCGAGATAGGCGTTCGCCGCCCCGAAGAGGACCCCGAAGAGGAGCCCGCACAGGACGGCCTTGAGTGTGAACTCGGCGACGTGGGCTCGGGTCACAGAAGGCGCAGTCAACGCTGCTTCCGCCCCTGACGCAAGGCTGGGACCGAATCGGAAGAGGCGATCGGGATGCCCCCCCTGAGGGTCGGGTGGAGCCGTGAATGTCAGGCTCGCCGGGTAACCAAGGGTCGAACGGCAGGGTCGACGTCGCGTCGAACCAAGGAGGTCTCTTCTCATGCGAGGTCCACTTCGAATGCGTGCTTCGTGTAGCCCCCCAGCCGGGCACCCTGCCGACCGACGGCCGTCCCACGCGCCTGGACATCGAATGGCCCCCCTCCGCCAACCGCGCTACGATTCTCCCGTGCGCGTCTTCCTGAGCTACCACCACAAGGACGCCGACGCCGCTGAGGTCGTTCGGAAGTCGCTCGAGCGGGCAGGTTTCGACGTCTGGGATCCCCGCACGCGCCTCCTGCCCGGTGAGGACTGGAACAAGGCGGTCGGCGAAGCCCTCCAGTCCGCTCGCGCCATGATCGTGCTGCTCTCCCCGGAAGCCGTCGAGTCGCCCTGGATGAAGCGGGAGATCGCCTACGCGCTCGGGGAGCGCCGGTTCGAAGGACGTCTGGTCCCGGTCGTCGTCCGGCCGGTCTCCAAGGTTCCGTGGATTCTCGCGAAGCTACGCGTCTTGAGGCTCGCGCCCAACGTCAAGCGCGGTACCCGCCGGATCGTCGAGGCACTGAAGCACAGGCCGAGCGCCGCGTGAATGCGCCCGCGTGAGGTCTTCCTCTCCCACTCGCACCAGGACAAGGTTTTTGCGAGGGAGCTTCACAGCGCTTTCCGAGGGCGCGGGATCAACTTCTGGTTCGCGCCCTACAGGATCGTCGGCTCGCAACGCTGGCACGACGAGATCGGTCGCGCCCTGCAACGCTGCGACTGGTTCCTGATCGTGCTAACCCCCTCCGCGGTCCGATCGAAGTGGGTCAAGCACGAACTCCTGTTCGCGCTGAACGAAGAACGGTACGAGGACCGCATCGTCCCGGTACTTCGCAAGGACTGTCGGTTCAAGGAGCTCTCCTGGACCCTGGGGCAGATCCAGTTCGTCGATTTCCGCAGGGACTTCGAGGAAGGCTGCCGGGAGCTTTGCCGAGCCTGGAGCATCCGACACCCTGTAGGGAGAACGGAACCAAGAACGGTCCACCGGCCGGGGGCCAAGCGCAGGAGGCGTTCCCGGTAGTCCAGATCCGCTGTACACCGCTCGCTGCGAGACAGATCAAGCGCCAACCAGGTGCTCGACCCTCGTAACCCGCACCCAGGCCTTGGAGGCCCCGACGCTGCCGGAGAGAACCCACTCCCCGTGCGCCCAGCCGCTGGTCTTGGCCGCGATCTCCGTGACGCGTAGACGCTTCGCCAGGACTTGCTCACAGACGTAGCCGTGTTGTTCCTCGAGTGCTCTCGTGAGCTCCCCTCGTATGTCCTCGAACGGCTCGACCTCGAGTTCGACCCGATCCGTCAGGAACAGGCCGGCTTCTTTTCTCGCGACCTGAGCGAGTCGAATCACGTCGCGTGCGAGGCCCTCGCGCTCGAGCTCACGGGTCAATCGCGTGTCCAACAGGACGACCGACTTCGTCCCGGGGATCGTGCCGGAGATCACTAGGCTCGACGCATCGACCACAGGAACAAGACGCTGGACGTAGTCCCCTTCTGCCTCCGAGAGGAAAACCGTCTCTCCGTCCACATCCAGTCGCAGACGCCCTGGATTCTGACAGACCCCGGCATCGTCTAGCGCAACCAGGAAGCCACCAGCGCGCAGCTTGGTTGCAACGCTCTTCATCTTCGGGCCGAGCTTGGGCCCGAGGACCTTGAAGTTTGGGATCGTCTCGAGGCGAACGCGTCCGTCCGTGACCGATGCGAACTGGACCGACTTGACGTTGGTCTCCTCCTTGAAGAGTTCCTGAAGTTCAGGCTCGAAGTAAAGAGCATCCAGCCCCTCTCCGATCACGACCGCCGAAGGAAGCGGTTGGCGAACACGGATGCGTTGATCTTCGCGGAGACCAAGGACGGCCGAGCACGCGGCGCGAATCGTTTCCATCCTCTCGACGAGCGCGGGGTCGCCCGGGAAAGCGCCCGTGTCGGGCCAGTCGGCGAGGTGCACGCTCTCTTCACCCGTCAGGTTGCGGTAGACCTCCTCCGTCAGGAACGGCAGGAGTGGCGCGGCGACCTTGCACAGCGTCACGAGCACGGTGTAGAGCGTGTCGAAGGCCGCGCGCTTGTCCTCGTCGAGCTCGCCCTTCCAGAAGCGCGCGCGGCTGCGGCGGATGTACCAGTTGTTCAGCGCGTCGAGGAAGGTGCGCACCTCGGCGCACGCTCCGGCGATGTCGTAGGCGTCGAGCGCCTGCTCGGCCCCCTCGACGAGGAGGCGCGTCTTCGCGAGCACGTAGCGGTCGAGCACCCCGGGGGCGTCGGTGCGAAAGGTCGCCCGGACGCGGTCGGTGTTGGCGTAAAGCGTAAAGAAAGAATAGGCGTTCCAGATCGGGTTCAGGACCAGGCGCACGACCTCGGAGATCTGCTTCCCGTCCTTTTCGATCTCGAGATCGGCCCCGCGCAGCACGGACGAGGAGCACAGGAACCAGCGCAGGGCGTCCGAGCCGTGGGTGGCGAAGATCTCCTCGGGCTCGGGGTAGTTCTGCAGGCGCTTGGAGAGCTTGCGCCCGTCCGGGTCGAGCACGACGCCGTGGCAGATGCAGTTGCGGAAGGGCGGGCGGTCGAAGAGCGCGGTCGAGAGCACGACCAGGGTGTAGAACCAGCCGCGGGTCTGGGCGATGTACTCGACGATGAAGTCCGCCGGGAAGTGCTGTTCGAACCAGGCCTTGTTCTCGAAGGGGTAGTGGATCTGGGCGAAGGGCATCGAGCCCGACTCGAACCAGCAGTCGAAGACGTCCTCGACCCGGCGCATGGTGCTCTTGCCGCTGGGGTCGTCGGGGTTCTTGCGCGTGAGCGCGTCGATCGTCGGCCGGTGCAGGTCGCTCGGGCGCACGCCGAAGTCGCGCTCGAGCTCGGCCAGGCTCCCGTAGACATCGATGCGCGGGAAGCGCGGGTCGTCCGAGCGCCAGACCGGGAGCGGCGAGCCCCAGAAGCGGTTGCGGCTGATCGACCAATCGCGCGCGCCCTCGAGCCACTTGCCGAACTGGCCGTCGCGCACGTGCTCGGGGATCCAGTGGATCCCGCGATTGAGCTCGACCATGCGCTCGCGGAAGGCCGTGACCTTCACGTACCAGGAGTTCACCGCGCGGTAGATCAGCGGTTCGTCCGTGCGCCAGCAGTGGGGATAGCTGTGCACGATCGTGTCGTGTCGCACGACGAGCCCGCGCTCCTTCAGGGCGGCGAGGATGGGCTTGTTCGCCTCGAAGACGTTCATCCCCTGCCAGGGCAGGACCTCGGCCGTGAAGCGGCCGGTCCCGTCGACCGGGCAGACGAGCGCGATCCCGTGCGCGGCGCAGAGCTCCTGGTCGTCCTCCCCGAAGCCGGGCGCCATGTGCACGATGCCCGTGCCCTCCTCGGTGTCGACGAAGCCGCCCGCGAGCACGCGGAAGGCCCCGGCATGGCCGCGGAAGAAGGGGAAGAGCGGCACGTAGCGCCGGCCGACGAGCTCCGCACCCTTGCGGGTCGCGACGCGCGACCAGCCCGCGAGATCGCGCTCGTACTTGACGGCGACTGCCGCACCGAGGATGCGCCGGCGACCCTCCTTCTCGAACACCGCGTACTCGATCTGTGCGCCCACGGCGAGCGCGAGGTTGGAGGGCAGCGTCCAGGGCGTGGTGGTCCAGACGAGGAGCTCGATCGGGGCGGGGTCGCCGGCGGCGGGCTCGAGCTCGAAGCGCACGGTGACCGCCGGATCCGTGCGCTCGCGATAGGAATCGTCGAGGCGCGTCTCGAAGTTCGAGACCGGCGTCTCCGCCGCCCACGAGTAGGGCATCACGCGGTAGCTCTCGTAGACGAGGCCCTTCTTCCACAGCTCGGCGAAGGCCCACAGCACGCTCTCCATGTAGGAGAGGTCCATGGTCTTGTAGTCGTTGCGGAAGTCGACCCAGCGCGCCTGGCGGCGGACGTAGCGCTCCCATTCGCCGGTGTAGCGCAGGACCGAGGCGCGGCAGTAGGCGTTGAAGCGCTCGATGCCGTACTCGGTGATCGCCTTGCGGCCGGCGATCCCGAGCTCCTTCTCCGCCCCCATCTCGGCCGGCAGGCCGTGGCAGTCCCAGCCGAAGCGCCGCTCCACCCGTCGACCGCGCATCGTCTGGTAGCGCGGGACGATGTCCTTCACGTAGCCGGTGAGCAGGTGGCCGTAGTGCGGGAGTCCGTTCGCGAAGGGCGGGCCGTCGTAGAAGACGAACTCGCCTTGCCCCCGCGGGCGGCGCGCCACGGACTGGGCGAAGGTGCCCGCGCGGTCCCAGGATTCGAGGATGCGCTCCTCGAGCTCGGGGAAGCGCGGCTGGGCGGACAGCGCGGGGTAAGGCGTCGGTTCCTGGGGCACGGCTTCGCTCTTCGCCTTCGTCATGGATCGCGCGCGAGTCTAGGATGCGCGCTCCTCCCCCACCAGTTCGAGAGCTGCCCATGTTCCTCGAGACCGCCGCGTGCCTGCTCCTCCTGGCACACCCTTCGACCGCACGGGCGCCCGCGCGGGGTGGTCAGGACGACGCGATCCAGAAGACGCTCTTCCCCGGCCAGGTGATGCGCCTCTCCTTCGACCTCGTCGATCTCGAAGGGAAGACGCGCACGCTGCTCCCACTGGTCCGCAAGGACGCCCCGGCGGACGCTCCCAAGCCCCCGACGAGCGTGGTGGTCTTCTTCTCGCTCTACGACCCCTCGTGCGCCGTCGCCGTCGAGCGCCTGACCGAGATCCAGGAGGCGTACCGCGCGCGCAACGTCGAGGTCGTGCTCGTGGACTCGAACGACGACGAGATCGTCTCGGGGGCGGGCGACCCCCTGGAGAAGTTCCGCAAGTGGCGCGACGAGAAGAAGATCGCCCTGACGGTGCTGATCGATCGGGGGAACGTGGCGGCGGACCGCTTCGGAGCCCTGTGCGCGAACCAGGCTTTCCTGATCGGCGCCGATCGGGAAGTGAAGTACGTGGGCGCGATCGACGACGACCCGCACGAGAAGAAGCGCGCCGCCGGATCCGAGGTGCGCTCGTACCTGCGAAACGCCCTCGACGCCGTGCTCTCCGGGGATCTTCCCGAGGAGGCGAGCACGCGTCCCCTGGCCGGCCGGCCGATCAAGCGCGCGTCGACCACCGGAGTACCCAAGTGAGGCGGCTCTTCGTTCCCTTGCTCGCCTCGCTCCTCGGCCTCCCGGCGTCGTGCAAGGCGACGGCCGAGTCGCCCGCGCCCGAGTCGGTCACGTTGGAGGCGCTGTACGTGCGCCTCGCGCCCCGGCCGGGCGAGAAGGCGGTGCTCGCGAACTTCTGGGCCACCTGGTGAAGCTCCTGCGTGGCCGAGATGCCGGAGCTCGTGGAGCTCCACCGGGAGTGGAAGGACCAAGGGGTGCGCGTCGAAGCCGTGGCGCTCGACTGGCTGTGGCCCGGCGAAGCGAGCCCGAAGACCCTCGCGGCGTTCGCCGCCTATGCGCGCGAACAGGGCTTCGCCCTGCCTCTCGCGATCGTCCAGGGGACGGAAGAGGACCTCGAGCGCCTCGCAAAGCACTACGGCGTCTCGACCGGCGTCCCCACGACGCTCGCCTTCGACGCGCGGGGCGCGCTCGTCGACCGCGAAGAGGGGGCGGCGGGACGCGAGCGCTTCGAGGGAATGATCCGCAAGGCGCTCGGCCCCTGAGGGATCAGAGGAGCGCGGAGTTCAGCCCTCCGTCGTAGGGCAGCGCCGCGCCGACGAGATAGGAGCAACGCTCCGAGCACAGGAAGGCCACGAAGTCGCCGAACTCGCGCGGATCCCCCAGGCGTCCGAGGGGAATGCGTGCATTCGTCTGGGCGCGCTCGGTCTCGACCGACGTGCCGCGCTTGGCGGCGTTCGCGGCGAAGAGCTCCTCGAGGCGCTCGGTGTCGAAGTAGCCCGTGCAGACCGTGTTCACGAGCACGCCGTCCTGCGCGACCTCGCTCGCGAGGCTCTTGAAGTAGGCGGTGAGCCCCGAGCGCATCAGGTTCGAGTAGACGAGGCTCGGGATCGGCTGGCGCACGGAGAGCGAGGTCAGGCCGACGATCCTCCCCCAGCGGCGCGCGCGCATGTCGGGCAGCACGGCCTGGACCGCGTGGATCGCGGGACGGACGAGCAGCTCGAAGGCCGCGTCGAGACCCGCGTCGTCGACCTCGAGCGCGGTCGCGTGCGGCGGGCCGCCGGAGTTCGTCACGAGCACGTCGACGGGCCCGAAGCGCTCGACGACGCGCCTCACGTGGGCCTCGAGCGCGGCGCGCTGCCGGACGTCGAGGACCTCCGCGAACACGCGCTCGCGCTGCGTCGCGAGCTCGCCTTCCGCCCGGCGCAGGCGCCCCGCGTCCCGGCCCGAGATCGCGACCCGCGCTCCCTCCAAGAGGAGCGCACGCGCCACCGCGAGGCCCAATCCCGAGGTGGATCCCAAGACCACCGCCGTCTTCCCCGCCAGCCCCAGGTCCATTTCCCTTCTACCTCCCCTTGGTCGGCCCGTCTTCGCGTTGGTATCGTGCTCCCATCATCCTTCCGCCGGAGCGGATTTCCACCCGAGAACCACGATGAACGAGATCGCGCTGCGCGTCGGGGACCTGGTTCCCGACTTCAAGTTGACCACCTACGAGCCCAAGACGAAGAACTTCGGCGAGTTCGACCTGGCCCAGGCGAAGAAGGACGGCAAGTGGACCGTGCTGTTCTTCTACCCGGCCGACTTCACCTTCGTCTGAGCGACCGAATTCGCTGCTCTGGCAGAGCAGCAACACCGTTTCGAGCGCCTGGGCGCCAAGATCGTCACCGTGAGCTGCGACACGCAGTTCGTGCACCTCGCCTGGCAGCGCGAGGAGAAGGAGCTCGCCAAGGTCGAGTACTCGATGGCCGCCGATCCGACCGGCAAGGTGGCGCGCATGTTCGGCGTCTACCTCGAGAACCTCGGGCTCGACCTGCGCGGGGCGTTCCTCATCGGCCCCGACGGCAAGGTGATGAACTCCGAGGTGAACTTCCTGAACCTCGGGCGGAACATCGACGAGCTCTACCGGAAGTTCAAAGCGAACATCTACCTGACCAAGAACCCCAAGGAGGGCTGCCCCTCCAAGTGGCAGGACGAGGGCGACAAGACCTTGAAGCCCGGGCCGGAGATGGTCGGCCGCGTGCACGAGGCGCTGAACCGCTAGAGGCCCGATCGGCGACGGAACGAGCGGCGCTGCGTGGTCCCCCGGGATCGCCGGCGCCGCTTCCGCGTGGCAGGCGGCATCCTGGCGAGGGTTCCGCTGGCTTTCCTCCTCGGCCACGCGACTCCTCGCTATGATCGCGCCCGCGGACCGGCGGGAGAGGGCGTCGGTCCCTCCTGGAATCCAGGAGGAGGCAGCGACCGACCCTCGCAAGGACTCGAATCATGATCCCGCATTCGCTCGTCGCAGGCTTCGCCCTGGCCGGTCTGCTCGGAGCCGGCTGCGCCAGCTACGCCGTTCCCGGCCGAGCCGCGGACCTGTCCATCTTCACCGGCGGAGGCGAGCTCGATCCGGTGCGCAAGACCGACGAACGCTCGGTCGAGGACATCACGATCGCGGACATCCTGAAGCGCCAGCCGATGGCCGCGTTCCCCACCGCTCTCGCCGTCGCGCGCATCCAGGCCGACGGATACCAGTCCGAGTCGATCCAGCAGACCGCAGGCAGCGGGGCCTACACCGTGGTCACGTCGCGCCAGGAGGGCGAGGAGGAAGCGCTGGAGCCCCTCGCGTCCCTGCCGCTGGTCCTCGGCGTGGCCCCCGTGCATCGCCTGCTCGTCCCCGAGCGGCTCGATAGCGACCTCGCGCTGCGCAAGATCTCGGCTCAGCTCCACGCCGACGTGCTCCTCGTCTACACCCTCGACACCACGTTCGAGTCCAAGAACACGTTCCTGCCGCTGACCGCGATCACCCTGGGGATCCTTCATCCGCAGAAGTTCCGCCTGCAGACGACCGTGGCGGCCCTGCTCGTGGATACGCGCACGGGGTACCTCTACGGCTCCGCCGAGGCGAACGTCCGCCGCCCCTCCTCGGGCATCTGGCGCTCCGCGGAGAAGGTCGAGAACGAGCGTCTCTCGGTGGAGCGCGAAGCGCTCGAGAAGCTCGTGCACAACCTCCAGGCGACGTGGACGGGCGTCGTCGCGACCTACGCCAAGGACTCGGCGACCGTTCAGCCGGCGTCGAACCGGAACGAGTAGCGCGCTCCGCGCCGGGGAGCTCTTCGCGTCAGCCCAGCGCTCCGGCGAGGAGGCCGGACGCCATCCAGACAGATTGGACGCTCACCGACCGCGACGAATGGGTCCTCGCGAGCATCGAGCGCGTCTCGGGCCGAGACTGGACTCTGCCGGGGCTCACTCGAGCCGACGTTCACGCCAGGGAACGAGTTCTCCCGAATCGAGGATCTCGAAGAGCTTCTCCTCGAGCCGTCGAGCCAGGAAGCTCTCGATGGCTCGGGACCAGCACTCCACGCGCTCCGCGATCGGCCGGCCCTGCCTCACCCGCGACACCATCACGGTCGCACGCAGCCGTAGATGCCCGGACAGGAACTCCTCGTCCTGGGTGAGGAACAGGAGTTGCTCGCTCTCGAGCCTGCGGCGAATGGCAACGTCACCGATCCCGCGCTGTCCCAGCAGAATGATGTGCTCGGCTTCGTGGGAAGCCGCATCCAGTCGTCGGATCAGGGCGAGGGGGAAGTTCTCGTCGAGGAGGATCCTCACGAGGCCTTCTGCACCGCCGGGGGCAAGTGGGCCGCAACGTGGGCCGCGTAGCCGAGGGCGTCGAGGATCTGTCGCCGCGTGATCCGGTAGCTCTCCTCGATGGCCTCGAAACTCTCTCCGGCAGCCAGGGCTCCGACGACCGTCGCCACATCGATCCGCGTCCCTGCGAGGCAGGGTTTCCCGAATCGAACCTCGGGGTCCAGCGTGATTCCGGGATAGATCTCCATGGCGGGTCTGGGCACGAGTCTAGCACGATGCATGGAAGGCTCCTCCGAGAGGGGACTCGGGACGGGAAAGGTCCCATGGACCGAGCATGCCCCACTCCGGTTGCAGGTCTCGAGGCGCCCTACCCGCGCGCTCCGGCGAGGAGGCCGGCGTGCTTGAGCACCTCCTCCATCGTTTCCCCGATGCGCGAGGGGCTGGGCGTCACGGCCACCCCCGCGCGCTCGAGCGCGGCGATCTTGTCCCTCGCCGTGCCCTTGCCGCCCGAGATGATCGCGCCCGCGTGGCCCATGCGCCGTCCCGGGGGCGCCGTCGCGCCAGCGATGAAGCCGACCACGGGCTTCTTCATCTGCGACTGGATGTACTCCGCTGCCCGTTCCTCGGCCGTGCCGCCGATCTCGCCGATCAGGACCACGGCTTCCGTCTCCGGGTCGGCGTTGAAAGCCGCCAGCACGTCGATGAAGTTCGTGCCGTTCACCGGATCGCCGCCGATCCCGACGCAGGTCGACTGCCCGAGGTTGCGACACATGAGCTGCCACACCGCCTCGTAGGTGAGCGTGCCCGAGCGCGAGACCACGCCCACCCGGCCGGGCTTGTGGATGTAGCCGGGCATGATCCCGATCTTGCAGCCGCCGGGCGTGCCCCCCGGCGTGCCGCCGGGCGTGATGATGCCCGGGCAGTTCGGGCCGACGAGGCGCGTGCGCGACCCGCGCAGGCGCTGCATCACCTTGACCATGTCGAGCACCGGGATGCCCTCGGTGATCGTCACGACGAGCTCGATCCCGGCCTCCGCCGCCTCGAGGATCGCCGCCGCGGCGAACTTCGGCGGCACGTAGATCGAGCTCGCGGTCGCGCCGGTCGCCCTCCTGGCGTCGGCGACCGTGTCGAAGACCGGCAGGCCGAGGTGGGTCGTCCCGCCCTTGCCCGGCGTCACGCCGCCCACGAGTCTCGTACCGTAGGCGAGCGCCTGCTCGCTGTGGAACGTGCCGTGGTGCCCGGTGAACCCCTGGCAGAGGACCCTAGTGTTCGCGTCGACCCAGATGCTCATGGGATCCCCTAGCGCCTCGCTTTCCTGGCTCGCTCGACCGCCGCGCACACCTTCGAAGCGGCGTCGTCGAGGCTGGTCGCCGTCGTCAGCGCCAGCCCCGACTCGTCGAGCAGCTCCTTGCCCTTTTCCACGTTCGTGCCCTCGAGACGCACGACGAGCGGGACCGGGAGGCTCACCTCCCGCACCGCCGCGATCACGCCCTCGGCGATCACGTCGCACTTCATGATCCCGCCGAAGATGTTCACGAGCACGCCCTCCACCTTCTCGTCCGAGAGCAGGATCTTGAAGGCCGCCGTCACCTTCTCCTTGGTCGCGCCGCCCCCGACGTCGAGGAAGTTCGCCGGGGTGCCGCCGTAGAGCTGGATCACGTCCATGGTCGCCATGGCGAGCCCGGCGCCGTTCACCATGCAGCCGATGCTGCCGTCGAGCGCGATGTAGGAGAGGTCGTGCTTCGAGGCCTCGATCTCCTTCTCGTCCTCCTCGTGGAGATCGCGCAGCTCGGCCCACTCCGGGTGGCGGAAGGCGGCGTTGTCGTCGACGTTGATCTTCGCGTCGAGCGCCAGGACCTTGCCGTCCTTGGTGGTGACGAGCGGATTGATCTCGGCCAGCGAGCAATCGAGCTCCGCGTAGGCCGTCGCGAGCGCGGTCATGAACGCGACCGCGCGCGTCTCGAGCGCCGCGGGGATGCCGATGCCTTTCGCCAGGCGCTTCGCCTCGGAGGGCTCGAGGCCCTTCGACGGATCGAAAGCGGCGCGCAGGATCTTCTCGGGGTGCTCGGCGGCGACCTCCTCGATCTCCATGCCGCCCTCCGAGCTCGCCATGAGCACGGGCAGCCCCTTTTCGCGATCGAGCGCGATCCCGAGGTAGTACTCCTTCTCGATCGCCGAGCCCTCCTCGACCCATAGACGCCGCACGAGCTGTCCGTCAGGACCCGTCTGGTGGGTCTTCAGGGTCTTGCCGAGGATCGCGGCCGCGGCGCTCTTCGCCTCCTCGGCCGAGCGCACGAGCTTCACGCCGCCCGCCTTGCCGCGGCCGCCGGCGTGGATCTGGGCCTTCACCACGCACACGGGGGTTCCGAGCTCGCGGTAGACAGCCGCCGCCGCGTCGGCGCTCGTGCACTCGCGGCCGGGCGGCACGGCGACGCCGAAGCGTGCGAGCTCGGTCTTGGCCTGGAACTCGTGGATCTTCATGCCTTCTGGATTTCGTGCGCGGACTGGGGCTCCGGAAGAGGGCGCAGAGTCTAGTCGCGCGCCCGGGGCCGGTCGAGACGTCCGGCGCCCTTGGCTCGGCGCGAGAGCGCACCTAGACTTCCGCGCCGATGTCCACGGCGCGCGAAGGGATCCTCGTCGATCGCGATCTCGCTGCGGCGCTCGGGCGCGCGATCCGACCCGTGCCGGACGCCCCGCCGGTGACCCGCTCGCAGATCCAGCCCGCGAGCCTCGACCTGCGCCTCGGCCCGGTCGCGCACAGGGTCCGCGCGGGCTTCCTGCCGGCCGAGACGCCGATCGAGGATCGCCTGGCGGAGCTCGCCACCTCGGCCGTGTCGCTCGAGGGCGCGGGCGCGGTGCTCGAGCGCGGACTCGTCTACCTCCTGCCGCTGGAGGAGGAGCTCGCGCTCGATCCCGACGTGCACGCGCGCTTCAACCCGCGCAGCTCGACCGGGCGTTGCGACGTCTTCACGCGCGTGCTCGTGCCCGGCCACGCGCGCTTCGACGAGACCCCGAAGGGCTGGAGCGGGAAGCTCTGGCTCGAGGTCGCCCCGCTCTCCTTCCCCGTGCGCGTGCAGCGCGGAGACTGCCTGGCGCAGCTCCGCCTTCAACGCGGAGAGGCCGCGCTCACGAAGGACGAGCTCCTCGCGCAGCATGTGCGCACGCCGCTCGTCTACGAGGGGACGCGCCCCCTGCCTCCCGAGACCCTGCGCGCGCACGAGGACGGCTCGATCGCGCTCTCCATCGGTCTCGAGGGACGGGATCCGTGTGGATGGCGCGCCGGGCGCAACACCGAGGTCGTGCGCTTCGCCGAGACCGGCGTGCACGATCCGCTCGACTTCTTCGAGCCCGTGCGCGCGCGCCGCGGCCACTGCGTGCTCGAGCCCGAGCGCTTCACGATCTTCGCCAGCCGCGAGCGCCTCGCGATCCCCGCGGACCTCGCGGGCGAGATGCTCCCGATCGACGTCGGGATCGGCGAGCTGCGCAACAACTACGCGGGCTTCTTCGACCCCGGCTTCGGCACGGGCCAGGACCCGCCCGGCACGCCCGCCGTGCTCGAGGTGCGCGCGCACGACGTGCCCTTCCTGGTGGAGGACGGGCAGGTCTTCTTCCGGCTGCGCTTCTTCCGCGTGCTGGCGCGGCCGGAACGCCTGTACGGCGAGGGCCGGAGCGGACCCTCCTACCACGCCCAGGACCTGACGCTCGCGCGTCCATTCCGATCGCCACGCGATCCCTGAACCTCGACGTGCCTCGCGCCGCCTGCGCCGCTATCCTGTTCGCCCGCACGTAGGACCGTCCATGCTCTCCAACGCTACCGACATCCGCAGAGGCTACCTCGTCTCCCACCAGGGGCGCATGTGCACCGTCGCCGACTGGAGCATCATGCGCAACGACCGGCGCCAGTACGTTTTCGTGACGCTCAAGGACCTCCAGACCGGCAGGATCACGGAGCTCAAGGAGAACGGCGACACGAAGTTCGAGGTGCTGGAGAAGGACAACGTCGACCTTTCGCATTCCTACAGCGACGGGAACGAGGAGGTGTTCTACGACGAGGACGGCGCCGAGTTCCGCTGCCCGAAGGAAGCCGCGCAGGACGCGCTGCTCTGGCCCTCGGAGACCTACCTCGGCTTCGTCGTGAACGAGAAGCTCGTCTCGATCTCGCCGCCGAGCTCGGTCATCCTGCGCGTGACCGAGACCGCGCCGCCGATCAAGAGCGGCAGCAACTCCTTCAAGGACGCGATCCTCGAGAACGGCGTCAAGCTGCGCGTCTCCCAGCTCGTGGCGACCGGGGAGCGCGTGCGCGTCGACCCGCTCGCGCTCGAGTTCCGCGAGCGGATCGGGCCCTGACGACCCCGTTCCTCACCCGCAGGTGTCGAGGTCGAGCGGCGCGTCGTCGTCGCTCGGCCGTGGGCGTCCCTTGCGGCCCGCCGGGACCGCAACGCGCTTCTGCGATGCGCGCGCGAGGTGCTGGAAGCGCGGCAGCAAGTCTTCACGCTCCCCGGCGCGCAGCGCTTCCTCCACGAGGCGCCTCGACGAGGGCGCCTTCCAGCGCACGAGCGCCTTCTGCAGCTTGCGCTCGCGCTCGCCGCGCGGGACGTAGAGCTCTTCCAGCGTGAGCGGGTCGCGGCCGGTCGCGTATTGCACGCAGGCGCGCGTCATCGGCAGCGGGATGAACTCCTGCACCTGCTCGGGCGAGTAGTTGCGGTCGAGCAGCTTCTCGAACAGGAAGAGCGCGTCCTGGAGCGTCGTCCCCGGGTGCCCGACGATGAAGTAGTTCACCAGGTGCTGGTCGCGCCCGAGCTCGGCGCACTCGCTCTTGTAGTCCTTCTCGTAGGCCTCGTAGACGTCGAAGGAGGGCTTGTTCATCGCGCGCAGGGTGTCGGGCGAGGCGTGCTCGGGGGCGAGCTTCATGCGCCCGGGCACGTGATGGCGCACGAGGTCGTGGTGGATCGGCAGCAGGTTCCCGTGCTTCCCGCGCAGCAGGTCGTGGCGGATCCCGGAGGAGACGTGGGCGTGCTTCACGCCGCCCACGCCACGCACGAGCGCGAGCAGGCGGCGATAGCCCTCGGAAGCCTTGTCGACGCGCAGCGCCGGGCAGGGATCCGGCGTGAGACAGTCGCGCCCCAGGCACGGGTTCCCCTTCTCGAGCAGCTTGCAGCCCAGGCCGTACATGTTTGCGGTCGGCCCGCCGACGTCCGTGATCGTGCCGCGGAAGTCGTGCATCTCCGCCAGCGCAGCCGCCTCGCGCAGGATCGACTCCTCGCTGCGGCCCTGGATCGTGCGGCCTTGATGGAACGTGATCGAGCAGAAGGTGCAGTCCGCCATGCAGCCGCGGTGCGTGTTGATGCTCCAGCGCACGGGCTCGAGCGCCGGCACTCCGCCGGCCGCGTCGTGATCGGGGTGCCACGCGCGGCGGAACGGCAGGTCGTAGTAGGAATCGACCTCCTCCTGGCTCGAGGGCGGGAGCGGCGGGTGCTGCAGGAGGAAGCGCCCGCCGTGCTTCTGCGCCAGGATGCGCGCGCCGGGGTGGTTCTCCTCGCGCACCGCCTGGAAGATCTCGATCAGCTTGTCCCAGTCGGCCTCGATCTCCTCGAAGGAAGGAACGATGCGTGCGTCCCTGGGGAGCGCGTCCTCCGCCACGATCTCGCAGGTCCCGCCGATCCCCGCCAAGGGCTCGTCGCGCTCTCGTCGAACCGCGACCTCCAGGCACTGGCGCTCGCCCATGCCCCACACCAGGAGATCGGCCTTCGCGTCGACGAGCATCGAACGCCGGATCCCCTCCTGCCAGTAGTCGTAGTAGGCGAGCCGGCGCGGGCCCGCCTCGAGCCCCCCGATGATCACCGGACATCCGGGGAAGTGGTGTCGCGCCAGCGCGGTGTAGGCGATCGTCGCGCGATTGGGCCGTCCGGGTCTTCCCCCGGGCCGGTACACGTCGACGGAACGCCGGCGCTTGGCGGCGGTGTAGTTCGTCACCATCGAGTCGATCGTGCCGGCCGTGACGCCCACGAAGAGCCTCGGCGCGGGGAGTCGCTGCCAGCCGGAGCCAGCGGGCTCGAGGTCGGGGACGTCGAGCATGCCCACGCGGTAGCCGCGGGCTTCGAGCAAGCGGCCGATGGCCGCCGCCCCGAACGAGGGGTGATCGACGTAGGCGTCCCCCGAAACGATCAGGACGTCGAGCTCCTCCCAACCGCGCCGGGCCATTTCCGCGCGCGTGCGCGGCAGGAAAGGGGCTTCCGGTCGGGGAAGAGGAGCGGACACCGAGATGGCCTCGTGCAGGACGGCGTCCCGCGGCGCCGAACGGCGTGCGTGGACCGCCTAGAAGGACCCGTGCCGACGACGCTGTCGGCGGTTCACCTTGCGCCCGCCCGCGGTGCGCTGACGCGTCAAGTAGCCCGTCTTCTTGGCCTTCTTGGCGGTGCTCATCCGGATCTTGGTATGCATGGCCCAGCTCCGCCGCTCGGCCCATCGGCCGACAGGACGGGCGAAGGAGTGTAGCGATCGAGCTCGTCGAAGCCAGGAAAACTCGTTCTGATCGCCACGTCCGGGTATAGGACCGCCGCCGAAGACTCCCGGAGCGGCCGGCGGTGACGCTTCGCCCCCGGCGACCCGGGCGCCCCGAGCGCCCCGAGCGATGGGTTGCCCCCCTTCCTCCAGTCCCTACAATCTGCGCCCTCGCGCTCGAGCCGCGCGCTCCACCATCCCCATCTCGCCCCATCTCGAGGCTCTCATGCGGATTCTCCCCCTTGCGACGGTGCTCTTCGTCTCGTCCTTCGCGTCGTCGGCGTTCGCCCAGGACCGGTCCGAGAGTCCCTGGTACATCGGATTCGACCTCGGCGCCCTGTCGGTGACCGATATCGACCAGAACCCGACGGGTACCGTGGGCTACGACACGGGCGTCAGCATGGCCCTCGCGCTGGGACGGCATCTCATCCGCTCCGATAGCCTGGACTTCTCCGGCGAGCTGGAAGGGCTCTACGCCTTCACCAAGCTCGACGACGGGGATCTGGTCAACATCCCCTCGGCCATCAGCCGCGACTACGGGAACCTGGCTTGGTTCGTCAACGGCGTCCTGGACTGGAAGCTCAGCGAGGACTTCGGCTGGTACGGCGGCGCCGGCGTCGGCTACGCGTCGGGAATCCGCCTGCAGTCCTTCGACTCCGGCAACCTGGCGCAGGCCGATACCCAGGCGATCGCCTTCCAGTTCAAGCTCGGAGCCATCTTCCACATGGGGGGACGCTACGACTTCCTGCTCGGTTACCGCTACTTCCAGACCGAAGACGTGCAGATCGACAACCTGGTCACGCTGACGAGCTTCGACGTCACGAACCAGGCCAACATCTTCGAGGCCGGCGTGCGCTGGGGTCTCTAGGAGGCCCTACTTCTTCGCCTTCGCGTAGCAGGTTACCAGGCTCTCCACGAACTTGCGGGCGGGCACGAAGGCGAAGTTCCCCCAGCGCGCGTCGTAGTCCTCCGTGACGCCCGCGGCGCAGAGGTCGTCCACGCTCGCGCCCTCCTCGACGCCCTTCTTCACCCGCTCGCCGATCGTCTCGAGCATCGCCAGGTATTCCTCGACCCCTTCGCGTCCGGTCGATTCCCCGTGACCGGCGATGAAGCGCGCGTCGCGCGGGACTTGCGCCAGGACGGCCTTCAATCCCGCGATCAAGCCCTGGACTGCCCCGCCGCTCTCCGTGTCGATGAAGGGGTAGCCGACCTGGAAGAAGAGGTCGCCCATGTGCACCACCTTCGAGCCGGTGAACCACACCACCGTGTCGCCGTCGGTGTGGGCGTTCTCGAGGTGCAGCAGCCGGATCTCCTCGCCGTTGAAGTGGATCGAGGCTCCCTGCTCGTAGGTGATCACCGGCAGGGCGGCGGGCGGCAGCTCCTTGTCGGAGAGCTTGCCTCCGAGCGACGCGTCGCGCGCCAGTCGCCGGCGGGCGTTGGCGTGGGCGATCACCACGGCGGTCTTGCCGAAGTGCGGGTTCCCGCCCGTGTGGTCGCCGTGCCAGTGGGTGTTCACGAGGAAGAGCGGATCGCCATGCCCGAGCTTGCGGAGCTCGGCCTCGATCTTGGGCGCGAGGTCGAGGAACTGGTCGTCGACCACGAGCACCCCATCCTTCCCGGCCGAGACGCCGATGTTGCCCCCGCGTCCGACGAGGCACGAGACGTTGCCGGCGACCGGAGCGAGCTTCAGGTCGACGTCCTGCTCGCGCCCGAAGGAGAAGCCGACGCCGAGCAGGATGCCGAGGGTGCCTGCGATCCAGATCCGGTGACGAGGTTTCTTCATCGCGGGAGCTCCGTGAACGTGGGGACAGGAATCAGGCCTTGCGCAGGGCGTCGGTGGGCTTGAGGCGCGCGGCGCGCCAGGCGGGCCAGGCCCCGCCAAGGAGGCCCAGCATCACGGAGAAGGCGATCGCGATCCCGAGCACGATCGGCGTCACCCGGAACGCGAAGGTCATCTCCGTGAAGGTCTGGAAGTTCATCGTGCCCGCCTGGACGCCGTTGAACGGCAGGGCCATCACCCAGCCCGCGAGCCCGCCCAGGATGCCGAGCATCAGGGCCTCGAAGAGGAACGACACGAAGATCGGGACCGGGCGGTAGCCCATCGCGAGCAGGATCCCGATCTCGTGCGTGCGGGCCGCGAGCGCCGAGAGCATCGTGTTCGTGGCCGTGAACACGGCGGCGAGCCCCATGATGACGCCCAGTCCGATCCCGAGGCCCGCGAGCATGAAGGTCAACATCACGGTTTGCGAAGCCAGGAACTGCTTCTCGGTGTAGACCTTCGCGGGCACCTCGTTGTCCTTCAAGAGACGCGCCGCCAGGGATCCCGGCTCGGGATCGGGCGGGTCGTCGCTGAACATGACCGCCACCGGATCGGGCGCACCGATCTCGCTGCCTGGGCGGAGCTTGGCGATCACGCGGTTCGGACCATACCGCCCCATGGCGGAGAGCAGACGATCGAGGTCGCCCCAGATCTCGCCCCCGAACTGCCCAGGGTGCTCGAACACTCCCACCACGCGGAAGGGCGTCTTGTTGAGCTGGATGACTCCGCCGACGTAGCAGTCCTGGATGCGGCCGACGAGGCGGCTGCCTACGATGAGCTCGTCGCTCCCGGGCTGGAAGTTCGCGCCCTCGACGATGGAGAGCTCCCCCTTGCGGATCTCGAAGCTCATCGGCTGCACGCCGCGCAGAGGAACGTTCGTCACGCCGCCGCGCGAGGGCGGCAGGAGCACGGCCAGATAGGCCTCCATCGAGGCGATCGGTCCGGACTCGCCGATCTCGATCTCCGCCACGGACTTGATCAGGTTGAGCCCGCGATCGCGGCTGAACTGGCTGTCGCCTTCGCTGTTCGCGCCCGGGCGCAGGAAGACGGCCACGTCCTCGCGGCCGCCGCTCGTGAACATCGTGCGGAAGCCCTGCTGGAGCGCGAGCACGCCCGACACGATCGCTACCGTGGCGCCGATCCCGAGCACCGTGAGCAACGTGGCACTCTTGCGGACGAACAGGCTGCGCAGGTTGTAGGAGAGGGGTACGAGCATCGGGAACCTCAATCCGTTCCGCGCAGCGCCTCGACGCAACGCAACCGACCGGCGCGCCCGGCGGGGACCAGGCCGGCGAGCAGTCCGATCCCGAGCGCCACGGCGGCGGCGAAACCGAAGGTCGCGGGCCGGATCGTGTAGCCCGGGAACATGGTGCCGAGCCGCTCGGCGATCATGCCCTGCGTTCCCCACGCGACCAGCAGGCCCAGCGCCCCGCCGAGGACGCACAGGAAGAGCGACTGCGCGATCAGCAGGCCGAACATCGAGGCGTCCGTGAATCCCAGGGCCTTCAGGATTCCGATGTCGGTCGTCTGCTCGCGCAGGGCCATCAGCATGGTGTTGACGCAGGCGAGCAGGATCGCGAGCACCACGCCGCTCCCGATCCAGCCCACGAAGAGCGGCACGTTGCCGAACATGGTCACGAACTGGCGTTGGAACTCGGCCTCGGTCGCGCAGTCGACACGCTGCTCGCTGTCGTGAAAGACGTCCTCGACGTCGCGGATCACATCGTCGACATTGGCGCCCTTCTCGACGCGGATCGAGAACACACCGACTCCGGGAGGCACTCCGCCCTGCTTCAAGGTCTCCTCGAAGTAGGTCCAGTGGAAGAACATCGTGCGGTTGTCGAAGTTGGGGACGTCGGAGTGATAGATCCCCGCGACGCGGAACTCCCAGGCCTTGTCCTCGGGGTGCGGGTGGAGGGCGCCGATGATCGGGATCATGTCCCCCACCTTCCACTCGAATTCCTTGGCCAGCGACGCGCCGATCACGCAGCTCGTGCGGTCCTGGCGGAAGGCCTCGATCTCTTGCGCGGGAACCTGGCACTCCGGGTACATGTCGAACATGGTGTCCGGGTCGATCGCGAACTGCGCGAAGAAGTTCTTCTGGCTGCGGTAGTAGCCGCCGAACCACTGGAACTTGGTGGTCAGCTCGACCCCCGGGATGCGCTCCATGTCGGCCTGGTACTTCATGGGGAGCTCCACGAAGAGGCCGGTCGCGGACATGACCGCGAGGCGCCGGCTGTCGGCGTTCTCGACGCCCGCGTTCAGGGTCGTGATCAAGGTGCGCAGCCCGCAGATCAGGAAGATCGCCACGACCAGCGAGAGGATGGTCAGGATGCTGCGCAGGGGCCGGCGCATCAGGTTGCGCCAGACGAGCTTGAAGGAGCTCATGGAACGCTCCTCGCAACCTCTGCGGCGCGACGCGGGTTCTCCTCGAGCCGCCCGAGCTGGCCCTTGTCGAGGTGCACGATCGACTGGGCGTGCTCGGCCGCGTGCGGGTCGTGGGTCACCATCAGGACCGTCTTCTTGAACTCGCGGTTCAGGCGCTCGAGCAGCCCGAGCACCTGCTCGGCCGACTTGCGGTCGAGGTCCCCGGTGGGCTCGTCGGCCAGGATCACCTTGGGGTCGGTCGCGACCGCGCGCGCGATCGCCACGCGCTGCTCCTGGCCTCCCGAGAGCTGCCGCGGGCGGTGGTGCATGCGGTCAGCGAGGCCCACGAGCTCGAGCGCGTAGGCCGCGTGCTTCTTCCGCTCGGCGCGCGAGAGCGACGTGAGCTTGAGCGGCAGCTCCACGTTCTCGAGGGCCGAGAGCACCGGGATCAGGTTGAAGCCCTGGAAGACGAAGCCGACGTTCGCGGCCCGCCAGTGGGCGAGCTCCGAGCCCGAGAGGTCGCTCAGGTTCGCCCCGGCGACGTGGAGGTCGCCCGCGTCGGGGTGATCGAGGCCGCCGATCAGGTTGAGCAGCGTGGTCTTGCCCGAGCCCGACGGCCCCATCAGGGCGTAGAAGCGGCCCGGCTCCATCTCCAGGTTCAGGCGGTCGAGCACGCGCAGCGTCTCGCCGCCGCGCTGGTAGCTCTTCGAGACGTCGCGCACGCGGATCATCGCTTCGGTCATCAGGGGCCCTCCTTCACCAGGACACGTTCTCCATCCTGCAACGAATCGGGCGGTGATGCGACGATGCGCTCGCCCTCGACGAGTCCCGCGCTCACGAGCACGCGCCCGGAGCGCTCCCCGCCGACCTCCACCGGCCGCAGGCGCGCCACGTCGCGCTCGAGCACGAACACATGCGAGCGCCCCTCGATGCCCACCACGGCTTCGCGCGGGATCAAGAGCGCGGGTTCCGCCTGCGTCGCGGCCGGCGCCTCCTCGCTCGCCGTGAACACGACGCGCGCCCCCATTTCCGGGCGCAGGCGTGCGTCGGGAGCGAGGAAGCCCACGCGCACCTCGACCGTCGCCTTCTGGCGGTTCGCCGTGGGCCAGATGCGCAGCACGCGGCCGCGATAGGCCTGCTCGGGATAGGCGTCGAGGAAGATCGTCGCGGGCTTCCCGACCACGGCGGCGGTGAGGCTCGTCTCGGGCAGCTCGACCTGCACCTCCAGGCTCGCGAAGTCGACCATGGTGCACACCGAGCCGCGCGAATTGCCGCCTTGCGAGTTCGGGGAGACCACCTCGCCCACCTCGGCGTCCTTGAGGACCACGATGCCGTCGAAGGGCGCTCGCACCTCGGTCTTGTCGAGCGTGGCGCGCGCCTGGGCGACCTCGGCCTCCTTGACGGGCACGAGCGCTTCGCCCTCCTGCAGCGCTGCTTCGGCGGCGGCGAGCTCTAGCTCGGCCGAGCGCACCGCGTCCACGGCCTCCTGGCCCGCGGCCAGCGCGGCATCGCGCCGGGCCCGCGCTCGATCCCGCTCGGCCTGCGCCGTGTCCAGGCGCTCCTTCGTGCCGATGCCCGAGGCGAGCAGTCTCTCCGCGCGCACGAGATCGGCCTCCGCCAGGCGCAGGGAGGCTTCGGCCTCGCTCACGTTCGCCTGCACCCGTCCGGCGCCCGAACGGCGTTCGGCGAGCATGCCTCCGGCAACCTGGAGGCTCGCATGGCGACTGGCGACCAGGGCGCGGGACGCGGCCAGATCCGCCGCGGCGCGCTGCAGGACGGCGCGATACTCATCGGAGTAGAGCCGGGCGACGACGTCGCCCTTCTTGACCATCGAGCCCTCCTCGACGTTCATCTCGACGATGCGCCCGGGAGTGTCGGCCGAGAGGGCCGCACGCACGCGCCCGATCACGTAGCCGTTCGCCGAAGTGCCCGCCAGGGCGGCCGAGGCGATCGGACTCGTCCTGGCCACCTGGAGCACCTCGACCTCCGGAAGGCGCACCCGGTCGACGAGCCCGAGCAGGGGACGGCGGAAGAGGAAGACGAGGACCGCGGCCACCCCCAGGAAGACGGCGCGGCCGAACCAGGGCGAGCGGCGCGGGCGTGGACTCCCCGGCTCACGGCGTTCGATCTTCAGGGGCTCGAGGTCCAAGCGCGCGGTTCCGTCGAGGGACGGGGGCCGAGTAGCCTAGCGGCTCGGCGCCCCCCTGGAAACGTGGAGACGCAGCGTGAACCCGACCGCCCGTTTCGGCGACAGCCCTTTCCACCGCATGCTCGGGATCGAGCCGGGCGAACACGGCGCACGGCGAGCCGAGATCCGCATGCAGCCCCGCCCGGAGTTCCTCCAGGAGGCGGGAGTGGTCCAGGGCGGGCTCCTCGCGGCGCTCGCCGACGCCGCCTGCGTCTACCTCCTGCTCGGCGAGCGCACCCCCGCCGAGCGGCTGACGAGCATCGAGTTCAAGGTGAACTTCCTGCGCCCCGGGCGGCTGGACGCGGGCCCGCTCCTCGCGTGGGCCGAGCCCGTGCGGATCGGCGGAACGATCGCCGTCGCGCGCGCGGAGGTCCTCCAGGCCGGCGAGGCGCTGCTCTCCGGGCTCTTCACCTATCTCCGCCCGGCGGCAGCGGAATCCAAGGGTCCCCACGCTTGAGGCGTTCCGCGAGCGTGGCGCGCAGCAGCGGGAGCTGCGCGCGGTCCTTGTCGCGGCCGGTGGCTTCCTTGACCTCGATCAGTCCCGGAAGGTCGAGGACGCGCACCACGAGCCCCTCCTCGAGGACGACGAAGTCCACCCTCGCGTCGACGAGCTCCCTCAAGATCGGGAGGAATTCCATGCGGGACCCCGCCGCGAATCCGTTCGATCTCCGTGGCGAAAGCCTCGAGCTCGCGCAAGCGCTCGAGCGGCGAGAGCGCGAGCGTGCAGCGGATCAGCGTGAGGTCGACGCCCTCCTTCGAGTAGGCGGGCCGGTCCGGGTCCCTCGGGAAGCCCGGTGGATGGAAGACGTGCTCGTCGGGGTCCTTCACGCTAGACCATCTCCTCCGGCACGACCGCCGCGTCGAAGGCCTCGCCGGTCAGGAACCCGAGCTTCAGCGCCGCCTCGCGCAGCGTCAGGCCCTCGGCATGGGCGATCTTCGCCACCCTGGCGGCCTTGTCGTAGCCGATGTGCCGGTTCAGCGCCGTCACCAGCATGAGCGAGCGTCGCATCAGGAAGTCGACGCGCTCGCGGTCGAGCTCGAGGCCCTCGACGCAGTTCTCGCGCAGGGAGTCGGAGGCGTCGGCGAGGAGCGCCGCGCTCGTGAGTACGTTGTGCAGGATCACCGGCTTGAACACGTTGAGCTCGAAATTGCCCTGAGAGCCGGCGAAGGCGACCGCGGCGTCGTTCCCGAAGACCTGCACGCACACCATGGTCATGGCCTCGCACTGGGTCGGATTCACCTTGCCGGGCATGATCGAGCTCCCGGGCTCGTTCTCGGGGAGCTTGAGCTCGCCGAGACCACAGCGCGGGCCAGAGCCGAGCCAGCGCAGGTCGTTCGCGATCTTCATGCAGGCGACCGCGGCGACCTTGTAGGCGCCGTGCAGGAACACGAGCCCCTCGTGGCCGGCGAGCGCCGCGAACTTGTTCGGCGCGCTCTTGAAGGGCAGCCCGGTCTCCGCGGCGATCTTCTGCGCCGCGAGCTCTGCGTAACCCTTGGGGGCGTTGAGCCCGGTGCCCACGGCCGTCCCGCCGAGCGCGAGCTCGTACACCCCGACGAGCGCGCCCTGGATCGCGCGGCGCGCGTCCGCAAGCTGACGCGCGTAGCCGGAGAACTCCTGCCCCACCGTGAGCGGCGTCGCGTCCTGCAAGTGCGTGCGCCCGATCTTCACCACCTTCCTCCAGGCCCTGGACTTGGCCGAGAGCGTCTGCGCGAGCGCCTGGAGCGCCGGCAGGAGACGGCGCACCGTCTCCTCGGCGGCCGCCACGTGCATCGCGGTCGGGAAGGCGTCGTTCGAGGACTGGCTGCGGTTGACGTGGTCGTTCGGGTGGACCGGCCGCTTGGATCCGAGCACGCCGCCGAGCAGCTGGATGGCGCGATTCGAGATCACCTCGTTCGCGTTCATGTTCGTCTGGGTGCCCGAGCCGGTCTGCCACACGACCAGGGGGAACTCCGCGTCGAGCTTGCCCTCGATCACCTCGTCCGCGGCGCGCAAGAGCGCCTCGCGCTCCTTCTTGGAGAGCATCTCGAGCTCGCCGAGCTCGGCGTTCGCGAGCGCCGCGCATTTCTTGACGATCCCGAGCGCGCGGATCATGGCGCGCGGGAAGGTCTCTCCGCCGATCTTGAAGTTCTGGCGCGAGCGCTCGGTCTGGGCGCCCCACAGGCGGTCCGCGGGGACCTCGACCGGACCCATCGTGTCCGATTCGGTGCGCGTCTTCATGGCTCGAGGAAGGGGATCAGAGGAATCCGAGTTCCCGCAGGGCGTTCACGTCCTTCTCGATCGCGCCCACGGCTTTCTGCAGCAGGATGCGCGCTTCCGTCGTGAGCGGGATCTCGAGGATGCGCTCGACCCCTCCCCGGCCGAGCACGGCCGGCACGCCGGTGTAGAGCCCCTCGAAGCCGTACTCGCCGTTCAGGAAACAGGCGCACGGGAGGCAACGCTTCTCGTCGTTCAGGATGGAGGCCGCCATGGCGACGGCCGAGGCGGCCGGCGCGAAGAAGGCGCTCCCGGTCTGGAGCAGGGACACGATCTCGGCGCCTCCGTTCTTCGTGCGCAGGGCGAGCTCGTCGATCGTCCCTTGGTCGAGCAGCTGCGTCACGGGGAGCCCGTTCACAGTGCTGGCGTTCGGGAGCGGCACCATGGAGTCGCCGTGGGCTCCGAGCACCATGGCGTCGACGTCCTTCACCGACGTGCCGGTCGCCTGCGCCAGGAACCAGGAGAAGCGCGCGGAATCGAGCACGCCGGCCATCCCGACCACGCGCCGGCCGGGGAAGCCGAGCTTGGCGCGCATGAGATGCGCCATCGGATCGAGCGGGTTCGTCACCACGATCACGATCGCCTCGGGCGAGAGCTCGCGCACGTAGCTCGCCACCTCGACCACGATCTTCCCGTTGACCGCCAGGAGGTCCGAGCGGCTCATGCCCGGCTTGCGCGGGAGCCCCGCGGTCACCACGAAGAGGTCGGAGCCCGCGCTGAGCTTCTCGTCGCCGGTGCCGAGGACCACCGAACCGCTGCCCTCGACGGCCGCGGCCTGGTTCAGGTCGAGCGCGATCCCCCGCGCGCGGCCCTCGAGCACGTCGATCAGCACGATCTCGCGCGCCAGATCACGCCGCGCGCACTTCTCGGCCACGGTCATGCCGACGTAGCCCGCGCCGACGACCGTGATCTTGCGCTGTGCGACGTTCGCCATGGTTCCCCTCTCGGGAAACGGGCGAGCAAGGTACTCGGCGCGAAAGCCACTTCAAAGCGAGCCCTTGGAGACCGGCCGGCCAGGCTCTGTCCTGGCCGAGCCTGCCGCCCACGGGTGGTTGTTCCTCCACGCCGTGGTCCAGGTGCAGATGGATCTGGAGTCTCCAGGCCCGGTCTCGGGGATGGGGCCCAAGAGACTTCGTGCGCGCCGAGGGCCGAGGGCCCCGGAGCCCAGCTAGTGTTCCTTCCCCGAAGTAGCGCCAACAAGGCGCCGTGATGGATCGTCGCTGGCAAGGCGCGCCGACGACGCGTATTCGCTGCAATACTCGGAGGAGGCGCAACGCCGCCAGCGGCGATTCAGTGCGGCGGATTGTTGGCGATACTTCGGGGAAGGGACACTAGTTGCTGCCGACGACCTCGACGAGCGCGTTGCTCAGGGTGCCTTTGAGGGCGCCAGCGCCCTTCGGGCAGAAGCCCTGGACTGCATAGCACACGCCATAGAACTTCAGGGTCTGGGGGAGCGCGGGAACGGACAGAGCCGCGATCTTGCTGCCAGGCAGCGGGATGATGAAGTTCTGGCCCGTGCCGGCGGTGAAGAAGATCAGGATCTGGCCCCACACCGTGTTGATCGGCACGGCCAGCTTGCCAGCGAACGACACGCGGAAGATCGCGAAACCGCCCGGGGGAACCGGGGCGGCCGAGCAGTTCAGGCTGACGCGCCAGCCTTTGCCGAGGATCGGGTAGTTGGCGGTGTTGCCACCGAAACCAGCCGACGTGTTGGACAGCACGCGGAAGTTCGTTCCGGCGCCGTTCATCGACATGCTGCTGCCCTGGACCGCGACCACCTCGCGGAGCTCCATGCCAATCGACGTGAAGTACGGGATCACGGTCGAGAACGTGAAGCTCGACGTGATCGTCCCGGCGGGGCAGTACTGGTCCACGCAATCGGTCATGCCTTCGACGTCGGGGCCCTTGCCCGAGCAGGAGTTGATGCATGACAAGAACGGGAAGGTCTTGGCGAGAGCCCCGTCCGTGCCGAGGTCGCCGAATTGCCAGCTGTAGCCGATCGGACCGTCAGGGAGGCAGATGGGGGTCGTGCCTATGTTGATGCCGATCAGGTAGCAGCGGAATCCGCCGAAGAACGACGAACAGGAGGTGGTCGCCGGGAGACCGGTGAGGAGGAACGTGCCCTGGTCGGTGCCCGAAGGACCGCCAGCGTTCGCCAACGTGCCTTTGACGTAGCCCGTGCGGAAGCCGATCGTCGTCGTGGCACCGGGGCCACCGGAGGCCGGGTCGAGAGCCGCCGAGCAATACCCGAAGACGAAGCCGGTGAGGAAGCCGGACTTGCCGCCGTTCGTCGCCGGAGGAATGCCCTTGTTGGACGCGTCGATCCACTCGCAGGGACCGTTGGCGGCGCCGAGGCCGGAGTCAACACCGACGAACCCGCTGAAGTCGTTGTTGAAGAGCGACACGCAGGTCGTGGTGACGGGAGAGAAGGCTTTGTTCTTCACCACGGGACCGCGGGTAAGGATCCCGGTCTCGAGATCCAGGGACACGGTCCGCAAAGGCTTCGTGACGCGGCGGAATAGCGGAGCGCCGCGTTCCTGCGCCAAAGGAAGAACACCCAAGCTCAATAGACCAACCACGAAGAGCAGGAGTTTCGTGCACGTCATGGGCTCACCTGTCCGATTCATCGATCGCCCAGTGCGATCTCCTTGGAGACAGGTGATAACTGCCCTGGACAGATCGCACAAGGAGTCAACTCGTGCTGCGGTCTTGCCACCGGCGTTCGGTCTACCTTGACGCATTGCAGACCAGCAGGAATCTGTAATGTGCTAAGCCCAAGTCTGGGACGAACTCGCGCGGAGTTCGAGAGCGACCATTCTGCCGCCGTGGTTGCAATCTGTGCCTCGGTTTGGAACCCCGCGTGCGCCCGGCGGCATTCCTCGGACCCAACCGGGCCCGGTTTTTTTGTTCGTCGGCTCTACCCTTCCCATGTCAGTAGGGAGAGAATCCCAGGCGGGCACGCGCATGCTGGTCCGCATCGCGTCCAGCCTCGGACCAGGGAGTGATTAGGTATGAACGCCAAGCTTGTTCGTCACGGTTGGTCGAGGTGTGCATCGCGTGCGCGCCTAGGGCGAGGTCAGAACGCGAATTCGAATAGGGAGGGATCGATGTCCGTTCTCGCAATCCGCCTTCTCACTCCTTTCTTCCTCTTCGCGGCGAACGTTACACCGTGCGCGGACAGACATGACGACCGCCTGCAGTATTACTCCAACCATTTCGCGGTCCTGACCCGGGGCGACGGTTCGAAGGCCCTTGCGTTCCTCCGCGACGACGGCTCGATCGTCGAGACGTTATCGCTGGAGGGACGCGTACCCGCCTTCGGCCTCGACGTCGTCGCCGTCCTGGAGCGCAATCCTGCAGGCCCGGAAAGGTCGGTCGAGACGCGCGACGCTCTGGGCAAAGTGATCGCGCGCTTCTCCGTTCCCACGGACCGAGAAATGTTCGTCGGCAACGGCTCCATCGCCCTCAGACCCCGAGCCGACCACTCGGTCGGCACGGAGCACAGGGTCGAACTCCGGAGCCTCTCGGGTATTCCGCTCGGGGCGACGGCGCGCTCCGGGGTCCTCCTAGTCGCCCTCGACCCTGGGCCGCGCGGAACCTGGCTTTCCTATGCCGTCAATGGGAACGGGCAATACTTGCTGCTCTTCTTCGATTCGGCGGGCAGGGTGCTCTGGGAGTTCGAGACGCGAGGCGCCAGGATGCCCACGGTCGCGGTATCTCCCTCGCTCGCAAGTGCGGCCATCGGCGTCCCACAGGACGACGCGCAGACCTCGCGCCTCCACCTCCTCGACGCATTTGGGGCGGTCGTCGCCGAGACGAACGTCGACGAGTTCCGCGTCGCGACGTTCAGCCCCGACGGCCGTCTTCTGGCCCTCGGCGGGAACCATTCCCTCACCCTGGTTCCCGTGGACCAGAGGATCCCCTCCTGGTCCACGGCGAAAGTCTGGCTCCCCCTGGAGAACCCGCTCTGCTTCTCGCCGGACGGACGCCTGCTCCATGTCGTCTCGCGCCGGCTGCTCGAGGACGGGGGCGAGGGACCTCCGAGTCTTCTGGCCTTTCCTATCCGGGAATCCGCAGGTTCCGGTCCGCGTGTCCTTCCCCTTTCCGTTGATGTCCAAGACGAGGTTCTCGCGGTCGTGCAGATGGTTCCTGATGCCGGTGGCGGTCTAACCCTCGTCACGCGGTACCGAATGTGGTCCTTGAAGCCCTAGGCCTTCCAAACCGAGAGCGTTCCATGATCCTACAAGAAGATCGCCTTCTGGCTGGAGTGATGAGCGCCCTGTTGGGGCTACTGACCATCGCGCATCCCTCCCCGGTTGCAACAGCGCCGACGGCGCCGTCGAACCTCAAGGCCATACCCGATTACGGCGCAAACGAGGTCGCGCTGAGCTGGGCGGACAACTCGGCGGACGAAACTTCCTTCGAGATCCAGCGCAAGGTGGATGCGGGCGCCTTCGCGGTGCTCGCCAACGTCCCCGCGAACACGACGACCTACTCCGACCCGGGTCTCGCGACCGACAAGGAATACACCTACAAGGTCCGCGCGGTCAACGCCTGCGGCGCTTCCGCCTTCTCGAACGAGATCCGGTCCAACCTGAAGACCATCTGGCCCGTGCCGCCATCCCACGAAATCCTCCACACCTGGAACGACACCATTGGCACCGCCGGAGTGGACGAGACGGGGACCGCTACCGGCTTCCACGCGGGTGTCGACATCCAACGATCGGGCGCGAACAACGACATCGTTGCCGTCCGGAGCGGGGTCGTTTCAGACGTCATGGGTGGCGCGAACGGGTTCGTCTGCATCACCACCAAGATTGGCGCCGGAAGCGAGGATGTTTATCAGACAAATCACGCCACCAACCCGACTGTGGCAAAGAACGACACCGTGTACGCCGGGCAAAAGGTTGGGGAGATCAGCGAAACGCACTTCCCCGTCTGCTTCACGGACCACACACACTACGTGATCACGGATGCCGCTTTCGTTCCGCTCCAGAAGCACCCGCTCAGCATCTTTTCTGCGGACGCAGACAAGGACCCGAAGGAGAAGAAGCCCGAGCTCTTTGATCATCCCGGAACGCAGACAGGTACGGCCATCTATCAACAGCAGGGAGCGGCCTCGGGCACGTACCTGACTGTGGATGCGACGCATCCCCTCGAGGGCGACGTCGACATCATCGCCGATATGCGGGACGAGATGGGCACGAACCCCGACCAGGTCCCGGCCAAGGTCAAGTACTGGATCCAGCAGCCTCCCCCGACCTGCGTCGTCCAATTCCACGACGTGAGGTCCGCGACTAGTCCATACTTCCTCGTCGACTGGTCGCAGAACTACATGGGCGACGCGGCCATGCCGCTCGAGCTCAGCATGAAGATCATGGACTACGCCCAGAACCACGGCCCCATGATCATGGAGGGCGGGATGACGTACCCCTGGCCGAACTACAAGAACTTCTACATCACGAACACGAAGGGGACGGACGGCACGGCCGCGAACGTCGACGACGGGCAGTTCTGGAACACGAACGCGAAGGACGACATGCAGCCGGCGACCGTCGCGCACGCCAACTACACCGGCAAGCCCGACACGAACAAGGCACGCGAGGCGCGCTTCCCGGACGGCACCTACACGATCCACGTCCTCGCGTCGGACCTCATCCACGCCGACGAGGACTTGAGCTTCCAGGTGCGGACCGAGAACTTCTGCCCGATCGTCTGCGAGTGCATGCCCCAGGGCCAGCTCCCCTCAGGCACCACGACGTCCCCCGGCTCGGTGGAGTTCGACGAAGCGATGGACACCTCGGTGGACCCGTCGTCGATCGTCACCATCGACAACGGCGCAACGCTGAAGAACGTCGCGTGGTCTGGCACCCGAAAGATCACCTTCACGATCTGCAACCTGGCGGATTGCAAGGCCTACACGCTCAAGGTCAAGGGAACGAACGCGAAGGACCAACCTGGAACGCCCGGCAACCGTCTGCTCGATGGCAACGAGGACGGGACCTGTGGTGACGACTACCAATGCGCTTTCAGCGTGGCGAAGCCAACCGGCGGCGAATGCTTCCTCATACTCGGCGCCGCCTCCGGAGCGTCGCCCTTGAGCGGCCCGACCCACACATGGACGACGCAGGTCTCGGGCATCTTTGCTACCTATCCGGTCACGACCACGAACCTCCCTGGCTTCGCCCTGCCGGCCGGTCTCTATCGCACAGGCTTCGTGGTCCAGGTTCTGATGTGGGACGACATCCAGTTTCCCACCACGCCCGAGCGGTGGTCGGGTGGCCTGTATGTCGACGTGGACTCAACCGGGAACGTGACGTCCCTGGATTACGGTACTCCCTACGGTCTGGAAGTCTGGGCCGAGACGTACACGCAGCCGACGGGTGGAAGGTACGTTCGCTTTCCCTTCAAGACCGTTCCGATCACCGGGACGACTCAAGGCCAAGGAAACCCCTCGGGAGGAGGGACGGGGCGTTGAGGGCAAAGACTACCGGCACACTTTGCCCGTAACCCGGCGAGCTAGCCTCCAGTCGAGGGCGCCTCTTGTTGTGCGGCTTCGTACTCCGGAACCACCGGGATCACCGGATCGTAGAGCACGCCCTGGAAGAAGGCGGAGAGGTCGCGCCCGGCGATCTTCGCGGCGTGCGCGACGAACTCCTGCGTGCTGGCGTTGCCGAAGCGGTGCTCGCTCGCCCAGCCGCGCAGGATCGCGAAGAAGGTCTCCTCGCCCACCTCGCGCCGGAGCTCGTGCAGGACCCAGGATCCGCGGGCGTAGACCCGGCCGCTGAAGAGGCGCATCACGCCCGGATCGTGGGGTGGGCCGACCTTGCGCTCGCGCAGCTGCGCGTAGGTCCCGCGGGCGCGCGCCTCGGCGGCCTCCCGGCCGGCGGTGTGCTCGAACCACAGGAACTCGGCGAAGCTCGCGAAGCCCTCGTTCAGCCACAGGTCCTTCCAGGCCTTCGTGCTGACGGAGTTGCCGAACCACTGGTGCGCCATCTCGTGCGCCAGGGTGCCCTCGTCGGCGCCGCGTCCGTAGACCGGGATCGTTTGCGTCTCGAGCGCGCCGGGGAGCGGCTCGTAGGAGAGCACGCCGCCGTAGCACTCGAACGGATACGGTCCGAAGCGCTCCGCGAAGAAGGTCAGGATCTCCCCGGTGCGCGCGAACTCGGCCAGCTCCTTCTCGGTCGCGTCGAGCGGGTGATAGAGGCGCAGCGGCAGTCCGTCCGGACTGCGTCCCTCCTGGACCCCGAAACGCGCGATGTTCACCGTGGCGAGGTAGGTCGCCATCGGGTCCCGCGGCCGGAAGACGAAGGTATGCGCGTCCCCGTCCCGGCTCTCCTCCACCAGCGGGCCGTTCGCGGCGACCACGAAGGGCTCGGGGACGGTCACGCGGATCTCGAACGTGGCCTTGTCGAGCGGATGGTCGTTGCAGGGGAACCAGGAGGCCGCCCCCGCGCACTCGCTCATCACATGGACGCCCGAGGGCGCGCGCCACCAGCCCACGCCGGGAAGGAAGGGGAGCGCCGGATCCGGAGCGGGCACGGGCAAGCCCCCGTAGGCGATGCGGGTCTCAAAGCGCGTCCCGGAGGCGATCGGCCGCGCCGGATGGATCACGAGCTCGCGCCCTTCCTGCGTGAAGTCCGCGCTCGCCCCGTCGATCGCCAGGGACTCGACCTCGAGACCGAGGAGGTCGAGGTCGAAGCTCGCGAGGTCATGCAGTGCGTTCGCCGTCAAGGTCGCCGTTCCCTCGAGCGTCCCGGTATCCATGTCGACCTCGAGCGCGAGCGCGTAGTGCTCGACCTCGTACCCGCCGTTCCCGAGCTCCGGATAGTAGGGGTCGCCGATGCCGCGCGCGCCCGGCCGCGGCGCGAGCGCCGAATGAGTCGAGGGAGGAATCGCCGACGGGGCCGGGGAGACCTGGGCAGGCGTGGCGGCGGCTCGAGAGGCGCATCCGGCCAGCCCGAAGAGGATGGCGGCCGCGCCGAGTCGGGCGTGGCCAGGTCGAGCATGGGACGGCTGGCTCATGCGCGCGAATGCTAACGTGCGAGTGCCCTGCCCACCTCTCGAAGCTAGAATCCGGCGCTTTCGCGTACCCGCTCCCCGTTCCCAACCCCTGAGCCTTCACGCGTGAGCTCCCCGGTCCCTTCCTTCCTGCAGCCCTCGGACACCTTCGCTCGCCGGCACATCGGTTCCTCCCCCGAGGATCTCGGACGCATGCTCGAGCGAGTGGGTGTCCCCACCCTGGAAGCATTGATCGAGCTCACGATCCCCGCCTCGATCCGCATGGCGCGCGGGCTCGACCTCGCGGAGGCCCGCGCGGAGAGCACCTTCCTCTCGGAGCTGCGCGAGCTCGCCGCGAAGAACCAGGTCTTCCAGTCCTTCATCGGCCAGGGGTACCACGGGACGATCGTCCCGCCCGTCATCCAGCGCAACGTGCTCGAGAACCCGGGCTGGTACACGCAGTACACGCCCTACCAGGCCGAGATCTCCCAGGGGCGCCTGGAAGCCCTGCTCAACTTCCAGACGATGGTCTCCGACCTCTGCGCGCTGCCGCTCGCGAACGCCTCGCTCCTGGACGAGGCGACGGCCGCCGCGGAAGCCCTGACGCTCTGCCATCGCGTCCTCTCCGGCAAGCGTCCGGGGTTCTTCGTCTCCGAGCTCTGCCACCCCCAGACGATCGCCGTGGTGCGCACGCGCGCTCTGGCGCTCGGCATCGAGGTCCTCGTCGGCGACCATGGGCGCTTCGACTTCGCCTCCGCCGATGGGAAGCGCATCGCGGGCGCCCTGGTGCAGTACCCCGCGACCGACGGGCGCGTCTTCGACTACGCAGACTTCACGGCGCGCGCGCATGCGGCGGGCGCCCTGGTCGTGGTGGCCGCGGATCTGCTCTCCCTCGCGCTCCTGCGGCCGCCCGGCGAGTTCGGTGCCGACGTCGCGGTCGGATCCTCGCAGCGTTTCGGCGTGCCCATGGGATTCGGTGGCCCCCACGCGGCCTTCCTGGCGACGCGCGAGGAGCACAAGCGTCAGGTCCCCGGGCGCGTGATCGGCGTCTCGATCGACTCGTGCGGAAAGCCCGCGCTGCGCATGGCCATGCAGACGCGCGAGCAGCACATCCGCCGCGAGAAGGCCACGAGCAACATCTGCACGGCGCAGGCGCTCCTGGCGGTGATGGCGAGCTTCTACGCCGTCTACCACGGACCGGAGGGGCTGCACGCGATCGCCGGGCGAGTGCACGGCCTCGCCGGGGTGCTCGCGCGCGGACTCGGGGCACTGGGCCTGCGCCTTCCCATGGAGCCGTTCTTCGACACGCTCGCGGTCGACCTCGGCGCGCCGCGCGCGGACGCGTTGCTCGCGGCCGCCCGCTCGGAACGGATGAACCTGCGCCGCTTCGACCAGCGCCGCGTGGGGATCGCTCTCGACGAGACCACGTCGCTCGCCGACGTCGGGCGCCTCTTGGCGGTCTTTGCGCGCTTCCTCGGCGCGAACGCACCGTCGGTCGAGCTCCTCGCGGCGCAAGCCTCGCGCGGACTCGCGGCGCCCCACGCGCGCACGAGCGCCTTCCTCTCCCATCCCGTGTTCCATCGCTATCGCACGGAGCACGAGCTCCTGCGCTACATCAAGCGGCTCGAGGCGCGCGACCTCTCGCTCACGACCTCGATGATCCCGCTCGGCTCGTGCACGATGAAGCTCAACGCGACGGCCGAGATGCTCGCGCTGACGTGGCCCGCCTTCGCCGATCTGCATCCCTTCGCGCCCCTCGAGCAGGCGCGCGGGTATCTCGAACTCTTCGCCGGGCTCGAGCGCGACCTGGCGGAGATCACCGGGATGAGCGCCGTCTCGCTCCAGCCGAACGCGGGGGCCCAGGGCGAGTTCGCGGGGCTGCTCGCGATCCGCGCCCACCACGCCGCGCGCGGAGAGACGCGGCGCGACGTGTGTCTGATCCCGGTCTCCGCCCACGGCACGAATCCGGCGAGCGCCGTCATGGCCGGTTTCGACGTGGTTCCGGTGGCCTGCGACGCCGAGGGGAACGTCGACCCGGGCGACCTGGAGAGCAAGGCCTCGAGCCACGCCGCGCGCCTGGCCGCCCTGATGATCACCTATCCCTCGACGCACGGCGTCTTCGAGCCGGGGATCCGGAGCCTGTGCGAGACCGTCCATCGCCACGGAGGTCAGGTCTACCTGGACGGGGCGAACCTGAACGCCCAGGTCGGTCTCGCGCGGCCGGGCGACTACGGCGCCGACGTCTGCCACCTGAACCTGCACAAGACCTTCTGCATCCCCCACGGCGGCGGCGGCCCGGGCATGGGCCCGATCGCGGTCGCGGCGCACCTCGCGCGCTTCCTGCCCTCGCATCCCGCCCTCTCGAGCGCGGATGCGCGGGCCATCGGCCCGGTCGCAGCCGCGCCCTTCGGTAGTCCCGCGATCCTCACCATCCCCTACGCCTACATCCGCATGATGGGCGCGCGCGGTCTCGAGCAGGCGACCGCGGTGGCGATCCTGAACGCGAACTACATGGCGAAGCGTCTGGAGGAGCACTTCGAGGTGCTCTATCGCGGTGCGAACCGCACCGTGGCGCACGAGTTCATCCTCGACCTGCGCCCCTTCGAGAAGTCGGCCGGAGTCAGCGGAGAAGACGTGGCGAAGCGCCTGATGGACTACGGCTTCCATGCGCCGACGATGTCCTTCCCGGTCGCCGGCACGCTGATGATCGAGCCGACCGAGAGCGAGTCGAAGGCCGAGCTGGATCGTTTGTGCGACGCCTTGATCGCGATCCGCGCCGAGATCCGCGCCATCGCCGAGGGACGACTCTCGCGCGAGGACAACCCGCTCAAGAACGCGCCCCACACGCTGGACGTGGTCGCAAGCTCCGCCTGGAGTCACGCCTATTCGCGCGAGGAGGCCGCCTTCCCGGCGCCCTGGACGCGCGAGCACAAGTTCTGGCCCGCGGTGGGGCGCATCGACAACGGTTACGGCGACCGCAACCTGGTGTGCACCTGTCCACCCGTCCTGGACTACGCGACGCCATCGGAATCCGCCCCGCCCACGCCCGCCCCGCGTGCAGCGACCCTGCAGGTCGCGCGGCCTAGATAGGCTCGATGCGCATGCGCCCGTTCACGCGCCGAACGCTCTTCTACCGGACGGCGGCGCTCGCGGGCATGCCAGCGCTCTCGCGCGCCAGCAGCCCGGCGTCTCCGGGGGACGCACTCGAGCTGCGCAAGCTCGGTGGAACGGGCCGCGAGCTCCCCTGCCTGGGGCTCGGTTGCTTCCCGCTCGGGAACCTGGCCGACGAGGAAGAGGCCATCGCGATCGTCCGGCGCGCTCACGAGAGCGGGGCGCGCTATTTCGACACGGCTCCTTCCTACGCGTCCGGAGAGAGCGAGAGGCTCCTCGACAAGGCGCTCCGCGGTCTCGCCCGCGAGGAGCTCTTCGTCGCCACGAAGACCCTCGCGCGCGACGGGGATGGGGCGCTGGCGGACCTCGAAGGATCGCTGGAACGCCTGGGGCTCGACTACGTCGACAGCGTGCAGATCCACGCCGTGGCGAGCTCGCAGGACCTCGATCGGGCGCTCGCCCCGGACGGCGCGGTCAAGGCGCTCGAATCCGCGCGCGAGAAGAAGAAGCTCCGCCACGTCGGCGTCACGGGACACTTCGCCCCGGCCTTCCTGCTCGAGGCGATCGAGCGCCATCCCTTCGCGACCGCGCTCGTCCCGGTGAACCCGCTCGACACCCTGCACGAGTCCTTCGTGCGCGGCTTCCTGCCTCGCGCGCGCGCGAAGGGCGTGGCGGTGATCGCAATGAAGATCTACGCCGGGGGACACCTCGCCTCGAAGGCCGGCGTCTCCGCCGGTGACCTCGTGCGCTTCGCGCTCGCCCAGGAAGGGGTTGCGGTCGCCGTGCCGGGCGCCGATTCGCTGGCGCACTGGGACGAGGCGCTCGGCGCCGCCCTGCGCCCGGCACCGGACGCGGCCGAGCAGGAACAGCTGATCCGAGCTTGCGGTCCCCACGCAGGACGTTCGAGCGAGTGGTACAAGACGCCCTGAGGGGCGCTGGAGCCTAGACCGGGCAGACGCCCATGGCGGCGATGATCGCCTGGCCCATCTCGCGCGTCCCTACCGCGGTCGGATCGTTCCGGTCCGGCTTGAGGTCGTAGGTGACCGCTCTTCCCTCGCGGATCACGCGCGCCACGGCCGTCTCCAGGCGCTTGGCCGCCTGCGCCTCGCCCAGGTGCCGCAGCATGAGCACGCCGGAGAGCAGCATGGCCGTCGGATTCACCTTGTTCAGGCCCTTGTACTTGGGAGCCGAGCCGTGGGTCGCCTCGAAGATCGCGACCCCGCCGTCGCCGAGGTTCATGCCCGGAGCGATGCCCAGGCCGCCGATCAGGCCGGCGCACAGGTCCGAGAGGATGTCCCCGTACAGGTTGGGCAGCACGAGCACGTCGAACTGCTCGGGGTTCTGCACGAGCTGCATCGCCATGTTGTCGACGATGCGGTCCTCGAACGCGACGTCCTTGTAGCTCTCGGCGACCTTGCGGGCCGTGGCGAGGAACAGCCCGTCCGAGAACTTCATGATGTTCGACTTGTGGACCGCGGTGACCTTGCGGCGTTTCTCCGCGCGCGCGAACTCGAAGGCGGCGCGCACGATGCGCTCCGTGCCGAATACGCTGATCGGCTTGATCGAGATCCCCGAGTCGCCGCGGATGCGGGCGCCGGAGAGTTCCAGGATGGTCTCGATCAGACGATGAGCGCCCACCGAGCCCTTCTCGAACTCGATGCCCGCGTAGAGGTCCTCGGTGTTCTCCCGGAAGAGGACCAGGTCGATGCCGGTGTAGCGCGAGCGGACTCCGGGGTAGGTCTTGCAGGGCCGGACGCAGGCGTAGAGGTCGAAGGTCTTGCGCAGGGCCACGTTGACCGAGCGGAACCCGGTCCCCACGGGGGTCGTGATGGGCGCCTTGATGCAGGTCTTCGTGGCTCGGATCGACTCGAGCACCTCGTCGGGCAGCGGTGTCCCCCGTTTCTCCATGACGTCGACGCCTGCATCTACCTCGTGCCACTCGAACTCCACGCCCGTGGCCTCGAGGACCTCCTTCGTGACCTGGGCGAGCTCGGGTCCGGTGCCATCGCCGCGGATCAGGGTGACGGGATGTCGCATGCGTCTTCGCTCCTGGGATCGAGGGCCGCGCATTCTAAGCGCGCTCTCCGTGCGCGGCACCGGGCAAGTTGCCGACGCCGCCCGTCTCCTCGGAGAACCGGCGCCACCAGTCCCGCCAGGCCTTCACGCGCTTCGAGCGTTCGGCGTCCTTCGCGCCGGCATCGAACTCGAGATCCTGTCCGGTGATGGCGCGCAGCGCCACGTCCGCGGCCTCGCGCACGCTCGCCTCCGGATCCTCGAGCGTGTCGATCAGGGCCGAGACCGCTGCGGTCGAGCCGAGATCCCCGAGCACGCGCGCGGTCGCCATGCGCACGAAGATGTCGGAGTCGCGCAGCATGGGAACGAGGATCTCGACCACCGCGGGATCGCGCGCCGCGCCGAGGGACTGGACCGCCTGCCAGCGCACCCCCGAGTTCGGGTTCTTCAGGTCCTCGACGAACCCTCGCCAGGCGGGAGCCGCGGGTTCGGCGGGCTTCACCGCTTCGGGTGCGGGCTCTTCCCGGGCGCGCTCGACGGCCGCGACGCGTTCCGCCAGCGCTCCGACTCCGTCCTGGATCCCTTCCACGCGCTCGAGCAGGCGCGTGAGCGCGCCTTCCTGCGCGCCGATCGCCGCCCGTACTCCCTCAAGTTCCGTGGTGCGAGCGTCGAGGCCCGCGATGTCGTTCCTCCAGGCGTCGCCCGCCGCCTGCTCGCGGCTCGAGAGGGCATCGATCCTCTCGGCGAGGTCCTGTAGCGTTTCCCCCGAGCGCACGAGGCCGGCGGCGACCTCCGCGATCGAAGCCGAGAGTCGCGCCTCCACTCTCAGGGTCTCGGCTTGCGCCGTCTCCTGGGCGCGCTCCACGCGCGCGAAACCTTCCTCCTGGCGGCCGGTGCGCTCCCACAGGAAGGCGCCGACGCCGCCCGCGACCACGAGGGCGAGGGCGGCGAGCGCTGCCGTGATCCCGATCGAGAGGCCGTTCGCCGACGAGGTGGACGGGGCCGGGACGCGCAGGGTCTCCACGATCTGCGTGTCGATCCCCGCGGCCCCCTCGATCTCCGCCGAGAAGGCCGTGTCTTCGAGGGCACTCTGCGCGCCGTGGGACATGGCCGCGTCGCAGCGCGCGCAGATCGATCTCCCGCCGCGCTGGACCGCGCGCTTCTCCACGAGATCCCCCTGCGGGATCGACTCGTTGCACAGACTGCAGAAGATGATCTCCATCCGGGACTCCCTGGCCGCCTCGACAAGAGGGTAGATTCGGACCCGGCCCAGGTCACCGGCGGCGATGGCATCTCCTGTTCCGTTTCCCCTCGATCCCCAGGCCCTGGAGCGCCTGGATCATCTGGGTCGGGAATTCCTTGCCGACTTCTTCGGCCGCGAGACCGTTCGCCACCCGGACAACCTGGAGGCCCTTGCGGAGCTCGCCCACGTCCTGACCCGCCTCGGGCGGCTGGAGGAAGGGCTCGCGGCGGACGAACGACTCGTGCGGCTCGCGCCCGAGAACCCCACGGTCCATTACAACCTGGCCTGTTCGCTCGCCCTCCTGGGCCGACCGGGAGGCGCCCTCCAGGCTCTGGCGCGGGCCGTGGACCTCGGCTACGACGACGTCCTTCACCTGCTCGACGACCCCGACCTCGCTTCGCTGCGCGGTGAGCCCCGCTTCCGTGAGCTCGTGACGCTCCTGGAACGCGGCGGGGGTGAACCGAAGCGGCCCTGACCGAGCCTCCGCCCTTCTGGCCCGAAGGGCCGCTACGAGAACCGCCGGCCGTCGGGATCCGCGCGGACGCACGGACGCGGTGCTCCTCGTAGGAACGCGTCCGTTGCCCGGACGCGTTCCTACGGCGCCGACTTCGTCAGGAGGCCCTCGTTGCTCCGCGCGAGCCACCACTTCTCCCAGCGCTGGACGGCGTTCTCACGTTCGCTGGGCTCGGAGCGCGGGTCGTAGTCGAGGGTCTCGCGCGACGCCTCCTTCAAGGCATCGAGACACAGGGAACGGGTGTACAGGCGTTCGTCGCGCAGGCCGGCGATCAGGGCCGGGATCTCCTCCCAGTCGCCCAATCGCAGGAGGGTCCGGGCGCGTTCGAGGCCGAGATCCCCGGTCTCGCGCTCCTTGGACCAGGAAAGGGCGCGGACGTGCGGCACGAGACGCCGGTCGAGGGTCGCTCCCAGGGCGGCGAGGGCCGCGGCCGCGACGTCCTCGCGCGGGTCGCTGGCGAGTTCCAGGAGCTTGGGATAGGCGGGCTCCCCCACCGAGGCGAACCAGCGGATCTGTTCGAGGCGCTCGAAGCCGTGAGTCCAGGGCAGGCGCTCGGCCTCGTCTTGGATCTGCTCGCGCAGGAGCGGCGATGCCTGGATCCAGCGCGACGACCCGGTCCCTTGCGTGGTCGTCCCGGAGGCCTTTGCGCCCCTTCCCGAGGTGGTGGTGCACGCGCCGAGCGTCACGAGGAGAACCCCGAGAGCCCAGGGGTACTTCGCGCAGAGTCTCCGTCCTTCCATGGCCATCTCCTTGGGCTCGTCGTCGCGAGCTCCGGAGCCGCCCTATCGGAAGGATCGCACTCCAGCTTGACGTCGAACTCCCCGCACGAGCAGGAGGGCTCCCGTGAGGCCCAGGAGCAGGGCGACCCCGGTCGAGCGGGCCGCCGAAGAGGTTCCCGTCCGTCTCGCCCTCGCCGGGGAGGCCGTGGCCTCGCCGAGGGACTCGCGGGCGAGAACCGGACCGGAGGGCTCGAATTCGTCCGCCAGAGCCTGCGGGAGCGGAAGGACGACCGACTCCCGCGGAAAGGGTTCGAAGCGCACGAGATGCAGGTCTCCTCGGGAGACGAGATCCTCGGGAAGAGGGGATTCGCGCCGCTCGATGCCCTCGGGGCCCTCCACCCGTGCGGGGAGGTCGAACCGGAGCTGGCTCTGCAGAGCGAGCTCGACGCCGTCGCGGTCGAACACCCTTCCCTGGATCGAGGGCGGCCAGTCGCGCACGCCGCTCAACCGAAGCGTCCTCCCTTCGAGAGTAAGCGCGGGTCGGCTCCGAGCGCGCGCGGGGCGCCGCGCGAGCCAGCGCAGGAGCGGTCCCCACTCCGCCGGCTCCCCGAGGCCACTCCGCCCCGTCCAGGCTCCGGCCCAGTTCGGTTCCGGGTTCGACGCGAAGAACGCCACGCGACCGAGACCCGCGCGCGCAAGGACGAGGAGCGGACTCCGCTCCTCGTCCGTCCAAGGAGTCTCCGCTCCGGGCTTGGGTCGCACTCGCAGCATGCGCTCGAGCGCGGGGAGCGCAACGCCTCCGTCGGGAAACGCCTGGACTGCGAGGGAATCCTGCGCGGACCTGCCGGAGACGGCGCGCAAGCCCGGCCCCTCCTTCCACAGGGACCCCGACATCTCCCGGCGCAAGACTTCCTCGAGCCCCGCGAGGTCGCGCGGGCGGTCGATCTCTTCTCCGGGAGGAAGGAGCCGCGCGAGGAACTCCGTGTCGGCCTGTTCGCCGATCGCGATCACGCGCAGGCGTGCTCTCCACTCCCCGAGGGCGGCCAGGATCTCCCGGATGCGCTGGTCAGGATGCGCGCCCTCCTCGCCTTCGCGTCCGTCGGAGAACAGGAGCACGAGGGCCTCGCGCGCGGCGGAGCGGCGTTCGTTCGCCAGCGCCTCGAGCGAGGTCAGGATCTCGGTGTCGCCGCGCGGCAGCCGCAGGCCGAAGAGCGCCTCGAGGGTGTCCTTCGCGCGCGCCTGCAGAGCTCCTCCCGCATCGCGCTCCTTCAGGAGGATCGGGGATTCCAGGCGCGCGGTGAAGAAGCGCAGGCTCACCTCGTCCTCGGGCCGAGCGAAAGAGATCAGTTCCTTGCAGGCCGCTCGCACCGTGTCGAAGGGAGCTCCCTCCATGCTCCCCGAGCCGTCGACCAGGAGCACGACGTCGCGCGGCCCCGCGTCGCTCGGAGCGGGTTCGACCGGCAGGAGGCCTTCCAGCGGCGACGCCGGGCCGCGCCCGACCCACCCCTTCAGGAACCGCCAGCCCCCGGTGGCGAGCCAACCTCCCCCGGAGCGCACGAGCTCGCCCAGCGTTCCCCGGGGCAGACGTCCGGGCTCGAGGTCGAAGCTCACCACCGCGTCGACTTCGCCGAGGCAGCCCTGCGCCTCGCCGGGGATCCGGAAGAGGAACTGCAACCCGGGGAGTTGCGAACTTCCGCTGGCCGCCAGCCAGCGGCGCGCGTCCGCCAGCCGATCCTCGTCGGCGAGCACCGCGAGCACGAGCGCGCCCTCGGCCCTCGTGGACGCGCTGGCGCGGTCGTTCTCGGGGATCGGATCCGGGGCGGGATCGAGGCGCGCCCGCACGCGCGCCTCCGTACGTCCGAAGTCCGCAGCGCCCAGTTCTGCGCGCATCCAGCGGCCGTTCGTCCCGGAGGTGAGCTCGACTTCGAACGTGCGCTCCAGCGTCTCCGCGCGTCCCTCGACCTCGAAATCGAGCCAGGCCCGCGTGGTGGGCGAGCGCCCCGGAGAGAAGAAGAGCTCGACCTCGGCCACGATCGGCGCCCCGGGCTCGACGGTGTCGCTCAGCCGCAGGGATCGCAGCCCCAGATCCGGAAGGACCTGCGGTGGCGCGGACTCCAGACGCACGTCGACCCCGCTCGCGCGCAGGTGTGCGAGGGTCACGCGCGGATCCTCCCCCTCGAATCGGTCGACCCCGATCAGGACGAGCGTCCCGCCGGCCTCCGGGGCACGGGCGAACTCCGCGCGCGCGAGAGCGAGCGCGTCCGCGAGCCGGCTCCGCGCATCCGATCCGGCTGCGCGGCGTGGATCGAAGTCGATCCCGCCCCGGCCCTCCAGGGCCGCCAGGAAGTCGCGTCCCGTGCCGCGCGGGAAGGAGAAGCCGAGGTCGCTCGCGAAGGAGACCACGGCGAAGTCCGCGTCCTCGCTCGCCGCCCCGCGGGCCTCTTCCTCGAGGCGCGCGCGAACCCACGGCAACCAATCCGGCCGCGTCCGTCGCACGCTCGCGGATGCATCGACCACGCACAGACGCAGCCGAGCAAGGGGTCGGCCGCCGATGCCCGTCGGGCGCAGGAAGAGCCAGGCCGCTCCGGCGAAGGCCAGGGCGGCGCAGAACAGGAGGAGGCGGCCGGCGCGCGTCGAGATCAACGGGACCGCCGCCCCGCCCCCGCGATCCAGCCGCCGCCGAGCAGGCGTTCTCCCTGGTAGAAGGCGGCCCCCTGGCCGCGCGCCACCGCGAGCTGGGGCGAGTCGAACTCGACCGTGGCGCGCGTTCCCTCCACGGTGACGAGCGCGGGCGCGGCAGTGTGGTGATAGCGAACCTGCACCTCGGCTCGGAAGGAGCCCGCGGGAGGAACGTCGAAGCCGATCCGGTTCAGGTCGCCGACCAGGACGAGGTCCCACTGGCATTCCTCCTGCGACCCGAGCACGACCGTGCCCGTCTGCGGCAGGATCTCGACGACGTAGAGCGGCGTTCCCGCCGCCACGCCCAAGCCGCGGCGTTGCCCGATCGTGAAGTGCTCGGTGCCCGGATGCCGGCCGAGGGCCTTGCCGCTCGTGTCCACCAGTCGTCCCGGATGGAGCTCGACTCCCTCCGCCGCGAGCAGCTGGCGGTAGTCGTTCGAGGGGACGAAGCAGATCTCCTGGCTGTCGGGTTTGGTGGCCGTGCGCAGCCCGGCCCGGTCCGCCAGCGCCCGCACCTCGCTCTTCTCCATCGACCCCAGCGGCAGCTCGGTGTGGCGCAGGTCCTCCTCCGCCACGGCGAAGAGCTGGTAGGACTGATCCTTCGTGGAATCCACTCCGCGCAGGACGTGGACGCGGCCCCCGTGATGCTCGATGCGCGCGTAGTGGCCGGTCGCCACCCTGTCCGCGCCGAGCTCGCGAGCGAACTCGATCAGGCGATGGAACTTGAGGTCTCGGTTGCACACGGCGCAGGGATTGGGCGTCCGTCCCCGGCCGTACTCGGCCAGGAAGTAGCGGATGATCGACGCGAACTCCCGCTTGAGGTCGACCGATTGGAAGGGGATCCCCAGTTGAGCCGCAACCATGCGCGCGTCGCGAGCGTCTCCCACCGAGCAACAGGACTTCTTGTGGACCTCCCCCTCCTCCACGTGGACCCCGTTCCTCATGAACAGTCCGACCAACGAACGCCCCTGGCTCGCGAGGAGCCACGCCGCGACGGAGCTGTCGACCCCGCCGCTCATCGCCACGACCGTGCGCGTCTGGGCTTCCGCCTGCGCTTCCATTGGATTCTGGCTCGTCGATCGTTCGCGACGCCCTGGCTCTCCGGGGGGCGCGCGAACGACGGAATCGGCGCCGGACCAGGTTAGGCCCCGTCCGCCGGGTCTTCCAGGCACTCACCCGGGGCGCGCTTTCCCCGACCCTCGGGATCCAGTACCGTCTTTTCCCTACGCTCCCGAGACCACGGCCCCTCCCGACACCGATGCAACGATTCCTTCCCGGCCTCGCCTTCGTCCTCTCGCCGCAGGAGCCCCCCCCCGCCACGAATCCCGGGACGCCTCAGACGTCCACGGGAGGTCTCCTGAACCTCCTGGGCCCGATGGTCCTGATCATCGGGATCTTCTACTTCGTCCTGATCCTCCCGGAGCGCAAGAAGCAGAAACACCGCAACGCGATGCTCGGCGCCATGAAGAAGGGGGACAAGGTCATGACGTCGGGCGGGATCTACGGTCAGGTAGCCATGATCCAGGACGACGTGGTGACGCTCCAGGTCGACGAGGGGGTGCGCATGCGCTTCACGCGCGCCGCCATCCAGACCGTCCTCGGCCCGGAGGAGCCCAGCACCGAGAAGAAGGCCTGAACACCCGCGCTTCCCCGCTGCGCTGGGCTCGCGCCGGTCTCGCCCGCTTCGCTCCGGGGATCTTCCTCGCCCTCTTGCGCGGTGGCGACGGCGAGCGCGGGCTCGCCGGCGAGCGGCTCGCCGCGCGTGCCCTCCGGCGCTCGGGACTCTCCATCGAGGCGCGCCGTCTACCCACGATGCACGCCGAGATCGACCTCCTGTGCCGGGACCGCGGTTCCCTCGTGCTGGTCGAAGTCAAGACCGGCAGCGCCGGAGCGCGATTCCGCCCCCTCGACCGCATCGACCGGGAACGGGAACGCCGGCTCCGGCTCGCCGCGCGCGAACTCTCGCGCCGCGCGCGCTGCCCCTCGCGCGTGGACTACGTCGAAGTCCTCCTGGGCGAGCGCGGCGAATGGCCGCGCCTCCTCCACTATCGCGCGCGCGAAGGAAGGGCGCGCTTGACTCTTCACGCGCTCGAAACCGATTAGTTTAGAGTCCCATTCCGAGCGCATCTCGTTCCATTCGATCCCCCCGCGCCGATCGGTCGCGCCCCGTGCGTCGCGCGCCATGCTCAACGTCATCCGTCACTACCTCCCGGTACGCAAGGCGCTGCTCGTCCTCAGCGAGACGGTCCTCCTGACGTTGATCGTCTTCGCGGCGATGTCCGCGCACCTGTGGCAGCCCGCCAAGGATCTGCGCGATCGGTTGGCCTACGCCAGTCTCGACCCCCGCGAGGCCCTGTGGCGCTGCCTCTTCGCGTCGTTCCTCGTGGCGCTGCTCTCCCAGGTCGCGCTGTCGTTCAACGAACTCTACGACTTCCGCATCTCGCGCTCGCGCTACGACCGGGCCGCCCGCTTCCTCGGATCGGCCGGAAGCGCGGTCCTGCTCGCCGTGGTGGCCGTGGGCGCGGGCGAGCTGTGGCAGTTCCGACGAGGCCTGGAGTTCCCTGGACTCCCCTTCGCCCAGGCGGTCGTGCTCCTGGCCTGCACGCTCGGCATCGCCTTCTTCGTGCTCTACCACTGGCGCAGGCTCTTCCATTCCGTCCTGTGGCGCACGCGCTTCCACAATCGCGTCCTGGTCCTAGGCGCCGGGCGCCTCGCCGAGCGCATGGTGACCGAGATCGGCACCCGCCCCGACCTCGGATTCGAGATCGTCGCCATCGTCTCGCCCGAGCGAATACCCCGGGAACGCCGCCGGGCGGATCTCGGCGGCTCGGCCCGTTCGAGCGCCACCGGCAACCCGTGGTTCGAGGCCGGACGAACTTCCCCGGTGCGCCTCTCGACCGAGGCTCGCTCCGAGACGGCGACGGAGCTCGTGCTCCGCTCGCCCTCCGACCCGTCCCTGACGAGCCCCGGGCAAGTCCTCGAGGAGCCCCTCTTCGAGCTCGCCCACCGGCTCGCGGTGGACGACATCGTGGTCGCCTTCGAGGACCGCCGCCGGGCGCTCCCGACGGACGAGCTCCTGCGCTGCCGCCTCGAGGGGATCGTCGTGCACGAGGCCGAGTCCTTCTTCGAGAGCCTCTCGGGGAAGATCCCGGCCGAGGCCATGCGGCCTTCCTACTTGATCTTCAACCCGGGCTTCCTGCAGCACCCGCTGGGAAGGGTCGTGAAACGCCTGGGCGACCTCGCCGGCGCGTCGATCGGCCTCCTCATCGCCGCCCCCGTGATGATCGCCGCGGCCGTCGCGATCCGCCTGCAGGGCCCGGGTCCGATCTTCTTCCGGCAGGAACGCGTCGGACTGAAGGGCCGTCCGTTCACCCTGATCAAGTTCCGCAGCATGCGCGCGGACGCCGAGAAGACGACCGGGCCGGTCTGGGCCCAGGCGAACGATCCGCGCGTCACGCCCGTGGGACGCTTCCTGCGGCGCACGCGCATCGACGAGCTGCCGCAGCTCCTGAACGTGCTCGCGGGCTCGATGTCCCTCGTCGGGCCGCGGCCCGAACGGCCGAACTTCGTCGAGGAGCTCTCGGCCCAGGTCCCCTACTTCCAGCAGCGCCACCTGGTGAAGCCAGGCATCACGGGCTGGGCCCAGGTGAACTATCCCTACGCGAACTCGGTCGAGGACGCGCTGCAGAAGCTCCAGTACGACCTCTTCTACATCAAACACCAGTCGCTCGTGTTCGACCTCTCGGTCCTGCTCAACACGATCAAGATCGTGGTTCTGCGCAAGGGGACGTGATGTCGAGCGACCCCCCGCGTTCGCTCGCGGCGCGTTCGCGCCGATGCCTCTCGACGTGGATCGCGAGCAGGGCCACGTCCGGTGGGTTGATGCCCGCGATGCGCGACGCGGCCCCCAGCGTCGCCGGCCTGAGCTTGGCGAGCTTCTCGCGCGCCTCGCGGCGCAGCCCCTCTACACGAGCGAGGTCCAGGTCCCCGGGGATCGGGGTCTCCTCCCCGCGCCGCATGCGCTCGACCTCCAGGCGCTGGCGCTCGACGTAGCCCGCGTACTTCACGTCCGCGGCGAGGGCGACCTCGAGATCCGCGTCGAGCCCGAGCGCGGCCACCTCCGGCGACTCGGCGGCGAGCGAGGCGAGCGTCACCTCCGGCCGGCGCAGGACGTCCGCCAGCGACCGCGCGGGGTCCCGGCGCGAACGCGTGGTCTCGAGGACGTCGCGCGCCAGCGCCATGCGCCGTTCGCGCTCCGCCAGGCGCGCGAGCGCGGCGTCGGCGGCGAGGCCGAGCGCGTGGGCGCGGCGCACCAGACGCCGATCGGCGTTGTCCTGGCGCAGCGAGAGCCGGTACTCGGCGCGCGAGCTGAACATGCGATAGGGCTCGGTCGGCTGGCTGACGACGAGGTCGTCGACCAGCACGCCGACGTAGGCTTCGTGGCGCGCGAGCACGAAGGGATCCCGCCCGCTCGCCCACAGCGCGGCGTTCGCGCCCGCCACGAGCCCCTGGGCCGCGGCCTCCTCGTAGCCCGAGGTGCCGTTGATCTGTCCGGCGAGATAGAGGCCGCGCACCGCGCGCGCGGCGAGGGTCGGATCGAGCGCGGAGGGCTGCACGAAGTCGTACTCGACGGCGTAGCCGTGACGCAGGAAGCGCGCCTCCTCGAGCCCGGCGATCTCGCGCAGGAAGGTCTCCTGGATATCGCCCGGGAGCGACGTGGACACGCCGTTCACGTAGACGACGTCGGTGTCGAGCCCATCGGGCTCGAGGAAGATCAGGTGCCGGTCGCGGTCCGCGAAACGCATCACCTTGTCCTCGAAGGAGGGGCAGTAGCGCGGTCCGACGCCGCGGATGCGGCCGGCGTACATGGGCGCGCGATGGATGTTCGCGCGCACGATCTCGTGCGCCCGCGGATTCGAGTAGGTGATGTGGCAGGCGACCTGGCGCAGCACGGGGAAGCACGCGCGATCCGTCGCGAAGGAGAAGGGCGTCGGCGACGCGTCCCCCCACTGTTCCTCGAGGGCTTCGAAGCGGATCCCTTCGCGAGCGAGGCGCGGCGGGGTGCCGGTCTTGAGCCGTCCGAGCGGGAGGCCGAGGCGCTCGAGCTCGCTCGAGAGGCCCTCGCAGGAGGCCTCGCCGGCGCGGCCCCCGTTCACGGTGGACTCGCCGGTGTGCATGATCGCGCGCAGGAACGTGCCCGTGGTGAGCACCACCGCGCTCGCGGAGAGCTCGCGTCCGTCCCGCAGCACGACCCCGCCGACCCGCGGCGTCCGCCCCGGCTCCGCGGAGATGCACAGGCGCGTCACGCCGCCGCCGAAGAGCTCGATGCGCTCCTCCGCACGCACGAGGCGCGTGACTTCCTCGCGGTAACGGTGGCGATCGGCCTGGGCGCGCGGCGCCTGCACTGCGAAGCCCTTGGCCGTGTTCAACATGCGGAACTGGATGCCGGTCGCATCGGTCGCGCGCCCCATGGCGCCGCCCAGGGCATCGACCTCGCGCACCAGCTGCCCCTTGGCGAGCCCCCCGATGGCCGGGTTGCAGCTCATCTCTCCGATGCGGTCGAGCCGGTAGGTGGAGAGCGCCACGCGCGCGCCCAGGCGCGCCGCCGCCAGAGCCGCCTCGATCCCCGCGTGGCCTCCGCCGACCACGACGACGTCGAAGTCGCGCCCGCGCTCGATCGCCCGCGGCGGAGCGTGGAGATGAGCTCGTTCGGTGCAGATCTCCGGTTTCATCCGTGGTCCTCGCGTGCCGGACCGGGCGCGCGATCCCTCATTGGAGCGCCAAGTGGGGGCCGAGCCAAGGCGGCTCAATCCGGGCGGGTCGGCCGGCCGAAGGAAGTCGCCATGCGCTCGTGGATCTTCCGCCACTACCCGCGCCTCGCGCGCGCCTACGCCAGCCGAGGCCACACGAGCCCCGAATCCGGCGGCGGCGGGGTCAGGGGCCAGAAGGACGTCGTGCTCCACCCGCTTCCGCGACGCAGGATCCCCAGTTCCCGCTGAGGTCGCGTGGAGCCCGGGGGCGTCCGGGCACTACAATCCGACCGCGATGGGCCTCCTCAGCGCTGCCCTCTTGTGCGCCTGCCTCTCGGGATCCCCCCCCGACGGGTCCCTCGAGTCGTTCCTGCGCCATGCCCGGGAGCGCCGCGAAGCCGCCCGGAGCCTCTTGCGGCCCGCGCTGGAGAAACTCGTCCTGCGCCTCGAGGAGCCCGGCCTCGCGGGTAGGCCTTCCGACCTCGCCCGCCTGCGCGCGGAGCTCGACGCACTCGGGGCCGAGGCCGGGTCGCTGCTCCTGCCCCATCTCGACCCCGGGAGCGCGCCGGGGCCGGAGGTCTTCCTGCGCGCGCAGGAGGTGAAGGAGGCCCTGGTGCGCGCCCGCCCGGCGGGGCTCCTGGACGAGCTCCTCCCGCTCGCGCGCACGGGCTCCCCGCTCGCGCGTGCCCACGCCATCCAGGTCATCGCTAGCGTGCCGGAAGCGGCGCGTGCATTCCAAGACCTGCTCGACCTCGCCCAGAGCTCGGAGGTCCCGGTGCGCGGTGCAGCCCTCGTCGCTCTCTCCGGGGCGAACGATCCCCAGGTCCTTCCCGCCCTGTGCCGGGCGCTCTCCGATACCGAGCCGAGCATCGTCTCGGCAGCTCTGCGCGCCTTGACCGCGACGGGGCGCACGGAGGCGGCTCCGGCGGTGCTCGGACTGACGCGGCCCCCGGCGCGCGCCGCGCCCTACGTGGCGGAGATCCTGGCGTTCTTCCTCGCCGACCCGCGCCAGGTCGACGACGCCGCGCTCGACGGTCTCTTGGGGCTCGCCCGGGCCGATACGGTGCCCGACGAGACGCGCGTGAAGGTGCTCGAGGCGTTCCCCCGCTTCGAGATCGCCCGCGACGCCAAGAAGCGCAAGCTGCTCGAGCCGCTGTTCGAATACGCGAACGCCTCCGTGCGCGAAGCCGCCCTCGTGGCGGCGACGCTGCTCGGCGACAAGCTCGCCCGGCGCGAGCTCTTCGTCGCCTACGACCAGGTGGTCGTGGAGAGCCCCGATTGGCCCGAGGGCTACGAGCGCCGGGCCGCGATCGCGATGCGCATCGAAGACTACGCCTCCGCCATCCGCGACCTGCGGCGCGCGATCGACCTCCTGAGCTCGCGCGCGCGCCAGGGCGTCTATCGCAAGCTCTGGATCGAGCTCGCGCGGGCCTACCTCCGGTCGGGCAAGGTCCCCAAGGCGGCGGACACCCTCGAGGAACTCGGCATCACCGAGGCGCTCAAGTCCGAGATCGGCTCGGATCCGGACTTCGCCCCGTTGCGCGAGAATCCGCGCTTCCGCAGGGTGTTCGAATGACCGGAGACGGGTCGGCCTCTCCGCAGCCCTCGCAGACGCCGGAAGCCCTGGACCTCACGATCCTGATCCCGACGCTCGACGAGGCCGGGAACATCGGGCGCGTCCTGGCGCGACTCGCCCAGGTCCTGAGCGGCTCGCCGCTGCGATGGGAGGCGATCGTCGTGGACGACGCCTCGCGGGACGGCACGCAGGAGGAAGTGCGCGCGCAAGCCTCCGTGCGGCTCCTCGTGCGCGAAGAACCGCGCGGCGGCCTCACGGGGGCGATCTGCGCCGGGGCACGGCTCGCCCGGGGGCGGGTCGTGGTCGTGATGGACGCGGACGGCAGCCACCCACCCGAGATCGTTCCGCGCCTCGCCGAAAGGGTCCTGAACGGCGAGTGCGACGTGGCGATCGGCAGCCGCTACGTCCGCGGAGGCAGCACCTCCGGGTGGCCGATCGGGCGCCGACTCGTCTCGCGCTTCGCGGGACTGCTCTCCGCTCCCCTGGTCGACGTACGGGACCCGCTCTCGGGCTTCTTCGCTACCACGCGCGAGCGGTTGCTGCGGGTCCCCGCGGACGCCTCCGGCTTCAAGATCGGCCTCGAGGTCCTGCTCCTCGAGGGGCCGGCGCCGAGGGTCGAGGAGATCCCGATCCATTTCCTCGATCGTGTGGCCGGTGTCTCGAAGCTCGGACCGCGCGTCGTCCTGAGCTACGTCGCCAGGCTCTTCACCCTGGCGGGCGGCCGCCTGCCGCCGGCCGCCCTCGCCCGCTTCCTCGCCGTGGGCCTCTTCGGGATGCTCCTCGACGCGGCTTCCTGTCAGCTCCTGCGTTCCGCCGGGACCTCGCTCTCGCTCGCCCACGTGTCCTCTTTCTCCCTGGCGACCGTCTTCACCTTCGCCCTGGACGCACGCTTCGCCTACCGGACCTCGCTCTCCCTCGCCGGGGGTCTGCGGCTCGTCCGGCAGTGGATCCTCTCGCTCTCGCTGCGCGTCGGGGTGCTCCAGATGTCGAGCCTGCTCGGCCTGCCCGAGCTCACCGGACTCTGCTGCGCCGTGATCACCGGCGCGGCGCTGAATCACCTGGGCTTCGTGTTCCAGGTCTTCGCTCCTTCCACGGGCGGCGATCGCGCGCGGCGCTTCAGGGTGGCGGCCCTGGGTCTCGTCCTCTATCTCCTGGCCGCGCGTCTGGTGTACGCCGCGCTCCTCGAAGTCCTGCCCGAGGAGGCGTACTACTGGAACTACTCCCAGCATCTCGACATCGGCTACCTCGACCATCCGCCGCTCACGGCATGGCTCATCGCCCTCGCCACGGGGTGGCTCGGCGACAACGAGTTCGCGGTTCGCATTCCCGCCATCCTCTGCTGGGGAGTGGCCGCCTGGTTCCTCTTCCGCCAGACGAGCGAACTCCACGGGAAGACCGCGGCTTGGATCGCCCTGGGAGCCCTTTCCTGCCTGCCCTATTTCTTCGGCGCCGGTTTCTTCATGACGCCGGACGCGCCGCTCGTCGCCTGTTGGGCCGCGAGCCTGTACTTCCTGCGACGCGCCCTGCTGCAGGGGCGCGCTCGCGGTTGGCTCGCGGCAGGGGTCGCCCTCGGCCTCGGCCTGCTCTCCAAGTACTCGATCGCCCTGCTCGTGCCCGCGGCACTCGTGTACGTGCTCCTCGACGCCCGCTCCCGACGTTGGCTCGCCACCCCCTGGCCCTACCTCGGGCTGGCGGCGGCGCTCCTGCTCTTCACCCCCGTCGTCCTGTGGAACGCGGAGAACGACTGGGCCTCGTTCCGCTTCCAGAGCGTCGGCCGCTGGGAGGGCGAGTCGAGCATGCACCTCCAGGATCTCCTGCTCGGGATCCTAGTGTTGATCTTCCCGGTGGTGCCGCTGCTCCTCGGGCTCGTCCTCGAGCGCCGCGCCCGCGGCCGCGAGGCGCCGTCCGTCGAGTCTTCGCTGCGCTTCGCAGCGGCGTTCACGCTCGTACCGCTGCTCCCCTTCCTGCTCTATTCCCTGCTGCACAAACCACGCATGAACTGGACCGGGCCCATCTGGCTGGCGGCCCTGCCGGCATGCGCGGCGGCGTTCGCGGCCTTGCCCGGCAGGAGTCGCGCCTGGAATCGTGCGGCCAAGGTGTCCACGGCGGCGGTGTCCATCTGCTGCGTGTTCTTCGCGCTCGCGTTGCAGTACCTGACGCTCGGAGTTCCCGGACTTCCCTATCCGAGCGCGATCACCCGCATCCTCGGCTGGCGCGATCTCGGACGGCAGATCGAAGATCTGGAGCAGCAGCACGAGGTCGCCTCGGGTCGGGAATCCCGGATCGTCGGTTGGGGAAAATACGCCCTGGCGAGCGAACTCGCCTTCTATCAGCGCGGCGAGCCCTTCTTCGACGGCGATACCGAGGGGTTCGAAGAGGTCTCGAACCACCACATGTTCGGCGGGAAGGGGCTGATGTACCGCTACTGGTTCCCCACCGACCTCTTCGAGGGCAAGGACCTCCTGCTCGTCAGCCGTAGCCGGAGCGATCTGGATCGCCGCGTGATCGAGGAGAACGCCCGCTCCCTCGGACCGATCCAGGAGCTCACCGTCCATTCGCGCCTGGGGGTCCCGCTGGGTTCCTTCTTCGTCCGCAGGGTCTACGACTACTCCGCGCACCGAGCGGCGGGCGGCGGCTGACGCGCCCCCCGAGCGCGCAGCGGCGCTCGGGCTACTTTGCGAAGGCTCGCAGGGTCTGCGCCAGCCCCTCGTCGAAGGCGAGCACGGGTTCGTAGCCGAGTTCCGCGCGGGCGAGCGCAAGATCCGCACGGCTCGCGCGCGCGTCGCCCGCGCGGACCGCTTCGAAACGCGCCTCGATCCCAGCGCAGTCGACGCCGAGCCGCGCCAGACCCGCGCGGATCGCGCCGAAGAGCAGGAGTGCCTCGACCAGGTGCGAGCCGATGAAGCCCGCCGCACCCGTGACGAGCCAGGAGCGCCGCGTCTCGAGCGCGCGTTCGATCTCGCCCCAGCGCGACACGCGCTAGTGTCCCTTCCCCGAAGTATCGCCAACAATCCGCCGCACTGAATCGCCGCTGGCGGCGTTGCGCCTCCTCCGAGTATTGCAGCGAATACGCGTCGTCGGCGCGCCTTGCCAGCGACGATCCATCACGGCGCCTTGTTGGCGCTACTTCGGGGAAGGAACACTAGAGCTTCCAGTGACGCACGCCGCCCTGCAGCTCGCCGGGAGCCAGCGCCGACTGGACGTCGACCACGATGCGACAGCCCGACCGCGCGAGTTCGCGGGCCGTCCCGACGAGAGCGCGGTGCGGCGTCGCGAGCACGAGGGCATCGAGAGCCGCAAGCGCCGGGCGCGGAACGAGCTCGATCCCGTACGTCTCGCGCGCCGAGCGCGCGTCGACCAGCGGGTCGTGCACGAGCACCTGCGCTCCCCAGGCGGCGAGCTCGCGCACGATGTCGGGCACGCGCGAGTTGCGCAGGTCCTTCACGTCGGGCTTGAAGGCCAGCCCGAGCACCGCCACGCGTGCGCCGCGCACCTCGCGCCCGCCCTCGACCAGGAGCTTGACCGTCTTCGTGGCCACGAAGGCACCCATGCCGTCGTTGATGCGGCGCCCGGCGAGGATCACCTGCGGGTGGAAGCCCAGCGACTCCGCCTTGCTCGTCAGGTAGTAGGGATCGACCCCGATGCAGTGCCCGCCCACCAGCCCCGGCCGATAGGCGTGGAAGTTCCACTTCGTCGCCGCCGCCTCCAGGACGGCCTGCGTGTCGATCCCCAGGCGGTCGAAGAGCATGGCGAGCTCGTTCACGAGCGCGATGTTGAGGTCGCGCTGCACGTTCTCGATCACCTTCGCGGCCTCGGCGACGCGAATCGAGGGCGCGCGATGGAGCCCGGCCAGGACGACCGCTCCGTAGCACTCGGCGAGCACCGCCAGGGTCGCCTCGTCCCGTGCCGCGATCACCTTGGTCACGCGCTCGAAACCGTGCTCGGGGTCGCCGGGGTTGATGCGCTCGGGGGAGTAGCCCAGGTGGAAATCGACGCCCGCGCAGAGGCCCGAGGCTCGCTCGAGGATCGGCCCGACCACCTCTTCGGTGACGCCCGGGTACACGGTCGACTCCACCACGACGATGTCCCCGGGCCCGAGCACCCCGCCCAGGGTCGCTGCGGCGCTCGTCAGCGCCGTGAGATCCGGTCGGCGCTCGGCGTCGATCGGGGTCGGCAGGCACAGGACGTGGAAGTCAGAGCCCGCCAGGTCGGCCGGATCGGCGCTGAAGTGGATCTCGGCCGCCTCCAGGGCCTCGCGCGCGACGGCGCCCGTGGGATCGCGCCGCGCCCGCAGCCGCTCGACCTTCTCTCGATCGTGGTCGTACCCCACGGTTCCCCGGAAGCGGCGCGCGAAGGCGACGGCCACGGGCAGCCCGACGTAACCGAGGCCGATGACGGCGATCTTGCGCATGGGGTCGCGGGGGGGGCGGCGCGGACTATAGCGCGTCGACCGCGGGCACGATCGACGCTCGGGCCCCCGCTCCCTTCCCGGACGCCTGGCCGCGCGCGGAGGCGGCGCTTTCGTGCGGTACGATGCCGGGCCATGTCCCGCACGGGAATCTTCACCCACCCGCGCTGCCTCGACCACGACCCGGGGCGAGGCCACCCGGAGCGTCCGGCGCGTCTGGAGGCGATCCTCGGCCGCCTGCGCGCGAGCGGTCTATGGTCGGAGCTCGACGTGCGCGAGCCTCCGCGGGCCTCGGAAGAGGATCTGGCCCGCGTCCACGACCCCCGATACGTTCGCTCGGTGCGCACGCAGTGCCAGCGCGGCCCCGCGGCGCTCGACGGCGACACGCACGTCTCGCGCGACTCCTTTGAAGCCGCCTGCCTCGCCGCCGGAGGCACGCTCCAGGCCTGCCGGAACGTCCTCGACGGGACCTGGTCGAACGCCTTCTGCGCCGTGCGCCCGCCGGGGCACCACGCCGAGTTCGACCGGGCCATGGGCTTCTGCCTCATGAACAACGTGGCCATCGCAGCGGCCTGGCTCGTCGAGCGCGCAGGGCTCGAGCGCGTCGCGATCCTGGACTGGGACGTTCACCACGGGAACGGAACGCAGCACCTCTTCGAAGCCTCGCCGCGGGTCTTCTACGCGAGCCTCCACCAGTGGCCGCTCTATCCGGGCACGGGCGCCGCGAGCGAGTGCGGCTTCGGCGCGGGCACGGGCACGACGCTCAACTGCCCCATGGATCCCGGCACGGGCGACGCCGATTGGCTGCGCGCCCTCGAGCGCACCATCCTGCCGGCCCTGGAGGCCTTCCGGCCGGAGTTCGTGCTCGTGTCCGCCGGATTCGACGCGCACCGCCGCGATCCCCTGGCGGGCATCCAGCTCAGCGAGCAGGGATTCCGCGGGCTCTCGCGCGGCATCCTGGAGCTCGCCGCGCGCACGGCCGGCGGCAAGCTCGTCTCGGTGCTCGAGGGCGGCTACGACCTCGAGGCCCTCGCTGCCTCCGTCGAGGCGCACGTCGGCGAGCTCGTCCAGTCCGGGAGCCGCGCGCCATGAGGCTCTCGACGAGCCTCCACGATCGCGACGTCGCGGGCCTGACGTACGTGTATCCGGTCGTGTCGCGCCGGGCGGGCGGCGTCTCGCTCGGGATCAACCTGAACCCGAACAACGCCTGCAACTGGCGCTGCGTCTACTGCCAGGTGCCCGGCCTCGTCGCCGGCAAGGGACCTCCGATCGATCTCGCCCTGCTCGAACGCGAGCTCGACGTCATGCTCTCGGCCATCGTCCGTGGCGACTACCTCGAGCGCCACGTCCCCGAGGGCTCGCGGCGGCTGGTCGACGTCGCCTTCTCGGGGAACGGCGAGCCGACGAGCTCGCCCCAGTTCGTGGAGGCGATCGAGGTCGTCGCCCGCGTCCTCGAGCGCTTCGGCCTCGCGGGAAAGATCGGTGTCGTCCTGATCACGAACGGCTCGCTCGTGCACCTGCCCCAGGTCCGGTCCGGGCTCGCGGCCCTGGCGCACATCGGCGGGGTCGCGTGGTTCAAGCTCGACAGCGCCACGGAGGAAGGGCGCGCGCGCCTGAACGACGCGCAGATCACGAACGAACGCGTGCGCGAGAACCTGCTCGCCTGCGCCGGGATCCTGCCGACCTGGGTGCAGACGCTCGTCCTCGCGCGCCGGGGCGAGCCGCCCTCGCCGACCGAGACCGCCGCCTACCTCGACTTCCTCGGCGGCGTCCTCGGGGCGCGCGCGCCGCTCGCCGGCGTGCTGCTCTACGGGATCGCACGCACCTCCTGGCAGCCCGAGGCGCCCGAGCTCGCGCCCCTCCCGGCGTCCTGGATGGACGCCTTCGCCGCGCGAATCCGCGCCCTGGGACTCGAGGTGCGGGTCTCGCTCTAGCCGTGGTGCTTCACGGACGACCCTATTTCGGTCGGTAGGGCGCTTTCGTCGGCGTCGGCCTCGTCCCCTGCGGGGGGGGCGGGTTCTTGCCTTCCTTGATCGCCTTCTTGGGCTGCGGGGGGAGGTTCACGCCGACCCGCGCTTGTCCCGCTTTCTTCTTGTCCGTCATTTGACTGCCTTCCTGGTCCCAGGAACTCGACCATCTCGATGCCCGCTTCCTTCGTGAGGAGTATCCCGGGACCATCGATCTCATTCAATCTACCCTCAGCGTCCAGGTAGGCCGCTTCTTGGAGGAAGACCGCGCCTTCTTCTGGAGTATCGGAGAACTGGACAGGCCACCCGAGGATTCGGACCCCCGATTCGAGGTGAACGATCACCCATGTCTCCTGGTTGTAGAACGCCCCTTGCCAGACCGTCGCATGGCTCGATTGCTTCGTGACACGGAGTTCTCGCAAACCAGTGAGAAGCCAGTCCTTGTTGTGGGCCAACCCGAGCATGCCGCCAAGGGCGAGGGAGATCAGCAGGATCGTCGTCAGCCCTGGAGCGTTGGATTGGACTGCGTCGAGCGCCCATTCTCCGCTTGGATCGCCCGTGTGTCTCAGAAGGCGCAGTCCGGGGATCGCGGTGGCGACCCAGGCGTAGAGCGTCAGGACGAGGCACTCGAAGAGAACGATCTCGCCCAACGTCTCGAGCTGCGTCTTCTGCCGCCGAACGGCAACCCAGGAAAACACGCGGGCAGCCAGGAAGCCCGGCAAGAGCAACAGGAGGACGAGCAAGTTCTCGGTCGACAACATGGACCAGGGACCCCTCTCGCGCTTCATGGTAACAGGGTTCCCGGAACATGACGTCGGCATGGCCCGCGCCCCTGCCCGGGTGGAAACCGAAGACCCCGATCAGCACACTCCTCGGCCGTGTCGAGGAAGATCGCCGTCGCGAGCCTGATCTGGGGCGGGAGCATCTTCGCATCGCGGCTCATCGGCCTCGTGCGCGAGGCGGTGATCGGGCGCACGCTGGGCGTCGGGCCCGAGGCGGACACCTACCAGGCCGCGTTCGTCGTGCCGGACATTCTGAACTACGTGCTCGCGGGCGGAGCGCTGACGATCGTCTTCCTGCCGCTCTTCGGCGCCTACCTCGCGCGCGGCGAGGAGGAGCGCGGGTGGAGCTCCTTCCGCGCTCTGGCCGTCCTGCTCGCGGTCCTGCTCGGGGGCGCGACGCTCGTGCTGTGGCTCCTCCTGCCCGCCCTCGCCGCGGTCGTGGCCCCGGGTTTCGACGCCGCGGGCCAGGATCGGGTGGTCGAGCTCACGCGCATCGTGCTCTTCGCGCAGACCTTCCACGTCCTCGGCGGGCTCGCGTCGGCCGCGCTACTCGCCAAGGACCGCCACCTCGTGCCCGCGCTCGCGCCACTCGTCTACAACGCCGCGATCGTCGGGGGCGGGCTCCTCGGCGGGCGCGCGCACGGTGCCGAGGGCTTCGCCTGGGGCGCGCTCGTGGGCAGCGCGCTCGGTCCCTTCCTCCTGCCCTGGGTCGCGTGCCGACGTCAGGGCTTGCGGCTCCTCGGGCCCGTCGACCTCCGCCATCCGGACATCCGCACCTACTTCGTCCGGTCGCTGCCCGTGATGGTCGGGTTCTCGATCGTGATCGTCGACGACTGGTTCCTGCGGCGCCAGGGATCGCTGGTCGGCGCGGGGGCCGTGAGCGCCCTCGCCTATGCGAAGACCCTGATGAAGGTCCCGGTCGGCGTCGTGGGCCTCGCCGCGGGCGTGGCGGCCTTCCCGACCCTGGCGCGCCTGGCGGTCGAGGGCCAGCGCGAAGCCTTGCGCGACACCCTGCTCGCGACGCTGCGCCCGCTCGTCCTCGTGACCGCCGCCGCGAGCGTCGTCCTGATCGTGGCCGCTCCCGAGATCGTGACGCTCGTCTATGGACGGCGGCTGCTCGAGCCGGCGGAGATCGAGACGATCGCACAGGCCCTGGTGCTCGTGTCGCTCGGGCTCGTCGCCTGGACCACGCACCCGCTGCTCGCGCGCGGCTTCTACGCGCTGGGGAACACGTGGCTCCCGGCCACGACCGGCACCGCCGTCGCCCTGCTCGCCTATCCGCTCTACGTCGGGCTGCGCGCGAGCTCGGGGATCGCGGGCCTGGCCGTCGCGAGCTCGCTCGCGATCCTCGTCTACGTCGGGCTGCTCGGCGCGCTGCTCCTGCGCGCGCTGCCGCCGCTCTCGCGGGCCGCGAGCAGTGAGCTCGCGCTCTTCGCGGGCAAGGCGCTCCTCGCCTCCCTCGCGGGCGCAGGGGCCGGCTTCCTGACGCGGCCCATGCTCGAGGCCGTCGGCCCGCGCGGGTGGCCCCTGACGAGCCTCGTCCTCCTCGCACTCGCCTCCTGCGGGGTCTTCGCGCTCGCGGCACTGGCGCTGCGCCTGCGCGAAGTGGACTCGCTCCTCGCTCCGTTGCATCTCTCGGTTCGCGCACGTTCCCGAGTGGTGAGGCTCCTGGCTGGCCTCGGCCTCGTCGTCACGCTCTTGGCCGCCCTGCCGCGGATCGTCTACACCTACCGCGTGTGGGCGTCGAAGCGCTGGTGCGAGGCGGCTTCCGAGCGCATCGAGGAGGTCAAGCTCCGTACGGGGGCGTATCCCGAAAACCTGCAGGGGATCGCGGAGGAGCTCCCCGCTCCGCCCAGCGGTCTCAGCGACGAGCCGAGCTATGGCGCGAGCGGCGAGGGCTACCAGTTCGGCTTCTCGGTGGCTAGGCCCTACGAGTCCGACAACATGCTCGACGTCTTCACCTTCGACGGCGCGCTTCACGAGTGGTCCAAACACGGTTACATGGGCCCGTGAACGGCGTGACCCTGCGCCAGGGTGGCGAGAAGGCCTGGCCGGACGGACGCGCGGCGCTCAGGCACCGCTCTTCTCGCGGATCTCCTCGACCACCTGCTCGGGCGGCTTGCCCGAGGTGTCCACGGTCAGCGCGCACTGCGCGTAGAGCGGCTCGCGGCGCTCGAGGATCGCGCGCAGCTCCTCCATCGCGCGCGGGTTCTTCCCCATCGGCCGGCGGTCGCCCTGCTCGACCACGCGCCGGAAGTGGTCCTCGGGCCGCGCGCGGAGCCACACGCTGCGGCAGGTCTCGCGCACGCGCGCGTAGGTCTTCTCGTTCGTCACGATCGAGCCCCCGGTCGCGATCACCACGCGCTCGCCCTCCGAGAGGACCCGCTCGAGCGCCTCCGCTTCGTAGCGCCGGAAGACGTCGGCCCCGTGCAGGTCGAAGATCTCGGCCAGCGTGAGTCCGGCGAGCTCCTCCACGCGCCGGTCGAGCTCCACGAAGGGCACCTCGAGCTCGCGCGCGAGGAGCCTCCCGACCGTCGACTTGCCGGCGCCGCGCAATCCGACGAGCGCCACGCGCTCCTTCCCCCGCCGGCGCACGGGCAAGTCGACGAGCTCGGCGAGCCGCGCTCCGACGGCGCTCGCCATGCGCACGAGCACGAGGATGCTCGGGTTCGCGCGCCCGGCCTCGGTCTCGGTCCAGAAGCGCCGGCTCACGTCCGCCTGGCGCGCCGCGTCGGTCACGCTCTTCTCCGAGCGCTCGCGGGCCGATCGCAGCCGCGCGCCCAGTTCCCTCAAGAAACCTTGAAGCTCCATGGACGGGATGTATGATGCCCTGTATCAACCGAGGCGGGCAATATATTGCCCACTCCGATCCCCCCCCGGACCGCAGGCATGCCCGCGACCCTCACCGCCCCTCCCACGCGCCATTCGTTCCAGACCCACCCTGACCGCTACCGCCACTGGAAGCTCACCTTCGAGGGCGACATCGCGACCCTCGCCATGGCGGTCGAGCAGGAAGGGGGCGCTCGACCGGGGTACGAGCTCAAGCTGAACTCCTACGACCTCGGCGTCGACATCGAGCTCGCCGACGCGGTGCAGCGCCTGGTCTTCGAGCACCCCGAGGTGCGCTGCGTGGTGATCACCGGCGGCCTCGAGCGCGTGTTCTGCGCCGGTGCGAACATCCACATGCTCGGCTCGTCCACGCACGCCTTCAAGGTCAACTTCTGCAAGTTCACGAACGAGACGCGCCTCTACATCGAGGACGCTTCCGCGCACTCCGGCAAGCGCTTCCTCGCCGCCCTGAACGGCACGGCCTCGGGCGGCGGCTACGAGCTCGCCCTCGCCTGCGACAAGATCCTGCTCGTCGACGATCGCTCGAGCGCGGTGTCCTTCCCCGAGCTGCCGCTGCTCGGCGTGCTCCCCGGCACGGGCGGGCTCACGCGCATCGCCGACAAGCGCAAGATCCGCCGCGACCTCGCCGACGTCTTCGGCACGGTCGCCGAGGGCATCAAGGGCAAGCGCGCGCTCGAGTGGAACCTCGTCGATCGCATCGCGCCGCTCTCCAAGTGGAACGAGGAGGTGCGCAAGATGGCCCGCGAGCTCGCCGATTCGGTGCCGGCGCGGAACGAGCCGGGCGTGGTGCTCGAGCCGCTCGGGCCGCGCGTCGAGCCCGAGCGCATCGTCTACGCCCACGTCGAGCTCGCCCTGGAGCGCGCGTCCCACGTGGCGCGGCTGACGCTGAGGATCCCGCGCGAAGTCGGGCCGCGGGATGCCGGAGCCGCTCGCGCCCAGGGCGCGAGATGGTGGTTTTTCCAGGCCTTCCGGGAGCTCGACGACGCACTGCTCGATCTGCGCATCCACCTGAGCGAGATCGGTCTCGTGCTCCTGCGCGTCGAGGGCGATCCGGCGGTGATCGCGGCAGCCGATGAGGTCCTCGCGGGCGAAGGGAACGGCTTCGTGCGCGAGGTACGGCACTTCGTCAAGCGCGTCCTGAAGCGCATGGACAACAGCGCCAAGAGCTTCTACGCCGTGGCGGATCCGGGCACGGCCTTCGTCGGGACGATGCTGGAGCTCGCGCTGGCCGCGGACCGCGTCTACCTGCTCGACGATCCGGAGCGTCCCGTGTCCCTCGGCCTGACGGCCGCCAACGCGGGCCTCTACCCCATGGCGAACGGGCTCTCGCGCCTGGCGACGCGCTTCCTCGCCGACCCGGGGCGCGTGGACGAGATCCTGGCCCGGCGCTTGGATCGCGGGGGGGCGCTGCTCGCCGCCGCGACGGCGAACGAGCTCGGCCTCGCCACCTTCGCTCCCGACGCCATCGACTGGGAGGACGAACTGCGCCTGGCGATCGAGGAGCGCGCGTCCTTCTCGCCCGACGCGCTCACCGGGATGGAGGCGAACCTGCGCTTCGCCGGGCCGGAGACGCTCGAGACCAAGATCTTCGGCCGGCTCTCCGCCTGGCAGAACTGGATCTTCCAGCGCCCGAACGCCGTCGGCGAGCGCGGCGCGCTCAAGTGCTACGGCACGCCCCAGCGTCCCGAATTCGACTACCACCGCACCTGATCCCGGAACGGACCGACATGACCTCCACGATCGACTACGAAGAGAAGATCCCGAACAACGTCGACCTCGCCTCCGACAAGAAGCTGCAACGGGCGCTCGAGACGTGGCAGCCGGACTACCTGGAGTGGTGGAAGGGCATGGGACCGTCCGACTTCAACGAGAAGCAGGTCTTCCTGCGCACGGCGATCAGCGTCGATCGGGACGGTTGGGCGCATTTCGGGTACGTGCGCATGCCCGAGTATCGCTGGGGGATCTTCCTCACGCCGGCGGAGAAGGACCGGCAGGTCGGCTTCGGCGACCACTGCGGCGAGCCCGCCTGGCAGCAGGTCCCGGGCGAGTACCGCAACTGGCTGCGGCGCATCATCGTCACCCAGGCCGACACCGAGCCGGCCTCGGTCGAGCAGCAGCGACTCCTCGGACACACCGCGCCCTCGCTCTACGACCTGCGCAACCTGTTCCAGGTCAACGTCGAGGAGGGCCGGCACCTGTGGGCCATGGTCTACCTGCTGCACGGCTACTTCGGGCGCGACGGACGCGAGGAGGCCGAGGAGCTGCTCGCGCGCCGCTCGGGCAACCCCGACCACCCGCGCATCCTGGGAACGTTCAACGAACCCTGCGAGGACTGGCTCTCATTCTTCTGCTTCACCACTTACACCGATCGCGACGGCAAGTTCCAGCTGCTCGCGCTGGCCGAGAGCGGCTTCGATCCGCTGGCCCGTACCTGCCGTTTCATGCTGACCGAGGAGGCGCACCACATGTTCGTGGGGCAGACGGGGCTGGGGCGCGTGATCGAGCGCAGCTGCCAGCTCATGCGCGAGCACCCCGAGAGCGACGTGCAGGAGTTCGGCGCCATTCCGCTCTCCGTCGTGCAGAAGTACATCAACTTCTGGAACTCCTCGTCGAACGACCTCTTCGGCGGCGAGATCTCCTCGAACGCGTCGAACTTCTTCAGCGCCGGCCTGAAGGGCCGGGCCTACGAGGAGAAGCTCGACGCCGACCACCGCGCGCTCGAGGGGCACTACGACATGCCCGTGTGGGAGAGCGGCCGGCTCCAGAACCGCGAGGTCCCGCTGCGCAACGCCATGAACGAGGTGCTGCGCGACGAATACATCAGCGACAACGAGAAGGGCATAGTCTACTTCAACAAGGTCTGCGAGCGCTTCGGGATCGACTTCCGCTTCCGGCTTCCCCACCGCAGGTTCAACCGCAAGGTCGGCCTCTACTCCGAGGGCTGGTTCGACCTCGACGGCAACCCGATCAGCGAAACGACATGGTTCGAACGAGTCGGCGAATGGCTGCCGACGAAGGCCGAGCGCGACTACGTGAAGTCCCTGATGGTGCCCTGCCACGCGCTGGGCAAGATCGCGAGCTGGATCGCGCCGCCGGCGAAGGGCATCGAGGGCAAGCCCTTCGAGTACGAGTACGTGCGGATCTGAGCGCCTTCGGGCGCGCGCCCGCTATCCTGGCGACGAGCTCGGAACGCGCCGCATGTCCTTCGCCTGGCCCTTCGACCGTCGTCGTCGCAGGCTCCACGCCGCGCCGTTTCCCGACGCCTGGGAGGGCTACCTGGAGGCCCTGCCCTTCCATGTCCTCCTCGACGCGCAGGAGAAGCAGCGCCTGCGCGAGCGCATGCGCCTCCTCGTGACCGAGAAGGACTGGGAAGGCTGCGGCGGATTGCAGATGACGGACCGGATCCGCGTGGTCATCGCCGCCCAGGCCGCGCTCCTGATCCTGAACTTCGTCCACGACAGCTACCGGCGGGTGACTTCGATCCTGGTCTATCCTGCGGCGTTCGTGGATTCCCATGCGCGCGGGGTGAGCGACGGAATCGTTTCCGAATTCCCGCGGCCGCTCGTGGGTCAAGCCGCGATGCTCGGCCCCGTGGTGCTTTCCTGGGAGGACGCCTACGAAGGTGGACGAGATCCCACCGACGGCCGCAACGTGGTCTTCCACGAGTTCGCTCACAAGCTGGACATGCTCGACGATTTCGCCGATGGATGCCCGCCCCTGGGGTCGAAGACGCAGTACGAGTCCTGGCGGCGCATCGTCGGCCAAGAGTTCGACGCATTGAGTCGCCAAGCGGAACGGGGAGAGAAGACGCTGTTGGACGCCTACGGAGCGACGAGTCCAACGGAGTTCTTCGCGGTCGCCACCGAATGCTTCTTCGAGCGGGCCTCGGAGCTCCAGGCAAACAGGCTGGCTCTCTACGACCTCCTGCGATCCTTCTACCTCCAGGATCCGGCCGCGCGCATCTCCAGGACCCGCCGCTGACTCTCAGCGCGCGAGGCGCGGGACCGACGACTACTTCCTCGGCCCCCCGGACAGCGCATCGATGGCCTGCAGGACCTTGCGCAGCTCCAGGTCGAAGAGCTCTCGGTCGCGCTCTTCCGAGGTCAATTCCCTCTGGACGGCCTCCACGTCCTTGGCCTCCTTGCGCGCTTCCAGATACGCCTTTCTGCGGCGCTTTCGCAGCCCTTCGATCAGGGACGAGGCCCGGTGTTCCTCGCTCCCTTCCCCCGTGCCTACGCCCTGGGTCGTTCGCACCCCGGGGTCGGAAGGCGCCCAAGCCTGTCCGGCGCGCTCGAGCCGCGCGCGGGCTTCCCGGAGCTCCTCCACTTCCTTGCGGTACTGCTCCTGGAAAACCCTGACCTCGGCCCCGGAGATCTTCGTCTCGTCCCGGATGCGCTTCTCGAGATCCTCGCAGCGTCTCAGGAGCTCCGGCCGGAGGCTCTTCAGTTCGTCCGTGCGCTGGCGAATGCCGCTGGAGTATCGCTTGTGCCAACGCAGGCTGCGCTTGCGACCCATCCGACGGGTCCATCGGCTGATGTCCCGCGCGAGTCCGCGGAACCGCGCGGCGAGCTCATTCTTCTCCTGGATCGCGCTGAGCAGGCCTCGCTCCCGCGCGTTGTGTCCCTTTGCCATGTCCCGAATGCTATCCAGGGGCTCGCCGCGCTGCAAACGCGCGGTCTCGCGATCGCCCTGCGCCGAGGCCCGACCTCGAGTGCGCCGTTCACCGGGGGCGACCGAAAGGTCTCGAGCTCAGCCGAACTGGATCCCCTGGGCGAGCGGCAGCTCGCGCGACCAGTTGATCGTGTTCGTCTGGCGCCTCATGTAGGCCTTCCAGGCGTCCGATCCCGACTCGCGGCCGCCGCCGGTCTCCTTCTCGCCCCCGAAGGCGCCGCCGATCTCGGCGCCCGAGGTGCCGATGTTCACGTTGGCGATGCCGCAGTCGGAACCCGTGGCCGAGAGGAAGCGCTCGGCGCTCCGCAGGTTGAGCGTGAAGATCGCGGAGGACAGCCCCTGGGGCACGGCGTTGTGCTGGGCGATCGCATCCTCCAGATCCTCGACGCGGATCAGGTACAGGATCGGCGCGAAGGTCTCGGTCTGCACGATCTCGGACTCGTTCTCGGCGCGCACCAGGGCGGGCTTCACGAAGTTGCCCCCCGCCGGCACGCCCACGACCTCGGCCTTCCCCCCGCCGTAGATCACCTTGCCGCCCGCTCGCTCGGCCTGCGCGAGCGCGCGCGTCATCTCCTCCACGGCTCCCGGCGTGATCAGCGGCCCGCACAGGGTCTTCGGATCGGCCGGGTCCCCGATACGCACCTGCTCGTAGGCGCGCACCAGCCGCCGCTCGACCTCGTCGGCGATCTTCTCGTGCACCAGGAGCCGGCGGGTCGAGGTGCAGCGCTGTCCGGCGGTGCCCACGGCGCCGAACAGGATGGCCGGGATCGCGAGCTCGAGATCGGCGTCGTCCATCAGCACGATGGCGTTGTTCCCGCCGAGCTCCAGGATCGTGCGGCCGAAGCGTTCGGCGACCCGGGCCGCGACGCGCTTGCCGACGGAGGTGGATCCCGTGAAGGAGATCAGGGAGAGGCGCGGGTCGTGGATCATGCGCTCACCGACCTCGCGGCCCGACCCGATCGCCAGCGAGGCGAGCGCGCCGAAGCCCTCGCGCTCGAGCACCGGCCGCACGACGTTCGTCAGGGCGATGGCCGAGAGCGGCGTCTCGCTCGAGGGCTTCCAGATCACGGAGTCGCCGCAGGCGTAGGCGATCATCGCGTTCCAGGCCCACACGGCCATGGGGAAGTTGAAGGCCGTGATCACGCCCACGGTCCCGAGCGGGTGCCACTGCTCGCGCATGGCGTGCAGGGGTCGCTCCGAGTGCATCGCGAGCCCGTACAGCATGCGTGACTGCCCGACGGCGAAGTCGGCGATGTCGATCGCCTCTTGCACCTCGCCCCAGCCCTCCTGGAGGATCTTGCCCATCTCGAGCGTGATCAGGCGCCCGAGGGCGTCCTTCTTCTCGCGCATGGCGTTCCCGAGGAGGCGCACGATCTCGCCGCGCTTGGGAGCGGGGACCTCGCGCCAGCGCAGGAAGGCCGCCTGCGCCCGCTCGGCGACGGTCTCGTACTCCTCGCCGCTCGCGAGCCTCACGGTCGCGATCGTACGACCCGTCGTGGGGTCCTTGCTCTTGAGCTCCCCGCCGCGCCCCTCGAGCCATTCGCCCGCGTAGACGCCCGAAACGACCGGCTCGATCCCGAGTTCCTTCAAGAGCTGCATGGGGCCTCCACGAAAAGGGCGAGCAGGATACCCGCGCCGCGTTTCCCTGGCTACCCGCGCGGCGCGGAGCGAGAAACCGGGACGAAACGCCCTTTCCCCATCGTCCAGGAGCGCCGTCCACGAAGCCACCCCCTCTCGAGGAGATGTCCATGTTCCGACGCCTGATCGCGCCGTGCCTCGTCCTTCCCATGTTCGCTTGCGCCTCCCACGCGCCGCGCGCGCGCTCGACCGAGATCGCCGTCGTGCCCGTGCAGCACGCGGTTGCCGCCGAGCTCGTCCTGGAGCTGCGCGCGCTGCTCGAGGACCGGCCCACGCTGCGCATCGTCCCGGACGACCGCACGAACTCGGTCCTCCTCTCGGGAACGCCGCAGGAGATCGCCGAGGCCCAGGAACTCCTGCGTCAGCTCGATCACCCGGCGCAGGGCGGCTAGCGCGCCAGGGGGCGCGACGGCGATCGCGCGCTGCGCAGTTGCCCCGCGGACAGGAATGCCTATCATCCTTGCCCCGTTTCCCGGCCGATCGCGATGCCCGACAGAATCATCTTCCATCTGATCGACCTCAAGAAGTACTACGGCCAGCGCCAGGTGCTGCGGGGCATCACGCTCTCGTTCCTGGAGGGCGCCAAGATCGGCGTCATCGGCCCCAATGGCGCGGGCAAGTCGACCCTGCTGCGGATCATGGCCGGACTCGACGCGAACTTCGAGGGCGAGGCCAGGCCCATCGCCGGGCTGACGATCGGCCATCTGGCCCAGGAACCGCCGCTCTCCGAGGACAAGACGGTGGTCGGCAACCTGGAGGAAGCCGTGCAGCCGATCCGCGACCTCCTGCGCCGCTTCGAGGAAGTGGGCGAGAAGCTCGGGGCGGTCCGGGACGAAGACGAGATGAACGCGCTGCTCGGGCAGCAGGCGCGCCTGCAGGAGGAGATCGAGCACCGCGAGGCCTGGGAGCTGGACAGCCACCTGGAACAGGCCGCGACCGCGCTCTGCCTGCCCCCGATGGAGGCCGAGGTGCAGCGGCTCTCGGGGGGCGAGCGCCGGCGCGTCGCCCTGTGCAAGCTCCTGATGTCGCACCCCGACCTCCTGCTGCTCGACGAGCCCACCAACCACCTCGACGCCGAGACCGTCGAGTGGCTCGAGCAGCACCTGAAGGAGTATCACGGTACGGTGATCCTCATCACCCACGACCGTTACTTCCTCGACAACGTGGTGGGCTGGATGCTCGAGGTCGAGCGCGGCGAGGGCACGCCCTACAAGGGCAACTACTCGCAGTACCTCGAGGCCAAGGTGCGTGCGCTGGACGTCAAGCGCCAGGCGGATTCCAGGATCGACAAGATCATCGCGCGCGAGCGCGAGTGGCTGGGCCGCACCCCTGCCGGACGCCAGAAGCAGAGCCGCGCGCGCATCCAGCGCTACAAGGAACTCGTCGAGCGCCGTGCCGAGGAGCAGCTCGATTCGGTCGACCTGCGCATCCCGCCCGGTCCGCGGCTGGGCGACAAGGTGATCGAGGTCAAGGGCGTCGCCAAGGCCTACGGCGAGCGCACGCTGATCAAGGACCTGACCTTCGACCTGCCTCCCGGCGCGATCCTGGGAATCGTGGGCGCGAATGGCCTCGGCAAGACCACCCTGTTGCGCATGATCCTGGGCCAGGAGAAGCCCGACGCGGGCACGATCGCCATCGGCTCGACCGTCAAGCTCACCTACCTCGACCAGTCGCGACTCGTGCTCGACGACGCGAGGACCGTCTACCAGAACATCACCGAGGGGAACGATCTCATCCCCTTCGGGAACAAGACCCTCGACGGTCGCGCCTACGTGGCGCGCTTCAACTTCAAGGGCGACGACCAGCAGAAGCCGCTGGGCGAGTGCTCGGGCGGGATGCGCAACCGCGTGCTGCTCGCGCGCATGCTCAAGCACCCGGCGAACGTGATCCTGCTCGACGAGCCGACGAACGACCTCGACCTCGACACCCTGCGCGTGCTCGAGGAGGCGCTGATGGAGTACCCGGGCTCGGCGATCGTGGTCAGCCACGACCGCTACTTCCTGAACCGCGTGGTCACGCACATCCTGGCCTTCGAGGGCGACGGCCAGGTGAACTTCCATATCGGCACCTACGAGGAGTACGCCGAGTGGCGCAAGGGCTGGCGCGAGAAGATGGGCCTGGGACCGGAGTCCCGCGCGGGGCGCTATCGCAAGCTCCTGCGCACCTGACCAGGATGTCGCTCGCGCGTACGACGGCGTTCCTGCACCACGGGGATCCGCGACTCGCCGCGCTGCATGCTCACCCGCGCGCCCGCGAGCGCGCCCGTTCTTTCCTCGAGGACTACGCGCCCAACGACCAGCACCAGGCGGAAACCCGTGCGCGGATGCTCGCCTTCCTCGAGCGACACACGGAGGCCCTCGAGCGCAGCTGCGCCCCCGGCCACTTCACGGCCTCGGCCCTGGTGATCGACGTTAGGCGCGAGCGCGCGCTCCTCGGTCTGCACAAGAAGCTCGGCCGCTGGCTACAGCTCGGGGGTCATTGCGAGGGGGACGGGAACCTCGCCGGGTCGGCCCTGCGCGAAGCAAGCGAGGAAAGCGGGATCCAGGACTTGGCCATCGACCCGCGCCCGATCGACCTCGACATCCACGCGATCCCCGCGCAGGGAAGCGAGCCCGAGCACCTGCACCTCGACGTGCGCTTCGTCGTGGTCGCGCCTGCGGGAGCGGAAAGCCGCCCGAGCGACGAGTCGCTCGAGCTGCGCTGGTTCCTGCCGCCCGAGGTCGGCCTCGTCCCGACCGACGACTCCGTGCGCCGGCTGTTCCGGCTCGCCCTGGGGCCCGAGGTCCTCTCCTCCTAGAACCCGAGGAGCGCGTGCGCGCGCGCGTTCTCGGGCGCGAGCTCGAGCACGCGGCCGAGGACCTAGCGCTGTGCTTCGGCAACGACGGCCTGAGGCCCCTGTTGGCAGCAGGCCAACCTGAACTTGCCGGCCTTTCCCGCGTCGAATTCGGCCGGCCTCGGAGTGACCTGGAACAACTGCCAACCGGGGGCGCAACCGCCCGTCCAGATCACCCTCTCGATGCCCGTGGCGACGCAGCGCTGCGGCGAGTTCACGGCGGTCCTCGACGTGATCGACCCCGCCAACGGCAACATCCTGCTCACCGGGACGGTGACGCTCGACTACACGCGCACGTGGGGCGAGACCGTGAACCCCGATCCCGCGCCCGAGTACCAGGTCTGGCGCTTCGCCGCCAAGGTCGATCTCGCGAGCAACGCCGCGTTCGCGGCGGCACCCCCCTGCCTGAACCAGTGGCCGACCGCCTTCTACTACGGATACGTGGACTATGCCCTGCGCTGCGGTCAAGCGCAGTTCGAGAGCGCGATCGTGCTCTACCACGCCTGCGACAAGTTCGTGCACAACCCCGCGCTCTCGGCCACGCCGGGAGCCTTCCATCCGAACGCGAGCTACGGCCTCGTCTCGCCGAGCACGGCGGCCAATCCCTTCTTCGTCCAGAACCTGCCGCCGATCGGCGGCAGGCGATGGACGAGGGCCTGCGCACGATCCCGACCCCCGGCATGCCCTGCCGGACCGAAGAGGCCCTCGCGAACGGCGCCCTCGTGCCACTCGCCCAGGGCTGCGCGTGCCCCTTCGCCGCCGCCGGCGGACAGCAGTCGCCGAACGTATTCTCCGGTCAGGGGACCTGTCCCGATGCCATGGGCATCGTGGGTTCCTGGACGGCCCTGAACGCGTTCCCCTCGGGACTTCCCTGGGTGCGCATGATCACGACCAGCATCGGTCGCTGGACGACGGGCGCGTCCTATCCCGGCCCCGAGCAGGCCTTCGTGGACGAGGGGCTGTTCTTCTATCACGAGAGCTGCGCCAATGGCGGCGCGGGGCTGGACTTCACCGACCTCTTCTACGGGGCCACGACCTCCCAGGGCTTCCTCCTGTCGCTCCCCGACGGCGCCTTGCAGCCGATCGGCATGATCGATCTCGCGAGCAACTATGCGCTCGCCGCCGGCGCTCCTCCCATCGGACCGTTCCTCGGCACGGTCCTCGAGTCGCGTCACCTGATCTACACGAACATCTACGACTAGTCCCGCCAGGGACGTCCGGCGCGGCCGGGGCCCGGAACGGGGCGCCGGCCGCGCGACGTTTTCCCGGGATCTAGGCCGCCCGCCTGCGCTCGCGTGCGCGGGCACGCATGCGGGCGATCTCTTCCGGATCGCCGGCGACGATCAGGTGATCGCCGGCCTGCAAACGCGTCGCTCCGCCCGGCGGAAGGAGGGGTTTGGAACCGCGGCGCTCGAGCGCGACGAACGCGATGTGCTTCCCCTCGCGCCGCCCGTAGGCTTCGAGCGACTTGCCCTCGAGGACCGAACCCTCCGAGACGACGAGATCGGCGAGGGCGATCTTGGCCCCGCGCAGGCTGGCGCCCGCGGTGAATCCTCCCAGGCCCGTGTCGACGATGGCCTGGGAGAGCTCGAACCCGCCGCTCTGGTAGGGCAGCACGACGCGGTCTGCGCCGGCGACCTTGATCTTGCGCGCGCCCTCCTCCGTCTCGGCGCGCGCGAGGATGCGCACGTCGCTGCAGAGCTCGCGGGCCGACATCGCGATCACGATCGCATCGGACTCGCTCGAGACCGCCGCCACGACGTTGGAGGCGCGCTCGATCCCGGCCTTGATCAGGGTCTCGTTGACGCAGGCCGAGCCCTGCACCGCGAGATAGTCGAGTCCGCAGGCCTCGCGCACGGCGCTTTCCTCGGGATCGATCACGGCGAAGGGGACTGCGCGGGAAGCGAGCTCCTGGCACAGGATCTTTCCCATGCGTCCGAAGCCGCACACGATCGTGTGCTCGGAGAGCGACTCGATGCGTTTCAGCATGCGTTTCCTCCAGGCCAGCTGACTCGCCACCGCCGTCTGCACGACCATGGCGAAGGAATAAGAGGCGACGCTGATGCCTCCTACGAGCAGAAGGGCCGCGAACTTCCGACCGTCCTCGGAGAGGCCCATGTCGCCGTATCCGACGGTCGTGATCGTGATCAGCGTCAGGAAGAAGGACTGCCACAGATCCCAGCCTTCGACCCAGGCGAAGCCGAGCGTTCCGAAGAGCAGCACCGCGGCCAGGAGGGCGAGGGCCCGGGTGAGTTCCCGGTGGTGCTCCCGGTGCGACAGGGGCGAATGGATCGGGTGGTCCACCGGGCGAGACCTATCGGCGTGCGCCCTCCCGGCTCCTGATCGCCGCACCCGTTCCCGGCCGGGAAGCCCGCGGGCGATCCGGCGTCTGGCGGCCAGGGCCCGCTTCCCAGGCCTCCGGGGTGGCCGCGTCCTCGATCCGCGCGCTACCCCAGTCCCCCGGATCCCCGGAGCCCCGGATCGCCGCGAGACCGTTCTCGGCCGAGACCCCCGCGCCCCTGAGCACGAAGAGGAAAGGGGCCCGTTCCTTCAAGAGGTTTCGAAGGCCATGAGCTCCCAGGCCCTGACGAGCCCCCAGCGCTCCCCCATCGAGATCAAGACGTCGTCGTTGTGGGCGGCGCGCGCCAGGATGCGCCGTTCGCCGCGCAGCGAGAGGAGTCTCTGGGCTTCGGCGAAGAGCGCCCGGGCGATCCCCCGGTGGCGGAAGGAGGGAGAGACGAAGAAGGCGGCCACCATCGGCGTGGTCTCGCCGGTCGTCGGGTCCTCGAAGGGCCCCGTGGCGAGGAGCCCGACGACCCCATCGGGTCCCTCCACGACGAGCACCAGGGTCTCGCGCCTTCCCCACGCGCGGTCCAGGAAGCGCTGGACCGTACCGGGTGGAAGTTCGCGTCCGAGAGACCTGAGGGTGGCTTCCATCCCCGTCTCGAGGATCGCGGAGATCCTCCCCACGTCCTCCCGGCGCTCGATCGACCGCAGCTTCAGGTTCATGGGCATCAACCTAGCACCCACGTGGCGTCGCCGCGCGACCGGCGCTACCCTCCACGGTTCTTCCTCGCTCGAAAGAGGCTCCCGATCCCATGGCCCACGCCTCCGCCCCTGCTCCCCACGGACACGACCACCCGGGACTCTCCGTCGAAGTCGCGCGCACCGGGCCCTGCGTCGCGCGGGTGCGCATGCGCGTCACCGACGACGAGTTCCGCCGTTCGCGCAGCCTCGGTCTGCGCAACGTCGCAGAGCGCACGCGGATGAAGGGGTTCCGCCCCGGCAAGGTCCCCCCCCAGATGCTCGAGAAGCACTTCGGCGGCGAGGTCGACCAGGAGGTGATCCAGCACTTCCTCCAGGACGCCTTCAATAAGGCGGTCGCCGAACAGGGTTTCCGGCCCGCGGCCTCCCCGCGGGTCGACCTCGGATCCCTGGAGCGGCGCGAGGGCGAGGACTTCGAGCACGAGTTCCAGATCCTGCTCCGCCCCGAGTTCGAGCTCGGCGAGGTGGAGGGGCTCGCCGTCGAGAGCGCAGCCGTCAGCGTCGCCGAAGAGGAGGTCGACCTCGCCCTGACCGAGATCCGGCGCGACCTCTCGCGCCCCGAGCCCGCCGGCGATGCCGGTCTCCCCTCCGACGGCGTCGCGGTGTGCCGCGTGGAGTTCCTGCGCAACGGAGAGGGGGAGCCGATCCTGGCGCGCGACGGGGTGCGACTCTCGCCCACGACCCCCCTGCGCGGAATGGATGCGGCCGGCTTCGAGCAGGCGCTCAGCGGAGCCCGCGCGGGCGAGGCACGCGAGTTCCCCTTCGCGTTTCCCGCGGACTTTCCGCACGCGGCCGCGCGCGGCGAGACGGGGACGGTGCGCCTCTCCCTGACCGAGGCCTGGCGCATCCTGCCGCCGACGGAGGAGGAACTGCTGCGTCAGTTCCAGGCCGCGAACGCGGACGCCCTGCGCGAAACCATGCGCGTCCGGATGCTGGAGCGCAAGAACGAACTCGAACAGCGCCGGATCGAGAGCGCGCTGATCGAGCAGCTCATCCAGGCCCATCCCATGGACCTGCCCGAGCCCCTGGTCGAGGACCAGGTGCGCGCCAAGGTCACCGAGCTCCGCACGGCGCTCGAAGGCCAGGGCGTCGTCGCCGCGGAGATCGAGAAGCGCCTCGCGGAGGAGAGCCGCCGCGCCCGGGAGGCCGCCGGACGGGCCCTGCGAGCGATCTACCTGTTCGAGGAGATCGCGCACAAGAAGGACCTGCTCGTCGGCGCAAAGGACCTGGAGGCGGAGCTCGATCAGATCGCGGTCCGCAACGGGGTCTCGCGCGACGAGGTGCGAAAGTATTACCGAGAGAAGGGGCTGCTCCAGGAGCTCGCCCTGGAACTCCTCGAGCGCAAGGTGCGGAGCTATCTGCGCGAACGGGCCGATATCAGACTCGTCCCCGCGTCCGGTTGAACGGCAACGTGAGATCGATTAGAGACTCGTCCTTCCCGTCCGAGCCAGGACCCATTCCGAAACCGAGGAACTCACCGCATGAGCGCGAACAACTACTTCATCCCCTTCGTGATCGAGCGCACCGGGCGCGGCGAGCGCTCGATGGACATCTATTCGCGCCTGCTCGAGGAGCGAATCGTGTTCATCGGGACGCCGATCGACGATACGGTCGCGAACTCGGTCATGGCCCAGCTGCTCTTCCTCGACAAGTCGAACCGGACCCAGGACATCAACGTCTACGTCAACTCCCCCGGCGGATCCGTGACCGCCGGGTTGGCGATCTACGACACGATGCAGTTCGTTCAACCCGAGGTCGCCACCTACTGCCTGGGCCAGGCGGCGTCGATGGGAGCCATCCTGCTCGCCGGCGGCACGAAGGGAAAGCGTTTCGCCCTGCCGAACGCGCGCGTGATGATCCACCAGCCCTGGGGAGGAGTCCAGGGCACCGCGCGCGACATGGAGATCCAGGTCGAGGAGATCCTCAAGTCGAAGAAGCGTCTGGAGGAAATCCTTGCGCAACACACGGGCCGCACGTCAGAAGAGATCTCCAAGGCGACGGATCGCGACCATTTCATGAGCCCCGAGGAAGCCAAGGCGTTCGGCCTGATCGACAGCATCGTGACGAGCATGGAAGAGCGGAAGGGGTAGAATGAGAGCGCAGGTTGCTCAGGCCTCTCCGTCCCCATGACTCGCTCCTCCGGCCGCGGTCGACATGTGGAACGCTGCACGTTCTGCGAGAAGATGCGTCACCACGTGGACTCGCTCATCGCGGGTCCGCCCGGCGTCTACATCTGCAACGAGTGCATCGAGATCTGCAACTCGATCCTCCAGGAGGAGCAGCGCCGCGGCGGCGCACCGGCGCCGGCCGGTGAGCGACGCAAGACCGCCCCGCGCGAGACGCGCGCCCTGGGCAAGACCGAACGCCGTCTCCCGACGCCGATCGAGATCGTCCGGCACCTCGACGAGTACGTGATCGGTCAGGAGCAGGCCAAGAAGGTGCTCGCCGTCGCGGTCTACAACCACTACAAGCGCCTGCGTCAGACCGCCAATCCGCTCGAGGACGTCGAGATCGAGAAGTCGAACGTGCTGCTCGTCGGCCCGACGGGCTCGGGCAAGACGCTGCTCGCACGCACGCTGGCGCGCATGCTCGACGTCCCCTTCGCCATCGCCGACGCGACCACCCTGACCGAGGCGGGCTACGTCGGGGAGGACGTCGAGAACATCCTGCTCAAGCTGCTGCAGAACGCCGACTTCGACAAGGACCGGGCGCAGCAGGGGATCGTCTACATCGACGAGATCGACAAGATCGCGCGCACCATGGGCAACGTCTCCATCACGCGCGACGTGTCCGGGGAAGGGGTCCAGCAGGCCCTGCTCAAGATCCTCGAGGGAACCGTGGCGAACGTCCCGCCCCAGGGCGGCCGCAAGCACCCCGAACAGGCCTACATCCAGGTCGACACCACGAACATCCTGTTCCTCTGCGGTGGGACCTTCGGACACATCCGCGACATCATCGGGCGCCGCATCGGACGCGACGTGATCGGGTTCTCTCGCGGGCAATCGCAGGCCCCCTCCCCCGGAGCCGACGTGGGCGCGGATCACGCCTCCCAGGACGCCGTCATGCGCAACGTCACCCCGCGCGACCTGGTCGAGTTCGGGATGATCCCCGAATTCATCGGCCGGCTCCCGGTGATCGTGCCGCTGCACCACCTGTCGCGGGACGACATGTTGCGCATCCTGACCGAGCCGCGGAATTCGCTCGTCAAGCAGTATCAGACCCTGTTCGCGATGGAGGGTGCGAAGCTCGAGTTCACGCGGGACGGGCTCGAGGCCATCGCGACGATCGCCACCCAGCGTGAGACCGGCGTACGCGCCCTGCGCTCGATCGTCGAGGGGATCCTGCTCGACCTCTTGTACGAGCTCCCCAATCGCCGTGACGAACGCAGCTTCGCCGTCGATGCATCCGTGGTACGCGGCGAGCGCACGCTGGCGCTCGGACTCACGGGCGCCGAGCTCGAGGACGAAGCCCCCGCGGTGGAGCCCCGGGCCGCCGCTCCGGTCCTCGAGCCCAAGCAGCGCGAGAGCGCCTGAGCGCTCCCGCCAGGCGATTTCCCTCGATGGGCAGCGGAGCAGGGGCTAGGTTCGTGCCCCGAGGCCACGCATGGCCGATCGCGACCCGCTGACCATCCACTACCACCGCGACTTCGACGGCATCGTCTCGGCCGCGATCCTGAGCCTCCTGCTGCGCAAGGGGTTCGGCGAGAGCCCGCGCTGGCGTAGCGTCAACTACGACCAGCGCAAGGACTGGAACGGCTTCCAGTCCGGTCTGCGGTTCGCGATCGTCGACTTCCACTTCCATCCGCGGGCCGAGTTCTGGTTCGATCACCATCCGACTACGTTCCTCAGCCCCGAGCTGCGCGCCGCCTACGCCCCCTCGGAACGCTGGCGCTGGGACGAGTCCTCGCCCTCCTGTCCTCCGCTCATCCTGCGCCACGCGCGCGAGCACTGGGGCTTCGACCCCCCCGAACGCCTGCTGGAGATGTCGCGCTGGTCGGACGTGATCGACGCGGCCCAGTTCCAGAGCGTCGAAGACGCCCTGTTCGGGGACGCGCCGGCGCTGCGCATCTCGCGCGCGCTCGCCGCCGCCCCGGCTCCGGACTGGACCGATTCGATCGTGGAAGCCATGGTCGAGGGGTCGCTGGACCAGGTCGCGGCGCGCGCCGACATCGAGCGCGCCTGGCAGCGCGCCGTGCGCAACCGGGACAAGGCCCTGCGCCAGTTCCCGCCGACCGTCGAGTCGACCGACGAAGGCGTCATCCTCTTCGACGCCTCGTCGAACAGCATCCGCCGCGAGCGCTTCGCCTCCTTCTACCACCACCGCGACGCCCTCTTCTGCGTGGGGGTGATCCCGACGCGCGCCGGGTTCCACGTCACCGCCGGGCAGAATCCCTGGAACGCTCCGCCCCCCGTGGTCCACATCGGCACGGTCATGGAGACCTACGGCGGCGGCGGCCACCGTTCCGTCGGCGGCGCGAACGCCGCCTCGCTCGAGGAGGCACGCCGCGTCGCGCGCGAGGTCGCGCTCACGCTGCGCCGCGCCCTGCGCACGGCGCCATGAGGACGATGCAGGACGTCCGGCCGAGCTTCCTCGCACTCGCCCCCGACGAAGCCGAGCGCAGCATCGTGCTCCTCGGGGGCGAACCCTTCCACGCGCGCGTCGTGCGCCAGGCGCTCTTCGAGCGCGGAGCCCTGGACTACGCCTGCATGACCTCGCTCCCGCGCGCGCTCCGCGCGCGACTCACCGCGGAGCTCTCCCTCTTCGCGAGCCGCGAGCTCGCTCGCACCGTCGCGCGCGACGGAACCACCAAGCTCCTGCTCGGCTTCGCACGGGGCGGGAGCGTCGAGAGCGTCCACATGCCGGCCCTCTCGGGCGAAGGCGGTGCGACGGTGTGCGTGTCCTCGCAGGTCGGGTGCCCCGTGGCCTGTCCCTTCTGCGCCTCGGGTCGGGCCGGACTCGAGCGCAATCTCGAAGCGCACGAGATCGTCGAGCAATTCCTGCGCGCGCGTGCGCTCGGCCCCCTCTCGCGCGCCGTGATCATGGGGATCGGTGAACCGCTCCTGAATTACCGCAACCTGCGGCAGGCCCTGGAAGTCGTGCAAGAGGAGATCGGTCTCGGGGCGCGCAAGATCACCGTGTCGACCGTCGGCTTCCCCGAGCGCCTGCGGCGCGCCGCCGAGGACGATCCTCCGTTCCAGCTGGCGATCTCGCTGCACACGCCCGACGACGCCCAGCGCGACGTGCTCGTCCCGGCGATGGCCGGAACCCCCATCGAGGAGATCCTGGCCGCGGGCGACCATTGGTTCGAGGTCACCGGGCGCGAGATCACCTACGAGATCTGCCTGCTCGGCGGCCTGAACGATTCCCCCGGGCACGCGCGCCGGCTCGCGCAACGCCTCTCCGGGCGCCGCGCAACGGTGAATCTGATCCCCTACAACCCGGTCGAGAACGATCCCTTCATCCGCCCCACGCCCGAGCGGGCCGAGGAGTTCCGCCAGCGGCTGCAAGCCGCCGGGATCGTGGCCACCGTGCGCTGGTCCCGCGGCGTCGACGCCGGGGCGGCCTGCGGGCAGCTGCGGATCCGTTCGCCGGGTGGGTCCTAGACCCGGACGCGGGCGCCGAGCGCATTCGCCACCCGCCGCAGCATCTCGTCGATCTCGGCCGGACGGATCACGAAGGGCAGGCGGAAGCGGATCGAGCGCGTTCCGGAGGCGAGCACGATCAGGCGCTCCTTCTGGAACAGGTCGGTCATCAGCTGCTTGCGCTCCTCGGGACTCGGCAGCGTCACGGCCACCAGCGAGCCCCGGCCGCGGACGTTTGCGAACCCGCCGTGCTCCCGCGCGATGGCCCGCAGCCCGTTCATCAGGCGTTCCCCGGCCCGTTCGGCGTTCTCCGCCAAGCGTTCGGCCTCGATGATCTCGATGAAGCGCCGCGCGCGCACCATGTCGACCAGGTCGCCGCCAAAGGTCGAGTTGATCCGGCTCGACATGCGGAACACGTTGTTCTCGACCTCGTCGACGCGCGGCCCGGCGTAGATCCCGCACACCTGGGTCTTCTTGCCGAAGGACACCACGTCGGGCACGACTCCGTGGTGCTGCCAGAACCAGGCCTTGCCCGAAGCGAAGAAGCCCGTCTGGACCTCGTCGAAGAGCAGCAAGGCCTCGTTCTCGTCCGCGTAGCGCCGCAGGCGCGCCAAGAACTCCGTGCGGAAGTGGTTGTCCCCGCCCTCGCCCTGCATCGGCTCGATCAGGATGCCGGCCACCTTCCCGGGATGGTAGCGCAGGGCCACCTCGATCTCGGCGCAGGCGCGGCGTTCCTCGGCCTCGACGTCGTTGGCGATCCGGCCCTCGAGGTCGAACTCGAGCGCCGGATTGTGCACGCGCGGCCAGGAGAACTTCGGGAACAGCCCGATCTTGTCCGGCACCGTGTTGGTCAGGCTCATCGTGTAGCCCGAGCGCCCGTGGAAGGCCTGCTTGAAGTGCAGGATCACGAGGTCGTTCACGTCGTCCTGGAGCGACGTGCGCCCGAGCTTGCGCGCCTTCCAATCGAAGGCCGTCTTGAGCGCGTTCTCGACCGCCAGGGCCCCGCCCGAGATCCAGAAATGGTGCGGGAAACCCGCGGGCGTCACGCGCGTGGCGAAGGCCTCCACGAAGCGCGCCATCTCGACCGTGTAGAGGTCGGAGTTCGACACCTTCGTGCGCGCGGCGCGCAAGAGCTCGCGCTCGAACTCGGGCGTGCGCAGCAGCGGGTGATTGTAGCCCACCGGCCAGGAGGCGAAGCACGTGAACCCGTCCAGGTACTCCGTCCCCGACTGGGCGTCGACCAGCCAGGCACCGTGGGAGCGATCCAGGTCCAGGACGATCGAAAAACCGTCCGCGAGCTGGAAGCGTTTCAACGTCTCGTGGACTTGCGTGGGTTCCATCGCACCTTCCCGGGCAACCATTCTAGCGGAGGGCGCACGCTCCTCCACCCCGCGCGGCACGCGCTTGTGCGATCACAATCGCGCGCGGAGCGGGAGCTGGCTGCGAATCAGACACAGGACCGGCGCGGGTTCCTGGCGCCGCGCGATCCCCATGGTCGGCTCGACGTTGGTGAAAACCGCAGGCAATACCGCGAGATCCGTGCGGGCGGATTCCCGCGCTCGCTCCCGCCCCCCGAAGACGAGAGTGGCTCCCTCGTCGATGCCGTTCGCCCAGCGCGAGCGGACGTGCTCCTGCGCCGCCCGGTCGACCAGGGGCAGGGGCTCGCGCGCGGACTCGTGCGCCTCGAGCTGTGCGAGGAGCTCCTGCGTGAAGCGCGAGAAGAGCCGCTCGGGGCAGAAGACGCGCCCCACCTGACCCGACCGTTGCCCCGACAGGCTGGTCGCGCGTCCGAAGGCCCGCTCGATCGTCGTGGCGGCGGCGCGCGCGACGTCCTCGTCGGTCCCGATCTCGAGCGCCGCGGAGCGCAGGAGCTCGAGCTCGACGCGCGGCGTTCCTGCGCGACTCGTCGACGCGCGCAGCTCCGCGACGCGCTCCCGCCCCCCGCTCGCCGACAGGCTCCCGACGCGCCGATCCGCGAGCAAGCGCTCGAGCGAGGCGCGCGTGACGCCGTGCAACACGCACAGCCCGGAGGAGGGGACGCCCGCGGCAACCAGGGCGCGCGCCACGGCATCGGCCGCCATGGGGAGCCGCGGGTCGGCGATCAAGCCGAGCGCGGATCCGAGCCGGAGCTCGCGCACGGCGCGCCGGTAGGTCCCCGAGAGGAGTTCGCTCCAGTCGCTCGCGCACCAGGCGATGCGCGCATCGCCCAGCGCGTCGAGCGCGGCCGGTTCGAAGGCGCAGAGCGCCCGTCGATCGGCCGCGAGTTCCTCGGCGCGCAGGCCCACCCGTCGCGCGACCGACGCGAAGGCCTCGTCGTCCCGTACCAGGTGCCGCGCACCCTGCGCGAGCCTCGCCCGGCGCTCCTCGACGCCCACCTTCCCCCAAGTCTCGAGTCCTCGCGCGAGCTCCCCCCCTGCGGTCGCCGCGTCCTCCCCCTCCGAGACGGGCCAGCTCCCGAGGACCGCGAAGGGCGCGAGCGCCTCGCGCACCTCGAAGAAGGCGCCGCTCTCGGCGGCCCGCCACTCCCCGCCGATCAGGTTCGCGCCGCCGGTCCTCGCGCCCGTACCCTTCTGCGACATGCCCCCGCAGCCTACCGGATCTCCGTCCCGGCGACCGATCCTCGGTCGCGGGCCGCACCCGTTCGCAGCAGGCTCCTCCCGCGCCGAACGCTCCGATACATTGGCCTCGCGCACGAGACGTCCATGCCGCGCTCCGCACCCCTCCTCGCCGGCCTGCTCCTCCTGGGCTGCGGCGGGAAGCCACTCGATCCGCCGGCGCCCTCCCCCGAACAGATCGCCGAGGCCGACCCCGACCTCGTGCAGGCCATCGCTCGGGCCCTCGAGGACGCCCGCGCGGCGCCCCGGAGCCCTGCGGTGTTCTTCGAGCTCGCCATGGTCTACCAGGCGAACGATCTCCTCGAGCTCGCGGTCGTGGCCTACGAGCAGGGACTCGCCCAGGGCGAGGACGCGCGCCCGTGGTACCACCTCGCGCGCGCCCGGTTGGACCTCGGCGATCCCGTGGGTGCGCTCCACGCCCTCGAGCGCTCGGTCGCGCTCCAGCCTGACTACGCCCCCTCCCACACCCGTCGCGGGGAGATCCTGTACGAGTTCGGCCGCGCCGACGAGGCGGCGGCATCCTTCCGGCGCGCCCTCGAGCTCGAGCCCGAGGAGGTCCCCGCAATGCTCGGTCTCGCGCGCGCCGACCTCCAGCGCGGCGACGCGCGGGAAGCGGCGCAGCGCATCGAGACCCTGCTCGAACGCCACCCGCACGAGCGCTTCGCCAACGGCCTCCTCGCGCGCGCCCGGCGCGAGCTCGGCCTGAACGAGCTTGCACACGGAGCCGAGCGGCGCGAGACCCGTGCGCGCGCGGCGACGCGCGTCGATCCCTGGGCGGCGGAAGTCGAGATGCGCGCGCAAGGGGTCTTCGTCCAGCTCGATCGTGCGGGCCGCGCGCTGCAATCCGGGAACACGCCCGCGGCCCTGGAGATCCTCGAACCGCTCCACGCTCGTCGACCGGACTCCTTCCAGGTCCTCGACCTCCTCGCGCAGGCCCTGATCCTCGCTGGAGATCCCGCGCGCGCCCGCACGCTCCTGGCTGAGGCGCAGGTGGCGGAGACCGACGCCTTTCGACGCGAACTCGGCCTGGGCCGGGCCTGTCTCGGCCTCTCCGACGCCGCTCGCGCGCGAGAGCACCTCGAGCGGGCCGTCGAGCTCCATCCGGCGTCGGAGGAAGCCCACGTCGCCCTGGGAGAGGCGGCGCTCGCCCTGGGCGCCTTCGACGACGCCGAACGATCCCTGCGACGGGCCCTGGAGCTCGGCGAGCAGTCGGTGCGCGAATGGGTGCTCCTCGCGCGGGCCGCGCTCGGGGCCGGTCGCCCCGCGCAGGCGAGCGCTACCCTGGGCGAGGCTCTGGCCCAGTACCCCCAATCCGCGACGCTCCTCGCCTACCTGGCGGAGTCCCTGCTGGCCGAGGGTCGCCCGCAGGAGGCGCGGGAAGCGCTCGCGCGCGCCACCGAGCGCGATCCGGCGAACGAGCTCCTCCCGCGCCTCCGCGCGCGCCTGGCGGAGGAGGGCGCGGAATGAGCGCACGCGCGCGCCGGGGTTCGACGATCGGCTGCGCCTTCCTCGCCGCCTGCGGCGCCGAGGCTCCCGCGCCCGTGCCGCATGAAGCGCCGGCGGCGCCCTGGTTCGAGGAAGCCGCGCGCGCGAGCGGGCTCGTCTTCGAGCACCACTCCGGGCACGAGGAACGTTATCTCATGCCGGAGATCATGGGCGGCGGCGCGGCCCTCTTCGACGCCGACGGCGACGGGGATCTCGATGCCTACCTGGTGCAGAGCGGGTCGCTCGCGCCGGACGCGCCCGGCGACCCGAGCCGACTCCTCGCGAACGACGGCGCGGGCCATTTCACGGACGTCACCGCAGAGAGAGGTGCGGCGGGCGAGGGCTACGGCATGGGCGTCGCGTGCGGCGACGTCGACGACGATGGAGACACGGATCTCTACGTCACGCGCGTGGGACCGAACGCCCTCTTCCGGAACGAGAGCGGCCGCTTCCGGGACGCCACCGCATCCTCCGGGACGGGAGACGATCGCTGGGGCACGAGCGCCGCTTTCTTCGACTTGGACCGGGACGGGAAGCTCGACCTGTTCGTGGCGAACTACCTCCTCTGGAGCCCTTCGAGCGAGATCGGGTGCATGGACGCGCTCTCCCGACCCGACTACTGCAGCCCGAAGAACTACCAGGCTCCCGCGCCGGCCGTGCTCTACGTGAATCGCGGCGACGGACGCTTCGAGGACCAGAGCGATCCGAGCGGCATCGGCGCGAAGGCCGGCACGGGGCTCGGCGTGGTCGTGGCCGATTTCGACGCCGACGGCGGGGCGGACGTCTTCGTCGCGAACGACGGGATGCCGAACCACCTGTGGCGCAATCGACGCGACGGAACGTTTGCCGAGGAGGCGCTCGCCCTGGGCTGCGCCACCGACACGAACGGGCTCCCGAAGGCCGGCATGGGCGTGGCCGTCGCGGATCTCGATCTCGACCTCGATCCCGATCTCCTCGTGTGCAACCTGGCGGGCGAGTCCGACTCCTACTACGAGAACCGCGGCGCGACCTTCGTCGACCGGACGCCGAGCGTGGGGCTCGGTCTCGCGTCGAAGCCCTTCACGCGCTTCGGCATGGGGTTGATCGACTTCGATCAGGACGGCGCCCTCGATCTCTACCAAGCGAACGGCCGCGTGCAGCGCGCCACGGGCGCCGCGCGCGCGGATCCCTATGCCGAGGAGAACTTGCTCCTGCGGGGCGACGGGCGGGGCGGATTCCTGGAGCTCTTCCCGCGCGGCGGCAGCGCCACGCGGGAGGTCGCGACCAGCCGCGCGGCGGCCTTCGGCGACGTGAACGGCGACGGCACGATCGACATCCTCGTCGTCAACCGCGACGCCCCGGCCACGCTGCTCCTGAACCGCGCCGCGCGAGCGGAGAACCACGGGGTCCTCTTCGCGGTCCGAGAGCGGAGCGGCCGCGATGCCCTGGGGGCGACCCTGTTCATCCGCGTGGGGGAGCGCACGTACCAACGCGACGTTCGGGCCGCCTACAGCTACCTCGCGAGCAACGATCCGCGCGTCCATCTCGGCCTGGGAGCGCACGCGGTGGTGACCGAGGTCCGCGTGCGTTGGGCGGACGGACCCGAGGAGCGCTTCGGCCCCTTCCCCGCCGATCGCGTCCACGTCCTCTCGCGCGGCACCGGCCGCCCGTAGAGGGCCGGCCCGAGCGGCGCTAGGCTCCCTTTCCCATGGACCAGGACGCGCCGAGCGGACGCTACTCCCTGCGCAAGCACCGCCTCGGTCGCAAGGACTTCGAGCGCGCTTACCGCACGGGCGGGCGGGCGCGCAGTCCGCTCCTCAACGTGGTCGTGGTCGACAACGGACTCCCCTTCTCGCGCATGGGGCTTTCCGTGGGCAAGCGCGTCTCCAAGCTCGCTGTCGAGCGCAACCGCGTGCGCCGTCTCTTCCGGGAGGCCTTCCGGCTCTCGCGCCCGGAGCTGCCGGCCGGAATCGACGTGGTCATGATCGCCGTCCCCGGCGCCCTCCGCCCCACGCTCCTTGCCCTGCGCTCCGATCTCGTGGCTCTCTGTGCCCGCGCGCGCACGCGCGCGCGAGCGAGCGGCCCGGCGAGTTCGCCTCCCCGCGGGCCCTCCGGGCGCGAGCGATGATCGTCCTGCGCCGCATCGCGGTCCTTCCGATCCGCTTCTACCGGCGTTTCGTCACCGTCTGGACGCCTCCCACCTGCCGCTTCCATCCCACTTGCAGCGCCTACGGCGAGCAGGCGATCCTCGTCCACGGCATCGGAAAGGGAGTGCTCCTCACCCTCTGGCGGATCCTGCGCTGTCAGCCCCTGTGCGCGGGGGGATTCGACCCCGTCCCTTCTCCGGGACGCTGGCGCACGGAGCGCTGACTCCTCTCCGTGCTTCCGTTCAGCTAGAGCTCGGCTCCCAGCCCTGCTATCGTCCGCGCCCCATGAAGAAGACCGCGCCTCCCCTTGCCCTCTTCGTCGCCCCCTTCGTCGCCGGTTGTTCCGCGGCCCCGCTCGAGGCTCCGCCATCGACGAACGCTTCCTGGGCGCCCCTCCACGGGGCCGTGCCCGTGGACGAACTGATCCAGCCCGGGGAGGTCCACTTCGCGCACCTGTGGCAATTGACGCGCGGCGGCAACAACGCCGAGGGCTATTTCAGCTTCGAGGGCGACCAGATCTCGTTCCAGCGCATGAATCCGGCCGAAGGGGTCGCCTGCGACCAGATCTTCACCCTGGGAGGAGCCCACGGGGTGCCGCAGCGCATTTCGAACGGAATGGGCGTCACCACATGCGCCTATTTCCTTCCGGGGGCGCGCTCGGTCCTCTTCGCCTCGACCCATGGCCACATGCAGGACTGTCCGCCGCCCGTGGATCACTCCCAGGGCTACGCCTGGGCGGTGCGCCCGGAGTTCGACCTGTACGTCCGCGACCTGGACACGGGGGCCCTGCGGCAGCTCACCGACGTGTGGGGCTACGACGCCGAGTGCACGATCTCGCCGCGCGGCGATCGGATGGTGTTCACCTCCACGCGCTCGGGCGATCTCGAGCTGTGGAGCGCGCGCCTCGACGGGACCGACCTCGTGCAGCTCACCGACACGCTGGGATACGATGGCGGCGCCTTCTACAGCCATGACGGGAAGAGCATCGTCTTCCGCTCGACGATCTTCGATCCGGCGCGCCTCGCCGAGGAGGAAGCGCGCTATCGCGACCTGCTCGCGCAGTGGAAGGTCCGCCCGCATGCGCTCGAGATCCAGCTCATGGCGGCGGACGGGTCGAATCGCCGCCAGGTGACCCACCTCGGAGGCGCCAATTTTGCGCCGTTCTTCTTCCCCGACGACCGGCGCATCGTGTTCGCCTCGAACCACCACGAGCTCTCGGCCCGGAATTTCGACCTCTTCGCCATCGGCGTCGACGGCGCCGACCTCGAGCGGGTGACGACCTACGATGGGTTCGATGCCTTCCCGATGTTCCGCCCCGACGGACGCTATCTCGTCTTCGCTTCCAACCGGGGCGGGACCGAGCCGGGTGAGACGAACCTCTTCCTGGCCGAGTGGCGCGGCTGAAGGCCTCTTCCCTCCTTCCTATTTCCCCCCGGGGGAGTTCGTCCTAGGATCGACCCGGCGCATGTCGACCCAGGATCCCGAGACGTGGATGTGGGAGCGGGCGCGAGCCCTGCTCGAGCAGGCGGACCGGCTGCAGCGCGGGTTCTGCCTCCCGGGACGTCCGGGGACGACGCGCCCGAGCTGGGAGCCTCCCGTGGACGTGTTCGAGACCGCGACCGAGCTCTGGGTCCTCGTCGCGCTGCCCGGGGTCGAGCCCGAGCGCGTGGAGGTCGAGCTCACGGCGACCCATCTCGTCGTGTCCGGCGAGCGCGCCCTGCCAAGGGCCTTCCGGAGCGCCGCCGTGCATCGCCTCGAGATCCCCCACGGACGCTTCGAACGCCGCGTCGGTCTGCCCCCGGGGCGCTACACCCGCACCCAGACCGAGATCGTCCACGGCTGCCTCTTCGTCAACCTCGGCAAGCTCGATTGATCATGGCGGAAAGCGAGACCCCTCCCGAAGCTCGGCCGTCCGCCCCCTCCGCGGCGCCGGAACGCGAGTGGCCCGAGGACGCCCTCGTGATCCTCGCCGCGCGCCAGATGGTGCTCTTCCCGCGCGTCGTGCTCCCGGTCGTCGTCGGACGCGACCGCTCGGTGCGCGCCGTCCAGGCCGCGATCCAGAGTTCGCGGCCGCTGGGGATCCTCCTGCAGCGCGACGAGAAGCAGGAAGCACCCGCGCCCTCCGACCTCCACGGGGTCGGCACGGTCGCCCAGGTGATCCGCTACATCACCGCCCCCGACGGCAGCCACCACGTGATCGCCCAGGGCGAGTCGCGCTTCCGCGTGCTCGAGTTCCTCGAGACCGATCCCTACTTCGTGGCGCGCATCGAACGCCTCCCCGAGGCCGATCCGGAACCTCCGCCGCCCGAGATCGCGGCGCGCTTCCTGAACCTGAAGAGCCAAGCCCACCAAGCACTCTCCTATCTGCCGCAGAAACCGGAGGACCTCGACCAGGCCATCGAGAACGCCACGTCCCCCTCCGGACTGACGGACCTGATCGCCACCTTCATCGACATTCCGGTGCAGGAGAAGCAGGAGATCCTGGAGGCGATCGAGCTCGCGCCGCGCATGGACAAGGTCCTGGAGAAGCTCGCGCAGCAGATCGAGGTCCTCTCGCTCTCGGCCGAGCTGCGCCAGAAGACCCAGGGCAAGATGGAGAAGGCGCAGCGCGAGTACTACCTGCGCGAGCAGCTGCGCCAGATCGAAAAGGAGCTCGGTGAAGGCCCCTCGCTCGAGCTCCGGGAGCTCGCGCGCAAGATCGACCGCTCGCGCATGCCGACCGCGGTCAAGAAGGAGGCTCGCCGCGACCTCGCGCGCCTCGAGCGCATGCCGGACGGCGCAGCCGAGCACGGCATGCTGCGCGCGTACCTCGACTGCATGGTGGAGCTCCCCTGGGGCAAGACCACGCGCGACGCGATCGATCTCTCCCAGGCCCGGCGCATCCTCGACGAAGACCACTTCGGGCTCGAGAAGGTCAAGAAGCGCATCCTCGAATTCCTGGCGGTCAAGAAGCTCAAGCCCGATGGCAAGTCACCCATCCTGTGCTTCGTCGGGCCGCCGGGCGTGGGCAAGACCTCCCTCGGGCGCTCGATCGCGCGCGCCATGGGCCGGCGCTTCGTGCGCATGAGCCTGGGAGGCGTGCACGACGAGGCCGAGATCCGCGGACACCGCCGCACCTACGTCGGCGCCATGCCGGGCGGCGTGCTGGAACACATCCGCAAGTGCGGCTCCTCGAACCCGGTGTTCCTGCTGGACGAGCTCGACAAGCTCGGCCGCAGCCTGCAGGGCGACCCCTCGTCCGCGCTGCTCGAGGTGCTCGACCCCGAGCAGAACAAGACCTTCACGGACCATTACCTGAACGTGCCCTTCGACCTGTCGCGGGTGATGTTCATCGGCACGGCGAACGTGCTCGACGCGATCCCCGGGCCGCTGCGCGATCGCTGCGAGGTGATCGAGCTCTCCGGCTACACGCCCGAGGAGAAGCTCGAGATCGCGCGGCGTTACCTGGTGGGACGCCAGCGCGAGGCGAGCGGGCTCTCGCATGAGCAGTTCGCGCTCACGGACGCGACGCTCGCCGCGATCGTGCGCTCCTACACGCGCGAGGCCGGCTGCCGGAACCTCGAGCGCGAGATCGGCAACGTGGCGCGCCACGCCGCGACGGCCATTGCCTCGGGTGACGCCGAGCGCATCGTGGTCGACGCGCCCGACCTCGGCCGCATCCTCGGACCCCAGCGCTTCGAGAACGAGCTCGCCCTGCGCACGAGCCAGCCCGGAGTCGCCACGGGACTCGCCTGGACCCCCGTGGGCGGCGAAATCCTGTTCGTGGAGGCCACGCGCATGAGCGGGTCGGGGGAGCTGATCCTCACCGGACAGCTCGGGGACGTCATGAAGGAGAGCGCGCGCACCGCGATCAGCCTCCTGAAGTCGAACCGCGAGCGCCTCCAGATCCCCCCCGAGCGTTTCGAGAAGGCCGACATCCACATCCACGTGCCCGCGGGCGCCATCCCCAAGGACGGCCCGAGCGCGGGGGTCGCCATGTTCACCGCGCTCACCTCGCTCTTCCTCGAGAAACCCGTCAAGCACGAGGTGGCCATGACCGGCGAGATCAGCCTGCGCGGCCTCGTGCTCCCCGTGGGCGGGATCAAGGACAAGGTGCTCGCCGCCTACCAGGCCGGCATCGCGACCGTGTGCCTCCCCGCTCGCAACCAGAAGGACTTCGAGGAGATCCCGAGGAGCGCGCGCGATGCACTGCGTTTCGTGTGGCTGACCTCGGTCGACGAGGCCCTGGAGGAAGCCCTCGGGATCCGGGTCGAGCCCTCGCCCTTCTCCGACGCGGTCGCCGCGCACCGTTCGCGGCTCTCCGCGTCGGCGGGTGCGGACACGGAGGGCGCCCGAACGAGCCAGGGATGAAGGCCATGCGCCTCCACCGGAGCGCCCCCGTCGCGGAGGCGCCGCTCCGGTTCGAGGAGCTCGACGTCCCCGAACCGGCGCAGGGCGAGCTCCTCGTGCGCGTCGCCGTGTGCGGCGTCTGCCGGACCGACCTGCACGTCGTCGAAGGAGAGCTCCCGCCGGCGAAGCGTCCGCTCGTGCCCGGCCACATGGCCGTCGGCACCGTGCAGGGCATCGGCCCGGGCACGCTCTCGATCCGGCTCGGAGAGCGCGTGGGCATCGCCTGGCTGCGCTCGACCTGCGGTGCGTGCCCGTCCTGCCGTTCGGGACGCGAGAACCTGTGCCGCGGCGCACGCTTCACGGGCTACCACGCCGACGGCGGCTACGCCGAGTTCGCGACCGTGCCCGAGGCCTGGGCCTACCCCATCCCGAGCGAGTACTCCGACGAGGCGGCGGCACCGCTCTTGTGCGCCGGCATCATCGGTTATCGGGCCCTTGCGCTCTCGGGCGCGAAGAAGGGCGACACCTTGGGGCTGGCGGGTTTCGGGAACTCCGCGCACCTCGTGATGCAGCTCGCTCTCGCACGGAGGATCGAGGTCCACGTCCTGTCGAGGGGCGTCCGGCACCGCGAGCTCGCACGGGAGATGGGAGCGACCTGGGTCGGCGACGCCGCCGAGCTCGAGCCGGAGTCGCTCGACGCGGAGATCCTCTTCGCGCCCGCAGGCGAGCTCGTCCCGCCGCTCCTGCGCGCGCTCCGTCCCGGCGGAACGCTCGCCTGCGCCGGGATCCACATGACGCCCATTCCCTCGATCGACTACGACCGGGAGCTCTTCGGCGAACGCGTGCTGCGCAGCGTGACGGCGAACACACGCGCCGACGGGCTCGGACTGCTGCGGGAGTCCGCCGCGCTCGGGATCCACCCGCGCGTCACGGTCTTCCCGCTCGCCGAGGCGAACCGCGCGCTCGCGGAACTAAAAGCCGACCAGATCCGCGGTTCGGCGGTGCTACGGGTCGCGCCGTGACGGCCCGCAGGCCAGAGCGCGGTTCAGGGACCCAGGCCGTGCACGTGCAGCCGGAGGGCGGCGCGGTGGACGAGGTCCGCGATTCGAGAGCCCATCCGATCGAAGAGCATCACGCCGTCGGGCCGCGCGGCCTCCGCCTCGGTCTCGGCCTCCTCGGCGCCGAACAGGATCACCCCCGCCGCCATTCCTCCGACGACCCCGATCATGACCAGGATCGCGGGGGCACAGCCGAGGAGCGTTCCCCAGGCCGAGGTCAGGAATCCGGCGTAGGCCATCAGGCCGAGGACCAGCAGCGCAACGGCCGCGCCGACGGGGACCAGGTATGCAAGACGAGGATCCTTCATGGCGACACCTCGGACCTTCCATGGTCCAAGGCGTCACCAAACTCCATGGGTCAGGCGAGACAACGGAAGGGCTCTCCCCCCGTGCATGCCTCCGAGCCCGTGCGGGGGACCGCAGCCTGGCCCCGAACTCACTGCACCTCGTTCGAGTCCAGCGTGACGCGCACCTCGCGCTCCTCGCCCTCGCGCGTGTAGTGCACGAGCACCACGTCCCCGGGCTTGTGCGCGTTCAGCACGTACATGAAGTCGCCGATGCCCTCGATCCCCACGTCGTCGATGCGGACGATGACGTCGCCCTTCAGCAGTCCAGCGCGTTCGGCCGGCCCGCCGCCCGAGGTGCCCGCGAGCAAGAGGCCCTTGCCGGTGTAGGAGTACTCCGGGACGCTCCCGAAGCGCGTGCGGAATCCCCCGCTCGCCTGGGGAGTCGTCGGCGCCGGCGGCTCGACGAAGGCGAGCGACTCCGCGCCCTGGATCTCCTCGGCGAGCGAGAGCACGAGTTCCGCCACGCGTCTCGCGCCGTCCACCTCGACCTTGTCCGCGTCGTCGGAGGGCTTGTGGTAGTCCTCGTGAACGCCGCTGAAGAAGTGCAAGGCCGGGATCCGGTTGCGCAGGAAGCTCTGGTGATCGCTGCCTCCCACGCCCTGACCGGACGCGTTCACCGAGAGCGCGAGCTCCGCGCGCGGTCCCTCCCGGGCGAGCCAGGCCTCGAAGTCCTGCGCGGTCCCGGCGCCGAGGACGTCGAGATGCCCGTCGCCCGCGCGCCCGACCATGTCGAGGTTCAAGTTGGCCCGCAAGGCCCCGAGCGGTGCCGTCGGAGCCTCGAGCCAGTGCTCGCTGCCGAGGAGGCCCAGCTCCTCGCCCGACCACAGCGCCACGACCACGTCCCCCTCGGGTTCTCCGCGCGCCGCTAGGCAACGCGCGATCTCGAGCACCGTCGCCGTGCCGCTCGCGTTGTCGTCGGCCCCGTTGTGGATCTCGTTCAGCGCGTCCCGTGCGAGCGACCCCGGACCCCCACGTCCCAGGTGGTCGAAGTGGGCCCCGATCACGAGCGTGCGATCGGCGCGCTTCCCGCGCAGCACGCCGAGCACGTTCGCCGCCACGCCCGTCTCGCGGATCACATGGGCGTGGAGCTTGACGCGCGCGCCGCCGACGGGCGCGACGGTCTCGCCCTGGTCGAGGCTCAGGACGAGCTCCGCGAAACCCGGCACGAGGGCGGAGGCGACCTCTGGTGTGATCATGAGCGCCGGCAGATTCGCCTCCGCGGTCTGCCCCGCGTCGAAGGGCAGCAGGCCTTCCGCCTGCGGGCCGTGGTTCGAGACGAGCACCGCAGCGGCACCGCGACGCTTCGCCTCCATGACCTTGTGGAAGAGCGAGCCGAAACTGCCCCACTTCGAGCCTGCCGCCGCGCCCGCCGCGCCGTGGGGGTTCGCCAGCGGCGATTCGGCTGCCACCGCGACCTCCGCGTGCAGGTCCTCGGGCGGGGTGCCGCGCAGGACCATGACGATCTTGCCGGTCACGTCGCGCCCGCCGTAGTCGTCCCGGCCGAGCTCGGCCGAGGCGATGCCGTAGCCGGCGAACAGGACCTCGCCGAGCGCCCCCGTTCCCGAGGAGCAGAAGAGCGGCACGAGCGATTCCTCGCCCTCGTAGATCCGTTCGGGGTCGCCCTGCGCCGACACGAGCGCGATGGCGGAACTCCCTCCGTCTCGGGCCGGGAGCGGGACCTCGAAGGGCTGGAGGTAGCCCTCGCTGCCGGCGGGCTCCAGTCCCAGGCCCGCGAGACGCGCGGCGATCCACTCGGCGGACTCCCGTTCGCCGGGCGACCCGGCGCGCCGGCCTTCGCGCGCGTCGTCCGCGAGCCACTGGACGTCCGCGGCGATGCGCTCGGCGAGCGGGCGGAGGTTGGGGCTCTCCGTTTCAACGGCTGGGGCGACGCGGGAGGCGACGCAGGAGGGCGCGAGGAGCAGCGCAGGCAGGATCGAGAGGAGGCGCATCTTCATGGCGGCCATGGTAGACGGCCTGGAAGCCTCCCTCCAGAAGTCGAAGCCGCGCTGTGCGAGCGCTAGGCTCATGCCATCGTGCCCGCGAGCACCCGGTCGCGCCTCCTCGTCGTCCTCCTCCTCGCCCTGGTGCCCGGGTTCCTCCTCGGGCCGATCGTCCTCTCGGGACGCGTCTTCCTGCCGCAGATCCCGGTCGCGCTCGAGCCGTACCGCAGCGAGGACCCCGCCCGCGCCGAGTCGGCCCGCCAGGGCATGAACTACGTCGAGGCGGACCGCCTCTTCCCCGTGCTCTCCGACCAGATCGCCATGCAGAGAGCCCTCGCGCAGGGCGAGCTCCCGCTGTGGGAGCCAGCGCTCGGCCTGGGCGTCCCGCTCCTCGCAGAGAGCATCGCGGGCGCGACCTGGCCCCCGAACTGGCTCGGCTTCGCGATCGCTCCCGAACGCGCCGCAGGTCCCCTCGCCGCGCTCTCGCTCTTCCTCGCCGGCCTCGGAGCCTGGCTCTTCTTCGGACGCATCGGGCTCTCGCGACCCGCACGCCTGCTCGGCGCCCTCGCGTATCAGACCGGCGGCTTCGGCATCGCGAACCTCTTCTATTACATGAAGGTCGATGCAGCCCTGGCGTTCCCCTTCGCCCTGTGGGCGGTCGAGGGACTGCTCTCGAAGAAGCGTTTCGCCGGGCTCGCGCTCGCCCTCGCGCTGGCGGCTTCCGCCCTCTCCGGCATGCCCACGATCACCGTCTTCGTGGCCGCCTTCACGGGCCTCTACGCCCTTTTTCGCGCGCGCGCTCTCGGACGCGACGCCGCACTCTCGGCGGTCGGTCGTTCCGCCCTCTTCCTCCTGCTCGGGCTACTCGGAGGAGCCCTCGCGCTCCTCCCCGCCTTCGAGGCGAGCCGCACGTCGAATCGCCAGACCGTCACGGGCGAGGAGATCGCTGCGACCGCGCTCCCCGTCGAGACCACGGCCGGCGTGGCGCTCGCGGACTTCGTCGGCTCGCCGACCGAGTCGACGCCGAGCGGCGCGCTCCCCGTCGCCTGGTGGATCACCCCCAAGTCGCGCGCGCCGAGCGCGGAAGCAGCCAATCAGCTCGAGTGGAACACCTACGCGGGAGCGGCGACCGTCGTGCTCGCTCTCGTGGGGCTCGTCGCCCGGCCGCGCCGGGCGCTCCTCCCGTTCCTCATGCTCGCCCTCGTCCTGGGGTTCGCCCAGGCCTGGCCCGTCGTGCGCTGGCTCTATGCGCTCCCCGGCTTCAACGTGGGCGCCCCCGGGCGCGCCCTCTCGCTCGCCTGGTTCCTGTGGCCCTGGCTCGCCGCGCTCGGCTTCGACGCCTGGCTCGAGCGCGTCCCGCGCGCGGCTCCGGCGCTCTTCGCAGGCTCGTTCCTGGCGCTCGCGATCGGCTTCCTCGGCTGGCGCGCGATCGAGCCCGAGACCTGGGCACGCGACCTCGAGACGATGCTCGTCCTGCGCTACGACGAGGCCGAGAGCGTCGAGGACGTTCGCGCGCGCCTTCCATACAGCGGCACGCTCGCCGCCGGAAAGCGCCTGGACGCCTCCTTCGCCCGGCTCTTCGCCACCGGAGGCGCGCTGCTCGCCGGAACGGCCCTCGGGCTCCTCGCCGGGGCGACGCGCCGCGCTTCGATCCAGCGCCTGCTCGAGGTGGCTCCCCTCGCGCTCGTGCTCCTCGCCGAGGGGCTCCACGCCGCTCGCGGCCACGTGAGCGGCCGCGCGCCCGGCGGGAGCCTCTTTCCTCCCTCGCAGGGCATCGACGCGATCCGCGCGGCCGCCGCCGACGGCCGCGTCGTGCGCTACGACCCGAGCGAGAGCGGCATCGACGACGTCCTGAACCTCGCCCGCCCCAATCTCCTGCAGGTGTTCGCGACCGGCGACCTCGCCCCCTGGATCGTCTTCCCGCCGCGCACGTTCAACGAGCTCTTCGCCGCGATCGACCCGCGCTCGCGCCGGGGGCAGGGCGTGTCGCGCATCTCGGCGCCAGAGCTCGTCCTCCATCCGGCGCTCGATCTCCTGCGCGCCACGGCGGTGCTCTCGCGCGAACCGCTGGAGCACCCGCGCCTGACGAGCGTCCTCGAGCGCCCGGGCCTGTGCGTCTATCGCCGCTCCGGCGCCTTCGGTCCCGCGCGCCTCGTATCCCAGGCCGTCGCGCTCGCGAGCGACGAGGCCGCCCTCGCGCTCCTCGCGCAGGGCGGCGTCGATCTCTCGCGCGCGACCGTGCTCGCGCCCGAGCATGCGGCCCTCACGCGCGAGTTCGCCGCGAGCTCCGCCGACCCCGGTCGCGTCGCGCGCTATCACCGCCCGCGCAACGGCCGCATCGAGATCGAGGTCGAGAGCCCCGAGGGCGCGTGGCTCGTGCTCCACGAGCAGCACTACCCGGGCTGGCACGTCGAGGTGAACGGCGAACCCGCGGAGCTGCTCCGCGCCGACCACGTCTACCAGGCGGTGCGCGTTCCCGCCGGCACGAGCACGGCCGTGTTCCGCTACGACCCCGCCTCGGTGCGCTACGGCTTCTGGATCACGCTCGGGAGCCTGCTCTTCGCCTTCCTCCTCTCACGCCGCGCGGGGACGTAGCGCCCCGGGACGTGCCGCCCCCGGATGTGATGGAATGGGGCCGCGACCATGCACCTCCAGATCCTCGGCAGCGGCAGCGCCGGCAACAGCGCCCTCGTGCGCGCCGGGGAGTGCCACCTGCTCCTCGACGCGGGGCTCCCGATCCGCACGCTCTTCCAGCGCCTGGAGGACGCGCGCGTCGCCCCGGATCGGATCGGCCACGTCGCGCTCACGCACGGGCACCTCGATCACGCCCGCTCCGCAGGCTCCTTCGCCAAGAAGACGCGCGCGAAAGTCCACTGCTGCGAGCGCCTGATGGCGAACGCCTCGCTGCGCCGCGCGCCGGCGCTGTCGACCCTCGCGCTCGGAAGCCCGGTCTCGCTGTTCGATCCCCGCGGGCCCCGCGGGCGCGACACGCTCGAGCTTCACTCGATCCCGATCCCCCACGACGCGGATCCGACCGTCGCGTTCCGCGTGGAGCATTCCGGCCGGGTCGCCGTGCTCGTCACCGACATGGGGCATCCCGACCAGCACGCGGCACGCCTCCTCGCCGGTGCCCATCTCCTCGTGCTCGAGTTCAACCACGACCGCGAGATGCTCGAGAGCGGCCCCTACGAGCCGTCGCTCAAGCGCCGCATCGCCGGCCCGCGCGGACATCTCTCGAACGAAGAGGCGGCCGAGATGCTCTGCCACCTCGCGGGCCCCGAGCTTCACACCCTCGTCCTCGCGCATCTCTCCGAAGTGAACAACACCCCCGAGCTCGCGCTCGCGGCGGCGCAAGACAGGCTCGCCCACCTCGGGCTCGACCACGTGCGCGTGCTCGTCGCCGAGCAGGACCGCGTCGGGCCGAACCTGGAGGTGTGAGGACACCGCCGGAACCGCGGCACGCAGAGGTTCTCCCCTGAACCGAACGGGAGCCAGCGGCGCATGCGAGCCTTGTCCTACCGCCATCGGGGCCACGGCCCACGCGAAGGTTCCTTCCCGCGCCAGGCACCGGCCCATCCGCCGGCAGTTCCGCCCATGCCCTCCGCAGAGCTCCACCAGTCTTCGCATCGGAGCATCGACTCGCCCTCGAGCGAGGCGCGGCTTGGTCGCCGCTCGGCGTACGTTGTCCGCCAGTCGCCGCGGCAATACACTGACCCACCTATGGAGAGGAGCATCCAGCGCATCCCGGACGTGAACCAACGCCAAAGACATCCATTCCGGCTCGCTGCCCTTGACCGCTCGCGCTACGAAGACCTGCCCAACGCGTCGATCGCGCGCTATACGGGTCCGTCGAATAGGAGAGTTGGGCTGACCGAACGTGGCGCACTGACCGAGGAGACGCGAACGATGGCCCAGACCGCCGCTTTGTGACCTGACTGCATGGAGATCAAGTTCGACACATACAGCTTCAGAGCGCGGGTTCTTCCCGTTTACCTCATGCTGGCTCCTGCTGTCCTGCTGCTCGCAGCACTTGTGCCGGACGGCTTGAAGCTCCCGCTCGGCGGAGCGGCAGCCGTAGTCTTCGTGCCCATATCCTTCTTCCTCAGCCAGGTAGGGGCAGACTTCGGCAAGCGGCTTGAGAAACGACTCTGGCGCGACTGGGGTGGGCCGCCAACGACGCGTTTTCTCCGCCACGGCAATCACGAGTTCAACGAGGTCACGCGGGACCGTGTCCACGAGAAGCTCCGCTCGCTCGGCCTCAAGGTGCCGACTCGCGAAGAGCAGCAGCAAGACGAACGCGCGGCCGACAATTACTACGAGTCATGCACCGAGGAACTCATCCGAAGGACGAGGGACGACAAGAAGTTCCCGCTTGTCTTCAAGGGTCTCGTTGAGTATGGCTTCCGCCGGAACCTGCTCGGGCTGAAGTCCTTCAGCGTCATCCTTGCGCTGGCGAGTCTCGCGGGTGCCTTGTGGTCGGCATACGCGAGCTGGTCGCCGGACAACCCACCGGCGGTTGCCATAGTGGTTGGTCTAATCACCGCGGGACTCCTCCTAGCCTGGGCAACTTGGGTTACGGAGCACACGGTCAAGCTTGCCGCCAACCGCTACGCGCGCTTCATCCTCGAGGCGGCGCTGGACCAGGAGTAGCCCGCCGATGCCGACGATTCACTTCTTGAATGTGAAGGAGGGCGACTGCTCGATCATCGAGCACTACTCTGGACACAAGACCGTCATCGACGTCTGCAACGCGACCCCTCCGGAGCCCATCGCGGAAGCGGTCGCCGCTGAATTCGCCAAGGCAGACCGGGGCATCAGCGGCAACTTCCAGCAGAAGAAGTGGCCAGTCAATCCCATCAGCTACATGCGCGACCACGGCATCACGAGCATTTTCCGCTACGTGCAGACGCACCCGGACATGGACCACATGGACGGCATCGAGGCGCTCTTTGACGAGTTCAGCCCAACGAACTTCTACGACACCGACAACACGAAGGAGATGCCCAGCTCCAGCTGGCAAGGGTCCCCTTACCGAGAGTCTGACTGGAAGTTCTACAAGCGGCTCCGAGACACGAACCCCCAGACCAACCCCAAACGACTGACGCTGTACTCGGGTGACCGGGGCGCTTACCGCACGCAGAACTGGGAGGGCAAGCCAGGCGGAGACGGACTTCACATTCTGGCGCCGACGAAGGAGCTCGTCGCGGCCGCGAACGAAGCCGACGAGGAGTACAACCTCTGTTCGTACGTGGTGCTGTATCGCACTGGTGAGAACCGCATCGTCTTCGGTGGCGACTCCCACGACGAAACGTGGGACCACATCCTCAAGCACCACGGGGCCGACGTCACCGACATCGACCTTCTCATCGCACCGCACCACGGACGCAAGTCGGGGCGCTCCTACAAGTTCCTCGACACTCTCACGCCGACCCTCACGTTCTTCGGCAACGCGCGCTCGGAGCACCTGGCTTACTCGGCGTGGAGAAGCCGCGGGCTCTCCATCGTCACCAACAACCAAGCCAACTGCATGGTAGTCGATGCCAGTACCACGCCGATGAGCCTCTACGTCAGGCACGAGAACTTCGCGCGGCGCGTCAACTCCTCGACGTTCTACAGCAACTCATTCCGAGCATGGTACGTCGGCCCCATCACGGAGGGCCTCATCCCGTGAGATTCGAGATTCTCAACGTTGAGCACGGATTCTGCGCCTACGCGGTCGGCAGAGATGGTGGAGTGCTGCTCTTCGACTGCGGCCACGGTCCGGCGAATCGTCCTTCCATCTACCTGCCAGCCCGTGGCATCAGGAGCGTCCGCCGCTTCTTCGTCACCAACTACGACGAGGACCACATCAGCGACTTGGTCGCAGTCCGGCAGAACCTCTACGTCGAGGTGTTGACGCGGAACGCCAGCATGACGTCCGCGCAAATCCGCTCGCTGAAGACACCTCCCATCAGCCCAGCGATGAACGAGCTTCTCGGCATGGTCGACTCCTACACCGGAGACGTAGCGCCGCACCAGCTCGAACCCGATGGTCTCCAGGTGTGGTTCTTCCACAACCAGTACCCGTCCTTCAGCGACACGAACAACCTAAGTCTGCTGACGTTCCTCGACGTTGGCACCGTCTCGTTCGTCCTCAGTGGCGACCTCGAACGCCCCGGTTGGACGCAGCTCCTTCGCGACCCACAAGTCCAGGCCTTGCTCAGGCGCGTCGACGTGTTCGTTGCGTCGCATCACGGCCGAGAGAGCGGCTACTGCCCCGAGGTCTTCGAGTACTGCAAGCCTCGCCTGGTCGTGATGTCTGATGGCCCGATTCAGTACGACACCCAGTCCATGGCAAGCACCTACGCGCAGCACGCATCGGGCGAGTGGTTCCGGACCCCGTCGGGCCAAGAACTGCGCAAGGTCGTGACTACGCGGAAGGACGGCAACATCTTCTGGGACCTCTAGCGGAACGGACGATGCTATTCACAGCTATTCACACAGCAGCCGCCCAACAACAGCATGCAGCGGACGGCGCTGCGCGCCGCCGCTGATGCTGAGCGTTAGGCCGAAGAAGCGAGACGTATGACGAAACCGGCTGTGTACCTGGAAACCAGCGTGGTCGGCTACGCGACGTCACGGCCCAGCCGGGATCTGGTGGTCGCCGGGCACCAGCAGATCACGCGCGAGTGGTTTGCTCTTCGAGCGCGGGGGTACGAGCTGTTCGTCTCCCAACTCGTGGCCAGCGAGGCATCCGGGGGCGACAAGGAGGCGGCGCGGGAGCGGGTGGCCTTGCTGGGGGGAATCCCGCGGCTCGGTATCACGGACGCTGCGGGAGAACTCGCGGCGAAACTCGTGGAGAGCGGGGCCGTGCCCCAGAAGGCCGCGGAAGACGCCCTTCACATCGCGGTTGCCGCGGTCCATGGAGTAGACTACGTCCTGACGTGGAACTGCAAGCACATCGCGAACGCGGCCATGCGCCAAGCGAGGGTGTGTGCAGGGAAGCCGGCTACGAGCCGTCCGTGATCTGCACGCCCGAGGAGCTGATGAATGACGAGCAGGATTGATGACGAAATCGTCGAGGAGATCCGACGCCGTCGGCAGGCTCATGCCGAGTCGCTCGGCTACGATTTGAAGCGGATCACCCAAGATCTTCAGCGCCAGGAACGGGAGTCTGGTACGCCGGTAGTGAAGCGTGCACCCCGCAAGCCGCAGAGGATGCCGAAGCGATCATCGGCCTGACGATCCGATGCAGCGGCCCGGCCTTCGGCCGTCGTTGAGCGCCACGCCGATCGCGGGTGTTCTCGAGCAACTGGCAACCCGAGGAGCTGCCTGACCGGCCTCACCCCCGCGGCTCGACCCGGATCGCCCTCCCGCGTCCTCCGCCGGGCGGCGGGTTCACGCCCACGACCAGGAAGAGCTCCTTGGGCACGGCGAGGCCCGTGAGGTCGACCACGAGCCTCTTCGCTTCGACGTGCGGCAGGACGCGCTGCGCGCTTCCGTCCGGATAGGTCGCCTCGAGCCAGGTCGTCTCCGTCAGGTTCCGGCCGGCGAACGCCAGGCGATCTCCTTCCCACGTCGCGCTCTCGAGCTTGGGCGGCGGGACCCTCGGGCCCACCTCCAGCTCGAACGCCTTCCCCGCCCGCGGCGGAAACCCCTCGAGGATCGGAGCGACGCGGTAGAGGCCGCGCGGCAGGTCGAGCTGCGCGGGCAAGGTCCCTCCCGGCACGATGCGCTCGAGCGTCCGACCCGCGACCTGGAAGGGTAGCGCGAGCGTGAGATGGTGGAAGGCGACCCGCGTCGACGCGGGCGGGGCGGGACGCGGCGCGCTCGCGCGCTTCTGCGCCACGACCGTGAAGCCGTTCCCGGCCTTCGAGTCGACGTCCTCGACCGCGACGATCTCCCAGTCGAGGAAGCGCGCCGCGACGAGAAACTCGATCAGCGCGACGAAGTCCGCCGTCTCCCAGACGTGGTAGTGGCTCGTCGGGACGAGCGGGTCGGTCGCGGCCGTGTTCCCGAGCGCGAAGTCGGCGAGGTGATGGCGGAGATCCGTGCGCGGGCGCTCGCGGTCGAAGGTGCGCTGCCGATGCGGCACGATGAAGAAGGCGATCCCTTCGGGCTTGAGGCACCGATCCCACTCGCCGAGCGCACGGATCGTGTCGGGCAGGTGCTCGATCACGTGGCTGTTCAAGAGGAAGGGCAGGCTCTCCGGCGCGAGCGGCAGGCGGTCCGCCGCCGCGAAGACGTCGATCGGGAGCGTGCGGCCGGAGATCTCCTCCTGCGCGCGCTGGAAGACGGCGTTCGAGGGGAAGTCGACGTTGAAGGTGCGTACGCCCGGGAAGGGATTGAAGGCCGAGCCTCCGATCTCGACGCCCTTGCCGAGCGCCCCGAGCCAGCGACGCGCGAGTTCCATGACGGTGCGAGGCGTTCTAGAGCGTTGCGCCCTCGGCGACAAGGCGCCGCGGCTTGCTTTTTATTCCCCTGTTTGCTTCAACCCCCGCGGTGGGACCGAGCGAACGATCGTCCAGGACCCGAGCAGACCGGATGGCCGTCCTCTCGGTCTTCCTCTGCCTGCTCGCGCTCTACGGCGCGACGATCTCGACCCCGCCGGACGTCCTCGACGGCGAGGTCGAGTTCCAGACCACCTCGAGCCTCGTGCGCCGGGGGTCCCTTGCCCTGGGAGGCACGCCCGAGGCCGAGGCGATCCTCGCCCACGACGGCGGCCGCGGGTTCAACACGCACCGCGGCGGGCCGGGGCGCGAGCACGAGTCCTTTTCGTGGTTCGGCGTCGGGCAGGCCTACACGGGCGTGCCCTTCTACCTCATGGGCCGAGCGCTGCAGCGCCTCTTCCCGGAGTTCGAGGAGCGGCACGCCGCCGTCTTGCACCTGGGCATCGCGCGCAGCGAGTACTTCGAGCACCTGTGCGTCGGCCTGCGGAACCCGCTCCTCGGAGCCTGGACGGCCGCGCTCGTGACGGCCTCGGCGCTGCTCCTTGCCGTGCGCCAGAGGACCGCCTGGATCGCCGGGCTCGCCTACGGACTCTGCACCTTCGCCTGGCCGCAGGCCCGTTCGACGTTCAACTCCGTCCAGACGACGTTCTTCCTCTTCGCGGCCCTCTATTGCGTGCTCCTCGTCCGCGATCGGCTCGCGCGCGGCCTCCGGCCGGGGATCCCGGCCTTGCTCGCCGCGAGCGCTTCCCTGGGGATGGCCTTCCTGACCCGTTCGCTCTCTGGGCCGGCGATCGCCGTGGTCGGCATGGCGGCGCTCTGGGTCCTGTGGAGCGAAAAGCGGCGCAAGGCTCGTCTTCTTGGCGCGCTCGAGCTCGCCGCGCTCGGCGCTCCGGCGCTCGGCGCTCTCGGGCTCTTCCTGTGGACGAATGCCGCGCGCTTCGGCGCTCCGCTCGAGCAGGGATATGGCGGGATCGTCACCTGGGAGAGCTACTTCAACTATCCCCTGCACTTCGGCCTGGCCGGGATCCTGTTCTCCCCCGGGCAGGGGCTCCTGTGGATGGCGCCCCTCGTCGTGCTCGTCTTGCCCTGGTCGTGGCGCTCCCTGCGGCGGCGGGAGGTCTTCCTGCCGGCCCTGCTCCTCGCCGTCGCGGGGGCCGTCCTCGTACCCGTGGCGATGACCGTCGGCTGGCACGGCGCCTGGGGATACGGCCCGCGCTATGCGCTCCCGCTCCTGCCTTTCCTGTGGCTCGGCGTGGCGCAGAGCCTCGAAGCCCTGGAGACGGAGAGATCCGGCCCGGAAGACCCGGTCCTTGGCAGGCGCATCGGGAAGGGGATCGCACTCGCCCTCGGCCTTCTCGGGCTCGTCGTCGCCCTGGGCGGGGTGCTCGTCGATACCACCACGCACCTCGCGCTCGCCGTGGAAGCGGCGCGCCTGGAATGGCCCGACATCCCCGGCAAGACGGAAGAGGATCGCGAGGAAGAACGCTTCCAGCGCATCCGCACGGACCTGCGCTTCGCGGCGCCCTGGGCGCACTGGAGGATCTTCTTCCATCGCGCCACGGGTCGCGCCGTCGGTCGGGCCGAGGCGTTCCCGTTGCGCGAGATCTTCCTGCTCGAGCGCGACGACGTCCTCACGCTGCCGGAGGACCGTGACCACGGCTTCCGCCACCTCGCCTGGATCGACTTCCGCGAACGCCTGGGAGGCTCGTTCGCGCCCGTGGCCGTCCTCGGCGCCGCCCTGCTCGCCGGCGCGGCCGCATGCGCGCGCCGCGGCTTTGGTCAGGGCGACAGCCGGAAGAGCGTGCCCGCGCCGCCGTCCAGCGCGTAGAGCGCGCCCGAATCGCTCACGGCGAGGGACACGGCGGAGCCCGGCGTGAAGCTCGCGCTCGCCGATGCGCAGTCGGGGAAGAGCGGACAGTCCGTCGCTCCCGTGGCGAAGGCGTAGCGGCGCAGGATCCCCGTCGCCGAGTCCGCCCAGTAGACCTCGTCGAGCGAGCTCGTCACCGGACCGCGCGGCGCATCGAGAACGCCGGCGAGGGTCCGAGCCTCTCCGCGGAACCCGCCGAAGAACGAGGGGGCTCCGATCGCGAGCGAACGCAGGCGGTTCCCGCCCAGGCCCGCCGCCCCGGTCTCGGTGACGAGGAGCTCGCCGGCGCAGGAGAGGGCGAGCCCCGCGGGCGTGTCGAAGCCGGCCGTGGAGAGGTCCCCGTCCAGGAAGAAGGGCGATCCGCTGCCGGTCACGGTCGCGACGGTGACGAGCGCGTCCACCGCGACCTGGCGGATGGCGTGATTGCCCGAGTCGGCGACGAAGATCCGGCCGTCGGCGGTCGCCACGAGCTGGGTCGGGACCCCGGGCGGAAAACTGAAGCGCGCTTGAGCGGCGAAACCGTCGGCGAAGCCCTCGATCAGGTCGGGGAACCCCGCCAGGAACGCCACCGAGTCCGGCGTGGTCCGGCTGACGAGCAGGATCGTGTTCGAGGTGTGCTCGACGAGGGCGAGGCTCGACGCGTCGAGCACGGCGACTCCGGAGAGCTCGCAGGGCTGCGCGATCCCGGCGCTCGCCAGGAGCTGATCGATCGGCCCTCCCACTCCTCCGGCCACGAGCGTCGTCACCACGGGCGGCGCGCCGCCGGAGAAGTCGAGCGCGCTCACGCTGCCGTCCGCGCCGGAGAGGTAGATCGTCTCCGCGCCTCGCGCCGCGGCGATCTGGCTCGTCGGGCCCACGACGGGATCCGCGTAGACGGGAGCGGACGCCACGAAGGCCTGGTTCGGTCCATAGCACCCCTGGGTGCCGTCCGGGGCCGCCGAAATCGGGAGGAAGTCCGCGAAGGCGTTCGTCTCCGTGCCCTTCTTGCAGGCGGCGAGGAAGAGGAGCGGGAGCGCCATCCAGCCCGCGGTCCCGCCGGCGCATGCCGGGCGACCCCATGCCGAGCGACCCATGGGGAGAGTGTGGCGGGGGCCCGGGCGCGGGGCAAGGGGGCCTTCCGCCCCGACCTCCTCGAGGGACGATCAGCCCGCGCGCCGTTCCTCGGGACGCGGATCGTGCTTCGACTTCGGCTTCGCCCGCTCGACCAGCCCTTCGTGCGTGTCGACCATGCGCACTTCGCCCTCCTCGCACAGGAGTCGCCGTTCCTCCTTGTCGACCCGCGTGCTGAGGTGCACGGGCTTCCCCCACAGCGCAGCGAGGTTGCGGAGCGTCTCGCGCGCCCGATCCAGCGCGAGGTCGCGCCCGTCGTGGTGGTGCACGAGGTTGAGCTCCCCCTTGCCCTCGGCCCCCACGTCGGCGAGCTCGACCTGCGGCAGCCCGCCCCAGGAGATCTCCTGCAGGAGCAGGGACTTCAGGTCCTGCCAAGAGGGTGGCGGTGCTTCCGCCTGCCCCGCGCGCCGGCCGGCGAAGATCGGGCGCAGGAACTGCTCGCTGAAGGGCTCGTCCACGAGCTTGTGGATCAGGCTCACGTCGTTGTGTACGCGCCGCAACCGGAAGAGCTCCTCGCCGCGCGCCTCGGCGTGGCGATAGAGCTCGATCCCGAGCTTATAGGGGTTCGCCTGCCCGGGCGGGGCGTAGGTCGCCGCCGAGTGGCAGTCCGCGAAGTCCAGCACCTCGGCGGGCTCGAGCAGCCCTCCGGTGAGCAGGCGCGAGTGCCAGAACGAGGCCCAGCCCTCGTTCATGATCTTGGTCATGCGCTGCGGGACGAAGTAGTAGGCCTCGGAGCGCACGACGTGCAGGAGCTCGCGCTGCCAGGCCTCCAGCGGCGCATGCTCCTCGAGGTATCCGAGCACGTCGTAGGTGGGCAGGCGTCGCGAGGGCGGACGCGGCGCGGGATCGGGCCCCGGCTCCGACTCGAGCGGCGTGCTCGAGAGTGCCTCCAGGCTCCGCAGCGCCCGCTCGGAGGGCGGTGTGTAGGGACTCTTCGTCTCGGGCGGATGGGCGTGCTCGCGCAGCGGCAGGTAGGGATCGATCAGCGTGTCGAGCGAGAGGCAGCGGTCCAGGTGGCGTTCGACGGCCTCGAGCCCCACGGCGTCGATGACGCGGCGCACGCGCACCGAGTGATCGCCCATCCGATCCAGCATCTTGCGCTCGGTCGGCGCGAACCACAGGTTGTGCTTGAAGAAGTCGGCGTGCCCGTAGACGTGCGCCATGACGAGCTTCTGCTCGAGCAGCGAGTTCGAGCGCACGAGGTAGGCGTAGGTCGGATCGTTGTTGATCACGAGCTCGTAGATCTTCGAGAGCCCCCACTGCCGCCCCTTCTCCAGGCGCTCGTATTCCATCCCGAAGCGCCAGGAGGGATGGCGCACGGGGAAGCCGCCGTAGGCGGCGACCCCGTTCACGTCGCGCGCGTCGAGGAGCTCGAAGACGACCTCGAAGAAGTCGAGTCCGGCCGCGCGCGCGGCGCCCTCGACGATCACGGCCTGGTACTTCAGGGCCGCCGGCAGGTCGGACTTGAGACGCACGACTAGCGCCCCTTCCCCAGGAAGGCCCGTATCGCCTCGGGAATGTCGGAGCGGTCGTTGATGGTCGAGGTCACGAGCGTCTCCTCGTGTCCCAGGGAACCGTCGAGGTCCTTCTTGAACTGTCCCGAGCCGTGGGCGCTCTTCACCTGCCCGTAGCAGAACTGGTTCACGCGCGGCAGGATCTCGTCGCGCAGCATGGACACGCACAGTTCCGTGTCCCGCGCGGACCAGTTGTCGCCGTCGGAATAGTGGAAGGGGTAGATGTTCCAATCCTCGGGCCGGTAGCGCTCCTGGATCTGCCGCAGACACAGCTCGTAGGCCGAGGAGATCTTGGTCCCGCCGGACTCGCGCAGGTGGAAGAAGGTGTGCGGGTCGACGACGCGCGCCACGGCGTCGTGCACGATGTACACCACTTCCAGGCTCTCGTACTGGCTGCGCAACCAGGTGTCGATCCAGAAGGCCTTGATGCGCACGATCTCCTTCTGCTCGCGCCCCATCGAGCCCGAGACGTCCATCATGTGGAAGACCACGGCCGAGGAGTCGGGCTCGGGGCAGGGTTTGCGCATGCGGAAGCGGAAGTCCTCGCGCGCGGGGACGACGCGCGGGTCCTCTGGGTCGTAGAGGCCGCTCGCGATCGTGCGCTTGAGCGCGTTCTTGAACGAACGCCGGAAGTGGCGCAACGAATCCGGCCCGTGGCGGCGCAGGCCGCTGTAGCGCCCGCTCTCCCCCAGGAGCTCGCGCGCGCCGCGCGGCTGGATGTTCGGGAGCTCGAGCTCGTCCCCGAGCATCTGAGCCAATTCGTCCAGGTCGACCTCGACCTCGAGGATGTGCTGGCCCGGCTCGCTGCCCGCGCCCAGCGCCCCTTCCCCCTCGGCCGCCTGGGCGCCGCCCTCCTCGCCCGCCCCGGCCTGCCCCTCTCCCCCGCCCTTGCGGTTCTCCCCGAAGACGAAGCGCGGGAGTTCGATCTGCGGCAGCGGGATCGACACCGCCTGGTCGCCCGCCCGGCCGATCAGCTCGCCGGTGGAGAGGTAGCGGCGCAGATCGGAGCGCACCCTGCCGCGCACGATCTCCCGGAAGCGCGCGCGGTCGGCCTCGATGCGGAACAAGGCCGAGAGCCCCCTAGGCGGCTTCCGCGGAAGCGCGCTTGGCCTCCCCGCGCGCGAACAGGGCGGCCACGTACTGCAGCACGTCTTCCGCGCTCTTCTCGTCGTAGCCGAACTGCTCGGAGAGGCGCCGCCGGATGACGTCGATCTTCGCGCGCGACTCGGGGTCGACCACGGTCGACACCAGGCTGGTCAGCTGGATCGTATCGCGGCGGTCCTCGAACAGCTTGAGCTCGAGCGCCCGGGTCAGGCGCTTGTTCTGGCGGTAGTCGAAGGTCTTGCCCTCGATGTGCAGGGCCGCGATGTAGTTCATCAACTCGTGGCGGAAGTCGTCCTTGCGCGGCTCGGGGATGTCGATCTTCGTCTCGATCGAGCGCATCAGGCGTTCGTCGGGGTCGCGCTCGCGCCCCGCGGCGTCCAGGACCTTCTCGCGCGTCGCGTGCGCCTTGACGTTGTCGACGTACTTCGCGCACAGGCGGTCGACGGCCTCGCGGTCGGCCGCCACCGCCACCTGGACCTCGTGCTTGACGATCTCCTCGTACTCCTCCTTCGCGTGGGAGAGCAGGTGCGCGTAGCGCTTGCGGGTCTCCTCGTTCGTGATCAGGCTGTGGTGTTCCAGTCCCTGCCCCAGCGCCGCCAGCACGTCGAGCGGCCCGATCCAGTCCTTCTCCGCGACCAGCGCCGTCGCGATGCGGTCCTGCACGTAGCGCGGGCTGATGCCGAACATGCCCTCGCGCCGGGCCGCCTCGCGCATCTCGCGCACGTTCTCGGCCGTGAACCCGGGCACTTCCTCGCCGGCGTAGAGCTTGGCCTTCTGCAGCACGGACAGGTTCGGATGAGTCGGATCCTCCAGGCGCGTCAGGACCGCCCACAGGGCGGCGATCTCCATCGTGTGCGGGGCGATGAACGGGCGACGCACCGTGTCGCGATTGAACTGCCGGCGATGGATACGGACCTCGTTCCCCACGCAGAGGTTGTAGGGGACGTCGATCTTGATCGTTCGGTCGCGGAAGGCCTCCATGAGCTCGTTGTTCTGGAGGCGCCGATACTCCGGCTCGTTCGTGTGGCCGAGGATGACCTCGTCGATGTGCGTTTGCGCGAACTTCTTGGGCTTGATCGAGTGCTCCTGGCTCGCGCCCAGGAGGTCGTAGAGGAAGGCCACGTCGAGCTTCAGCACCTCCACGAATTCGAGCAGGCCGCGATTGGCCACGTTGAACTCCCCGTCGAAGTTGAAGGCCCGCGGATCGGAATCGCTGCCGTAGTCCGCGATGCGGCGGTAGTTGACGTCCCCGGTGAGCTCGGTCGAGTCCTGGTTCTTCTCGTCCTTGGGCTGGAAGGTGCCGATGCCCACGCGGTCCTTCTCCGACAGGACGAAGCGCCGCACGCGCACGTGCTCGAGGAGCTTCGGCCAGTCGCCCTCGTAGCGTGCGATGAGACTGCGGAAGTGGAAGCGGCTGACGGGATCGAGCTCGCCCTCGATCTCGATCCGGTAGGGACGATCGTGCCGGGCGTTCAGGCGCTCCTCGATCGCCGCGCGCGCGGTGCGGGGCACGAGGAGCAGCGGCTCCTGGTTCATCGGCGAGGGCGTCGACGCGCCGTCGATCTCCCAGGAGAAGGTGTAGAGCGCTCCCTCGAGTGCAGTCGAGTACTCCTCGAGGCCGCGCTTCAAGAGCCGCACGATCGTGCTCTTGGCGGACCCCACCGGCCCGTGCAGCAGGATCACGCGCTTCTCCGGTCCCAGGCGCTGGGCGCCCGCGCGCAGGATGTGCACCAGGTGGTTCAACGGCTCCTCGAGGCCGAAGACCGCGTCGCGACCGCGGGTGAAGGGATCGTCGAAGAGTTTCCAGCGCCGCGCCGCGCCGCGCCGCGCGGGCGCCTCGGAACCGTGCGACTCGATCATGTCGATCAGGCGCTGCCAGGCGTTGCGCGCCACGAGCGGAGACTGCTCGACGATCGCGAGGTAGTCGTGGAAGCTCCCCTCCCAGTGCTGCGAGGCGAAACGTTCGGGGTCGAGCCGGCGCTGGACGATTTCGAACAGGGACGAGGGCAGGGGATTCATCAGGCGCCGCGAGGAGGAGCGCCCGCCGGCGCCCGGGATCCTTCGCCTTCCACCTTCGGAAGAAAGCGCGCGCGAAATTGAGCCGGCCTCCGCCTCCGACGCCTCCTTCCCGCGCGGAGCGAAGCCTTTTCCGGCGCCGACCCGCGCCTACTGCAACGACACGGAGAGCGCCGCTCGCCCGGCACGCTCGGAGGATCCCTGCACCTCGAGCGAAGAACCCGCCGCCCCTTCCACGATCAACCGCAGGAAGCGCGTCTCGCCGGGGAGGAGCACGTTCTGCCCCATGGCGAGCTCGCGCGCGTCGGCATTCAGCCGATCCGCAAGGTAGGGTGCGCCCTGCGCAGAACGATGGGCGGTCGCCACGAGCTTCGCCCCCCCCATCGACACCCGGAAGGACGCCCCGGCGTGGCGGCGTTCGCCGAGCTCGCTCTGGGTCGGGATCCGGCCCGTGTTCTTCACCGCGACGTCGAGCTGCCACAGTCCGGGGGCGAGCTCTGCGAGCCCCTCGGTCTCCAGGCGCAGGCGCGGGAGCGCGCGCATCAGGGCCTCGGTGCGCTGCGCCGCTCGCGCGATGAAGGACTCGAGCCCCTGCGGACCCTCGAGCGGGTACTGGAAGGCGCAGGGATAGACGCCGAGCCCCTGGAAGGCGTAGTCGAGGAGGCCCCCGCCTGGGGATCCGAGCTCCGCCCACGTCGCGAGCTGCGCGTCGTCCTCGGCCTCTGGCGCGTGACCGAGGCTCGCCAGGACCTGGCGGTCGGCCGCGGGGAAATCGGCTCCCTTCCAGGGCGTTCCGGAGCGCTCTACGCGCCGGGAGAAGCCGACCACGAGCGAGAGGTTCGAGCGCTCGTCGAGGAACTGCACCGACGCAAGCGTCTCGGGGATCGCGAGCGGATAGGCCCCGGACCCCGTGCGCACCGTGCGCGGCTGCCAGCCGTAGGGGAAGTTGCGGTCGAAGAGGATCTCGGGCTCCCCGCCCCCGCCGGCGCGCACGTCGGGATCGAGGGCCGGCGCCAGGTAGAGGCTCGTGTCCGCGAGCCGCCGCGCGAGGGTCTCGTCGTCGCCCTCGAGCACGGCGCGCGCGATGCCGAGGATGGCCTCGGCTCCGAAGACGCCTTGCGCGGGGCCGAACCCGGCCAAGAAGATGCCGGGCTTCTCGCCGGGATCTCCGTGCTCGTGATCAGAGAGCGAGAGGACGAAGATCTCCCGCCCGCCCTGGCTCGTGCCGATCGAAGCGAGGCGCGCGAATCGGGGCCGCGCCGCGGCGAGCTCGGAGAGCGAGAGCGCGATCTCCTCGAAGGTGAAGGCGCGGTCGATGCGCGGGATCGTGGGCGTGAGGGGCGCCACGAGAGCGGGCGGGCCCGCTCGACCGCTCCCGCTCGCGGCTTCCGGGCCATCCTGCTGCGGGAGGGCCGGGCTCGACAGGAGGAGGAGGCAGGCGATCACAGGCGCACCTCGCGCACCACGGGCGGCATCCAGGCCCCCGTCAGCGTCAGGCGCAGGACGGTTTCCTCCGGCGCGACGAGCAGCCACTCGAAGGGCGCGCTCGTCCCTCTACCCGGGAGATGGCCGAGGTCCCGCGCAGGTTCCCCTGCGAGCAGACTCACCCCATCCGGCAGTTCCACGCAGAGGCGCAGCCCCAGGGGCGCTGCGGTCGGACCGACTCCCGAGGGGAGCCAGCCCTGGTTCGCGATGCGCGCGCGCACGAGCCCCACCCGGCCTTCGCGCGAGGCCTCGAGGACCTCGATGTCCAGGGCCGGGAGCCCGCGCACGATCTCGCGCACGAAGAGATCCATGCCCCGCACGACCCCCGGCAGGAGCTCGGGAGGCGGATCGATGCAGGTGAAGGGCTGCCATCCCCCCACCCACGCCCGGCGGGAGCCGCCGAGCTCGACCGGCTGCCACTGGACGAAGCCGATCCCGGCGCGCGTGTCGTCGAGCCAGCTCGCCCAGGCTCGATCGCGCAGGGAGACGGCGCTCGTCTCGCCCGCTTTCCGCGCGCGCTGGAACTCCGCGTCGACCGCGGGCACCGACTCGCGCCCGACCGTCGGCCCCCACGCCCCGACCTCGAGCGCGAGCGATCCGAGCGCCGCGTAGAACCAGTCCAGCGCAGCGCCGGACCGTGCCGCGCCATGGGCCTCTGCCAACCGCACCGCTCCCTCCTGGTTGCGTCCCGTCGTGCGGCCGAAGAGCTCGGTCAGCCCGCGGAAGACCGATTCGTCGCCCGGGAACGGGAGCTCGAGTCCTCCCGCTCCGCGCTCGATCCCGCCCGGGCAGGCGAGCTCTCCGTGATTCCCCTGGAACACGAGGACGATCGCCGCGCGCCGCGCGAGCGCCAGATTGGCGATCGAGCGCGACTCGGGCTCCGAGAGGGGCCAGGCTCCGCTCGGAACCCCGCTCCCGGATCCATGCCAGCCGAGCGGGAAATTCTGGTCGATCACGACTCCACCCGGGGGATCCTCGTTGAACTCCCCGTCGCCGTCGTCGTCCCGGCCCTCGACCGCGCGCCGGAAGCGCGGAGCCTCGCCCGGTTCCGCGGGTCGGAGGAAGCGCGGATCCTGGGCCCAGGTGACTCCCCCCGCGGGGTCCTCGATCAGCATCTGCAAGAAGAGTCCGTCGCCGTCGAGATCGTCCGGGCCGTCCTCGTCCTTCGCTCCGTCGAGATCGTCGTCGGTGACCCGGTCGTTGCGGCCGTCCCCCGCTCCGCTCGCCAGCCGGCGCGCCAGGCCATCGGGGCTCGCCCAGGGAATGGCCACGAAGGTCACGTTCGCCGGCAGGTCCTCCGGCGCGGAGAGCAGCGAATCGACGACGAAGAGGACCGTCTCGCCGCCCGCCAGCGAGACTCCGTCCAGTCCGCCGAGGAGGAAGATCGTCGTGCGCTCCGCGAGGGGCAGCGGCCCCTTCCCGCCGAATTGGAGCGCGACGAGCTGGCGGCCCCCGGGGCTCGACCCGAGCTCGAGCCGCTCCCCGAAACCGCTCGCGAGCCAGCTCGAGAGGAGTTCGTTCGCCTCGTCCGGGCCGCGGTAGTTCCGGAAGGGCCCGGTCTCGTCGCCGCGGGCCGGACGCGCGGACACGCCCGCCGCGCCTTGCGCGCTTTCCTGGGCGGCGCTCGCTCCGACCCACGCTCCCGCGAGCGCGATCCCTGCGAGGACCCTGCGACAGATCTTGTTGCGCGTCGTTCCCGACATCCGTCCCTGGCCGATCCGGCCTCCACGAGCAGGGGCGGATCCGCGCGACAAGATAGCAACCCCTCCCGGGGATTGCCGCGCCGGATCTCCCTGCGCAGTCCGGGATCGGCAAGTCGAGGGTGAAAACGGGAGGGCCTACCGAAGTCCGACCTCTCGCACGGCCTCCCCGGGGACGAGCTCGACCTCGCGGACCTCGACCGAGGCCACGGCCAGCTCCCCGGGGACCTCCGCGGCGGGTTGGCGCGGCAGGACCTCCGGCGCGCTCCCGTCCGCCTCCGCCGAGACGACCGTGCGTCGGGCCATGGGCGCGATCTCCTCGACCTCGTCGAGCTCGACGCCGACGACGTGGGACACCCCGCGCACGGCCATGGTGACGCCATAGAGCATCTGGCAGGCGGCCATCGTGCCCTTGTTGTGGGTCACCACGACGTACTGCGTGTTGCAGAGCGACGACTCGACGAGCGACAGGAAACGACCGATGTTGGCGTCGTCGAGCGCGGCGTCCACTTCGTCCAGGATGCAAAAAGGGCTGGCGTTCGCGCGGAACACGGCGAAGAGCAGCGCGAGCGCCGTGAGCGTTCGCTGTCCGCCCGAGAGCAGCGTGATCGGCAGGGATTCGCGTCCGGGCGGGCGCGCGATGATCTCGATGCCGGACTCGAGCACGTTCTCCTCCTGCAGCAACGTGATGTCCGCGCGCCCGCCGCCGAAGAGCTGGCGGAAGAGCGCGCGGAACTCCGTACGAATGGCCTCGAACGCTGCGCGGAACCGCTTCACGCTCTCCTCGTTCAGCTTCGTGATGGTGCCCTCGAGGGCGCGCTTGGCTTCCTCGAGATCGCCGAGTTGCTCCTGCAGGAAGCCGAGCCGGCTCGTCACCTCGTCGAGTTCCTGGACCGCCTCGACGTTCACGAGGCCGATCTTCTCGAGCCCCTCCTTCAGCTCCTGGACGCGCGCCTCGAGCGCGAGCAGCGCCTCGGGGAGCGCGAGCAGCGCCTCGGGGAGCGCGAGCTCCGCTTCCGTCTGGAAGCCCTCCAGCAGGCGGGCGGCATCCAGGCCGAAGTCCTCGGCCGCGCGGCGCGCGAGTTCGTCCCGGGCGAGAGCGAGCTTCTGGTGCTCGAGGCGCGCCCGCGAGAGCCCCTCGAGCTCGGCCTCGAGCTCCTGGGTCAGGGTCTCCGAGCGCCGGCGCAGCCCCTCCAGGACCTCGCGTCCCTCGCGCTCCCGCGTCCGCAGGTGGAGCACGCGCTGCTCGAGTTCGCCGCGCCGTGCGAGGGCCTCGTCGCGGCTGGCGAGCAGACGCGTCAGGTCCGCCTCCGCCGCGCGCGCGTTCTCCAGGTGCTCGGCGCAGGATCTGCGCCCGCGTTCGAGCTCGTCCTCGATCTCACGCGCCGCGCGCGCGAGGTCCTGCTGGCGCCGTCCGAGGGCCTCCCGGCGTTCCAGGAGACCGGAGAGCGCGGCCCGCGACTGACCCTCGTCCCGAGCGCGCTGGTTCCTCTCCGCGTCGAGCGCGCGCCGCTCGGCCTCCAGCTCTCCCAGCTCCAGGCGCGACTGCGCGAGCAGGCCCTCGAGCTCCTTCACCCGCCCGCGGGTGGCGAAGAGCTCGTCGTCCAGCGCGTCCCGCTCGTGGGCGAGGCCCTCGCACTCGCGCCGCGTCTCGAGCACGCGCCGCTCGAGATCGGCCACGCGCTCGCGAGATCCGCGCCCCTCGGCTTCGACCTCGCCGCGCTCGGCGGCGAGGAGCTCGAGGGCCGCGCGGGCCTCTTCCAGACGCCGCGCCGCATCCGCGCGCCGCGCACGGGTCTCCTCCACGCGCGCTCGCACCTCTCCGAGTTCCTCCTCGACGGGAGCACGCTTCAGGGCCAGCTCGTCGGCGACGGAACGCCGGCCGACGGCCCCCTGGGCCACTTCCACGTGACCGCCGCGGATCGCCCCGGCCTCGATGCGGTCGCCCTCGCTCGTCACGAACACGAGCTCGGGGTGACGCGCGGCGAGTTCCAGCGCCGCGACCCCGTCGGTCGCCAGGAGGACCCGACCGAGCACCCAGGCGGCGAGCCCTTCGAATCCGGCCCCCACGCGCACCACGTCGAGCAACCGGCCCGCGACCCCGGGCTCCTCCAGGATCCCCCGCGGGAGTTCGATCCTCGCCTCCGCCGCCAGGTCCGGGACGACCAGCGCCACCCGACCGCGCCGGCGCTCCTTCAGCCAGCCGAGCACCCTCCCCGCCTCCTCCGGCGCCGACAGGACGAAGGCCTGCGAGAGATCGCCCAGCGCGGCATCGAGCGCCCGCGCGTAGAGGCTCGTCGTGCGCAGGTGATCGGCGAGCAAGCCGCGCAGTTCGTGCGCGAGCTCGGGGCCCTCTCCGCGTTCGACGGAGCGCAGGAGATCCTGCGCGCCCGCTTCCAGCCCCTCGCGTTCGCGCTCCCAGTCGCGCAGGGATTCGATGCGGCTCTGGAGGCGCGCGCTCTCCAGCTCGAGTTCGCCGCGCTCCTCCTCCAGGTGCTCCAGGTCACGGGCGGCCGCGCACTCCTCGCGCAGGCGCTCGGCGCGCACTTCCTCGTGGGACCGCAAGCGTTCCTCGAGGGCCGTACGGCGTTCTTCGGCGCGGCGAGCGGCTTCGACCGTGATGCGCAGCTCCTCGCCCGCCTGCGTCAGGCGCTCCTCCGCCCGTCCCTCGCGTTCGCCGAGCGGCTCGAGGGAGTGCTGCAGGTGCTCGAGCCGGCTCTTCTCCGACGTGAGCTCGTGGAAGAGCTCGAGCACCTGACCGTTCTTCTGCTCGCTCCTCTCCGAGACGGTCTGCAGCAGGGCGAAGAGATCGATCGTCTCGCCGGACAGGACCCGCACGCCCTCGCGCGCCTCGACCAGCGCGGCTTCCAGCTCGATCCGAGCGGCCTCGACCTCGGCCGCCTCGGCCTGACGCGCGAGCGACCGCTCGGAGAGCTCCGCCAAGCGGGCCTGATCGGCCTCGGCCGCGCGCTCCTCCGCCTCGGCCCGGTTCCCCAGGTGGGTGCGGCGTTCGTCCATCGCGCGCACCTCGAGTGCGAGGTCGGAAGACTCCTTCGCCAGGCGTTCGCACTGCGCCGCCAGGGAACGGATCTCGCCTTCGCGCGAGAACGCCTGCCCCTCGTCGCTCGTGCGCCGCGAGCGCTGCTCTTCCACGGTCCGTTCACAGGTCGCGAGGACGCCCGCGGTCTCGGCCAGATCCCGCCGCAGGCGCTCGAGCTGGTGCCGCGCGAGGCGCAAGCCCTCGCTGCGCAGGAGGTCGCGCAGCTCGAGGTAGCGGCGCGCGCGGGAGGCCTGGATCTTGAGCGAACGCTGGCGCTTGTCGAGCTCGCCCACGACGTCCGAGAGCCGCGCCAGGTCGGCGTCCACGCGCTGCAGGCGCGCCTCGGTCTCCTTTTTTCGCTGGCGGTAGCGACTGATCCCCGCCGCCTCCTCGAAGATCGCGCGGCGCTCGAGCGGGTCGACCGAGAGGACCGCGTCGATCTTGCCCTGCTCGAGGACCGAATAGCCGCGGCTCCCCAGCCCCGTGCCGAACAACATCTCGCGCACGTCCTTCAAGCGCACGCGCTCGGCGTCGATCAGGTACTCGCCCTCGCCGCTGCGATACACGCGGCGAGTGATGCCGACCTCGGGCCCGCGTCCGTCCAGGATCCCCGACGAGTTGTCCAGGACCAGGCTGACCTCGGCCACCGCGAGCGCGGGTCGCGACGCCGAGCCCTTGAAGATGACGTCGGTCATCTCGCCGCCGCGCATCGAGGTCGGGCGCTGTTCGCCGAGCACCCAGCGCACGGCGTCGACCACGTTGCTCTTGCCGCAGCCGTTCGGTCCCACGATGCCCACCAGGTCGTGGCGGAAATCCAGCGACACGCGATCGGCGAAGGACTTGAAACCGAACAGTTCGAGGCGTTTCAGGCGCATGCGAGTCAGGCGCGGGGCCGGAGCGGGGGAACGGGGGGATTCGGGACGTCGGGGGCGCGGGCGGGAGCGGGAAAGAGCTCGAGCACGAGCTCGCCCGAACGAGCTCGTCGCAGGACCTCGAAGCGGCGCCAGGCGCCGAGGTGCGGAAGGGCTTCGGCGCTCTCGCGCAGCCCCGGGAGCCCCACGAAGGACAGCGCCCCCGCGGTCAGCGTGCGCAGGCCATCCGCCTCGGCGCGGCCCGAGGCGGAGTGCGGCAGGGGGGAGAACCGCAGCGAGGATCCGTAGGGCGTGCTCGGCAGGGTCGCGGGATCCTCCTCGAGGAAGAGCGCACCTTGCTCCCCGCCTTCCGCGCGCGCCGCGCGCCGGTCCAGCCAGGCGAAGCGCCGCGCAGCGCGCTCGCCGAAGAAGGGCGAGACCGGGCACGAGAGCCCGCGCTCGCGGGCGAAACGCCGTGCGGCCTCCGAGAGGAGCCCGAGCAGCCGGGCCCCCTGATCGACGTCGATCTCGCCCTCCCCCAGGGTGAGCAGCGCCTCGCGCAGGCCGACGGGAACGATGGCGTAGGAGCGCCGGACGTGGATCCCCGACGGCCGGCGCGCGTCGAGGGAGCGCTGGAAGGCCTGCAGGGCGCTCGCCGCCTCGACTGCAGCCTGCACCAATTCGACGGCCGCGCTCTGCACCAGGTCTTCGCGCCACGGACCGGCCCGGCGCGCCAGGCGCGGCAGGTTGAGCGCGATCGCACCGCCGCAGCACAGGATGCCCTGTTCCCGCGCGCGGCGGTGGCAGCCCGGCCCGGCGAAGAACTCCTCCGGCTCGCCCCAGGTCGAGAACAGCCTGCCCTCCGCGAACAGGTCCTCGACGACCGACTCCAGGTTCGCGTGCTCCTTGAGCAGGGCCTCGAGCTCGTGCCCCTCGAGGAAGAGCCGGCTCGCAAAGGGGCCAGCGCCCGTCTCGGCGAGGGCCTCCAGACAGCGAAGCGTGAAGCCGGTGGGGCGCACGCCGCTCGACCCCAGGTCGACGCGGATCCCGCGCGCGCGGGCGATGGCGGAGAGGGCGGCGAACCAACTCGGCAGTCCGAGGGGACTCCCGGCGCGCACGGAGCGCATAAGGGGCGACAGCACCTCCGCCGGACGCTCGAGGACCAGCACGCGCGAGACCGAACCCGCGAGCTCCGCGATCCCGTCCAGGACCGCGTAGGCGCTCGAGACCGGGTTCCCCCCCGAGGCGAACAGGCTCGCATCGACGCACAGGGAGAGCGCGAGGTGGGGCGCGCCCAAGTCCTCGACATGGAGGTCGCCGGATCGGTGGAATTCGCCCACCTCTCCCGGGAGGAGTTCCTCCAGGGCGAAGCGCTGCAGGACTTCGCTCGCCACCCGCTCGCCGAGGGCCCGGCGTCCCTCGTGCTCCGGCGCGTCCGTCCCTGCGGGCTCGAAGGCCGCCTGCGTCTCCCAGGGCTCGAGGGGCGCCCCCGCGAAGAGGCGCAGGAGGTCGTGGCGCGGGATCCCGAGCGCGGAGAGGGCGGTCGAGGCACGCGCCAGGCCGCGCTCGAGCAGTTCGCCCGTCACGAGCTCGCGGATGAGCCCGGTGGTGATGCGCTTCTGTCCCGAAGCGAACACGCGCCGCTCGACCGCGTGCGCGATCTCCTCGGCCGTCTCGCGCGCGAGCTCGGCCTCCTCCATGAGGGCGACCACGAGCTTGCTGCGATTCCAGGGAGAGACGCCCTGGGACTCGCGCACGCGCGGAGCTCGCGCCGAGGCGTCCTTGTGCACGCGCACGGCCTCGCGCACCTGGCGTCGCTGCTCCCGATAGAGAATGAACGACTTCGCCGCGGCCGGCCGGTCGAGCTCCATCAGGGCGCGCTCGACGAGGTCCTGGATCTCCTCGATGTGGGGCACGAAGGGCTCCGTGCCGCGGTGCATCCGCGCCTGGTCGATGAGCGACAGCTCGACCACGCAGGCGACCTCGCCAGCGAAGGTCGGGTCCGGCGTACCCACGGAGGCCAGGCTCTTCGCGACCGCGTCCCGGACCTTCGCGATCTGGAACGGCACGACCCTCCCATCGCGCTTCTTCACCCGCTCGATGCGCGATTCCCGCGCTACGCCGGGCCGCGGGTTCTCCGCTTCGCGCTCCATCAGGAGCTCTTCTCCTTCTTGCCCTCCAGGATGGGATTGAGCTCGTCCAGGAACTGCGAAACGTCCTTGAACTCCCGGTAGACGCTGGCGAAGCGCACGTAGGCGACCTGGTCCAGGTTCTTGAGTTCCTCCATGACCAGGTTCCCGATCACGGAGCTGGGAACCTCGCGGTCGTACTCCTCGTGGCAGCGGATCTCGACGCGGTTGGCGGCTTCCTCCAGGTCCTCCATCATCACGTTCAGCTTCTCGCAGGCGCGGATCATGCCGGCCAGGATCCGCTCGCGGTCGAAGCGCACCCGCTCCCCGCTCTTCTTCAAGACCCGCAGGGGAGTGTTCTCGATCCGCTCGTAGGTCGTGAAGCGCAGGTAGCACCCCAGGCATTCCCGTCGCCGTCGAATGGCGGCACCGTCGGAGGACGCTCGGGAATCGACCACCCGGTCGTCGTCCTTCTTGCAACGGGGGCACCTCATGGGCGAGGCAGGCTCGCGCGACGCGGCTCGCTCCGCGCCAGAAGAGCACGCAACATCTTGTGTGTCAACGACCTCGACGCGTCGCCATGCCCCAGGAATGGGGGTGCCCGGAGGCCGCGCTCACTTTCCTAGACAGAAGCGCGCGAAGATCCGATCGAGCAGGTCCTCGCTCGATGTCCGACCGGAGATCTCGTCGAGGGCGCGCGTCGCCTCCCGCAGCGTTTCCGCGCTGATGTCGAGCGGGACTTCCGCCAACCGGGCCCGGGCGTCTCCGACGAGCTCGGAGGCGCGCTCCAGGGCGCTCCGGTGGCGCAGGAACAGCTCCCGCGAGAGATCCTGTTCGGCCGGGGCGCCGCCCGCGAGGCCCAGCGCCTCGGCGATCCTCCCGCGCAGGGCGTCGAGCCCGGTCCCGTCGCGGGCCGAGACCCAGCCCCCCTCGCGGCCCCCGATCGATCCAGCGAGCTCCGCGCGCAGCCTGCCCGCGCGACGCTCCTCCATCCGGTCGACCTGGTTCACCACGAGGAGCACCCGCGCGTCGCCCGGGGCCTCGGCGAGGACTCGCTCCGCCTCCTCCGCGAGGAGTCGCGTCCCGTCGATCACCCACAGGACCAACGCGGCAACCTCGCGTTCCTCCGCGGCTCGGCGCTGCGCCAGCTCGTCAGGTCCCCGTGCGCGGGGATCCTGGCCCGCCAGATCGACGAGCAGGACGTCACCCCGGCCGACCGAGACCGGCCCCACGAGCACGTCGCGGGTCGTGCCGGGCTCTTCGCTCACCAGCGCGGCCCCGCCCTCCACCAGGGCGTTCCAGAGGGAGCTCTTGCCGGCGTTCGGAGCCCCGGCCAGGGCCACTCGCGGCAGAGCCTCGGGCGTCTGGCGCGCGCTCTCGAACGCGCGCGCCTCGGCGAGCCTCCCCTCGATCGCCGAGAGCCCCCGGGCGAGCTCCTCGAGGGGCACGTGCCCCGCATCGACCTCGTCGAAGTCGAGGCTCGCCTCGCACAGGGCGCGAACCTCGTCCAGGCCGTCGCGCAGCTCGAGCACGCGGCGGGAGAGGCCGCCCTCGAGCAGCCGCAGGGCCGACCTCCGCTCGGCGTCGTTCGTCGACTGGACGAGCTCGAGCACGCCCTCGGCGCGCGTCAGGTCGATGCGACCGTTCAGGAAGGCGCGGCGCGTGAACTCGCCCGGCGCCGCCGCGTATGCGCCGAGCTCGAGCAAGCGCTGGCAGCTCCGCGCCAGGAGCGGCGCTGCTCCGGGCAGGTGGAACTCGACCACGTCCTCGCCGGTGTACGAACGCGGGCCGGGCATCCAGAACACCAGTGCCGGCTGGCGTCCGATCCCATCGTCGAACGAAGCTCGGAAGGAAGCGCGATCCGCCCCGCGGGAGATCGTCTCCAGATCCTCCTCGAGCGCCCGGTTGGCGATCGCGCGGGCCTCTCCTCCCGACAGACGCAGGATGCCTCGCCGCCCCGGACCGGGCGGCGAGGAGATGGCGACGATGGTCCTGGAATCCACGGTGGCCGGTTGCGCTTGAAGTCCAGCTAGCGCCTCTTCCTGCGTTTCTCGGCTTGGCGCCGCAGCTCCGCCTGCATCGCCTGGCTCTTCTTCATCTGCGCGCGACTCTTCTCGGCCAGATGCCCGAGCACTCCCGAGAAAGGTCCGCAGCCCTTCTTCTTCGGGGCGACCTCGGTGTCGTCGACGGGCCAGACCTTCTTGATCACCTTCTGCTCGAAGATGCTCAGCCCGGAAGTGGTCATCATGTAGAGCGAGAGGCCGGCCGCGTAGTTGTAGAGCATGAAGCCGAAGACGATGGGCATGAACATCATCATCTTCTGCATGCGCGCCGCCTGCTCGTCCGCCGGCTTGGGCATCCCGAGCTGCTGCAGGACCCAGAGCACCACCATCAGGATCGGGAGCACGTTCAGGTACTCGATGTCGGGCAGGATCGGCCAGCGCAGGTCGAGGCGCAGCAGCTGGTCCGGACGCGAGAGGTCGTGGATCCACAGCCCGAACGGAGCCTGACGCAGATCGAAGCTCGTGCGGAGCGCGCTGAAAAGCCCGAAGAAGACGGGGAGCTGCAGGAACATCGGCAGGCAGCCGCCGAGCGGCGGGAATGCGCCCTCTTCCTGCATCAGACGGGCCTGCGCCTCGCGCAGTTTCTTCGGGTCGTTCGCGAAGCGCTTCTTGATCTCCTCGAGCTTCGGCTGGACGCGCTTCATCTTCTGCTGGTAGCGCGCCATCGTCGTCTGCGAGCGGCGATTCAGGGGGAAGAGCGCCAGGCGCACGACGAGCGTCAGGAGGATGATCGCGATCCCCCAGTTGCCGCAGAGAGCGTGGAAGAAGCGCAGCACCGCGAGCAGGCCCCGTCCGATGATCGACATCGCTCCGAGATCGCTGTCGAGGACGAGCTCGTGCGACGCGAAATCGGACGCGAACGCGTCCGCCCGCTTGGGACCCGCGTAGACCGTGTACTGGCAAGAGAACGCCGATCCGGGCTCGGCGAGGCGCAGCGCGAGCGGGATCTCGACCTGGATCAGCTTCCTCGGCGTGGGCGAGCCATCGCGAACCTCCACCGCCGGACGGTAGCGCGGCAGGAGTAGGGTCCGGGCTCCCTCGGCCGCCTCCTCGCGCAGCAGGAAGGCGAAGTACTTGTTGTGCACGCCGGCGAGCACGACCGGCGAAGGAATCTTGAATTCCTTCTCGGCCTCGGCGCTCGGGGCGCCATGCCAGTCGAGCTCGTCGCTCTGGTCGCCCGGGTCGTATCCGATCGCCACGGCGCGGGGCTCGGGATAGAAACTGTCCGCGAGCTCGGGAGGCACCCAGCCGGCCGGGATCAGACGGAACTCGCGCGGACCCGAGGCGAGCGAGCCCTGATTCTCGATCGAGATCTCCAGGCGAATGCGCCAAGTCCCGGGCTCGAAGGTGATGCGCTTCTGGAACAGGACTCCCGTGCCGGGGCCATAGCGGAACACGACCCCGCGCGCTTCTCCCGATCCAGGATCGCGGACCTCCTCCATCTCCCAGAGCACGTCGGTGAGGCCGCCCGGCGCGAGCGCCTCGGACGAAGGCTGGGTGGCGAGCAGGAACGAGCCGGTGGCGAGCGCTCGGCCGTCGGAGCCCACCGCCGCCGCCGGCTCGAGCAGGGTGAGCCAGTTCGCAGGGTCGTCCTTCTCCTCGTCGGAGAGGTCGACGCGCGTGAAGTAGTCCAGGAATCGAAGCTCCGCGACCCGAGCGCCGCGGTTCGAGAACACGACCCGGTAGCGACCGGGCGTTCCCGGCGCCGCCGAAGCGGCCAGGTCGAGTTCGAGCGTCCGTTCCTGCTCCGCGGCCACGACGTCGCCGTGGGGCGGAGGCAGCGCTGGCGGCGCCTGCTCGGGCAACTCCTCCGTCTGCACGTCCGCCGGCGCGCTCGTCGGAACCGACTCTCGAGGCTGCTGCTTCCGGAAGAGGTACGACCAGCCGAAGAGCACGACCATCGAGAGCAGGAGAGCCAGCGGAAGGCGCTTTTCCATGGCGTGAAAAGGGGCTCCTGCGCTCGCGTCCTAGCGCCCGACCGCCAGACGATCCGCCAGGTAGGTCGGCAAGGAGGGCACGCGACGGATCGCCTCCGCGGCCCTGCTGATGTCATAAGGGAGGCGAACGAACGTCACGCGGCTGCCGTCGAACACGACGTAGGAGAGGCGATTGTCCCCGTCCCGGGGTTGTCCGACGGACCCGACGTTCACGATCACGCGCTGGCCCTCCGCGACGTCGAGCTCGTAGGGACCTTCCGTGCCTCGCGGCTGGTGCAGGCGATGGTTCTCGAAGTAGATTGCGGGCACGTGGCTGTGCCCCACGAAGCAGATCGCCGACGTCATGGCGTTCCAGTTCGCGCGCATCTTGGGTTCGTCGGCGATGTCCCGCGGCAGGAGATACTCGCGCACCGGGTCGCGCGGCGATCCATGCGCGAACATGGCGACGCCATCGTCCTCTGAGGGCTTGCGCTCCGAGAGGAAGTCCCAGTACGCCCACGAGCGCTCGCGTTCCTCGCCGTTCGAGAGCTCCTCGCGCGTCCATTCGATGGCCGCCCGGGCCTTCGGATTGAAGTCCTCCGCCCCGTGGAGCAGGGCGTACTCGTGGTTCCCGAGCAAACACACCCCCGGAGCCAGGGGTCCGTAACCCTGCGGCGATTCCGGCTCCTCGACGCACAGGCGCATCACGAGGTCCAGGTTGTGCCTCGGTTCGGCTCCGTACCCCACGATGTCGCCCAGACAGACGAAACGCCGTATCCCGCGCCGCTGCGCGTCCTCGAGTGCCGTCTCCAGAGCGGGTGCATTGCCGTGGAGATCCGAGATGATGGCGGTGAGGGGGTAGCTCAAGGGAGCCTCGTCCGCGGATCCCGCTCCCAAGGACCGAGGCCGTCCGAGGCCCTGCCATCGATGGGCAAAGGGAGTCGAAACCGCAGAAACAGGGGGCGCAACATTATTCGAGCGTTGTCCGGGTGGAGCAAGGACCCGCTCGCGCGACTTCCTCGCCCCCCGCGTTCGATCTCCGCGCGGGGACCTCGGGCGTTCGCCGCAGGAGGAGTCCGAAGCCGAGCGCGCCCACGACCAGCCCCGCCGGCCCTGAGCCGGCCCACATCCCCTCGAGGGCCCAACCGATCGAGCCGGGCAACGACAGGAGCGCGAGAACGAGCGCGACCTCTGCGGGGCTCGCGCCGGCCGATTGGAGACGATGCGCGAGATGCCTGCGGTCGCCGAGCCAGGGTCGGCTTCCCTCGCGCGTCCGCACCCAGGAGAGCCTGCAGAGATCGAGCAGGGGGATCCACAGGATCGGCCACGCCGGCAGGTGCGCGAAGACCAAGAGGGCGAGCACGTTCACGCCCGCATCGCCGAGGTAGAGCGTCGGCGCGCGAGCCGCGCGCCGTCCCTTGCGCCTCGCGTCGAGGTTCCAGGGAAGGAGCCCCGCGCACGCGGCGAAGAGCAGCGGGGACGCGAACAGGGAACCGCTGGTGGAGATCCCGAGGACCGCTCCGTCGGCGTTGTCGAACGTGTTCAGCAGGTTGAGCGCCGCGAAGCCGAGGAAGAGGAGCATCCCTCCGTCGAGGACGGGGCTCACTCCGGTCCCCGCGCCTCGCGCGGCGAGCAGGGGCAGGAGCGCGAGGAGTTGGAGGCCGGCCTTCCTTCCCGGGGAGAAGGCGAATCGGTCGTCGAGCGCCCCCACGAGGAACGCTGCGGTGAGCGCGAGACCGACGGCCCAGGGGGCGCGCGCGGGATCGAGCCAAGGGTTGAGGGAGGCCTCCCCCTGCGTCGGACCGAGCGCGAGAGCGACCAGCAGGGCCATGCCTCCGACCGTCGGGACGGGTTCGTGCTGGAGCTTGCGCGCCTGGGTCGGCGCATCGCCCCACCCGATCGAGCGCGCGAGACGGGCGAGGATCGGGCCGGCGAGAAAGGCCGCCAGGAAAACGACGGCGAGCCGCGGAGACGCGAAGCCCGAGAGGATCGCGGAGTTCATCGCGCGGAATAGAGACGCTCCGCGATCAGGTAGTCCCGCAGGCTCCGCGGGAGCGATCCGCCCGGGTCCTCCCCGCGTTCCAGACGCGAGCGGATCTCGGTCGAGGAAGCATCCAGCGCTTCGACGCCGACCCGCCCCTGGGCGAGCCGTTCCCGAGCAAGCTCGGAGAGCCCGCGCGCCGCGTCCTCCCTCTCACTTCCACAGGCCGTCGGACAGCGCGGGACGACGACCGGCTCCGCCAGCGCGAGGATCGCCTCCACCTCACGCCACGCCGGCAAGCCCGGCAGGTTGTCCTCCCCCAGCAAGAGGTAGATCCGCGTCTTCTGGGCGAGCAGAGTGCCCAGGGTGCGCAGCGTGTCGATCGTGTAGCTCTGCCCGGGCCGCTCCGCCTCGACGGTCCAGATCGAAACGTCGGGTTCGTGCTCGAGCAGGACCTCGAGCGCTCGGATGCGCTTCTCGACCGCCGCGAGCTCGCGCCCCGCCTTGTGGGGCGGCCTGCCCGCCGGAACGAAGACCACGTGGTCGAGCCCTCGGGCCCAACGCGCGACACGCGCCAGGTGGAGGTGCCCGAGGTGCGGCGGATCGAACGAACCTCCCAGGAACCCCAGACGCCGAGAACTCCGCGCTCGCGCGTCGAGCTCGCGCGCCCCGCGGATCACGTGCCGCCTCGCGCCGCGCCCGGGAGCGCCGAGCCGATCTCGGCCACGAGCGTCCCGCGCGGGATCTCCCGCTGTTCGCCGCCTTCGAGGTCCTTGAGCTGGACCGTTCCCCGGGCCGCCTCGTCCGCGCCGAAGACGACCGCGAACCGATGCCCTCCCCGACCGGCGAGCTTCATCTGGGCCTTCAGCCCGCGGCCTTCGACGTCGTAGACGGCCGAGAGCCCGGCGCTCCGGAGTTCCTCCGCAAGGGAGAAGACCTCGCGCTCGAGGTCCTCGCCCGCTGCGGCGACGAAGACGAGCGGGGTTTCCTCGCCCCGCCGCGCGGGCTCCCGCCCGAGCTCGCGCAGGGCGAGGAGCGTGCCGGTGAACCCGATCGCGAACCCCACCGCGCCGAGGTCGGGCCCGCCGAGATCCCGGATCAGGTGGTCGTACCGCCCGCCGCCGCAGAGCGCGCTCCGCGCCCCCAGCCCCGCGTAGTGGAGCTCGAACACGGTGCGCGTGTAGTAGTCGAATCCGCGCACGAGCATGGGGTCGAGCACCACGGCGCGTCCGAGGTCGCCGAGCAGGGTGCGCACGGCCTCGAAGTGCTGGCGGTTCTCGCTCGAGAGGAACTCCAGGATCCCGGGAACGTCCCGCCGGAGTTCCTTGCAGCGCGGGTTCTTGCAGTCGAGCACGCGGAAGACGTTGCGCTCGAAGCGCGCCCGACAGAGCTCGCAGTGCTCGGGGAGCAGCGGTTCGAGATGCGCGCGGAGCGCCAGCCGGTAACGATCGCGGTCCTCGCCGTCCCCCATCGAGTTCAAGCGCACCTCGAGCCCCTCGAGCCCCAGGGCCTCGAAGAACTCCGCCGCCAGGCTGACGACCTCGGCGTCGAGCCTGGGGTCCGTGCTCCCGAGGGCCTCGACGTCGAACTGGGTGAACATCCGCTCACGGCCCTTCTGCGGCCGCTCGTAGCGGAACATGGGACCGACGTGGAACAGCCGCTGGACCGGCTGGGTCCTGGCGTATCCGGCTTCGAGATAGGCGCGCACGATCCCGGCCGTTCCCTCGGGCCGTAGACTGAGCGAGGTGTCCCCCTTCTCGAGGGTGAACATCTCTTTCTCGACGATGTCGGTGACCTCTCCCACGGAGCGGGTAAAGAGCTCCGTCTCCTCCAGGAGCGCTGGCCGGATCTCGCGGAAGCCTCGGTTGCGGGCCAGCCTGGCGGCGGTTTCCTCGAGGAATCGCCAGACCGGGAGCTCCTCGGGGAGCAAGTCCCGAATCCCCCTGGGCGCCCGATACTCTCGGCGTTCCGTGTTCATGTCCCCCGAGTTGCAACTCGGGCCTGCCTGCCGTTGACCCCCCAGATACCCGGAACTAGACTCTGGCGCAATCCCTGGAGCGGCCGGCACTTGGCTCCGCGTCGCCGGACGGACGACCCTCGATGAAGACCCCCTTCCGCCATCTCGTTCCATTCCTCCCCGTCTTCCTCTGCGCGGCCGCGGGATGCCGCAGCGCGCCGGGAGTTCCCGAGAGCCACTGGAACGTCGACGCCGTCCCCCAGCGGATCACCGCCCACTTCACCGGCTATCGCGGGGAGCTCGACGGCTCCTACCGCGAGTTCCAGTGGAGGAAGAAGCAGGACATCAACCTCACCCTGCGACGTCATTTCTTGAACAACAACCCGGAGAACCCGCTCCAGGTCGCGGATCCGAGCCTCACGGCGGTTCGCCCGCCCTTCGGCCTCCTCCCCAACCCGGTGACGTACTTCCACGTCGAGAGCATCGTGATCGGGAGCTTCCTGCTCGGGTGGACGGGAGCTTTCCTCCCGCTCCCCATCGATTCGCTCATCGCCACCCTCAGCCCCGGAGGACTCTCCGAGTTCGGCTCCGGGATCTCCGACACGTTCACCGGGGACTGGCACGGCGAACTGGGCGAGCCGGTGCCCCCGTCGAAGTTCAAGGTCCGCCACCGCTGAGAGCGGTCGCGAGCGAGCGATCGCGGCGGAAGCCTAGGGCACTGCAAGGGCGTTCAGGGCGATTTCGGCGCGGCTAGGGTCATCGGCATGGATCCACCGGATCTCCGGGAAGTGCCGGAACCACGTGCGTTGCCGCCGTGCGAACTGCCGCGTCCGGAGCGAGATCAGGTCTTCCGTCCCGGCCCGCGAACTCCGACCGTCCGCCAGCTCGAGCACTTCGCGATAGCCCAAGGCCTGGCTCGACGTCGGTCCGAACCCGACGCCATCCCGGATCCTCCGCGCCTCGTCGGCCCATCCCGAATCGAGCATCGCGCGCGTGCGTTCGCGGATGCGGCGGTCGAGTTCGTTCGTCTCCAGCGCGAGCCCGACGATGCGTCGGGCCCTTCCGGGCGGGGGGCTACCGTCCCACCCCCATTCCCGCTGCCAGGACGAGAGGGCCCGCCCCGAGCCATGGTAGACCTCGAGCGCTCGGATGACACGCCGCCGGTCGTGGGGATGGATGCGCTGCGCCGACACGGGATCCACGGAGCCGAGCTCCCGGTACAGGGACCCCACGCCCTCGGCGACGATCCGTCCGCGGAGGACCGCGCGTAGTCCCTCGTCCGCGGCCGGTCCCTCGAGCAGGCCGTACACGAGCGCCTTCAGGTAGAACCCCGTTCCTCCCACGAACAGGGGCCGCAGGCCGCGCCCCTCGATCTCGACCAGGGCGGTCTCCGCATCCTCCAGGTAGCGGCGGACGTCGTAGCGCTCCGGGGGATCGGCTCGATCGAGGAGGTGGTGCGGGACGCGCGCCCTCTCGGCCTCTCCGGGCTTGGCGGTTCCGACGTCCATGCCGCGATAGACCTGCATCGAATCCATCGACAGGATCGCCGCCCCTGCGCGCTCGGCGAGCTCGAGCGCCAGGCGCGACTTGCCCACGCCCGTCGGACCGACGAGGAAGGCGAGCGCGTTCGAGCTCGGTTTGGAGCGGGACAAGCGGCCTCCCAGTCTACTCGCGCCCGAGCGCCTCCCGCCGTAGGCTTCTCCGCCATGGCGATCCTTCCCCCGCTCTGGTTCTCCGTGCTCGCGTCCTTCGCCGGGACGCAGGACTCGGCTCCGGCTCCGTCCGATCCAAAGGCCGAGGGGTGCTGGTCGAGCTTCCTCGCCGCGAGCGGGAGCCGCAAGGAGACTCCCCCGATCACCGCCTTCCACCTGCGCGCCGACATCGTGACGCGCGAGGGAGTGCAGACGAACGAGCTCCGGACCGAGTATCGCTTCCTCGCGCCCGACTCCATCCGCTTCCTCCTCTCCAGCGGGAGAGAGATCGGTCGATCCGGTCCCAAGCAGCGCGACTACTGGCTCAAGGACAAGGACGAGATCGTCCCGCTGGTCGGCGCCGATCACGAGCGGGACCGCCGCGACGTCGACCGGATGCTGGCGGTGGCGCGCAACTTCGTCGGACTCTCCGACCCGGCCAAGCTGCACATCGAACGCTGCGAGATCCTCGACGCGCCTCCCAGCGACATCGGCCCCGACCGCCTCCGTGACGCCAAGGAGCTGCGCTGGCTGTGCGTGACGAGTCCGGATTTCGCCCTGGTCCCGGAAGCCGCGCAGGGGGTACCCGCCGAGCGAGCTCTCTACCGCGTCGAGCTCGCCCTGATGGACTCCTACGTCCCGCGCTTCGTGATCGTGCGCCAGGAACCGGCGAGCGACCCCGCCTCGCGATCGAACTCGATGCTCCTGGAACTCGATCTCCACCAGGAGCGCGACGGATATCGGATTCCCCTGTCCATCAAGGTCCACGCGCTCGATCCCGCCGCTTCTCCCGCGATCTTCGCCGCGCGACCGGCCCAGGACATCTGGATCGAGGAGATCGATCTCCGTCCCGCGTTCACCGCGCTGGATTTCAAGCCGCGTTGAATCCGATCAGCGGCGCTCGAAGGCCCGCTCGAGGTCCGCGAGCGTGAAGCGCACGCGGGTGGGTCTCCCGTGGGGGCAGGTCTGGCCCTCCGCGAGCTCGGCTCCGCGCCGGAGGAGCGCGCGGATCTCGTCGTCCGCGAGCTCGTCGCCGGCCATGACCGAGGAACGGCAGGCGCGCGTGTGCAGGAACTCCTCGAGGATCTCGGCCGGCGAGGGCACGTCCGGGAGCTTCTCGAGCGCGCGCACGAGATCCCGGACGACCCGCTCCGTCGAACCCCGTGCGAGCAGCGCAGGAACCCCGTGCACGGCGGCCGTCGTCGGCCCGAAGGCCTCCGCCAGGATGCCGATCGCCTCCAGCGCGGGAGCCTGGGACAGGAGCAGCGCGAGCTCGGAGCGCGGGAGTTCGATCAGCTCGGGGACGAGCAGGCGCTGGATCGCGACGCCTCCCCTGGCGAGCTCGGCCTTCAGCCCTTCGAAGGTGATGCGCTCGTGGAGCGCGTGCTGGTCGACGATCTCGAAGCCGTCGGCGAGCTCGCGCAAGAGGTAGGTCCGAGCGACGCGCAGGAAGGGCCCACGCATCTCGTCCCGCGGCTGCCAGGGAGCCCCGGCCGCCGGCGTGGGCCGCTCGCGTACTTCCGAAGGGATTCCGCTCACGCGCGGCACGTCGTAGTGCAAGAGCTCCGAGATCTCCGGCCGGGACGGGCGGAAGGGGCCCGGATCGGGCAGGTAGGTCCGTTCGAGCGGCGCTCCCTCGCGCGCGCGGGCTCGGTCGACCAGCCTGGCGCCCGGCGTCGCCATGTCCGTCGCGAGCACCCCTTTGCGCAGGACCGAGACGACGAAGCCGAAGAGCGTGCGCTCGTCGCGGAACCTCACCTCCGACTTCGTCGGGTGCACGTTCACGTCGACCCGCGCCGGATCGACCGAGAGCGCGAGGAAGGCCACCGGCTGGCGCCCTTCGACCGAGCAACCCCGATACGCCTCCTTCAGTGCCCGCAGGAGCAGCTTGTCCCGCAGGAAGCGACCGTTCAGGAACCACATCTGTCGCGAGGTGTCCGCACGCGAGAGCCGCGGCGGTCCCACGAAGCCCTCGAGGCGCGTCGACCCGTCCGTGCCCGAGACCGGGGTCAGGGCGGCCGCGAGGTCCGATCCGAAGAGGCGCTCGATGCGCTCGCGCCGGTCCATCGAGGCTTCGACGTCGAACACGCGCTTCCCGTGGTGTGTGACGGCGAATCCCACCCCGAGGTGCGCGATCGCCAGGCGCTGGAGCACGTCCAGCGAGCGCGCGAATTCCGTAGCCGGCCGCTTCAGGAAGCGCCGCCGCGCGGGCAGGCGCGCGAACAGCCCGTGCACCTCGACCGTCGTCCCGAAGGGCGCCCCGGTCTCCTGGACGGATCCGATCGTTCCCCCATCGTCCTCGACGCTCCAGCCGGTCGGGGCGCCCCGCGGACGCGACAAGATGCAGGCCCCGGCGACGGCGCCGATCGAGGCCAGCGCCTCGCCCCGGAAGCCCAGGCTGGCGATGTGCTCCAGGTCCTCGACGTCCCGCAGCTTGCTGGTCGCGTGCGGCGCGAAGGCGAGTGCCAGGTCCGCGGGCCCCATGCCGCAGCCGTCGTCCACCACGCGCACGAGATCGATGCCTCCTCCCTCGAGGTCGACGCGGATCGAGCGCGCCCCGGCGTCGAGCGCGTTCTCGACCAGTTCCTTGACCGCCGAGGCGGGGCGCTCGACCACCTCCCCCGCGGCGATCTGGTTCTTCACCCGCTCGGGGAGTTCCGCGATCGAAGACCTCTCCCAGAGCGCGTGACCGACGGAGCGCGGATCCTCGCGTTCGGAGCTCACCCCCGGATTGTACGCGTTCCTTCGCGCGAACCCGCGGAGCCTCGGGCCCATCTCAAGGCCAGCGCGACGAAGTCGTTCGCGTCCATCGGCGCCCCGGACTTCGCGCGCCGCTCGAGGCCGGCCACCTCCTCCTCCCGTTCCCGCCAGACAACCGCCGGAACGCGCCGGCTCCGTGCGATCAGGAGCTCTCGCCCCTTGCCCTTGACCCCGAGCGCCTCGGCGGTCGCCTCCGGATCGGCGCCGAGCTCCATGGCCGTCGCCAGAGCCAGCGAACGGCGCACCTCGCGACCGAGCGTCGAGATCGTCATCGTGGCGAGCGCCGCAGCGTCGACGAGCTTCCGGCCCCGGTCCTGGAAGCCGCTCTTGAAGAGCGTCTCGATCCCCGCGAGCGCACGCGCGAGATCCCCCTGGACGAGCGTCTCGGCCACGGTCCAGGGCGGAGACGAGGACTGCCACTCCACGACCTCCCTCAGGTCTTCCTCGGGGAGGTCGCGCAGGCGCGAGAGCTCGCCTTCGATCGTGAAGAGGTCGTTGCCCACGGCCGCACACAGGTAGACGGCGTTCTCCGGGCCCATCCGGAGACCGAACTCGCGCGCTCGAGCGAGCGTCCATTGCACGAGCTCCGCGCGTCGCGGGTCCGGATTCCAGGGCGGCGGACTCGGGTACAGCCTCCGGAAGGAGAGCACCGCCCCGCCGGCGGCGACGATGGCCTTCGCGAGCACGGAATCGGCGCGCATCGAGCCGGCCGAGAGGACCAGCGAACCGCCGCTCTCCCCGGCTTCGAGGAAGGACCTTGCGGCGCACAGGAACGGGCCCTCTCCGTCGCTCTCCGCGCGCAGGATCTCTTCGGGGTGTCGGACCACGATCATGCGATGCGGGGCGAAGAGTCCGCCGCCGCCCGAGAGATCCTCGACCAGCACGTTCAGCCGGTAATCCGGATTCCCGCTCTCCGCGTCGTGGCGCGTGATCTCCCATCCGCGTGGCTCGGCCTGCGCGCGCAACGCCTGGATCGCCCGCTCGCGGAAGTAGCGTTCCTCTCCACGCAGGAGGTACGCGCGGCGGGGCTCCGACTGCCGCAGCTCCGCCTCGAGCCCCGCGAGCGTCTCCGCCGGGCCGGGATCGACGCGCCGCGCGGCGCTCATGCGCCCCCCCGCGTGCCGAGATCGAGCGCGGCCCCGAGGAAGAGGCCGATCGAGATCCATCCGTTCAGCGTGAAGAAGGCCATGTCCACGTGCGTGAGATCCCCGGGCTTGACGATCCGATGCTGCCAGACGAGGAGCAGGGCCGCAGCGCCGAGGACCAGATGGAACGCGAGACCGAGCTCGGCCCGCGCGGCGACCGCGACGAGACACAGGAACGTCAGGAGGTGGAGCGCGCTCGACCCTCCGAGCGCCGCCTCGACGCCGAAGCGGGCGGGCACCGAGTAGAGCGCTGCCGCGCGGTCGAAGTCCACGTCTTGACAGGAATAGATCAGGTCGAAGCCCGCCACCCACGTCGTGACCCCCAGGGCGAGCAGGATGGGAAGCAACAGGTCTCCGGAGAAGTCCCCGCGCACGGCCAGCCAGGCGCCCAGGGGAGCGATCCCCAGCGAGAGCCCGAGCACCGCATGCGAGAGCCAGCTCACGCGCTTCATCGCGCTGTACGAAAGGAGCACTGCGAGCACCGGGAGGGAGAGCCAACCGCACGGGGCGTTCAGGGCGAACGCGGCGGTCACGAATACCAAGCTAGCGGCGAGCACCAGCACCATCACCGGGCCCGGCGACAGCACTCCGCGCGGCAGTTCGCGCCCGGCGGTGCGCGGGTTCGCCCGGTCGAGCCCCCGATCCAGCCAACGGTTGAAGCCCATGGCGGCCGTGCGCGCCGCCACGGCGCACAGCACGATCAGCGCGAAGGTACGCATCTGCGGGACTCCGCCCGCGGCGAGCCAGGCGCTCATCAGGGCGAAGGGCAGGGCGAACACGGAATGGGTGAAACGCACCAGCCGGAACCAGGGAGCGAGGGTCATCGCGCTCGTTCGCTCCTCGCGCTCGGCTCGAACCCGCCTTCCCCGGGCGGCTCCAGTCGACCCGTCCAACGCTCTCCTCCGTGCGCGACCCCCAGCCGGTCGAGGATCTTGCCCACCACGTGGTCGACGAGATCCTCGATCGAACGCGGGTGATGGTAGAAGCCGGGCGCGGCCGGCAGTACCACCGCCCCGAGACGGGCGAGACGCAGGCAGTTCTCGAGGTGGATCTCCGAGAGCGGAGTCTCGCGCGGGACGAGGACGAGCGGCCGGCCTTCCTTGAGCGCCACGTCCGCCGCGCGCTCCAGGAGGTTCGAGCTGAATCCGAAGGCGACGCGCGCAAGCGTTCCCATGCTGCACGGACAGAGGATCACCCCACCGGTCAGGGACGTGCCCGACGAGGGGGGCGCTTCGACCGCTTGCGCGGGAAAGGCGCGCACCCGGCGGGCAACCTCCTCCCCGAGCCAGGGGCAAAGGACGCCAGAGAGCCCGGCGCCCGCAGGACCCGTGTCGATTCCGAGTTCGTGCAACAGCACCTTCGCGCCGGCCTCCGTGATCGATACGTCGACCGAGGCCCCCGCACGGACCAGCTGCTGCACGAGCCGTGTCGCATAGAGGTGACCGCTTGCGCCGGTCAGTCCCACGAAGAAGCGCTTCATCGACCCCGATGAGGATAGTCGATCACCTACCGGAAGACCCCGGGGCCTGCCCCCAGCGCGAGCCCGACGTTCAAGAGCGCATGGGCCCACGCCGCCACCCCCATTCCCTTCCAGCGAAAGAGACCCCCGAGGAGGGTCCCGGCCAGGACCCTCCACAGGAAGACTTCCAGGGCGAAGGGCTCGCCCGAGAGGCCCAGATTGCGCTGCACGGGATCGAGGTGGAATGTCCCGAAGAGGAAGGCGGACCCCAGGATCCCGAGGAGCTCCGCCAGGAGGCGCGCGAAGCTCGCCCGCACGCCGAGGAAGGTGGCCGAGCGAAAGGCGAGCAGATACAGGAGACCGAGGAACCCCACGCGGAAGAGGATCTCCTCCCAGGCCGCACCGCCCATCAATCGGAGCACGGCGAAGAGCCCGGGAGGAGAGGCCGGAAGGCCCGCGGGGACGTCCCAGTGGAGGGCCTGCCCGGGGGGAGCCTCGAAGAACCCCGAGAGGAGAACCAGGGCCGGTCCGAGCAAGAGCCCGGCGAGGACCCCGTACCCGAGAGTCCCTCGCAGCGACGGCCAGAGGTCCACGCCCTTCCTCCGTAGATGGAGGAGCGCCAGGAGTCCCACCGCCAGGAGTCCGAGGATGCGCGGCCAGGCGTGCCCGGGATCCACCAGGGAGAGCGGGAACGAAAGGCAGGCTTCGGCCCCGTTCCGCCTCAGGCTCGGATCGAGCAACAGGCCGCACTCGTAGGCGGCGAACAACGGAAGCGAAGCGACGAAACCCACGGCGAGGCTCGGCTCCGGTTCCCCGGGGGGATCGCTGGCCTCGCGATCTCGATTCGGCCTCCTAGGGCGCCCGGCCATGGGAGAGGGTCGCGATGCCTCCCGACAGACGCTGGAACCCGCAGGCCACGAGTCCGGCCTCTTCCATCTCGCGCGCGAACTCCTCGGGCGACGGCCAGATCAGCACGGTGTCGGGGAGGTAGCGGTAGGCTGCGGGATCGCCCGACACGATTCCGCCGATCCAGGGTAGGACGCGCCGGAAGTAGAAGCGATAGACGGAGCCCAGGAAGCGGCCCTCCGGCATCGAGAACTCGAGCACGAAGATGCGCCCTCCGGGTTTCACCACGCGCGCGAGCTCCGTGAGACCCTGACGGCGATCCATCACGTTCCGGATCCCGAAAGCGATCGTCGCGATGTCGGCCGAGCGATCGGCCACGGGCAGCCTCAGCGCGTCCCCCTGTACGAAGAGTGCGGCGCTCGGTCCCGCCTTCTCCACGGCGTGCCCCAGCATTTCTCGGGTGAAATCGACCCCCAGGACATGAGCTCCGTTCCGCGCGAGGAGCAGTCCCACGTCGCCCGTGCCGCAGCAGGCGTCGACGACCACTCGACCGCGCACTCCTCCCGCGGCGCGCAGGATCTCACGTCGCCAGCGCCGGTCGATCCCGACCGAGAGGACCCGATTCAGGAGGTCGTAGCGATCCGCGATCCGCGCGAACATGGAACGAACGCGGGAAGGATCGGGCATGTCCCGAGTCTAGCAGTCGGCCGTGGGAGTTCTCCCGGCGCACGCGCTTCCCGCGCGGAGCAAGAACGCGAGCGGGGCGGAGGATGCGTTTCCTCCGCCCCGCTCCGGAAGCCTGCGATCTCGGCTCATTGTCTGGAGAAATCCATCACCACGCGCGCGTTCGGCGCGGGAATGGACTGGATCCCGGGAGTGAAGCGGTCGGTATCGATGCGCTTCAAACCGGTCCGCAGATCGATCACGTCGAGCACTCCGGGCCCTTCGATCGAATTGGGAACGGCCAGGAACATGAACTGCGGGGCGAAGGCCGTCGCCGGGCCCAACTTCAGGATCGACTTGCCGTTGATCGACAGGGGAGGCGCTGCCGAGAACGGATTCGTGATGTTGGTCAAACCGGTCCGGTTCTGCATGTTGTCGAAGGCGATGTCGGTCGGAATCCCGGTCAGCTGGTCGCTCCCGATCGAGGCGAAGATCCCGTATTCGACGTCGCGGATCTGCGGTCTCCCGAGCAGGTTCGTGTCGATCAGGATCGCTCCGACGATCGCGCTCTTGATTCCGCAGTTGGTCACCGCTCCGCCCGGCCGACCCGTGGGGGTGCCAGAGAAGAGATCGAGCTGGTTCTCGTGCACGACCCAGAACTGAGAGTTCACGGTCGAGAGGTCCGGCGCGATCGTCTTCGGATTCTGGAAGGTGAAGGGAATCGTCCCGATCAGGTCGTCGAAACCCCAGCCGTTGATGCCGTCGGGGCCCGACTCGAAGATCGCGACCGACCCGTCGCCGTTCAGGACGTAGCCGTAGTACACGTTGCGCAGGAAAGCGAAGCCGTTCATGCGCGGCGTGATGCAGAGCTCGAACGGCGAACGCAACTGGTTCCGAACCACCTTGCGCACCTCCAGCGTGCGCGCCGAGACGATCGACATGGTGTTCTCGCGCTGGTTGAGGACCAGGATGTCCTCGTTGTCGGGCGTCCAGGCGATCCCGAGCGGGCCTCGTCCGACGACGACGGTCTTGACCACCGTGTGGAAGAGGAACGAGTTCGGATCCGTGTCGATGAACGAAACCTGATCCGCCCTCTGGTTCGTGACCGCCAGCAGATCCAGGTTCGGAGACATCGCCAGCGACGTGGGATCCGGGAGCGGGATGCGGTCGAGCACCGTGAAGCGGTTCGAATTCAGGACCACGATCTCGCTGGCGGCGCGATCGATGACGTACAGGAACTGTCCGACCTGCTGGCGCATCATGAACGCCTGGCAGCTGGCGATGCTCTGCTGGGGCGGCGCGGGCCCCTGGAAGAACCCGTTCTGCTCGCGCGCCAGGAGGCCTGTGGGCGGGATCCCTCGCAGCGGGTCGCCGTAGGGATCACCGGGGACCAGCTGGTTCGTGAGCCCGAGCCCGCACGGCGGCCCGAACGGAGGCGGCGGCAGGATCACGCAGATGGAAGTCGGCTCCTGCCCGCCGATCAGGGGTGAGAGACAGAGCGGCGGGAAGCTCAGCGGCGGAGGGTTCGGATGGGGCGCCCAGGAGACGAGGTTCTCCACCCCGAACTCGGTCTTGATCGGGAAGACCTGCGCATTCGTCGTGCCCGGCACCAGGGTCGCCGTTCCGCCGGTGGCGATCGTGATCAGCTTGAGGCCCGTCCAGGCGCAGATGTTGCCGCCACCGGACTGGCATCCGAAGGGCGCACCGTTGTTGAAGGACCCGTCGAGGGAGTGGCCGAGCGCCATGTCGCCGACCGACTCGAGGAGCGGTGCCCTCAGGAGCATGTCGTTCAGCGAGCTGTCCTTGGCGAGCGAAAAGACCCCCTCCGAACCTCCGTCCGTCGTGCACGTTCCGGGAGCGATCGGCGGGATGAGCAAGGCTCCTTGGAGGATCAGGTTCGGGTTGTTGGGCGCGTTGGAATTCCCTTCCTGGATCGGGTTCGTGATGTCGTAGGCGGGGTTGCCCGTGCCCAGACCGAAACCGTTCAGGTCGACCACCGAGATCCCCTGTTCGCTCCCCCCGCGGCCGACGTACACCGTGTCCGGGGACACCGGAACATTGACGATCCCTGGACCTTCGCCTGTCTGGAAGAACGTCGAAGGAGAGAGCGTGTTCCTGTTCGGGGTAGCCGTGCTCGAGAGGTCGGAGAACTGATCGCGATTGACGATGACGTCGACCGTGCTCAGGTCACCGCACGTGGCCAGGCTCGCCGGGCCGGCCCCGGGGAAGGCGTAGACCGGACGGAGCACGAGGTGCGTGAGGTCGAAGATCGAGAGCGGTTCGACGAAGAACGGCACGCTCACCTTGCCCGTGTCCGGACCGAACTGGAGCTGGATCGCAGCTGAAAGGGTGGGCGTGGTGCCATCGTCCAACTTCCCGATCGTCAAGACCTGCACGGGTTCGGTGAAGAACACCTCGATCGACGTTTCAGGGTCGACGTCGAGTTCGCCGTTTCCGGGAACGATCACGGGCGTCTGAGCCGCGCCTGCGACGAGGATCTCGGGCGGAATCGTGTCAAGCCCCACGGTCGAAGAGGCCACGCCTTCCGCGGTGAGCGGCCGATTCGTGTTGGAGATCACGCCGCGCGTGATCTTCACCTGGATCTGGAATCCTGCCGGGAACAACTCGTGGGTCGTCAGATCGGCATCCGAATCGACGACGAACACGAAAGTCGACGGATCGACCAGCAGGTTCGCGCCGGCGAACCCGGTCCCTTGCGTTCCGGGGAACCCGAGCCCAGGCTGCGCTCCACCCGTGAACGCGGTCGCCACGGGCTTGCCGGTGCTGTCCAAAGTCACCCAGGACTCGAGCTGGAAAGAGGCTGAATTCGAGAACGACCCGAACGTCATCCCCGCGATGAACCCGCGTCCCTTCACGGGAACCGTGTTTCCGTTCATGGGGTCCACCGTGACGACTTGGATGTTGCCCGTGAGGTTGTTAGGGCTCCCGCTCGCCTGGGCGTTGCTCAACACCGAGTCGACGCGCAGCGGTTGACTGAAGCGCGTGTAGATGAAGTGGTTGCCCGGCTCCGCGTTCGGGAGCTCGGCGGTCGGCTTCCACTGCACGGGAGGCAGGACCGGATTCGTGAGCGTGACGTTGTTCTTCAGATCCGCGAGGGAGGTGATCTCGATCAGGGTGCTCGTGGGCAGGCCGCTCGCGTTCTTCACCGGGATGCGGTGCGGGAGCAGCTTGCCGAAACCGTTCGACGCCTCGAGGATCGTGAACCCCGACACCCCGGAAGATCCCCTCGAAGTCGAGCCTCCACCGCAGGCGGACACGAAGAGCGCACCGAGACCCGCTAGGACGAGGAACGACCTTTGGTTCATCGCTGGAGAGTTGGGTTCGACGGAAGACAGGGAGAGGAAAGCCCGGCATCGATCCTCTGATCGCGCCGACAGCCTCGGTTTCACAAGGGCCATGCCGAGAGAGGGTCGCCGGAGAGCGACCCTGCTCCTTATCCCTTTATGATTCGGAAGTTACAGAACGACGGCAGGAAAGACGAACCTCTCCGAGCCCGTAGACCGTGCGCTTCCATCGCCAGCGGGTCGTGCGCGCGCGCACGCGGGGATTGTGACGACGACGACGCAATGGGGAAGAGACGGGAGGGCCTGGAGAGGCGTTTGGAGGTGGTAGTCTAGGAACCCCGAGGGGGGTGTCAAGGCAACCCCGTCCCGACCTCCTGGATGGAGGTCCCCGCGAGGAAAGCTATCCTCCGCGGCATGGCCGGCTCCGACTCGCTCGTCAACGAGGGTGCATTCTCGGGCCTGGCCCCGCCCGAACCGAGTTCACGAGAACGTGAATTCGAGAACACGCTGCGCCCTGGGTCGTTCGCCGAGTTCGTGGGCCAATCGCGCACGATCGGCAACCTGCGCGTCGCCCTGGACGCTGCCCGCCAGCGAGGAGAAGCCCTCGAGCACGTCTTGCTCTCGGGGCCGCCGGGCCTCGGCAAGACCAGCCTCGCCCGCATCCTCGGCGCCGAGCTGGGGGTCGCGGTCCATTCGACTTCCGGTCCCGCCCTGGAAAGGCCGCGCGATCTGGTGGGGATCCTCACCCAGCTCGGCGAGCGACACGTGCTCTTCGTGGACGAGGTCCACCGGATCCCCGCATCCGTGGAGGAATACCTCTATTCGGCGATGGAGGACTTCGTCGTCGACTTCACCCTGGACCAGGGCCCGAATGCGCGCGTCCTGCCGCTGCCTCTGGCGCGATTCACTTTCATCGGCGCCACGACGCGCGAGGGCCTGCTCTCAGCCCCCTTCCGCAATCGCTTCGGCCTCCTCGAACGATTGACGCCCTATCCCGTCGAGGATCTCGTGCGGATCCTCGAGCGCTCCGGACGCATCCTCTCCGTTCCCGCCACCGCCGAGGCGCTGCACGCGATCGCCGAACGTGCGCGCGGCACACCGCGCATCGCCAATCGCTTCCTGCGGCGCGTGCGGGATCTCGCCCAGGTCCAGGGCGTCGAACGGATCGACGCGACCCTCGCGATCGACGCACTCTCGCGCATCGGGGTCGACCAGAACGGCCTCGAGGAGCTCGACCGACGCATCCTCGGATACCTCGCCTCCCAGGGGAGCGCCCCGGTGGGCCTGAAGACGATCGCTGCCGCGGTCGGCGAGAGCGAGGACACGCTCGAAGAAGTCTACGAGCCGCACCTCCTGCGCTCGGGCTTCCTCCAGAAGACCTCCCGGGGCCGACAGATCACGCGCCAGGGAAAACGCGCGATCGGCTGGACCGGCTCCGAGCGCGGTGCGAGCGGAGATCGGCTCTTCGGATAACCGTGTTCGCGTTCGAGGTTCGCGAGCGCGCCGCCCGGGCGCGGACCGGGGTCTTCCACACCCCGCACGGCTCGGTCGAGACCCCGATGTTCATGCCCGTAGCGACGCGCGCCAGCGTGCGCGGAGTCCATCCCGAAGCCCTCGGCAGGGTCGGCGCTCGCATCCTCCTTGCCAACACCTATCACCTGGCCCTGCGTCCGGGTTCCGCCCTGGTGCGCGAACTCGGCGGTCTCCATCGGTTCATGGGCTGGGACGGACCGATGCTCACCGATTCCGGAGGCTACCAGGTCTTCAGCTTGGAGCCTCTGCGAACCGTGGACGAGGGTGGCGCCACGTTCCGCTCGGTGGTCGATGGAGCGAACGTCCGCTTCACCCCCGAAATCGTGATGCAGACCCAGCGCGAGCTCGGTGCGGATGTGGTGATGGCCTTCGACCACTGCCCCTCCGATCCGACGAATCGGGAGGGAGTGACGAGCGCGACCGAGCGCACGCACCGCTGGCTCGCCCGCTGCGTGCGTGACTGGCGCGACGCCGGCGGGGAGGCTTCCGGACAGGCGCTGTTCGGCATCGTCCAGGGCGGCACCTTCGAGGACCTGCGCCGCGCCTCGGTCCAGGCGGTCACCGAGCACGACCTCCCGGGTTACGCCATCGGCGGGGTGAGCGTCGGAGAGGATCGCACGGCCATGCTCGCGGCCGTCGAAGCCGCTGCTCCCTTCCTACCGGAAGCCCGACCTCGCTACCTGATGGGCGTCGGACTGCCGCTCGATTTCCTGGACGCGGTCGAGCGCGGGATCGACCTCTTCGACTGCGTCACGCCCACGCGGCACGGTCGGCACCATCAGGCCTTCACCTGGCGCGGACGGATCAACCTGCGCAACCAGGTCTGGCAGCGCGACCCGGCGCCACTCGAAGAGGACTGCGACTGTCCGGCCTGCTCGCGCTTCAGCCGCGCCTACCTGCGCCACCTGAGCCTGAGCGGCGAGATGCTCGCCGGAGTACTCCTCACGCTGCACAACCTGCGCTTCTTCTTCAGGCTCATGCAGGAGATCCGCACGGCGATCCGGGAGAACTCCCTCGCCGCCCTGCGGAGCAGGGTCGAGCGAGCCCACGCGCGGGCATCGGAATAGCCGCCCCGCGAACTCCTAGCGGCGCTTGTAGTCCGGACAGCGCAGGGCGTTCGGCCGCTCCGGACGCCGGCAGACGTTCCCGTAGTCGTAGCGACAGGTGTCGCACAAGGGCCGCGAACGCGGAACGAGGGCGCGCAACGCGGCACGGAGGCGTTCGAACCAGCGTCCCACGGCCCGGCGCAGCGGCTACCTGCGGCCGATCACCTCGAGCTTGGTGAGCTCGATCTTCATCCTGCCCTCGCTCGGCTCGGATCCCGCGCTCTCGATCCCCTGCACGCCGACCTCGTAGCCAGCGAACAGGTCGAGGGCATACCGCCCACTCGAGCACTGGACCTCGGCCACGCGCTTGCCGCCGAAGGAGAGCCAGTAGCGGGCCTTCCCGTCGATCCCTTGCTCGCGGGTGAGGACGCCGCGCGAGAGGAACGCTTCTCCGAGGGGATCCTTGGCGCGGCTCTTCTCCCAGACGATGCGCTGATCCTCGCGCGCCTTCAGCGCGCGACGCTCGCGCTCGCGGGCGAGCTCGACCTCGATCGCGGCGGCCTCCTCGAGGGGCGCGAGCAACTCCAGCTGATTCCGGGCCTCCACCGCCAGCGGTCCGGTCGGCGACTTGACCAGCACGGCCTCGAGGGCTCGCCGCACGACCGGGTAGTCGGGAGCCTCCTTGACCCGTTCGTTCTTCAAGAGCTCACGCGCCGACTCGAATTCCGCGCGCAGGTTCGGATCGACCTCGCCCTTGCCGGGCGCCTTCGCCGGAGTGGCGCGGCTCACGATCGGTACCGCGACGCGCGCGGCGCTCTTCAGCGCCTCGTCCCAGAGGGCCGCCCCGTCCTCGCCCGCCGCCAGCGGAACCAGCGCGCTCGAGGCGATCCAGGCCCGGATCCCCGGCGGCGACCAGACGCGTACCCAGGTTTTCTTCGAAGACGCGCTCGCGTCCGACACCTCGATCGACTGGACGCGGGTCCCGGCATTCAGGCGTTGCGGCAGCGGGAAGCTCTGGATGTCGTTCGACGGCATGGGCCGGAGATTCACCGCGTTCCCGGTGACCTCGTAGATCCCCCCGGTCGGCGTCTCCTCCAGATAGGCTCCGTAGACCCAGACCGGGAAGCCCCCGGGAATCTCGATCGAGCTCCATCCACTCCCGATCTCCTCGTGCACGGTCACGAGTGTCCCCTGCGCCGGAGAGGCGATCGCGACCCCCTTCTCGTCGGCGAGGTTCAGGATGCGCGCGCCGTCGACGCCGACGCGCGCGAAGCGCTTCACGATCTCCTGGGCCCTCGCAGGGGACGCGTCCCAACCGAGGAGGGCGAAGGGCACGACGAGGGCCAATCTCTGCGCGGCGGCGAAGAACATCTGCGATCTCCTGGAATCCAAGGGGCGGCTCTCCCGGGTGGTTCGGCGCACGAGCGGTGCCGAAAGGTCGTGAAGACCTGGACAACCCACTGGTGCATCGCATCCTAGCGACTCGCCCCCCGTCCCTTCCATGCCCGCACGCCCTTCCGTCTCCCTCCGCTTCCCCTACATGTTCTGGGCGCACACCGAGTCGGGGGCCGGTTCCTTTCCACTCTCTCAGTCGGGCGTACCCACGATCGACCCCAAGTGGCTCGGCGAACCACGCTTCGATCTCTCCCACCCGAGCGCCGAGGCTATTCCGCGGCTCGAGGAAGCCCTCGCCCGGCACATCGGGATCGCGAAGGAGCGGGTGATCGTCGCCCTGGGCGCCTCCGGAGCCATGCACCTGGTGGCCATGCGCTTCTTCCCGGGCGCGCACGTGGTCACCGAGGTGCCGAGCTACGAGCCCTTCCGGGCCCTGTCCGAGGTCTTCGCAGCGGGAACGACCCTCGTCGAGCGTCGCGCCAGCGACCGGTTCCACGCCGACCCCGAGCGCTTCGCGCGCGTTCTCTCGGGGAAGACCCCCGCCCACCTGTTCCTGTGCGCCCCTCACAACCCCACGGGAGCCCTATCGACCCCCGATGAGATCCGCGCCTTCGCCAAGGCGGCCGACCGATCCGGCGGAATCCTGATCTCGAACGAGATCTACCTCGAATTCGCCGGCCCCGGAAACCACCCGCGCGCATGCGCGCTCGCTCCGAACGCGATCTCGCTCGGGAGCCTGACCAAGGCCTATGGCCTGGGCCCCCTTCGCATCGGGTGGATCGCCCTCGGTGAGGGGCTCGCTCTCGAACGGGATTCGATCGTCGATCAGGCGTACCTTTCCTATGTCGACCCGCCCACCGTCTCCCTGATGGCGGGTGGCGCGGCGCTCGAGCGCCTGGGGCTCCTGATCGAACCCGCACGGGAACTCGCTCGCACGAGCCGTCCCGTACTCGAGGATTGGCTTTCTTCGACGCCCGGGGTCGAGGGGTTCCTCGGCCCCCTCGGTCTGACGGCCTTCCCCCGACTCGAAGGAGTCTCCGACACGCGGGCCTTCTCCCGCGCGCTGGCGCGCGAGCTCGGGGTCGTGGTCGTTCCCGGTGAGTTCTTCGGGCTCGCCGGACACGTCCGCATCGGCTACGGGCTCCCCGCCGAACGGCTCTCCCAGGCCCTCGAGCGCCTCACCCAGGGGCTCCTGGACTGGCGCTCGGGACGCCTACGCTGATCCGCGACCGAGCTCCTCGAGCGCCGCGTGCCGGACGAGGAGCTCGAGCTCGCGCAGGGTGCGGCCCGAAGAGCGCGCGAGTTCGGCCAGGTCGTCGAACTCCGGAGAGAGATCGCCGATCCGCGGCGGATCCTCGCCCCTCTGGCGGACCTTGACGCGCACCTTGCGTCCCTCGAAGGCGATCGCGATCTCCGCCCGCGGGAGCTCCGCGCGCTCCCAGCGGCTCGATCGCACCCCGAGGGTCGGGGAATGGCGGAAGAACGCTTCCTCGATGCGCCCGCACTCCTCCGCACGCGCCAGGACCGAGACGAGCACTCCCGGACGGTCCTTCTTCATCTGGATGGAAGTCGTCCAGACCTCGAGGGCGCCCGCGCGCCGTAACTCGCCCACGAGGAATCCGAGCTCCTCGCCGGTCGCGTCGTCGAGGTTCGTCTCGAGGAGCGTGACGAAGCCGCGCGGCGTTCTCGTTCCCGCTCGCTCCCCGGTCAGCGAAACCCGCACGAGGTTCGGGGGACCCTCGCGCGGATCACGCGTCCCGGCGCCGTAGCCGATCGCCCTCACGGCGCCCGGAGGGCCCGCCGCCTCCGTCTCCACGAACCCCTGCGCCAGGCCGGCGAGCAGCGCCGCCCCCGTCGGCGTGACCCGTTCCCCGCCGCCTCCGCGACGAACGGGGATCCCGCGCAAGAGAGCGGCCGTGCCCGGCGTCGGCACGGGCAAGCTCCCGTGGGCCGTCTCCACGGTTCCTCCGCCGACGAAGGGCGCCGACGAACTCACGCGCTCGATCCCGAGGAGCTCTAGCGCGAGGCAGGCGCCGCCCACATCGATCAGCGTGTCGACCGCTCCGATCTCGTGGAAGTGGACGTCCTCGACGCGGGTTCCATGGACCTCCGCCTCGGCCCGAGCGATGCGCTCGAGGAGCCCCGTCGCGCGTTCGAGGGCTCGCTCTCCGAGGGACGAGCGGGCGAGCAGCGCGCCGAGCTCGGCGAGATGGCGTTCCGGGGGATCGGCGTGCTCGTTCGTGCGCACGTCGAGCCACAGTCCGCGGAACGCCCCGCGCCGGACCTCGTGGGTCGCGAGGGAGCATTCGCCGGGGACGACGGTCTCGGCGAAGCGCCTCAGATCCTCCAGACGGAAAGCGTCGTCTCCGAGGTCGAGCAGCGATGCGAGGAACATGTCCCCGGCCATGCCGCCGAAGGGATCGATGTGCAAGGTGGGCACCTCCCTAGCTTGAGACCCGTCGATCTCCCGCGTCAACCCGGAGCTCGCCGGCGCGGGCGAGACACAGGACCGAGACCGACGGCGCGCCCTCTTCGCGCAGGACCCGCGCGCAGGCGCTCGCGGTCGCGCCTGAGGTCAGAACGTCGTCCACGAGCCACACCGCGCGCCCGGTGAACTCGAGCCCGCCGTGGGCGATCGCGAACGCTCCGTGGACGTTCTTCGATCGCGAGGGCGCCTCGATCGCCCCCTGGGGAGACGTCCAGCGCGTCCTGCGCAGGATGCGCAAGGTGACCCCGCCGCTCGCCAGGGCCGCGGCGCGCGCGAGGAGGTCCGCCTGGTCGTATCCGCGTTCGAACCGGCGCAGCGGATGGAGCGGCACCGGGACGAGCAACGCCCCGCGGGCGCGGGGAGCACCGACCCGTCGCGCGAGGTGCTCTCCCAGCCACCCCCCGAGGGGGTGGGCGAGATCCGCTCGACCTCCGTGCTTGAGACGCAGGATCCATTCCCGCAGCGCGAGATCCTCGCGATAGTCCCCCAGGGCCAGCACCCGCGCGAACGCGGGTGGATCGATGCGGCAGCGGGCGCACGGCTCTCCCGGCGCGAGCGCGTCGGCGATCCGTGCCGCGCAGCGCGCGCAGCGGTTCCCCGGGAGTCCGCGCTCGAGATCGATCGCATGCGCCGTGCAACTTCCCGTCGGGGAATCCGCCGGGGCGGGAGCTCGACAGAGCGGACACAGGGACGGATAGAGCGCATCGACGACGTCCCGCGCGAGACAACGCCCGAACTCCGCCCACGTCATCCTTCCCCAGGAAGCGCGCATCTCCCCCCGACCGCTGCGTCGGAGAACGGTTGCGGTCCATCACGGGCTCGGCTCGTATTCCTCCTCGACCTCGGCCGTCGCGAGGCTCCGGCGTTCCTCGCGCTTCGCGCGGGTCGCCGTGGGGAGCCCGATCTGCTGGCGGATCCGGAAGAGATACGACTGCACCGAGTCGCCCTCCTTCGAGAGCACCCCGTAGAGCTCGCCGAGCTCCCGGGCGAGTCCGAGATCGGATTCGAGGTCGGGGGGATTCTCCAGGAAGTGCTCGCGCAAGTAGCGCCGATAGAGAGCGCGCGAGCCGAACCAGAGAACGATCTCCAGCAGGACGAGCAGGAGCGCCAGGGATCCGACGAAGAGCCACGGCACGCTCGGATCGGGGCGCGCGAGGTCTCGCTCGCGCAGCGCGACGTGACCGTAGAGCTGGAAGGCGAGCCCGGCGACGAGCAGCACGAATCCGAGCGTCACCTGGACGCGCCGGAACAAGTGCTCGCGCAAGCTCGAGAGCCTGCGCGGCGCCTCCCCCAGGAAGTCCGCGACCATCGTGCGCGGATGCCGGAAGAGAACGACGTTCCCGAGGAGCAGGGCTCCCGCGAGCGCGAGCAGGAGCCCGATGCCCGCGAAATCGGTCGCGGGCTCCTGCCGCACGAACGCTCCTTCGGTTGCGACCGCAAGGACCCACCCCTCCTCGACCGGCAATCCAGGTCCCAGCATCGGGTCCAACGTAGACCTGCCGCTCCCGGCCCGCAAGCAACGCCGCAGGACGCCTCGTTTCGCCGCGCCGGCTCCGTACAATCCGCGGCGGGGACGACCTCTTGGCCGACGACCTCCTAGCCCTCGTTCGACGCACCGCCGCACTGGCCCGCCTCGAGGTGGCGCCCGAGGAAGGAGCACGCCTCGCGCGCGAGTTCGAGCGCATCCTGGACGCTTTTCGCTCGCTGGCGGAGGGCCCGGAGGGCGCGCGGAACGCGCAGGGGACCCCGCCAGGGCCCGAGCCCGAGCCCCGGATGCGCGCGGACCTTCCCGACCCCTTCCCCCATCCGGAACGACTCTTCCGTGCCGCCCCCGAACCCCACTTCGGCCCCACGGGCACCCTGCTCGGCGTTCCCAAGACGGTCGGGGACGACGCGTGAGACCCTTCGAGGACGCGACCGCGATCCGCGAACGGGTCCTCGCGGGGGAGACGAGCGTCGAGAGCCTGATCGCTCGCACGCTCGAGCGCATCGCCCGTATCGACCCCGAGGTCGGCGCGTTCCGCGCGGTCTTCGCCGACCGCTCTCTCGCGCGCGCCGCGCAGCTCGACCGCTCGCTCCGGAACGGAGCCCGCCCCGGTCCGCTCTTCGGCCTGCCTCTCGCCTTGAAGAGCAACATGTGCCTGGAAGGCACGCCCGCCGACTGCGGCAGCCGGATCCTCGCAGGCTGGCACGCGCCCTACACGGCGACCTTCGTGCAACGGGCGATCGACGCGGGCGCCGTGCCGATCGGCACCACCCACATGGACGAGTTCGCCATGGGCTCCTCGGGCGAGAACTCCTCCTTCGGGGTGCCGCGGAATCCCTGGGACGTCGCGCGGACCTGCGGCGGGTCCTCGAGCGGCGCGGCGGCAGCGGTGGCGAGCGGCATGGTCCCGCTCGCGCTCGGCTCGGACACGGGCGGCTCCGTGCGACAGCCCGCGGCGCTGTGCGGGATCTCCGGCATGAAGCCGAGCTACGGGCGCGTCTCGCGGCTGGGCCTGGTGGCCTTCGCCTCCTCGCTGGATCAGGTGAGCCCGCTCGCGCGCAGCGCTCGCGATCTCGAGCGCGTGCTCGGCGCGATCGGAGGCGTCGACCCCCGCGACGCGACCAGTCTCCCCGGCCCGTTCCCGCCGCCCGAGTCCCGGCGCGACCTCGCGGGCCTCGTGCTCGGGCTGCCCGCCCCCTTCTTCCCGGAAGGCCTCGACCCCGAGGTTCAGGCGCGCGTCGACGAGGCCGTGTGCCTCCTAGAAGACCTGGGAGCCGAGGTCCGCCCGGTCGCGCTCCCTGCGCTCGCGCATGCCCTCGCCACGTACTACGTGATCGCCACGGCGGAGGCCTCGAGCAACCTGGCGCGCTACGCCGGGGTCGGCTTCGGGGGGCGAGCGGAAGGGGACGGAACGCTCGCGGGCATGATGTCCACCACGCGCAGCCGGGGCTTCGGCGACGAGGTGAAGCGGCGCATCCTGCTCGGCACGTACGTGCTGTCGAGCGGGTACTACGACGCCTGGTACGGGCGGGCTTCGCGCGTGCGCGCCGCGCTCGCGGACGAATTCGCGCACGCCTTCAGCGCGGTGGATCTCCTCGCCGGCCCCACGTCCCCCACGCCCGCCTTCCGCCTCGGCGAACGCGCCCACGATCCCCTGGCGATGTACCGGAGCGACATCCTCACCGTCCCCGCGAGCCTCGCCGGCTTGCCCGCCGCGAGCATCCCCTGCGGACTCGCGCGCGTCGGCGGCGCGGCACTTCCCGTGGGCCTGCAGCTCCTCGGACCGCGCGGCGCCGACGAGCGCGTGCTCGGCGTGGCGCGACTCTTCCAGGAGCACACGACCCACCATCTCGCAGAGCCCCCGCTGGCAGGGGACGAGGCGCAGGCGTGAAGCCTCCCGTTCCCCCGCCGACTCGAAGCGCGGAGCGCGCCGCGCCCTTCGAAGCGGTGCTCGGTCTCGAGGTCCATTGCCAGCTCGCCACGCGCACGAAGCTCTTCTGCGCCTGCCCGAACGAGTTCGGCGCGCCGCCCAACACGAACGTCTGTCCGGTGTGCACGGCCCAGCCCGGCAGCCTCCCGGTCCTGAACGAAGCGGCGCTCGCCCTGGGCGTCCGTGCGGCGCTCGCCCTGGGGGCGCGCGTCGCGCCGCGCAGCCGCTTCGACCGCAAGAACTACTTCTACTGCGATCTGCCCAAGGGCTTCCAGACGAGTCAGTACGCGTTCCCGCTCTCCAGCGGCGGCGGCCTCGCGCTCGCCTCGGGGCGCACGATCCGTCTGCGGCGCATCCACCTCGAGGAGGACGCCGGCAAGGCGACCCACGATCGAGGCCCGCGTACGCTGGTCGACCTCAACCGCGCCGGCGTGCCCCTGATCGAGATCGTGAGCGAGCCCGATCTCTTCTCCAGCGCGGAGGCCGTGGAGTACCTCGAATCCCTCAAGGAGATCCTCCAGTACGCAGGCGTCTCCGAGTGCGACATGGAGAAGGGCAGCCTGCGCTGCGACGTCAACGTCTCGGTGCGTCGCCCCGGCGAGCCCCTGCGCACGAAGGTCGAGCTCAAGAACCTGAACTCCTTCCGCAACGCCGCGCTCGCGATCGAGCACGAGATCGAGCGCCAGGTCGGGCTCTACGTCCAGGGCGGCCCCGTCGTGCAGGAGACCCGGCTCTTCGACGTCGCCACGGAGAAGACGCGCTCGATGCGCTCCAAGGAGGACGAGCACGACTACCGCTATTTCCCCGAGCCCGACCTGCCTGTCGCGATCGTCGGCGAGGAGCTCCTCGCGCGCGAGGGCGCGCGCGTTCCCGCCCTGCCGGCGGCCCGCCGCGCGCGCTATCGCGCCGAGTTCGGCCTCTCCGAGCAGGACGCGCGCGTCTTGACCTCCGCGCGCGCCCTGGCGGACTACTTCGAGCGCGCGGCCGGGCTCGCGGACAAGAAGAGCGTCGCGAACTGGGTCGCGAACGACCTGCTCTCGCTCCTCGCCGAGCGCCGCCGTCCGGCCCAGGCGATCGAGGAGCTGGGGCTCGATCCCGCACGCCTGGCCGAGCTCGTCCTGCTCGTGTGCTCCGGCGCGCTCGGCACGAGCGCCGCCCGCGAGGTCCTGCGCGCGATGGTCGACACCGGGAAGAGCGCCGCCGCTCTCGTGGGCGAGAAGGGTCTCGGCCAGGTCTCCGACGTCGAGACGATCGAGGGCTGGTGCCGGACGGCGCTCAAGGGCAAGGAGTCCGTCGTGGCCCAGGTGCTCGCCGGCAAGGAGAAGGCGATCGGTGCGCTCGTCGGTCCGGTGATGAAGGCCTCCGGAGGGCGCGCGAACCCGAAGGTCGTCCAGGAGACGCTCCTGCGGCTCATGAAGGACGAGCGGGGCTCCTGACGTGGCGAAACGCGTGCTCGTGCCCGTCGAGGAGCTCGTCGATCTCTCGCACCTGAGCGCCGGGGGTCGTCCGATCTCGCCGCGCACGCTGCGCGCGGCCCTGCCGCGCGGTTGGGCGCTCACCGACGACGGCGCTCACGCCTACCGCGACGCGCGCCTCTTCTTCCGCGAGGGCTGGATCCTGCTCGCCGGCCTGGTCGTCTTCGGGTCCGCCGCGGGGGCCTTCCTGTGGGGGGCGCTGCCCCATGGATGGCGCGGCTTCGCGTACCTCGCTGCGTTGATCGGGATCGTGCTCGGGGTCGGGGGACTCGTCGCTCCACGCATCACGCGCGCCCTGCAACGGCGCCGCTGAGATCCCCAGGGGCAGGTTCCTCCTGTCCCGGCATGGAGGAGCAGCGGGCGAGTTGCACCCTGCGCTCCTGGTTCTTCTTGAACCGGTTTCGCCGGCCCCGGGTATAGGGATGTGCAAGGAGCGCCATGAGCGTCCCCTCTCTCGACGTCGAGTCCCTGCTCGCCTGCGACACCCACCTGCGTGCGCTCGCCCACGGCCTGCTCGCGGATGTCCAACTCGCCGAGGACGTCGCCCAGGAAACGTGGCTGGCCGCGCTCGAGCGCAGGAAGGGCGCCACGGGTCCCGTGCCTGCCTGGCTCGCCCGCGTCGCGCGAAACTAGCGCCGGAACGCGCGCGGAGGGGGATCTGCGGGTCGTTCCCGGAGCGGTAGCGGCAGCGCTGCTCACGCTCGATCTGCGCTGATATGCGAGGTACGAGAAGCGACTCCGCCAACCGCTCCATCCGCATGGGATTCCTCCCGACGCCCTTGTCAGACCCCGCGGAGCCGCGGACACTCGGGCCATGGCCACCGCATCCCTTGTCCTCCTCCTCCTCCCCCTCGTCTCTTCGGCACCGGCGGCCAGCGCCGCTCCGCTCGCGCAGGACGGTGCTCGCGTCCTGCGCGACGAAGGGCGCTTCGGACCGCTACCCCGCTGGCGCGAAGGCGGCACGCCCGCGGACGATGCGGCTCGATCCCTCGTGCCCTTCGCGCTGAAGGGCAGGGATCTTGCGGCGGCGGACAGCGCGCCGACCTCGGGCTTGCTCGAGTCGCCCCCCGAGTACGGCCCCATCGACGGCGTCCTCTTCCGCTACTCCACGACCTCCTACGCCTCGGTCGTGACGCCCTGCGTCGCCGCGCTGACGGGCGACCCCTTGCACGACGAGATCGCCTACGTCGTCGTGGGCAGCACGTCGCAGATGAACTCGGCGCAGAGCGCCTTCCAGGCCGCCGGGGCCGACCTCGCCAAGGTGAGCTTCATCCTCGAATCCACGAATTCGATCTGGATCCGCGACTACGGCCCGCACTTCGTGTGGCAGTCGGGCACGCGCGTGATCGCCGACAGCCACTACTATCCGACGCGCCCGGTGGACAACTTCATCCCCGCACAGCTCGCGAGCAATACCTTCGTCGAGCCGGCCTACGCCATGGGCCTGTACTACTCCGGCGGCAACTTCCAGCCCGGCCCGAACCGCTCCGGCTACGTGACCTCGCTCGTCCAGCAGGACAATCCGGATCTCTCCGTGCAGGAGATCGCCGACCTATACCGCACCTACCAGGGCGTCGACACGCTCCACATCTTCCCGCGCCTGCCCGCGAGCGTCGACGGCACCGGACACATCGACATGTGGATGTACCTGGTGGACGAAGACACGGTGATCATCTCGGAGTTCCTGCCCGGCTCGAACGCCACCGCGATCCAGATCACCGACGACGCCGTGCCCTACATGGAGAGCCTGGGCTTCAACGTGGTCCGCACGCCCGCCTGGAACGTGGGCTTCACGCACTACACCTACGCGAACGCCTTCCGCGTCAACGACCGGATCTTCGTGCCGATCTACGGGCCCGGCAACGCCAACTACGACGACGAGGATCAAACGGCGCTCGCCGCCTGGGCCGCCGCCGCAGGACCGAGCGTCACGCTGATCCCGATCAACTGCTACAGCATCATCCCGGCCGCCGGCGCGATCCACTGCATCGTGATGCAGGTCCCGCGCTATACCTCCCCGTTCCCGAGCGTGCACGTGCTCTCCCCGGCGGGTGGCGAGATCCTCGCGCGCAACCAGACCCACGACGTCGCCTGGTCTTCGACGGACGACGGCAGCGTCAGCTCGATCGATCTCTTCTACTCGACCGACGGGGGCCTCTCCTTCCCCTTCCCGATCGCCACGGGGCTCCCCGACAGCGGCCACTACCTCTGGACCGTGCCGCAGACGTCGAGCTTCCAAGCTCGCGTGCGCGCGGTGGCCCACGACGACTCGGGCAACTCGGCGGAGACCTCCAGCGCGGCGGATTTCGACCTCGCCAAGGCGCTGCGCAGGGTGCACGACTTCCAGGGCGGAGCTGGCGTCGACAAGTGGGCCTTCGGTACCCAGACCTCGGATTGGGCAGAGGTCGAGGGGAGCCGCTACCCGGTCGCGATCCCGCTCGAGTCCCTCAAGCCGGGGGCCTTCGCGGCCATCGCCGCCTCGGACGCGACCGGTGGGGACACCGATCCCGCGCGTTACATCGCGCCCGTTCCCAGCCCGGGGTGGGAGTCCACGCACCTCTTCGAGTTCCAGCTCGACGAGGACCTCGCGAGCCTGCTCGACATCGAGCTCCTGTGGGAAGGCTACGGCGACGAGTGCCTGCAGATGGAGATGTACCTGTGGGACGACACGGCGCAGAACTGGTGCGACGCCCGCGGGAACTTCGGCGCGAACGCCTACCTGGCGAACTGGGCCGGGAACATCGACGGCCTCCTCTGCGCCCACATCACGCAGGACTTCGCGCGCTACGTGGACTCCACCGGCCGCCTGACCTTCCTCCTGTACGCCGAGCGGCCGTCGCAGGAGTCCTTCTGCGACTACGTGGCGGTGACCACCACGTCGCAACCGACGCGCGTCGTGAACCAGACTCCGCGCTGAAGTCCGCGGGCGCCAGGCGGACTCACGACGCCGGAATCCCTGTTGCCCGGCCTGGACACGCCGGCTAACGCTCGGTGCCCGATCACACAGGCAGGAGTCCCGCGATGAGATCCCCGTCCTCGCTCACGATCCTCTTCTCCATCCCCTGTCTCCTCTTCACGGCAGTCGCCGCGACGGCCCAGGATGACATTCCCTGCAACGGCGGCCCCGGCGGAGACTTCGACTGGGTCGTTGCGGCGGGTCAGACCTTCTTCTTCGACACGAATGCCACCTCGATTCCCGGCGGTCCCGGAGGCGTGCCGACGACCGTGCAGGATTCGGTCGGCGGCCGGGTCCAGGTCCGGAACCTCGTGATCGAGGAGGGCGGCGAACTCCGGGCGCAGGGTCCCTATCCCGTGCGCATCTGCGCCACGGGCACGGTCGAGATCCGCGGAACGCTCGACGTCAGCGGGTTCAACGCCAAGAGCGTGTTCACGCTGAACACCGGGAACCAGATGGAGATCGGTGCTTCCGGCGGCCCCGGCGGCGGCCAGGGCGGGGACGCGAACACGGTCACGTCCGGCTCGACGCCCTGCGGCGGATCGGGCCGCAGTCCGGGCGAGGCCCTGCGCGGGGGAATGGGCGGCGAGAGCGGGTACGCCCCCGCGAACCTGGGCAAGGACGCACGGCGTCCCGGCGGAGGCGGAGGCGGTCGATTCGCCGCCGATCAAGGGAGTCTGGCGGCAGGTCCGGGTTCCTCGGGCCATCCTCTGTCCACCGGCGCGAAGTCGGGCCTCATGCCGGCGGCCGGCGGAGCGGCCGGGATCGGCCCCTTCGTCGACGGGGATCCTTCCAACGACTTCTTCGGCGTCGAGCCGATCCTCCGCGCGAACGGCGAGCTCTCGGGGTTCGTGCGCGGCGAGCTCGCGAGCCTGTGGGCCGGCTACGGCGGGGGCGCCGGCGGCAATGCGATCCCCGCGAGCTCCTTCCCGAATCCGAACTGGACGTTCGGGAGCGACGAGAAGGGCGGCGCGGGCGGCGGCGGTGGTGGTGCGCTCCAGATCCGCGCGCTGGGCAAGATCGTCTTCGGCCCCCAGGGGACGATCCGCGCCAACGGCGGCGCGGGCGCCACGGGCGAGAACACGCTCTTCCTCGACCACATCGGAGGGAGCGGCGGTTCGGGTTCGGGCGGCCACGTCGTGCTCGAGTCGGCGAGCGGCATCGACTTCACCGACGGCGATCCGCTGGTGGCACCGGTGCGGAACTGGATCGAATCGCTCGGAGGGCCGAAGATCGTCGGGACGACCGGTGCCTCGGGCTGCGCCAACGCCTGCCAGTACAGCAACGGCGGTCGGGGCGGCCCGGGCGTGATCCAGCTCCACGTACCGCTCGCGATCTTCAGCGTCGCTCCCGATCCTTCGGCGGGCATCGTGATCCCGCTCGCCGCGGGGGCCGCGGCGAATCCGCTGGGCGAGGTCGCAGCGCCCGATCCGATCCTGCTCCTGCCGACGTCCCGCTCCCCAGCGTCGGGTGACGGAGCGAAGCTCGCCGAGTCCCGCGAGCGCTGAGTCATGGCTGGGGCGGCAGGCATCGAACCTGCGACCTGGCGGTTAACAGCCGCCTGCTCTACCGGCTGAGCTACACCCCAAGCGCCGCCCTACTTCGGCATCCGCCGCGGCTTCCCTGAAACGCGCACCCCGCCTACTTCGATCCTTCGTCCACGTAGCCGAGCCCGCCCATCCGCCGCAGGGTCTCCGCGTCGAGCTCCGGCGCCTTCCGCTGGGGACGGGGATACTCCTGCCACCAGCGCCGCGCGCGCTCGCGCGCGGCTTCGAGGGCCGTCGCGTCCAGGGGGAGCGGCGAGCGTTCCCCCGGGTCCTGCTCGAGGTCGTAGGCTTCGACGACCCCCTTCGAGGAGACGATGAACTTGACGCCGTCCTCGAGCCAGGTCACGAGATCTCGTTCGAGGCTCTCGCGCGGCAGGTCGGTCAGCATGCTCGGCCGCATCCGGATGTAGTTCCATTCCCCGCTCGTCGCGGCGGGCACCGGCGGAAGGGGCGCGAGCCCGAGCTCGTCGAGCGCGATCCCGTAGATCTCCGCCCCGCTCGCGGGCTCCTCGCGCGTCGTCTCGCTGCGCGCTCCCGCGGGCTTGACGAAGAGCGGCACGTGGATCAGCTCGTCGTAGAGCATCCAGCCGTGGACCCAGAAATCGTGCTCTCCGAAGGCCTCGCCGTGATCGGCCGTCAGGATCACCACCGTTTCCTCGAAGAGCCCGCGTTCCTCCAGCCCCGAGAGGAGGCGGCCCACTTGCTCGTCCAGGTAGCGGAGCTCGCGGTCGTAGAGCAACGGAAAGAGCTCGCGCTCGGCGGCGGCGTCGTTCACGAGGGGATCGCGCGGCGCTCCTTCCGCAAAGAAGCGATCGTAGGGAGGCGGCGGGATGTAGGGGCCGTGCGCGTCCATGTAGTTCAGGACCAGGAAGAAGGCGCCCTCGTCCGCGAGCGAGTCGATCCAGGCGAGGGCGCGGTCGGTGATGATCCGACCTTCGCGGTAGGGCTTGTGCCCGAAGAGCAGGCTCTCGCCGCAGATCTGCCCCAAGGCGAGGTAGTCGCCGACCCATGAGCTCCTCTGGTCGTCGTAGTGCTCGAAGCCGCGGTCGAGCCCGCGCGAGTGGGTCAGCATCTCGTTCGAGAGCACCGCGCAGGTCCTGTAGCCCTCCTGGCGCAGGCGTTCGGCCAGAGGAACACGCCCGAGGAAGGGTTCGTCCGGACGGTCGAAGAGGAGCTGGGCGGGCTTGGGCTGCAGGCCGGCGAACAGGCTCGCGTGCGAGGGGACCGTCTCGGAGCAGGTCGAGCGCGCCTGGGGATAGGCGACGGCCCATTCCCGCGCGAACGCATCGATGTGCGGCGTGGTCTCCCGCCCGTGGCCGAAGAAGCTCAGGTGATCGGCGCGCACGGTGTCGAGCACGATGAGGACCAGGTCCTTGGCTCCTGGTCCCGCCGCGCGCGCCGGCGGGGCGAGATCCGCCCGCGGAAGTCGCTGCTCGCTCCAGGCCTCCGCGCCGATGCGCGTGGCGGGCGCGAGGACGACGAGCGCCGTCGCGACTCGGCGCAGGACGGCGCCGCGCAGGAAACCCAGCGCCAGCGCGGCCAGCGCCGCGAGGCCGAGCCACCACGAGAGCTCGAGCTTCACGTGGTGCACGCGGGCGTTCAGGATGCACCCCAGGATGCCGAGCGAGATCCCGAGCCGGGCGCTCCCGGCCCGCGCGCCCGCGATCGGGCTCGAACCGGCGCGTGCGCCCAGGATCCACGCGCCGAGGAACAGGAAGACCTCGCGCGGTAGGAGGCGCTCGGCAGCCGACAAGGAGGAACGCAAGCTCATCGCGAACGCGACCCAAAGCAGCGCAAGGAAGAGACCCGCGAGCGCGAAGACGGGTCGGCGCGCGCAGAGCGCGCCGAGCAGGGTGCCGAGGAACAGCGCCACGAACCACGGTCCAGCGAGTCCCGAGACTTCGGCGGGGCGACCGGAGGTCGCGAACACGCCGAGGTCGTGGAGGCACCAGCCCAGGACCACGAAGCCGCCGAGCAGGGCTCCCCCGCGAGCGGAGAAGCGGGCGATCCTCAGCTCCATGCGCCGCGCGAGGAATCAGCAACCGGACCGTGGGAGCGCCGCATGGACCGCGAACATACTGCCCGCGCGCCCGCGTTCCGGCAAGGACAGGCACCCGGCGGCGGAAGGCCGTCCCTAGAATGTCGACCCCACCTCGCGATGCCTCGATCGGCCGACCCACGCAGAAACCCCCGGTGAGCCACGCCCCGACGACGAGTCGTCCGGCCGCAGGTCGAGTCGTGCTCCTGGCCGGACTCACGATGCTCGCCTGTGCCGCGCTCGTGAATCGCTGGACCGTCGGACTCTTCAGGGGAGCGCGCGCGCTCGACTTCCGCGACGTGTTCGACCTGTGCTCTCGCTGGAGCCTGGGCCTGGGAATCGCCACGTCGGCGCTGGGACTCCTCTTGCTCCGCACGCATTCGAAGCTCCTCGCACGCCTGGCGCTGTCGTGGGTCGTCCTCGCGCTGTTCCTGGTGGCGGACCGGCTGCTGCTCGCGGTCCTGGGTCTCCCACTCTGGATCCACGATCCCGAGGCTCACTTCCGGCATCGCCCGAACGCGGTGCGCCTGGTGCCGGGGGGTTCGGGAAAGGTCGTGCGCATCAACTGCCACGGATTCCACGACCAGGAGTTCCCCGTCGAGAAGCCCGCCGGCGAACTGCGCGGGTTGATGCTCGGCGACTCGGTCACGATGGGACACATGCTCACCTACGAGGAGACCTTCTCCGAGCGCCTCGAGGCCCTGCTCGACGAGCGCGACCGGCGCTCTCGCTCGCACCAGATCATCAATGCCGGCGTGCAGGGCTACTCGGTCTTCCAGGAAGTGCTCGCCTTTCGCGACGCGCTGCGCTTCGCGCCCGACTTCGTGGCCCTGGGCTTCTGCATGAACGACGTGACCGAACCCTTCGTCGTGCAGCGCGAGTTCGGCGGCACTGGCGTGGACTACCACGAAGTCCAGGAGGAGTCGAACCCGCTCCTCGGAACCCTGAGGAACGAGACCGGCATCGGCCGCTTGCTCCTCTACCTCGATCGACACCGTTCGACAGAGGAGCAGCGCAAGCTGTGGGAGGACTACAACGTCCGGGACATGGTCCTCGGCTCCACGACCGAGCCGCGCTATCGAGAGGCCTGGGAAGTCGTCCTCTCCGACCTGGAGCGCGCCTATGACCTGGCCGCCGAGCGGCGCCTCCCGCTCTTCCTGCTCATCTTTCCCTACGCCTTCCAGGTCTACGATCCCGCGTACCGGGAACCCCAGCGGATCCTCTTGGAGCACGCCGCGCAGCACGAGATCGACGTGCTCGACTTCACCGAGATCTTCCGCCGCGAGGTCGTCCTGGACGAGGGCGAGTTAGAGCGCCAGCTCGCGGCCGGCACGTCCACCGACCGCATCCTCGAGCTCCACACCGCGGAGTGGGGCCGCTTCTACCTCGACACGAACCACTTCGCCCCCGAGGGCCATCGGCTGGTCGCCGAGGGTCTCTTCGACCTCCTGCTTCGCGAGGGGCTCGTGAGCGACGAACCCCGGCACTAGTCGGCATGGGACCCCCTCCGCTCGCCCTCGGCGCCACGTTCGCCGGACTCGTCCTGACCCTGGCCGTCGGCCTGATCCTCGCGCGGCGGCTCGCAGAGCGCCCGTTCGGGATGCAGTTCGCCGGATTCTGTCTGCCCTTGCTGCTGTTCGCCGTCGGATGGATCAGCGCGGCGTTCCTCGTGGAAGCCCCCTGGCACCCCTGGATCGCCGCGCGACTCACGCCGAGCGCGGCGCTGCTCGAGGGCTACGACCTCTACTGCGCTCGCGGCGGGGGTCCCTTGAACGGCTGGATCTATCCGCCGGTGTTCGCGCTGTTCTTCGCGCCGGTCATGTGGATCCCGGACCTGACCACCTCGATCTATGCCGGCGCGCTCTTGAGCACCGCCTCTCTCCTGGTCCCGGTCTTCGTCCTCCTGCGCCGCGCGGGGTGCCGCGGTCTCTCGGGTACGGTTCTCTTCGCCCTGGCCTGGACCTGCATCGCGATCGCCACGCCCACGCGCAACATGATGGCCGGTCTGCACGTGGACGCCCTGGCCGCGGGTCTCGGACTCCTGTCCTGCTCGTTCCTGGTGCGACCGGGTACGGTCCTTTCCCGCGGCCCCCTGTTCGCCGCGGCCTGGCTGGCGGTGCTCTCCGGCTGGACGAAGCAGGTCGAAGCTCCCCTGCTCTTCGCCCAGATCGCCTACCTGGGACTCCTCCAGGGGCGGCGCTCGGTGAAGGTCTATCTCCTGCACGCGTCGCTCGCGACCCTCGCGACGGGCGGTCTCTTCGCGCTTTGGTTCGGCGTCCGGGAGATGTTCTTCAACGTCCTCCAGGTGCCCATGAAGCATCCCTACGTCTCCTTCCCGCCCGTCCTGCGGGAGATGGCCTTCCTCTTCGCGCCCTGGGTGGCGCTCTTCTTCGCGCTCGGGTTCCTGGTCCGCCGACGCGGCGGCCCCGGGCTCCTGCGGGACCACGCGCTGACGCTCCTGCTCCTCGCCAGCTTGTTCCTCCTGCCGACCTCCTTCCTGGCGCGCGCGAAGGTCGGAGGGTTCATCAACAGCTATCACGCCCAGGCCTACCTGATCGTGGCCGTCGTCCTCTTGCTCTCGCGCTTCGTCCAGGGCCTCGGTGAGGCCGCGCGGGGGTCGATCCTCGGCGCGCTCGCACTCGCCGCACTCCCCATGCTGCCCTTCGGCCGCGCGTGGAACTCCTGCCGCAGGCTGGCCGAGATCCCCTCGAACCCGCAGCGGGCGGCCTGCGAGTTCGCGCGCTCTCACCCCAGAGAGGTCTACTTCCCCTGGTTCCCGCTCGCCACCCTGCGCGCCGAGGGCGAGCTCTACCACTTCGAATGGGGCATCCACGACCGGGAGCTCGCCGGCTACCCGCTCGGGGACGAGGAGATCCGGGCCGGGCTGCCCGCGCGCCTGCGCTACGTGATCCTCGAAGATCGCTCGCGCCCGGACGCGCTCGCCCGCCTGCCCGAGTTCACGCAGGGGGCCGAGGTCCCCGAGCTCCCGGGCTTCAAGGCCTACACGCGCTGACGCGCCCGGGTCACTCCCACTCGATCGTGGCGGGCGGCTTGGACGAGATGTCCAGCACGACGCGGTTGATGCCGCGCACCTCGTTCGAGATGCGGCTCGAGATCCGGGACAGGCACTCGTGCGGGAGCTCCACCCAATCCGCCGTCATCCCGTCCTCGGACTGCACCACGCGCAGCGCGCAGGCCTCCTCGTAGGTGCGCGCGTCCCCCATCACGCCCACGGAGCGCACGGGCAAGAGCACCGCGAAGTACTGCCAGAGTCCCTTGTGGACGCCGGCCGCCTCGATCTCGCTCGTCACGATGTGGTCGGCCTCGCGCAGCACGGAGAGGCGCGCGCTGGTCACCTCCCCCAGACAACGCACGGAGAGACCGGGCCCCGGGAAGGGCTGGCGCAGGACGATCTCGTCGGGGAGCCCGAGATGACGGCCGATCGCGCGCACCTCGTCCTTGAAGAGCTCGCGCAGGGGTTCGACGAGCTCGAGCTCGAGATCCTCGGGCAGCCCCCCGACGTTGTGGTGGCTCTTGATCACGGCCGTGTTCCCGCCGTGGACGTTCACCGACTCGATCACGTCCGGATAGAGCGTGCCCTGGCCGAGGAACTTCGCGCGTCCGAAGCGCCGGGCCTCGCGCCGGAAGACCTGCACGAATTCTCGTCCGACGATCTTGCGCTTCGCCTCCGGATCGCTCACGCCCGCGAGCTTGGCCAGGAACGCGTCCGAAGCGTCGACCACGCAGAGATCCATGTGGAAATGGGCGCCGAAGACGCGCTCGACCGTCTCGCGCTCGCCTTTGCGGAGCAAACCGTTGTCGACGAAGATGCAGTGCAGTCGCTCGCCGATCGCCTGGTGCACGATCACCGCGGCGACCGAGCTGTCGACGCCCCCCGAGAGGCCGAGGACGACCTCGCCGTCGGCGCCCACCCGCGCGCGGGTCCTCGCCACCTCGCGCTCGACGATCGAATCGCTGGTCCAGTCGCCGGCGAGGCCGCAGATGCGCCACACGAAGTTCTCGATCAACTCCCGCCCGCGCAGGGTGTGGGTCACCTCCGGGTGGAACTGCACCCCGTAGAAGCCGCGCTCCTTCGCCTCCACGCCCGCGAACTCGCACTCGCTCGAGCACGCGAGCACGCGGAATCCTCGTGGAAGCCGCACCACCTTGTCCCCGTGGCTCATCCACACCACGCTGCGCCCGGCGAGCCCCGCGAAGAGTCCCTCGGGAACGAGCACCTCGATCGAGGTGCGACCGAACTCGCGCTTCTCGGCCCGCTCGACCTCCCCTCCGAGGACCTGCACCATCCACTGCAATCCGTAGCAGATGCCGAGCACGGGCACGCCGAGCTCGAGCAGCGCGCTCGGCACCTCCGGGGCTTCCCCGGAGTACACCGAGGCCGGGCCCCCGGAGAGGATGATCCCGGCCAGGTCCATGCGCCGCGCGACCTCGAGCGCCTTCGCCGGCGGGGCGATCTCGGACCATGCGTTCGCCTCGCGCACGCGCCTCGCGATGAGCTGGGCGTACTGCGCTCCGAGGTCGACGACGAGCACGCCTCTCGGTTGCGGGCTCATTCCTGGTGGAAGTAGTTGGGGGACTCCTTGGTGATCGTGACGTCGTGCGGATGGCTCTCGCGCTGTCCCGCGGCGCTCTGGCGCAGGAAGCGCGCCGTACGCCACAGCTCCGGGATGGAGCGGGCGCCGCAATACCCCATGCCCGCACGCACGCCGCCCACGAGCTGGTAGACGAAGGGCGAGAGACGCCCCTTGGCGGGCACGATGCCCTCGATGCCCTCGGGGACGAGCTTGTGCGCTTCGCGCACGTCCCCCTGGCGATAGCGCTCCTTGCCGCCGGCGACCATCGCGCCGAGCGAGCCCATGCCGCGCACCGTCTTGAAGGTGCGTCCCTTGTAGAGGATCGTCTCGCCCGGTGCCTCCTCGAGTCCCGCGAAGAGGCTCCCGATCATGACCGAGGACGCTCCGGCGGCGAGTGCCTTGGCGATGTCCCCGGAGAACCGGATGCCCCCATCGGAGATCACCGGCACCGCGTGCTTCCGCAGCGCCTGGGCCACCTGCATCACGGCCGTGAACTGCGGGACGCCCACGCCGGCCACGATCCGCGTCGTGCAGATCGAGCCCGGGCCGATGCCGACCTTGACGCCGTCCGCCCCGACCTCGGCCAGCGCCAGGGCGGCCTCGCTGGTCGCCACGTTGCCCGCGACGACGTCCACCGCGAAGCGCTGCTTCAGGCTGCGCACGGTCTCGATCACGTTCTGGCTGTGGCCGTGCGCGGTGTCGACCACGAGCACGTCCACTCCCGCCTTGACCAGTCCTTCGGCGCGGTCGTAGTCGTGCACCCCCAGCGCGGCCCCGACGCGCAGCCGTCCACGGGCATCCGAGGCGGAGTTCGGGAAGGCCTCGAGGTTGTCGAGGTCCTTCATCGTGATCAGGCCGCACAGGCGGCCGCGCTCGTCGGAGATGATCAGCTTCTCGACCTTGTGCTTGTAGAGCCGTTCGCGCGCCTCCTCGAGCGACGTCCCCGGGGGAGCCGTCACCAGGCGCTCGGAGGTCATGACCTCCGCCACCGGGGTGTCGTCGTCGGAACGGAAGCGACAGTCCCGGCGCGTGAGGATGCCCACCACCGTGTCCCCCTCGACGATCGGCAGCCCCGAGATGTTGTGCAGCGCCATGATCTCGCGCGCCTGGCCCATCGTGGCCGTGGGCGGCAGCGTCACGGGATCCTGGATCACGCCGTTCGCCGAGCGCTTGACCTTGTCCACCTCCCCGATCTGGTCCTGGATCGAGAAGTTCCGGTGGATGACGCCGATCCCTCCCTCGCGCGCCAGGGTCACCGCCATGCGCCAGTCGGTCACCGTGTCCATGGCGGCGGACGAGATCGGGATCTTGAGCTCGACGTTGCGCGAGAAGCGCGAGCGCACGTCGACCTCGCTCGGCAGGAGGTCGGAGCGCTGCGGCACGAGCAGCACGTCGTCGAAGGTCAGCCCCTCGTAGGGAAGGAAAGGTGACGAGGGATCGAGGCTCATGCCGGATGGGTGCGCCGGATGGGTGCGGCGAGGACGCGGGATTCGCGCCGGGCTCGGCGCGCAACTCCGGCGTCGCGGGGAATCGCGCGATTCTAGCGGCGGCTCCCCGGCGCTCAAGCGAGCCCTGAGCCTTCGAGCGGCTGCGCTCGCGGGCGCCCCGGCCCCGAAAAGGAGAGGGCCCGAGACCCACCCCGGTCAAGGGAATGAGCTCGGGCCCAGAAGGAGGAGATGCCCCTTTTTCGTCCGGCGGTCGAACCGGCCTGGAGTCCTTTTGGACACGGCCGCCAGGCGCGCGCGGTGACCGGGGGGCGCAGGCTATGCTCCAGGAAGAGGCCTCGCGCTGGCGCGCGGGGCATCCGACAAGACAGTCTCCGCACCTCGATTCGAACCCGCCCTTGCCCCCGCCCACCCAGAGTCCGCCCCGCCTCCAGGCCCTTCGCGCTCCTGGGCCGACTTCGGCGGGATCCCGACGCCCCCCGGGCCCCACGCGAGTCGTGGTGGTGGGCGCCGGCGCCATCGCCGACGTGCATCTCGAGGTCCTCGCCGGTCTCCCCGGGGTGGAGATCGTCGCCGTCTGCGACCCCGATCTGCCGCGGGCCGAACGCGCGGCGCGGCGCTTTTCCGTGCCGCGCGCCACGCGCGACGTCGCCGAGCTCCCGAGCGACGCCGCCGACGTGGCCCACGTCCTGGTGCAACCCGACCTGCACGCACCGGTCGCGCGCGCCTGCCTCGAGCGCGGGCTCTCGGTCTTCCTGGAGAAGCCCCTCGCTCCGTCGCTCGCGGAGGCGCGCGATCTCGCATCCTTCGCGCGCGAGCGCAGTCTCGTCCTCGCCGTCAACCACAACACGACCTTCCATCCCGCCTTCCTGCGCGCCCTGCGCGCGCTCGAGCGCGGGTTCATCGGCAGGCTCGAGCACGTGTCCGTGGTGCTCTCCGTCCCGCTCCGCCAGCTCGCGGCGGGCGAAGTCTCGCACTGGATGTTCCGTGAGCCGAAGAACATCCTCTTCGAGCAGGCGGTCCATCCCTTCTCGCAGCTCGCCGAGCTGCTCGGCCCGGTCGAGAGCCTGGACCTCTCCATCCTCGCCACGCGCGAGCTCGAGCCGGGTCGCGTCTTCTGCGAGCGCATGAGCATCGCCGCGCGCGCAGAGGGGGGCACCGCAGCCCTCGAGCTCGCCTTCGGGTCCCCATTCCCCGTCCACACGCTGCGCCTCCACGGCACCGACGGGATGATCGAGGTCGATCTCCACCACGACGCCTGCACGATCGAGCGCAAGACCGTCTGGCCCGACTTCTGGAACTCGTTCCTGGCCCTCTCGCGCCGCGCGCGAGCGCTGCGAGCGGCCGCGCGGCGCAATCTCGTCGACCACGCCCGGCTCGTGCTCGGGCTCGGCGAGCGGCGCGGCGCCTTCTTCGAAGGCATGCGCGCCTCGATCGAAGCCTTCCACGCCGCGCTGCGCGCGGGAACGGCCCCGCCGGCCGGTCCAGAGCAGGCCCTCGTCGTGCTCGAATGGTGCGAGCGCGCGGCGGCGCACCTCCCGCGCGCCCCCGAACGCCCTCTCCTGCGGGAAAGCTCGACTCCGCCGCGCCCCGGAGAGATCGCCGTGCTCGGAGCGAACGGATTCATCGGCCGCGCGACGATCGCGGCGCTCCTTGCGCGTGGACTCCCCACGACGGCCGTCCTGCGGCGTCTCGAGGGAATGCCCGAGCTCTTCCACGCCGCCGCGCGCGACGGGAGGCTGCGCATCCGCCGCGCCTCCCTGACCGACGAGGAGAGCCTGCGCCATGCGCTCTCCGGCGTGACGACCGTGCTGCACCTCGCGACCGGCGGCGGCAGCACCTGGGAGGACTACGAGCGCGCCATGGTCCGCGGTACAAAGCTCGCCGCCGAGATCGCCTTCGAGCAGGGGAGCGCGGATGAGGACGGAGGGCGCGGCGAAGGCGCGGCCCCCCCGGCCGGGAACGTCCCTCCCGATCGGCCCGCGCAGCTCGCACCCCGAGGCGCGCGTTTTCTCTTCGTCTCCTCGACGGCCGCCCTCTACCTCGGCCGCGATGCGCCGGGACTCGGCGCGCACGGGGAGCTCGCGGACGACACGGAGCCCGATCCCCGCCCGGAGGGGCGCGCGCCCTATGCGCGCGGCAAGATCACTGCGGAGAACGAGCTCCGGCGGCTCGCCCGCGAGCGCGGCCTGCGGCTGACGATCGTTCGACCGGCGATCGTCGTCGGCCGCGGCGCGCCGCTGCAGCACGGCGGCCTCGGCCTGTGGGTGCGCGACAACCATTGCGTCGGCTGGGGCCGCGGCGATCGGCCGCTGCCGCTCGTGCTCGTCGAGGACGTGGCGGACGCGCTCGCGCTCCTGTGCGCCTTCCCCGGGACCGAGCTCGACGGGAAGCGCTTCCAGCTCGCCTCCGCCGCGCGCATAGGCGCGCGCGAGCTCGTGGCCGAGTACGTGCGCCGTACCGGCCGCGACTTCCACTTCCATCCGCGCGCGCTCCTCCTCTCCAAGGCGATCGAGGCCGTGAAATGGCTCGTCAAGCGCCTCGGCGGGCGCCGGGATCCCTTCCCGAGCTGGCGCGACATGCAGAGCCGCGAGCTCTACCCCGTCCTCGCCTGCGAGACGGCGCGCACGGTGCTCGGCTGGAAGCCCTGCGACGACCGGGCGGAGCTCCTCGACCGGTTCCTAGGCCCGCTCTCGGGCGAAGCGCCCGCGAAGGGCTCATGACCGCACGCGTGTGAAGCCGCACCTCTTCCACGTCTTCGCGACCTTCGCGCCCGGCGGACCCCAGGTGCGCACGGCACGCATCGTGAACGCCCTGGCCGGCGAGTTCCGCCACTCGATCCTCGCCATGGACGGCCACACGGAGGCGCGCGAGCTCCTCGCGAGCTCGACCGACCCCGACGCCGCGCCCGGCCCAGCGCGGGGGGCCGGAAACGAGGTCGAGGTGCGCTTCTTCGAACCGCCGCGCAAGGGCGCGCTCCGCGCCGTGCCGTACCTGCGCCGGCTCCTCCGCCGCGAATCGCCCGATCTCCTGCTCACCTACAACTGGGGCGCGATCGAGGCCGTCCTCGCGGGCCTCTTCGCGGGCGTCCCGATCCTGCACCACGAGGACGGCTTCCGAGCCGACGAGGCCGCCGGCTTCAAGCGCCGCCGCACCTGGGCGAGACGCCTCCTCCTCCAGCGCGTAAACGGCGTCATCGTCCCCTCGCGCAAGCTCGAGAAGATCGCGCTCGAGCTCTGGAAGCTCCCGCGCGAGCGCGTGCACTACGTGCCGAATGGGATCCGCATCGAGGACTTCCCGCCGCGCGACGGCAATCCCGAGCTGCGCGCGAAGCTCGGGATCCCGCGCGACGCCTTCGTCGTGGGCAGCGTGGGCCACCTGCGCCCCGAGAAGAACTTCGTGCGGCTGGTCGAGGCGTTCGCGCTCCTCGCACTCGATCCACCCGCGCGCCTGCTCCTCGTCGGCGAGGGCCCCGAGCGCGCCAACATCGAGCGCCGAGCACGCGAGCTCGGCGTCCTCCAGCGCGTGCACCTCGTGGGCTACCAGCCGCGCGCGCAGCCCTTCTACCAGGCCATGGACGTCTTCGCGCTCTCCTCGGACACCGAGCAGATGCCCGTCGCGCTGCTCGAGGCCATGGCCTCTGCGCTCCCCGTCGTCGCGACCGACGTCGGGGACGTGGATGACATCGTCCCCGAGGAAGCACGGCACTTCCTCGTCTCCCTTTCCAAGCCGGACGCGGCGGGAGCGCTCTCGCGTGCCCTCGCCGAGCTGGCACGCGATCCGGATCGCGCGCCCCACCTGAGCGCCCGCGACCGCGAGCGCGTGCGGAGCTCGTTCTCGTTCGACCGCATGCTCGCCGCGCATCGGCGGCTCTACTCGGGGGCACTCGAGTCGCTCTAGCCGAACTTGAAGGGCTCGGAATCGCGCACAAGGACTTATGGCGACGGCTTCGGTGCCGACCGGCCCCGATGAGCCCGAGAACTGGGTTGCTCGCTGGAAAGTCGATGTAGTGGAAAACCCATC
>Ga0247727_10000107_pt1 | contig 184093 bp, 181 predicted proteins | sample WisWelCaveWW1625_FD_202498 | JGI IMG/M metagenome (GOLD analysis project Ga0247727, IMG submission 202498) | Biofilm microbial communities from Wishing Well Cave, Virginia, United States - WW16-25 | ecosystem: Environmental > Aquatic > Deep subsurface > Groundwater > Cave microbial mat... | reverse complement strand
TGCTTCACCGCTTCACGCTCGATCGCGGCCCTTGCTTCAAGATGCTCGGCTAGCAACGAGAACCTCCCATGCAAGGGATGGGCGCAGTTTAAGCCACGCACAAACTCGGTCGGATTGATTTCTTCGCGGGCCTTGGTTTTGTTGTACAAAACGCTGACTGGGGCGGGATAGAGCGATATCTGTCCCCTCTCCCCCTGCCAAGGGGGGATAAGGAGAAAGTCAACCGGCGCAAAAAGTGAGCTAGTCGCTGTCGTTCGCCAACGCCTTCGCCAACCAGCCGCTGCCTTGGAAGTGGTATTACTTCAAGGCGCGGTTCGACGCGTTCATCGCCAACCTCGAACCGACCCAGCTCCAGTTCGAGCAGGGTTTGGCGAGCGTGAAGGGCGTGACGGCTTGCTTGAACGCGCATTACTGGAACGTCGTGGACGACGCCTCTCACGCCTACCTGAGCGGCGGGTGGGGAAAGAGCCTGTGGGTCCGACCTCCGCGCGACATCGACGTTCTGTTCGTGCTCCCGAACGAGGTCTATCACCGCTATCAGCAGCGCGTGGGCAATCGCCAGTCCGACCTGCTTCAAGAGGTGAAGCGCGTTCTGACCGCAACCTATAGCACCACGCAGATGCGCGGCGACGGCCAAGTGGTCGTCGTGCCGTTCGGCCATGTGAAGATCGAGGTCGTGCCTGCCTTCGCTCTGCCGAACGGGCGCTTTCTCATCTGCGAAACCAGCGGCGACGGCAGCTACCACGAAACCGATTTGATGGCCGAGCGGCGAGCGCTCAACCTTGCGGACAGTATGTTCAACGGCTGCGCCCGTCCCCTGATCCGCATGGCGAAGCAGTGGCAGCGCTACTGCAATGTGGACGACCTCAAGTCGTTCATGATCGAGCGGCTGGTGATCGAGTTTCTGTTCACCGCGCGCGAGATGCACGTCCGCTATCAGTGGTGGGATTGGTTGCTGCGCGATTTCTTCGCCTACCTCGGCACGCGCGCGAACGGCGTCATCACGATGCCGGGCACGGGCAAGAAGATCGCCATCGGCGACGGCTGGGTCAGCAAGGCCGCGAGCGCGCATGGTCGCGCTGTCCGCGCCTGTGAGCTAGAGAAGGAGAACGAGGACCTGATGGCGGGTTCTACATGGCAGATGGTGTTCGGCACGATGATCCCGGTGAGCGACGTATAGTGGGCGAAGCGCACGAACCCATCATCGAAGAAGCGCGGAATCTGGCGGTGGATGCGCTGTTTTCCGAGAAAGGGCATTTCATCGCCGCCGTGCATTGGCGCAGGTGGAATTTCCGGATCGGTTGCGCTGCGGCGTTTTTCGGCGCGTTCGCCGGAGCGACGATTTTTGGCGGCGCAGACGCACTGATCCCTGGCCTCGCCGCGCTCACCGCCTCGGCGCTGGCCGCGCTCAATACCTTCTTGAACCCGTCGGACCGCGCGACGCAGCACCACGCGGCGGGTGTTCAATACGGCCAGCTCAGGCGACGGCTGTGTCAGTTCGTGCAGATCGAGCCGCCGTTCGGCACCACAGACGACGTTCTGCGCGAGCGGTTGGGCGCGTTCACGAAGGAGGTCGGCGACATTCAGGACGCAGCGCCGCCGTTGTACGCCAGGGCCCGCGAGCAAGCGAAGAAGGAAATCGACGCTGGTTATTCGGACTACACGGATGCGGAGCTTGAGACCGTCGCTGGCAAGCCCCGGAGGCCCGCATGACCAGCATCACCGACTATAAGGCGTACAAGCTAGAGATCGTGGACAAGGATCACGCCGAGTTCCTGGCGAACGACGGCAACGTGCGTGCCGCGTTCCACAGCGCCATCTCGCTATTTCACCTGCACGACTGGGTGTACGCCGCGCATAAGCCGTATATCGACGCGAACTTCACGTTCCTCCGCGCCCCCCCAGCGGGTCCGCCGCCGGTAGCGACGCCCGTGACGAAGTCATCTCAGTTCGCGGATGCTCTCGCGGACGTTTCGCCCTTGTTCGTGGTGTGGCGAACTCCGCTAAGCATCTCTCGCTGCGCACGCCCGACCCGAAGAGACCGCCGCCGCCACCGAACGCGCCGAGCCACGCCGCCAACACGTTCTCTCGGGGAGGGGCCGTATTCGGTCAGGCGACCTTCGGCGGCGCGACGTTCAACGGGTCGCCCACGGTGATGCTGGAAGGCGCAAACAACCAACACCTCGTCCTATCCGATGTGACGACAGCGGTGATGCAGATGTGGCAGGCGATGTTCGCCCAGCATGGCTGGCAGCCTCGCAGTCTTCTTTGGACCAGCTAGACTAGCCCTCGGTTTCTCCAATGGTCGGACCGCGCGGCATCGATCAAGACACACGGCGGTCCGGCCGCCGAACAAGGTCCGCTCTCAGATTGTTGTGTGCGGATGTCCGTTGTTGGGGATTGAATTGCCATCCGCCATCATGCAAGTCTGGTCAAAAGTGTGGCCGGTTTCGACTATATCCTAATCCCCCCCCTGCCAAGGGGGAGAGGGGCGGATGACGCGCGCTCATTCCTCACTCCGGCGCCGAGGCCTGGGCCTGCGCGATCAGCCAGTCGCCGCCGCGCCGCGCTAGAGTCAAGGTCAGCCGCGCCGCCTGGATGCCTCCTGGCGAGGAAGGATCGTTGACGTATTCGAGGCGCATGACGGAAACGATGGCGTCGTCGGTGATGGCGCGCGTGCCTTCAAGACGCGTCACCATTCGCACGCCCGAGGCGTAACGCGCGCGATTAGCGCGGTGGGCGGCGACGATTGCGGCCCGTCCGCGGAGAAACTCACCGGAAAGCGTCACGTGCCGGGCATCGGCCGCATAGAGCGCGCCGAAACCAGCCATGTCGTCGGCGTTCCAAGTTGATGCATAACGCTCGCTGACGCGGCGCGCGTTTTCCATCACCTGGTCGCGCTCTATCAGCGCGCGGTCGGTGACGCTCGCGCAACCGGGCAGCACGAGCGCAGCGAACAGGGCGGCGACGAGAAGTTGGCGCATGGCGGCGGCGAGGCTAGCACTTCAACGCCGCAAAGCGCGTTACGCGTTGGACAGGATGTACCGGGAGTTCGCGCCTCCGTTCTGCCTCATTGAGGCGGCGCTGGCTCCAGGAAAGCACATTGTTGCGCCTGCGCCAGTTCGTACACGCGCTGACCGCGCATCATCTGCGGCATGATCGTCATCATGCGTTCCGACATCGCGGCCATCTCAGCCATGCTCTGTTGCGCCTGACGTTGCTGCTGGGCGAACTCGGCCTGCTGCTGCGCCATCTGCGCGTAGCCGAAACCAGGAATGAACGAGCCGAGGAGCCCCAAAAAAAAGCTCATGCCCATTTGCGCCTGGGCGCGGCCGCGTGCGGCGTTCATCTGGTCGAGCTGTGCTTGCGCGTTCGCGCCATTTGCGGCGATCGCGGATTGCACGGTGGGATCTTGCATCGTGGCGATCATCTCGATTTGCAGCTGATCGCACGTGAGCTGATCGTCGCCAGGGCGCTGGGCTTGCGCCTCACCATCCGCCATTGACGCGGTCATGCGTGCGTACATGTCGTCGGGCGCCTGGGCAGCGACGGGTTGAACCCAGAGCGCGAACGACAGCGCGAGGACTGGACACAAGAGCGACCGCATGCGACCCTCCTTGCCCCCGCGGTGTGAGTATCAACCCGCCAGGCGCGTGGCGCAAGTTACAGTGGCCACCGCATTTCGAGGGACGATGCGCACCCCGCAACATTTGGCAAATTGGAGCGCGGCGCTCCGCGCCGCATGCGCGGCGGAGCCGCGCGCTCCAACCTACGCCCGTCCGCGCTTATCGCTCCTCTGCTCCGCGCCGCATGCGCGGCGGAGCCGCGCGCTCCAACCTACGCCCGTCCGCGCTTATCGCTCCTCTGCTCCGCGCCGCATGTGCGGCGGAGCCGCGCGCTCCAACCTACGCCCGTCCGCGCTTATCGCTCCTTTGCTCCGCGCCGCATGCGCGGCGGAGCCGCGCGCTCCAACCTACGCCCGTCCGCGCTTATCGCTCCTCTGCTCCGCGCCGCATGTGCGGCGGAGCCGCGCGCTCCAACCTACGCCCGTCCGCGCTTATCGCTCCTTTGCTCCGCGCCGCATGCGCGGCGGAGCCGCGCGCTCCAACCTACGCCCGTCCGCGGTTTGTCATCCCCTGGGTTCGTCGCTGCGCGATGCTCACAACGGAATATTGTCGTGCTTCTTCCAGGGGTTTTCGAGCTTCTTGTTTTTCAGGCTCGCGAGCGCGCGGATGATGCGCCGGCGGGTTTCGCGCGGCATGATCACATCGTCCAGGAAGCCGCGTGAGGCGGCCACGAACGGATTGGCGAAGCGGTCGGAATATTCTTTCGTCCGCGCCGCGATCTTGTCCGCGTCGCCAATATCGGCGCGGAAAATGATCTCGACCGCACCCTTGGCGCCCATCACCGCAATCTCGGCCGATGGCCAGGCATAATTCACATCCCCGCGCAGATGCTTTGAGCTCATGACGTCGTAGGCGCCGCCATAAGCCTTGCGCGTAATGACGGTGACTTTCGGCACCGTGGCTTCGCCATAAGCAAACAACAGCTTCGCGCCGTGCTTGATGAGCCCGCCCAATTCCTGCTTCGTGCCCGGCAGGAAGCCTGGCACGTCCACGAATGTCACAATGGGAATGTTGAACGCGTCGCAGAAACGCACAAAGCGCGCGGCCTTGCGCGAAGCGTCAATATCGAGCACGCCCGCGAGCGTCATCGGCTGGTTGGCGACGATGCCAGCGGGGGCGCCGTCGAGGCGGCCAAAGCCGGTGATGATATTCTTGCCAAACTCGCGCCCGATCTCGAAGAAATCGCCCTCATCGGCGACCTTCTCTATCAGCTCCAGCATGTCATAGGGCTTGTTGGGGTTGTCGGGGATGAGGCGGTCAAGCGAGGGTTCTTCGCGCGCGACATCGTCATATTGAGGGCGCGTAGGCGGTTTTTCGCGGTTGGAGCCAGGCAGAAAATCGATGAGGCGCCGCATTTGAGTGAGCGTCTCGAAATCGTTCTCGAAGGCGCCGTCGGCCACGCCAGATTTGGCCGCATGCACGCGCGCCCCGCCCAGTTCCTCGTGCGTGACGATCTCGTTCGTCACCGTTCGCACAACCTCCGGCCCGGTGACATACATGTAGCTTGTATCCTTCACCATGAAGATGAAGTCGGTCATGGCAGGCGAATACACATCGCCGCCTGCACAAGGCCCCATGATGACGCTGATCTGTGGAATGACGCCGGAAGAAAGGATGTTGCGCTGGAAAATGTCGGCGTAGCCGGCAAGGGATTCCACGCCTTCCTGGATGCGCGCGCCGCCAGCGTCGAATATACCGATTATGGGCGCGCCATTCTTCATCGCCATGTCCTGCACTTTGCAGATCTTCTCGGCGTGGGCGCGCGAGAGCGAGCCGCCAAACACGGTGAAGTCCTTGGAGAACACGTAGGCCAGCCGGCCATTGATCGTGCCCCATCCGGTGACGACGCCGTCGCCGGGCACTTTCTGATCGGCCATGCCGAAGTCGGCGCAACGGTGCTCGACGAACATGTCGAATTCTTCGAACGAGCCTTCGTCCAGGAGGAGCTCGATGCGCTCACGCGCGGTGAGCTTGCCCTTGGCGTGCTGGGCAGCCATGCGCTTTTCACCACCACCGGCGCGAGCGGCAGCGCGCTTTGCTTCGAGGGCTTCGATAATGTCTTTCATGGCCAACGCGCTCCGCATATCTCAGTTTGCGTCATTCCGGACGCGCGGAGCGTGATCCGGAACCTAGGGGCAGACGCAATGGCCTTTCGATCCCCTGGGTCCCGGGTTCTCGCTGCGCGAGCCCCGGGATGACGGAAGTGAACTATTCTGACAAGGCTTGGATGAACCGCGCGACTGCGCGCAGATCGTTTTTCAGTCGCTCTAGCCTTGCCCGCGCCTCGCCATCCTCGCCCCAGTGTTCCAGGCTCCAGAGGTCGTCGAGGGCAGCCGCTTCGAACGCCTGCTCGGCGTCGAGCCGACCCTCCAGCAGGGCAAACCCGATTAGTACTGAGCCGGCGAGCGTCACCGCTTGAGCCAACGCCGTGCGGCGGAAATCGTCGAGGTCGTCGATCTCCCATTCGAGCGTGGTGGTCAGCCAGGGCGGAACCTTGGCCGCGATAACCCCCGTCACCACTGGCATATGAATGTGAAAGCGCGTTCGACTCCAATCGACTATCGGATCCCAGAGTTCCGCCTGACGCAACACGAGCGCCTCAGGAGTCCCGGCGCGGTGGCAGACAAGGTCTGTCTGGATGAATTTGGCGAGCGAGCGCGCAAGCTCCCCGCGGCGGCCCGGCATGATGTCGATCGCCGCGAAGGCCAACTGCGTCAGCGGCATGGCGGCGGGGACGATGTTCTCCCCGTGGCCGTCCCACTCGCCGGCCAAAGCCTCCGCCAACGCCCGCGTCGGTGCGCGAAATGCGTTGCCCGCGGGCGTCTTGAGCGTGCGTGCATCGAGCATGACGCCCAGCCCATCCTCGGAAGGCGCGGCGGTCTTGTAGAAGCGGCGTGTCACGGGATCACATCGAACGCGAGGCTGAGCCGTTCGCCGCCCTCGAACGGAACGGCGCCATGCCAGAAATAGGACGGGAACAGAACCAGCTTGCCTAGCTTCGGCTCGATCCACTTCTCCGCGCCGCAGCCGGCAGGCGCACGGTTGGGCTCGCCAAATTTCAGCCACCCCGCCTTTGGGTCACGCGGCCGCTCGGCCGGCATCAGCGCGACGTAGTACGCAGAACTGATCCAACCGCGATCGTGGACATGGTTGGGCATATGGCCCTCGTGGCCGAGGCGCGTGGACCATAGCTTTGCGTACCGGTAATGCTTGCTCTTGCGTCGGTTCAGGGGATGAAGTGAATCGTCGTCCAGGCGCTTGATGTAGTCGCGCACCGCGACGTCGGCGCCGCCCATGAACATTTTCACCGTGCGCTCATCCCATAAGAGCAGATTTCGCTCAGTCTGGGTGCCGTTGGGCAACGTCTGATCAAGAGGATGGGCGTTGGTCTTGTGCTGGATCCGCAGATGACCGGCCAGCGTCGCGTTGAAGCTCTCAGTTGTGAAGAACCCGCGGGGCGTTGCCACATCGTACTCGCGAACCAGTCGGTCATAGTCACACAGCTCTCGATAGGCTCGATCGCCGAGCATGCGTAACGCGCTGGCTTCGCAGGCGATAAGGAATTGCTCGTCCGGCTCCTCTTGCTGCAGCGTTCGCGTCACACGAAGCGCCTCGTCCGGTTGGCCCGCACGCATCAGCGTCGTGATCAAATTGCGGTAGGCCGAGCGCGCCCCGGAGGAAATCTCAACGACACGCCGCAGCGCCTTCAATCCGTCGCTGGGGCGGTCCAATTCGTCGAGAACAATGCCAAAGGCAGTCAAGAGGGCTGGCATGTCAGGCGCCAAGCGCAGCGCCCGGTCGAGCACGTCAAGCGCTTTAACAAGCTGCTTGCCGCGATGGAGCGCGTCCGCGCACGCAAGGCGCAATGAGAGGTTTTGCGGCGTGCGCGCGATCTCGGCCTCAATCAAGGCCGTACATGCTTCTCCCTCACCACGCAGCCAGCGCATTCGCGCCAGCGCCGCGTGAAGCGCAACCGACGTTGGCCATGCCTCCACGCCTTGTTCGGCAACGGCTTCGGCGTCCTGTTTGCGTTCATTAGCGTAGAGCGCGCGGGCAAACGCCAAAGCCAGGTCTGGCGTGTCGAGCGATTGGCGCGCGAGCCTCTCATAGCCCTCGAGCGCTTCGGCGCTGCGCCCCACTTTATCGAGGCTAGAGGCGTAGTTGTAGCGCAGCGTTCGATCACTAGGCGCCAGCTTCAGTGCGGCCTCGGTCGAACGCAAAGCATCTTCTTCGCGCTCCTGAAAGCGTTGAACCTGTGAAAGCAGCGTCCACGCCTCTGGGCTCGGGCGCGCGGCGACGATCGCTTGCGCTTCACGCTCCGCCTCCGCCAAATTGCCGGCCGCCATCAGACATCGAACAATGTTTCCCCGCACCGCTGGTGAACCCCCCATCAGCGCAGCGGCCGCGCGGAATACCTTCAACGCTTCTTCGTATTTGCCGCGTATCTGCAGCACCACGCCGAGTTCATTGTAATAGGACCCCTCACTCAGCGAATAGGCGATAGCGCTGCGCAAATGCCGCTCGGCGTCTTCGAGTTGGTTCTGCGCCTTCTTTATCAGGCCCATGAGGTGGAGGACCGAGGGATCGAGCTTGAGCTGATCGAACACCGGCGCCAACACGCGCTCGGCGCCAACCGCGTCGCCTTGGGTAAGCAACTCGCGGGCTGCATTTGCAAGCGCGGAATTGTCGAACTGCCTCACTTTTTGGCTGCCTCCGCGAACGGCGCGAATGGATCGCGAGCATCGCGCTCGTCGAAACCCAGGAGATCGAATGCGCGCGCCATATGGGGAGGAAGCGGCGCGCTGATCTTGAGTTGGCCGCCCGAGGGATGGGGCAAACGCAACGCCCGCGCATGGAGGAGAAGCGCCCCCGCCAAATCGTTCGGCGTCGGACGGTCGCACTTGTATTTTGGGTCGCCGGCAATGGCATAGCCGATCTCGGCCATGTGGAAGCGCAGCTGGTGCGTACGGCCCGTCACGGGGCGAAGCGCCATCCATGCGGCGCGCCCCGCCGCCTCGGAGAGAACCGCATACTGGGTGATGGCGTGCACCGCGCCTTCGTCGGCCTGCACGCAGCGCTGCATCATTTCACGATCTGCGTCGCGGGGGCCCGGCGCCTTGCGCATCCAGCCGCGGATCTCGCCAACCTTGGGGCGCGGACTGCCGACAACGATGGCCCAGTAGATCTTGTCCGTATCCCGGTCGCGAAACGCCTCGCCCAGGAAAGCCGCCGCGCGCGGATGGCGCGCCAGCACAAGGCAGCCCGAAGTGTCGCGGTCCAGTCTATGAACCAACTTCGGCTTCTTCTCGGCGTCGAACTTCAATCCGCCGAGCAATGCATCGAGATGGCGCTCCGTTCTTGCCCCGCCCTGAACGGCAAGGCCAGCCGGCTTGTTGAGCACGATGACGTCCTCGTCCCTGTGCAGCACGAGCGAGCGCACAAACACCTCGTCGTTGGGCGACAAGCTTCCCGGCGCCGGCCTCGGCGCTGCATTGGGCAGAGGCGGCACACGCACAATCTGACCGGGTGAAACGCGGTCCGACGCTTTCACGCGCGCGCCATCGACGCGCACTTGGCCTGTGCGGATTAGTTTTTCGATCTGTCCTTGGCTCAAATGCGGATAACGCCGACGCAGCCAGCGGTCGATCCGCGCAACGCCGTCGTCTTGGCCCACTGCAACGGTCTCGACCGACCTCATACGCGCCCCAGTTCAGATCCGGCCCAACACCCGGCGACGCTCAGGACGAGCGAGGCGGCGATGTAGGCCGCCGCGGGCGCTGGCCCCTGTTCCATAAGCCGCAACGCCTCAAGCGAAAACGTCGAGAATGTGGTGAAGCCGCCGAGCAGTCCAACGCCCAGCAGAAGGCGCAGGCTCTCTTGTTCTGGCCCCACGCGCGCGGCCAGTGCGCCGATAGCGACGCCTCCCAATACATTCACGATCATTGTGCCCCACGGAAAGGCGAGGCCAAGCCAGCGCGCCGCGGCGACCCCGACGCCGTATCGCGCCACCGAGCCGATTGCGCCGCCCAATGCTACAAGCAGCACTTGCGTCATCTCGGCCCCAATAGACGTGCGCGCAGGTTCGCAGCCGTCGCGTGCGCGTCGTATGCGTTGGCGGTGTCAGGCTTAACGCCCGATCCAAAACGAATATCGAGCGTGGCCGCGCGAGCGCGCGAACGCGAAGTCGTCCCGCCGACCGGAATGTTGACGCCAACCCCGACATTAACGCCCGATCGGCTGCCCCAAGAACCCGCGCCAACGCCTACGCCGATGCTAGTGCCTCCACCACGCGCGCTATCCTCATCGAGCGCACGGCGATCGACCCAGAACCAGTCGCGCCCATTGCGCAAGGTCAGTTCAGCCGCCCGCAGCAGTGCATAGTCTTGAAGCAAGGCAGCGTCCAAATTGCCCGAGGCGCGATAGGTGACTGAAAATCGTTCAGCTTCGATTTGTTGTTCGGAATAACCCGCTGCACCAGGTGAGGAAGCGGGCGAATAGATCGGCGCCGTCGCGCATGCCGACGCAAAGGCGGTGATGATGAGAAAGGCGAAGCGGGTGAACATGGGAGTGGTCCTTTTTCGAGAATCCCTCCCCCTCATCCTAACAGCACTCCGCCGCCAGCGCCCCTTCAAGCCCGAGTGATCGCAAAGCTTCTTTGAACGATGCGGGCGGGGCGGCCTCAAAGCTTCGGCGTCCTCCGTCTGGATGGGGAATCTCGATCAGGGCGGCATGGAGCATAAGCCCGGCGATTTCGGCGCCGCCAATGCGGAAAAAGCCCCCGTACTTGCCGTCGCCGGCTATAGGCCTGCCAATGGCGGCCATGTGCGCGCGCAATTGATGCATGCGCCCGGTTTCTGGCTCGAGTTCGACGAGCGCCGCACCCGCGCTTGAAGCCAACGTACGGTAGCGCGTGAGCGCCGCCTGGCCGTCGCTCGCGACCTCCATGATGTCGAGCCCGCGCCGGTTCGACTTCTTCAGCGCCAGAGCGATCTCGCCCTCGCGCGGCTCGGGGGGGCCGCCACAAACGATGGCAAGGTATATTTTCTTGGCGGCGCGTCCGGCGAACGCTTGCGAGAGGAACGCGGCCGCGGGCTTGGTGCGGGCCGCGACGATTACGCCGGAGGTTTCGCGGTCGAGCCGATGCACGAGGCGCGGGCGCTTGCCGTTGGATTTGGCGAGCGCGGCGAGCAAATCCTCAAGACTTTTCGTGACGCCGGCGCCGCCCTGTACGGCGAGACCGGCAGGTTTGTCGAAGACGAGCATGTGCGCGTCTTCGTGAAGAAGAAGGGAGTGGGCGAAAGCAATGTCGTCGAGCGAAATGGCGCCCCACCGCCCTTTCGGGGGAGGGTAGGGAGGGGGGTGAGAGCGCTGACTTGCCAAGGTCGGGCCGACACCCCCAACGCCTGCCCCCTCCCCGCAAGGGGGAGGGGGAGAAGTACGGCGGCCCCTCACTTCCTTCGCCACCGGAGTGGTTTGACCTCTACGCGCACGACGAGGCCTTTGGCTTCGAGATCAAGCTGCACTGTTTTTGTCCACCATGACGACGTTGTCCCCGGGAACACATCGAGCGGCAGCGCTTCACGCATGGCGAGCATCATTTGGTGCTGCGTCATGCCCGGCGCCTTCTTTGGCAACACCCTCAGCATGGCCGCGCGCGCAGCCTTGTACTTCGCAGCATCCACGCGCCCGGTCTTGCCCGGATGATTGACGTTTTCAACAACGGCCATCTCACGCCCCATCAGCCCTCCCCCCGTTCGCCCCGCAACTTGGCCCAATGCTCCAATCGCTCCTTGATCGCGCCTTCGCGACCGCGGCCCTCCGGCGCATAGAACACACGGCGTTTCATCTCATCGGGAAAATAGTTCTGACCGGAGAAGCCGCCTTCGGCGTCGTGATCGTAATCGTAGCCCTTGGCGTAGCCCAATTCCTTCATGAGCTTGGTGGGCGCATTGCGGATATGCATTGGGGGCCCCAGTGTTCCGGTATCGGCCGCCGCTGCCTTGGCCTGCTTCCAAGCGATATAGGCTGCGTTGGATTTCGGCGCGGTGGCAAGATGGATCACCGCTTGCGCCAGATGGAGCTCTGCTTCCGGAGGGCCTATGAAGTGCACCGCATCCTTGGCGGCATTGGCGATCAAGAGCGTTGTCGGATCCGCGAGCCCCACATCTTCAGCCGCCGCGCGCACCAATCGGCGCGCAATGAACAGCAAATCCTCCCCGCCCACCACCATGCGCGCCAGCCAATAGAGCGCAGCGTCGGGATCAGAGCCTCGAATGCTCTTGTGCAGCGCCGAAATGAGATTGTAGTGCTCCTCGCGATCTTTGTCGTAAGCAGGCGCACGCTTTTGCAGGAGTTCGCCCAGGGCTTTGGCGTCTAGCGGCGCCGTGGGCGCCAGTGCCAACAGCTCTTCGCTCATCGTGAGCAGATAGCGGCCATCTCCGTCAGCGAGATTGCAGAGCGCGACGCGCGCATTGTTCGTCAACGGAAGCGGGCGCCCGAACACCGCCTCGGCGCGTTGCAAAAGCAACTCCAGCGCCGCATCGTCCAGGCGCTTGAGCACAAAGACTTGTGCGCGCGAGAGCAGCGCCGCGTTGATTTCGAAGCTTGGGTTTTCTGTGGTGGCGCCGACGAGCGTGACGATCCCCTGTTCGACGTACGGTAAGAACCCATCCTGCTGCGCTCGATTGAATCGGTGGATTTCATCGACGAACAACAGCGTCCCCTTGCCGGCCGTGCGTCGGCCCTTGGCTATCTCGAACGCCTTTTTCAGATCGGCGACGCCGGAGAACACCGCGCTGATCTGCTGAAACTCAAGCCCGGTCTCTTCCGCCAAGAGGCGCGCAATAGTGGTCTTGCCGACGCCCGGCGGACCCCAAAGCACCATGGAGGCGAGCCGCTTTTGACGAACCATTCGCCCAATGGGCGCGTCAGCCCGTAGCAAATGATCCTGACCGACGACTTCCGCGAGCTTCCTCGGTCGAAGACGCTCGGCCAATGGCGTCGTCGTGAGGTCAAGCCCGGCGGCGCTGAACAGATCGTTCATCGCGTGACACTAGACTTGTTCGCCGCCATTGGGCAGGCTGGGCGCCGATTTTCGAAGGGGAGTGTCATGATTGACCTGCTGTTCGTCGCCCTGTTCCAAGCAGTCGCGGGCGCACCTGACGCGGCCCAACCGGCCGCGACTGAGCCTGCGGCATCCCAGCCGGCGGCGCAAACCGCCGAGGAGCGAGCACAACAAGAGCGTGAAGAGCGGCGGTGCCGGCAGCGGCACCTCACAGGCACCCGCCTGCAGACGGTGATCACATGCGGAAGGGGCGACGGTCAGCAGGACATAGATACGCGCGACGCCTTGCATGACCTCCAACGCCCCGGCGGGAGCGCGAACCCCGGCTGAGCCCCGCTGGTTTTATGACACTACCCCAAGCCTCGTGCGGTTCGGGTCACATCCCGAACCGCACTTCTGTGCGCTGCCCCCCCCGCTCAACGCCAAGCACCCATGCTCGCGATTGGGTGAGTGCGCGATCGAGCTGCGCGGCGTCCCGCACGGGCTGACCGTTGATTGCGTCGATAATGTCGCCAGGCCGGAATCCTTGACGCGCGGCGATGCCGCGACGGTCCAGCGCTTGAATGTAGACGCCGTCCGCGAACGGGTCGAGGCCGGCGGCCTCGGCGGTTGCGGGCGTCAATGTCACGACCGTTGCGCCTGACAAAGGATGGCGCCCTGTGAGTTCGCGCGCCTCCGGGGCGCCGCCCGGAGGCGCCTCCGCTGTAGCGGTGAGCGAAGTCCGTCGTCCCCCGCGCGACACCTGGAGCGGAACGCGCGCACCCGGGCGCTGGGTCGCGAACTGGTAGCGCAGCCCAGCTTCATCGCGCACCTCCACACCGGCAACTGAAAGTATGACGTCGCCATCGCGCAAGCCGGCGCGCTCGCCAGCTGCGCGCGGATAGAGCTCAGTGACCAGCACGCCTTCTGGGCGCGACAGACCAAGAGAGCGGGCAAGGTCTTGCGTCACGCTCTGTACGCGTGCGCCGAGCCACGGACGGATTACTGTCCGCCCGCCCGATATGGCCGACTCCACGACACGGCGCACCATCTCGGAGGGAATGGCGAAACCGATCCCATTCGAGCCCCCGCTTTCCGAATAGATCGCGCTGTTGATGCCGACGAGCGAGCCCGACATGTCCACAAGCGCTCCGCCAGAATTGCCACGGTTGATGGCGGCGTCGGTCTGGATGAAGAAGGCGTAATCGCTGACCCCAACCTCTGTGCGGGCAAGCGCTGAGATGATCCCGCTTGTCACGGTTTGCTGCAGGCCGAAAGGATTGCCGATGGCGAGCACCAGATCGCCAACCTCAAGGTCGTTGGTGTTGGCGAAGGGCAGCGTCGGCAAGCGCTCGCCGCCGGGGGCGATGCGCAGCACCGCAAGATCGACGCGCGGATCGGCGAGCAACAATTCAGCGTCGAACTCGCGCCGATCGGCCAGCACAACCTTCAGCGATTGGGCGCCCTCGATGACGTGGTTGTTCGTGACGATGACGCCGTCCTGGCGGACGATGACGCCAGAGCCCAACGATTGCTCGACACGCGGACCCCCGAAGCGGCCGAAGAACGGATCGCGCGAAAGCCCGCGCACGACGCGTTGTGCGTAGACGTTGACGACGGCTGGCCCTGCGCGCGACGCCACCGGAGCAAATGAAAGTTGCATTTCGCCGCGGCTCGACGGCGCGGCGCGCACGAGGGGCTCGGCCTGCACAAGTTGAAGATAAGGATCGGCTGGCGCCGGACTTTGTTCGGCCGCCCGCTGGCTTGTCGCCATCGGCGCGACAACGGCAAGCGCCCCGCCCGCGAAGCCCGCGATGAGCGCGACAAAGGGGGAAACCTTGAGGAGTGTGGCGCGTGTGATCTTCATGGCGACCGGAGCCTCCGCAAATCCAGTGCCGTGCGCTTTGCCGTCCGCTGTGGGCGGAAACATGGCGCGCGTGCTAAAACGGCCCTCAAGGAGCGACTGATGCGACCCTGCGCCATATCCCTCGCCGGCCATGCGGCCGCCCTGCTCGCGGCCTGCTCGCCGCTTCCGGCCCATACCGAGGCCGACCTGGTCGCCGCGGAAACGGGTGCGGCAGCGCTTGTGCGGGAATGGGCGGCGACAGGCAACGAAGGGCGCTGGGCCGACCTGCCACGGCTCTATGCCGACGATGCGACTTGGATCGAGCAAGGTGAGCTGCGCTACGACGGCCGCGCGGCGTTTGAGGCGGGCGTGGCGCAGGCGGCTTCATCCGGACTTACAATTCAAACCACCGTCGATGACATCGTCGCCACCGCGCTCGCGCACGATGCCGCCGCGGTGCGCGCCCGCGTCGCCATCGTGTTCGGGGACCCCGCCGCCGAGGGGTTTGCTTTCGACGGCATGCTCAGCGCGGTCGCCGTTAGGATCGACGGCGAGTGGGTGTTCCTTGAAGGGCACATCTCCGCCCCGCAGCAGCGACCCGATGCCTCAGCGCGCGAGCGCCGACTGGAACGGCGTGCAGCGCTTGCGGATCTCACACCCGAGGAACGCGCGGCGCGGCGCGAACAGTTTCGCCAGCGACGCCAGCAGCGTTTGCAGCAGGCGCCGGCGCCAACGCCCTAAGGTGCAAGCACGGTCGCCAGCGCGTGCAACAGCGTGCGCCAGTGCTCACCCTGACGGAGCTGAAACACCGCCAGTGGGAAGCCGTGACGCGCCACATGCGCCTCGGGAATGGCGTCCCAACCGCGATGTTCGACGGTGACGCGCGTTGCATCTCCGAACGCCTCGAAACGCACGTCGACATGCGTTGCCTGATCTGGCGCAAACGTTGCCTGGCGCCAGGTGAAGGCAAGGCGCTGCCCCGGTATCCACACCGTGACGCGGCCAATCTCGTAATCCTTGCCATTGGCGAGCCTCGTAACGAGCCGCTCGCGGGCCTCGAATCGCAACCTGCCGTCGCCGCCCGGCGTAAGTTGAAACAACGCACTTGGCCGCCACCAGGCGGCCATCTCTTGTGTGAACGCTTCGAACGCACGCTCCGGCGTCGCCCTCACGCGCACCGAAACAATGACCGCGCTCACGATCCTTTCTTCTCCACAAGCGCCTTGAACGCCGCCAGTTGCTCGCCCCACATCCGCTCTGTTTTAGCGAGCCAGTCCATCAGATCCTCCATAGCGCCGGCCTTGAGCGAATAGATGCGCACGCGTGCGTCAAAGGCCGGGTGGGCGTCATCGACCAGCCCGGCGTCCTTCAGGGTGCGCAGATGCCGGCTCATCGCCGGCGCGGCCAAGCCCAGCGCCTTGGCCAACTCCCCAGCTGCGCGCGCCTTGCGCCCAAGCAACTCTACGGCGCGGCGGCGATCGGGATCGGCGAGCGCGGCCAATGTGCGGTCGATCGCGGTGCTCACAGCCGCGCCTTGGTTTTTAGCCCACTGGCCTTGTCCCAAGCTTCGGGCGTCTTTTCTTCAAGCGTGACACCGAAGGTCCAGATGTGCCCCTCGCTGTCGCGCGCACGGTAGGTGCGGTCGCCGTAGAACTGCGTCTCCGGCGCCTGAATGATCTCAGCGCCGGCGCGACGCGCGCGCTCGCAATGGGCGTCGATGTCCTCGCCACGTTCAAGCTGAACGTGCACGGATTGGGTGTTCTTCCCGTTGACCGATTTGGGGCTCTTGTGGTCGCCGCTCCATTCATTGCCAATCATGACTACGCTCTCGCCGTACTTCATCTCCGAGTGGGCAAGGTTGTCGTTCTCGTCGAGAATGACCATCAGGGGTTCAAAGCCGAAAGCCTCCTCGAGCCAACGGTAGGCCGCCTTGGGATCGAGATAACAGATCGCGCTGGACAAACCCTTGGGCCGATAATACTCGGACATGTTATTCCTCCCATACATAATATTTCTATCTTTTCGCAAATGTATGGTCAAATGAAAAGGGCCGCCGTGGAGGGCGGCCCTTGGATACCCGAAGCGCTCAGCCCTCGTCGGTGTAGACCGCCTCCGGGCGTGGCCCGGAATCCTGTCCTTTGGCGCTTTCATCGCGGTCGACGAACTCGATCACGGCGAGCGGGGCGTTGTCGCCGTGGCGGAAGCCCGCCTTGAGCACGCGCGTATAGCCCCCTGCGCGACCCTTCATGCGCGGCGCCAGCGTGTCGAACAGCTTCTTGGTCTGGGTCTCATCGCGCATGCGCGAGAGCACGAGCCGGCGCGAACCGAGATCGCCCTTCTTGGCGAGCGTGACTAGCCGCTCGACGACGGGGCGCAACGCCTTAGCTTTCGGCAGCGTTGTGACGATCTGCTCGTGCTTCACCAGCGCGGCGGCCATGTTGGCGAACATCGCCTGACGGTGGCTGGCCGTACGGTTGAGTTTCTTGGTTCCAACGCCGTGGCGCATGACACTATGACCTCAAATCTGATCTTCGTATTTCTTGGCGAGATCTTCGATGTTGTCTGGCGGCCAATTCTCGACCGCCATGCCGAGGTGCAGGCCCATCGAGGCTAACACTTCCTTGATCTCGTTGAGCGACTTGCGTCCGAAGTTCGGCGTGCGCAGCATTTCGCCCTCCGACTTCTGAATGAGGTCACCGATATAGACGATGTTGTCGTTCTTCAGGCAGTTCGCGGAGCGCACTGAAAGTTCGAGTTCGTCAACCTTCTTGAGGAGAGCCGGATTGAAGGGAAGATCCGGCTTGTCCCCGCCCTCCTTCTTGGCCTTCGGCTCTTCGAAGGTGATGAACACTTGCAATTGATCTTGCAGGATGCGCGCCGCGTAAGCGATCGCATCTTCTGGACGGATCGCCCCGTTGGTTTCGACCTCAATCACGAGCTTGTCGTAGTCGAGCACTTGACCTTCGCGTGTGTTGTCGACGCGATAGGCGACGCGGCGCACGGGCGAGTAGATCGAGTCCACCGCGATGAGGCCAATCGGTGCGTCGTCCGGCCTGTTCTGCTCGGCGGGCACATAGCCCTTGCCGTTGTTGATCGTCAGCTCCATCCGGATTGAGGCGCCGTCATCAAGCGTGCAGATAACGAGGTTCGGATTGAGTATCTCCATGTCGGAGACCGTCTGGATGGCCGAGGCCTTCACTTCGCCTGGTCCATCGGCCTTGAGCATGATGCGCTTTGGGCCCTCACCGCGCATGCGGATAGCCACTTGCTTCAAGTTGAGCACCATGTCGGTGACGTCCTCGCGCACGCCCGCTATGGAGGAAAATTCGTGCACGACGCCGTCGATCTGCACCGACGTGATTGCCGCCCCTTGCAGCGAGGAGAGCAGCACGCGGCGCAGTGCGTTGCCGAGCGTCAGACCGAATCCACGCTCGAGCGGCTCGGCGACCAAAGTCGCGCGGCGCGAAGCATCGAAGCCATGCTCGATGATCGGCTTCTTCGGACGGATCAGTTCAAGCCAGTTCTTTTCAATCGACATCATTCGCTATCCAAACTCTTCCCCCTGCAAGGGGGAGGTTGGGAGGAGGTCATTCCATTCGATGCGAGCTTGCGACCCCCTCCGGTTCGCTTCGCTCGCCACCTCCCCCTTTCGGGGAGAGGAAAAAACGATCACACCCGGCGACGCTTGGGCGGGCGGCAGCCGTTGTGCGGGATCGGCGTCACATCGCGGATCGAGGTCACGGTAAAACCCACCGCCTGCAACGCGCGCAGCGCGCTTTCACGGCCCGACCCCGGGCCGGACACGTTCACCTCGACGGTGCGCATGCCGTGCTCCATCGCCTTGCGGCCGGCGTCTTCAGCAGCAACTTGGGCCGCATAAGGCGTCGACTTGCGCGAGCCTTTGAAGCCCATCGTGCCGGAGCTCGACCACGAGATGGTATTGCCCTGTGCGTCGGTGATGGTGATCATCGTGTTGTTGAACGAGGCGTTCACATGCGCGACGCCGGTGACGATGTTCTTGCGCTCGCGCTTCTTGACGCGTGTTGATTCCTTGGCCATCGCGGCGTTTCCTTATTTCTTGGTCGCTTGTTTCTTGCCGGCGATCGGCTTGGACGGGCCCTTGCGGGTGCGGGCGTTGGTGTGGGTGCGCTGGCCGCGCACAGGCAGGCCGCGGCGGTGGCGCAGGCCGCGATAGCAGCCAAGGTCCATGAGCCGCTTAACGTTGGTCGCCGTCTCACGGCGAAGGTCGCCCTCAACTGAGTAGTCGCGGTCGATCGCCTCGCGGAGTTGGAGAACCTCTGCGTCAGTCAATTCGCTGACGCGGCGCTGCGCGGCGATGCCGACCTTGTCGCAGATTTCCTTGGCGTAATTCTTGCCGATCCCGTGGATGTATTGCAGCGCAATAACCACGCGCTTTTGGGTCGGGATATTGACGCCGGCGATACGAGCCATGGTTAGCGGTGCTCCAAACGCAATAGGCGCGACGCCGCCGGACCGTTTGGCCCGGGGAGCATCGCGGCAGGGTGTTCGCGAAGGGGCCGGTTATAGCGGGGCGAAATGCCGCGTCAACCGGCGGCGGGGCGCAGCCGGTGCGGCCTTTAAGGCAGCCTCGCCCTGAGCTCTTGAGGTCTCATAATACCGCTGCGCCGGGAGCAGCCACGCCCAAGCAAGCGCGCTTCATGGCGCGCCCAGCGCTTGGCGTATGGTCGCCGCGACTGCCTCGATATCGGCCATGCCGTCGACGCCGCGGACTTTGCCCTGGGCTTGGTAATAGGCCAGCAGCGGGGCGGTTTGGGTGAGGTAGGCGTCAAGCCGCACTTTGTAGGCGTCCGGGTTGTCATCGGCCCGGCTCTGCTCGGCGAAGCGCTTGGCGATGCGCGCCATGAGCTTTGCGGGCTCCACTTCGAGGCAGACCACCAGATCGATGGCCTGGCGGTGGCGAGCCAAGAGCGCGTCCAGCGCCTCGGCCTGGGCGATAGTGCGGGGAAAGCCGTCGAAGATGAAACCAGGCGCGCCTGCGTGCTTGGCCAGCGCATCCTCGATCAGTTCGATCACGATGGCGTCGGACACCAACCTGCCCCCGTCCATGATCGCTGCGACGCGCCGACCGAGGTCGGAGCCCGACGCGCGCGCGGCGCGCAGCATATCGCCCGTCGAAAGCTGAATGTAACCCCGATCAGCGGTGAGGCGCTTGGCCTGTGTTCCCTTCCCCGCCGCAGGCGGGCCAAACAGGATCAGGTTCATTTGCGCACAGTCCCGCCGCCCCCGCGCAGCTTGGAGCGCTTGATAAGGCCCTCATATTGGTGTGCGACCAGGTGCGATTGGATCTGCGACACGGTGTCGAGCGTCACCGAAATCACGATCAACACCGAAGTGCCGCCGAGATAAAACGGCACGCCATAATACGAGGTGAGGATCTCTGGCAGCAGACACACCGCCGTGATGTAGGCCGCGCCAATGACAGTCAGGCGCGTGAGCACGAAATCCAGATATTCGGCCGTCTTCTTGCCGGGGCGGATGCCGGGCAGGAAGCCGCCGTACTTGCGTAAATTATCGGCGGTTTCTTCGGGGTTGAACACGATCGAGGTGTAGAAGAAACAGAAGAATACGATCCCCAGGCCGTAGAGCGCCAAGTGGCCGGGCTTGCCGTAGCCGATATAAGCTTGCATCGACGACAGCCATTCCGGCGCGTTAGCTCCCATCCCGGCAAAGCTCACGATTGTCGCAGGCAACATCAATAGCGAGGACGCAAAGATTGGCGGGATGACGCCTGCGGTGTTGATCTTGAGCGGCAGGAACGAGCTTTCGCCCATGAACATGCGATTGCCGGTCTGACGCTTTGGATATTGCACGACGAGCCGGCGCTGAGAGCGCTCGATGAAGACGATGAACACGATGCACGCCAGCATTACGGCCGATATCGCGAATATCGCGAATGGGTTGATGTCGCCGGTGCGAGCCAAAGACAGCGTCTGGAACAGCATTGTCGGCAATCCCGCGACAATGCCCGCGAAAATGATGAGCGAGATGCCGTTGCCGACGCCGCGCGCCGTCATCTGCTCGCCCAGCCACATCAGGAACATGGTTCCGCCGGTCAATGTGATCACGGTGGAAGCCAGGAAGAACAAGCCCGGATTGGTGACGACGCCCTGGCTCGACTGGAGCCCAATGGCGATTCCGTACGACTGCACCAGCGCGAGCAACAGCGTGAGATAGCGTGTGTACTGGTTAAGCTGCTTGCGCCCAACCTCACCCTCTTTCTTCAAGCGCTCCCAGGACGGAATGGACGTCGCCATCAGCTGGACGATGATCGACGCCGAGATGTAAGGCATCACGTTCAGCGCGAATACCGCCATGCGCTCCACTGCGCCGCCGGAGAACGTGTTGAACATGCCGAGGATGCCCCCGGCCTGCTGATTGAACGCGTCTGCGAAGGCCGCAGGATCGATTCCTGGGATCGGGATGAACGTGCCGATGCGATAGACAACCAACGCGCCCAGCGTGAACCAGATGCGCTTTTGCAGATCGGTCGCCTTGGCGAAGGCGGCGAAATTGACATTGGCGGCGAGCTGCTCTGCGGCTGAGGCCATGTGGGCGCGCTACTCCAACTTTCCCGAGGGCGGAACAGGCCAGCACCCGTGATCGAAATTACGCCGTCGCTTCCGCCGCCGGCGGGTTGATCAACGTCACTTTGCCGCCGGCCTTCTCCACAGCCGCGACGGCCGCAGCGGATGCGCCCGTCAGCGTGATGTTCACTTTGGCCTTCAGCTCCCCGTGCGCAAGGAGGCGAACGCCGTCTTTCTTCCGCCGCACCACGCCCGCGGCTACCAACGCGTCTTCGGTAATTTCAACTTTCGGGTCGATCTTTTTGTTATCAATAGCTTTTTGCAAGCCACTCAGATTGACCCATTGCGTGCGCTTGTGGTTCAGCGCGTTAAAGCCACGCTTGGGCATGCGCATGTGAAGCGGCATCTGCCCACCCTCGAAGCCATTGATCGAGACGCCGCGACGGGACTTTTGCCCCTTCACGCCGCGTCCGCCCGTCTTGCCCTTGCCGGAGCCGACGCCGCGCCCGACTCGCATGAGCTTCTTCGCTGAGCCCGGGTTATCGGCCAATTGGTTGAGTTTCATCGGTGTGCTCACTTCACCACTTCGATCAGGTGATTAACCTTTCGGATCATGCCCTGCACCGCAGGCGTGTCCTCAAGCTCGACCACTTGGTTGGCGCGCTTCAGGCCCAAGCCCAAGAGCGTCGCGCGTTGATTGTTCTCGCGCCGGATCGGGCTGCCAATGCGGCGCACCTTGACCTTCCCGCCTGCGGATTTCTTCTTCGCAGCCATCTATCAACCCTCCGCCGCGACTTCGCCGAGGCTCGCTCCGTCCTTGCGACGCGCTACCAGGTCAGCAACCTTGAGGCCGCGCCGGTTGGCGACATGACGCGGGCTCGTTTGCTGCTTCAGCATGTCGAACGTCGCGCGCACCATGTTGTACGGATTAGACGAACCCTTCGACTTGGCCACCACGTCGGACACGCCCAGCACTTCGAGAACCGCGCGCATCGGTCCGCCGGCAATCAGGCCGGTGCCGGGCGGCGCCGCACGCAACATCACCTTGCCCGCGCCCCAATGACCCTCGCCATCGTGGTGCAGCGTACGTCCCTCGCGGAGCGGCACGCGGATCATCGTCTTCTTGGCTTCTTCCGTGGCTTTGCGAATTGCTTCCGGCACTTCGCGCGCCTTGCCATGGCCGAAGCCAACGCGGCCCTTTTTGTCTCCTACAACGACAAGCGCGGCGAAGCCGAAGTTCTTGCCGCCCTTCACGACCTTGGCGACACGGTTGATGGCGACCAGCTTGTCGACGAGCTCGCCGTCAGCGCGCTCCTCGTTGGATTGGGCGTCACGCGGGCCCCGCCGACCGCGATCGCCGCCGGGCCCGCGACCACCGCCGGCGCCGCGACGCGGGCCTCGTGGGCCGCGCGGGCTGCGCGGTTGTTCGGCCGCTGGGGTTTCCGGAGGCGGGCCGCCTGAGGTTTCGTCCGTCATCTCTTCTTCCTCAGAAATCGAGGCCGCCCTCTCGGGCGGCGTCCGCCAGGGCTTTCACCCGGCCATGAAACTGGTAGCGACCGCGATCGAACACGACCCGCTTCTTACCCTTCGCCAGCGCGCGTTCGGCGATCAGCTTGCCGACGACCGCAGCGCCTTCCTTTGCCGAGCTCTTCTTGCCCGACTTCTTGAACGCTTCGTCCAGCGTCGAGGCAGCGGCTATCGTAACGCCTTTGGTGTCGTCGATGATCTGGGCCGAGATATTTTTCGACGAACGGAACACAGAGAGACGCAGGCGGCCTTCGCCGGCGTTTTGCTTCACCCTGGTGCGGTTGCGTTGGGCCCGGCGGGCCACGGGATCGAGTTTGCGCGGCATGGGCCTACTTCTTGCCTTCCTTGCGGCGAATGTGTTCGCCGGCATAACGCACGCCCTTGCCCTTGTAGGGCTCAGGCGGACGATGGGAGCGAATCTCAGCAGCGGCCTGACCAACCGCCTGCCGGTCGATGCCGCTGACCTTGATCTCGGTGGGCTTGGGGGTCGCCAACGTGATCCCCTCGGGCGGCGTGTAGACGATATCGTGGCTGTACCCGAGTTGCATCTGCAGGTTCTTGCCCTGCATTGCGGCGCGATAACCGACGCCCGTCATCTCGAGGTTCTTTTCAAACCCTTGCGTGACGCCCTTGACGTTATTGGCCAAAACCGCGCGCGTGGCGCCCCACAAGGCGCGCGCGCGCGCCGTCTCGTGTCGCGGCTTCACCGAAATGGCGCCATCGCCGAACGAAACCTGCACATCGTCGTGGGCGCGAAATTCCAGCGCGCCCTTGGGGCCCTTTACGCTAACGTCCTGGCCCTTCACCGTGACAGTGACGCCGGCGGGCGCGGGGATCGGTCGCTTTCCGAGGCGTGACATCAGTAAACCTCGCAGAGGATTTCGCCGCCGACATTGTTTTGGCGCGCGGCGGCGTCGCTCATCACGCCCTTCGGCGTGGACAGGATCGAGATGCCGAGGCCGTTGCGAACCAGGCCCAAATCCTTGATCGAGGAATAGACGCGGCGGCCTGGCTTTGACACACGTTGTATCTCGTGGATCGCAGGCGCGCCCTCGAAATATTTCAGTTCGATTTCGAGTTCCTTATGACCGCCGTTTTCAATCTCGCGGAAGTCGCGGATGAAGCCTTCGTCCTTGAGCACGTTAAGCACGCGCATGCGCAGCGTCGAAGCGGGTGAAGCCACCTTCGAGCGCCCACGCAGCTGAGCGTTGCGAACGCGGGTGATGAGATCGCCGACGGGATCGTTCAGGTTCATGGGCGCGTCCTCACCAGCTCGACTTGACCATGCCGGGAACCTGGCCCTTGGAGGCCAGATCCCGCAGCGCGATCCGCGAGAGTTTCAGCTTGCGGTAAAAACCACGCGGGCGCCCGGACAACTCGCAGCGGTTGCGCACGCGCGTCGGCGAAGCGTTGCGCGGCAGCTGTGCCAGCTTGAGGCGCGCCGCAAAGCGCTCCTCCAACGGCAGACTTTCGTTCAACGCGGTTGCACGCAATTTCGCGCGCCGGGCGGCATATTGCTTCACCAGCCGCTCACGCTTCTTGTTTCGTTCGATAGAGCTTGTCTTCGCCATACTCTCACTCTCTCCCGGTGCGTTCTGGGGTGGATGCGCTTTCGTGCATCAGTTCCGGAACGGGAAATCGAATTGTTTCAACAGGGCCTTGGCTTCGTCGTTAGTTCGCGCGCTCGTGCACACGATGATGTCCATGCCCCACACTTGGTCGATCTGGTCGTAATCGATCTCTGGGAACACGATGTGCTCCTTGATCCCCATCGCGAAGTTTCCGCCTCCGTCGAACGAACGGCTGTTCAAGCCGCGGAAGTCTTTCACTCGCGGGAGGGCGATCGTGATCAAGCGATCGAGGAATTCGTACATCTCGTCGCGCCGCAGCGTAACCTTGCAGCCGACGCTCATGCCTTCCCTAAGTTTGAAGGCGGCAATCGACTTGCGCGCCTTGGTGGCTACAGGTTTTTGACCTGCGATCGCCGTGAGCGCCTGCATCGCCGACTGCAGCTTCTTGGAATCGGCAGTGGCCTCGCCGACACCCATGTTGATCACGATCTTTTCCAGACGCGGGATCTGCATGTCGTTCGTGTACTTGAACTCTTCACGCAGGTGCTTCTTGATCTCGCTGTTGTAGCGGACCTTGAGGCGCGGGACGTAGTCACCCTTCGGAGCGCGGGGACGGGCGGGCGCGGCCTCCTTGGCGGCCTTTGCCTTCTTTTCCGCTTTCGGTTTGGCTTCGCCTTGTTGCTTCGGCGCGTCAGACATCGATCTGCACTCCAGAACCCTTGGCCACGCGCACCTTGCGGCGCTGAGCGCCTTCGCCCACGAACTTGTAGCCGACGCGCGTCGCCTTCCCCGTCTTGGGATCGCGCAACGCCACGTTGGAAACGTGGATCGAAGCTTCCTTGGAAATGACGCCGCCTTGGGGATGGGCGATGTCAGGCTTGGTGTGGCGCTTGACCATGTTTACGCCTTCGACAACGATGCGCTCATCCTTGGGCATCACCTTGATGACCTTGCCCGAGCGCCCTTTGTCCTTGCCGGCGAGCACAATGACTGTGTCGTCCTTGCGAATTCGGGCGGCCATTAGAGCACCTCCGGCGCGAGCGAGATGATCTTCATTTGGTTCTTGGCGCGCAGCTCGCGCGGAACTGGTCCGAAGATGCGCGTGCCGATCGGCTCGCCTTGATTGGTGATCAGCACCGCCGCGTTCGAGTCGAAACGGATGGTCGAGCCGTCCTTGCGCTTGATGTCCTTGGCGATGCGCACGACGATAGCCTTGCGCACATCGCCCTTCTTCACGCGCCCACGCGGCATCGCCTCCTTCACCGAGACGACGATGATGTCGCCAACAGTCGCGTAGCGGCGCTTGGAGCCGCCCAGCACCTTGATGCACATCACGCGCTTGGCGCCGGAATTATCGGCGACGTCGAGGTTGGTTTGCATCTGGATCATGTGATCCGTCCTTCGAAAAACACCGCCGTCATCCCGGGCGAGCAGAGCGAGACCCGGGACCCAGGGACAACCGCACGGCCCCTCGATCTCCTGGGTCCCGGCTCTACGGCGCTACGCGCCTCCGGCCGGGATGACGGAAGAGAAAAATGGCTCACGCGCCCACCCGTCCTACAACTTCCCACCGCTTGAGCTTGCTCTTGGGCGGGCATTCTTGAATTTCGACCGTTTCGCCGGTCTTGAAGGCGTTGTTTTCGTCGTGGGCGTGGAACTTCGCCGACCGACGAACCGTCTTCTTCAAGAGCGGGTGCAGATAGGTGCGCTCCACTTGCACGACGACAGTCTTGTCGCCCTTGTCGCTTACGATAGTTCCTTGCATCACGCGGCGCGGCATAGCGGTGTTCCTTTAGACCTTCGCCTTGGGCGATTTTTCACGCAGTACGGTTTTGGTGCGCGCAATCATGCGGCGCACATCGCGCATGCGCGACGACTTCTCCAACTGGCCCGTCGCCTGTTGGAAACGCAAATTGAACTGCTCTTTCTTGAGATCGGAGAGGTCCTCGGCCACTTTCGCGGCGTCCGAGCCCCGAAACTCGCCGAGCTCCTTGCGGATTTCACGCAGTTTCATCAGAGGCCCTCCATCCGCGTGACGATGCGTGTTTTGACTGAGAGCTTGGCGGCGCCCAATCGCAAGCTCTCGCGTGCAACCGCTTCGGGTACGCCATCGACCTCGAACATGATGCGCCCCGGCGCCACACGCGCAGCCCAGAATTCGGGCGGGCCCTTTCCGGAACCCATCCGGACTTCCGTCGGTTTCTTCGACACCGGCACGTCCGGGAAAATCCGGATCCAGACCCGGCCCTGTCGTTTCATCTCCCGAGTGATGGCCCGTCGCGCGGCTTCGATCTCGCGCGCGTTGACGCGGTTAGGCTCGAGCGCCTTCAGCCCGAATTGGCCGAAATTGAGCGCAGCGCCGCCCTTGGTGTTCCCTTTGATGCGGCCCTTATGGGCGCGTCTGAACTTGGTTTTCTTCGGCTGCATCATGGTGGATTAGGCCTCCGAATCCGAGCCGGCTTCTTCGCCGCTGCGGGGCGGACGCCGCCCGCGCCTCGGACGTTCGCTCACCGCCGGGCGGTCTTCGCGCTCGGCGCGCGCAGGGCGGTCGCGGTCACGGCGTTCGCGATTTTCGCCGGTGTCCATTGCGCGGCGATCTTGCGCCATCGGGTCATGCTCGAGGATCTCGCCTTTGAAGATCCACACCTTGACGCCGATCTTGCCGTAGGCGGTGTCGGCCTCGGCGAAGCCGTAATCGACATCGGCGCGCAAAGTGTGCAGCGGCACGCGACCTTCGCGATACCATTCCATGCGCGCGATTTCGGCGCCGCCCAAGCGGCCCGATACGTTGATGCGGATGCCTTGGGCGCCAAGGCGCATGGCCGACTGCATCGCCCGCTTCATGGCGCGGCGGAAGGCGACGCGCCGCTCGAGCTGTTGGGCTACGCCCTCAGCGACAAGGCTGGAATCGGTCTCCGGCTTCCGCACTTCGACGAGGTTGAGATGAACTTCCGCATCGGGCGCCATCTTAGCCAGATCCTTGCGGAGCTTCTCGATGTCGGTCCCCTTCTTGCCGATCACCACGCCTGGCTTGGCCGTGAAGATCGTGACGCGGCATTTCTTCAATGGACGTTCGATGATGATCTTCGAGATGCCGGCCGCCTTGAGTTTCTCGCGCACGAATTTGCGGATCGCGAGGTCTTCGTGCAGCAGGCGCGAGTAATCGCGCGTGTTGGCGAACCAACGCGAGTCCCAAGTGCGGTTTACGCCGAGGCGTAGGCCAATCGGATTGACTTTCTGACCCATTAGGCGGCCTCCGCCGGCTCGGGCTGCTTCGTGGTGTCACGCAGCACGATGGTGATTTGCGAGAAGTGCTTTTCGATGCGCACGCCGCGGCCCCGCGCGCGCGGGTGCATGCGCTTCATTGTGATGTTCTTGCCGACATGGGCCTGTGCCACGACCAAGCCATCGACATCGAGGCCGTGATTGTTTTCGGCGTTGTCAATCGCAGAAACCAGGCACTTCAGGACATCCTTGGCGATGCGCTTTTGCGAAAAGCGCAATTCGTTCTTCGCCTTCTCCGCGGTGAGACCGCGAATAGACTGGGCGACCAGATTGAGTTTCTGCGGGCTGATGCGAACCGTGCGCAGCACGGCGCGCGCTTCGTTCGAGGCCTGCTTCGGAGGAGCCTTGGGCTTGCTCATCTCACTTCCTCTTGGCCTTCTTGTCGGCGCCGTGGCCGAAATAGTTTCGCGTCGGGGCAAATTCGCCGAGCTTGTGGCCGACCATGTCCTCGCTGACGAGCACCGGGGTGAACGTCTTGCCGTTGTGCACTTGGAAGGTGAGGCCGACGAATTGGGGCATGATGGTGGAGCGGCGCGACCATGTCTTGATCGCTTCGCGACGACCGCCGCCTTGGGCCCTTTCGGCCTTGGCGATCAGATAGCCGTCGACGAACGGACCCTTCCAAACAGAACGCGGCATTTCGTTAGCTCACTTTCTTCGAGTGACGGCGACGGATGATCAAACGATCCGACGCCTTCGTCTTTCGGGTCTTCGGCCCGCGCGTTTTGTTGCCCCATGGCGTGACTGGGTGGCGCCCGCCGCTTGTCTTGCCTTCACCGCCGCCGTGGGGGTGATCGACAGGGTTCATCGCGACGCCACGCACAGTTGGCTTACGGCCGAGCCAATTCGAGCGGCCGGCTTTGCCCCATACTTCGTTCATGTTGTCTGGGTTCGAGACGGCGCCAATCGTAGCCATGCAGACATCCTGCACCATGCGCACTTCCCCAGACGCCATGCGCAGCTGCGCGTAGCCGGCGTCGCGACCGACAACCTGCGCGTATGTGCCCGCGGAGCGCGCCATCTGGGCGCCCTTCATCGGCTTGAGTTCAACGTTGTGTACAATCGTTCCAACTGGGATCGCCTTCAGCGGCATGGCGTTGCCCGGCTTCACGTCCACCCGCTCGCCGGCCACCACCGTATCGCCGGCCTTCAGTCGCTGCGGCGCAAGGATGTAGGCGAGTTCGCCGTCCTTGTACTTGATCAGCGCAATGAACGCGGTGCGGTTGGGATCGTATTCCAGGCGCTCGACGGTGGCTTCCATGTTCCATTTGCGGCGCTTGAAATCGATCTTGCGGTACGTGCGCTTGTGGCCCCCGCCGTGCCGGAACGCCGTGACGCGGCCCATATTGTTGCGCCCGCCGGACTTGGTCAGCCCTTCGGTCAACGCCTTCACAGGCTTGCCCTTGTAGAGTTCGCCGCGATCGACGATCACGAGCTCGCGACGGCCAGGCGAGGTGGGGCGGAATTGTTTAAGCGCCATCTCAGAGCCCCGTCGTCACATCGATTGAATAGCCCGCAAGCAGCGTAACTACAGCGTTCTTGGTGTTGGACCGCTTGCCTTCAACGCCACGGAAGTGCTTGGTCTTGCCTTTGCGGCGCAGCGTGTTCACCGCCCCAACCTTGACGTTGAAGAGCTTCTCGACGGCGTCCTTGATTTCGAGCTTGGTCGCCGTCAGCGGCACACGGAACACGACCTTGTTCTGCTCCGAGAGCAGGGTCGCCTTTTCCGTGATCACCGGCTTGATGATGGTGTCGTAGTGCCTGAGCGCCCTCATGCCGCCGCTCCTTGCTCAGCTGATTTGGCAGCTTCGGCTTGCTGCTTGGTCAGTGCGCGCTTCTTGGGCGCAGCCTTGACTGCGCCATCCTTTGCGAACCGCGCGTGAATGGCGGCGACCGCGTCCGGCGTCAGCACAAGTTTTGTGCGGCGCAGGATGTCGTAAACGTTGAGGCCCGCATTCGGCAGCACGTCGATGTTTCGCAGGTTCGAAGCGGCGCGGGCGAAGTTCTGATCGACGTCGGCGCCGGCGATGAAAAGCGCGTTATCAAGCTTGAGCTTCGCCAACTGCTTCGACAGCGCGGAAGTCTTGGCCTGCTTAAGCGCGGCAGCCTCGACCACGAAGATTTCCCCGGCGTTGGCCTTGGCCGAGAGCGCATGGCGCAACGCCATCGCGCGCACTTTCTTGGGCAGGTCGTGACCATAATCGCGCGGCAGACGATTGTGAGCGTGACCGCCGCCGCGGAAGATCGGAGCGTTGGCTGCGCCGTGACGGGCCTGACCGGTGCCTTTTTGTTTGTAGATTTTTGAGTGCGAGCGCGCGACTTCACCGCGCGACAACGTCTTATGCGTGCCGGCGCGGCGCTTGGCGAGTTGATACTTCACCATGCGTTGGAGGATGTCGGCGCGTACTTCCTTGATCCCGAACACTGCGTCGTCGAGATCAATCGACCCGGCCTTCTTGGCGTCGAGCGTATGGATGTCGAGTTTCATGTGCGCCTCACCCAGCCGCCGTCTGTAGAAGCGCCGCCGGCTTTGGAGCTTCTTTCGGCAACGCGCTCTTGGCGGCGTCGCGCACTTCCACCCAACCGTTTTCCGCGCCGGGCACAGCCCCTTTGACAAATAAGAGCCCGCGCTTGGGATCGACGCGGACAATTTGCAAATTCTGGACAGACACGCGTTCGTCGCCGAGATGGCCGGCCATCTTCTTGCCCTTGAACACCTTGCCCGGGTCCTGGCGCTGGCCGGTTGAGCCGTGGCTGCGGTGCGAAACAGAGACCCCGTGTGTGGCGCGCAAGCCGGCGAAATTCCACCGCTTCATGGCGCCGGCGAAGCCCTTGCCGATGGAGATGCCTGCGACATCGACCTTCTGACCGACAACAAAATGGTCGGCGCTGATAAGGGCGCCGACCGGCAGGAGGTTGTCTTCACTCACGCGGAACTCGCGTACAATCGCTTTTGGCTCGACTTTGGCGCGGGCGAACTGGCCGCGTTCGGCCTGAGTCTTGCGCTTCGCTTTTGCCGCCCCCGCGCCGAGTTGCAGCGCGGTGTAGCCGTCGCCTTTGGGCGCGCGCGCAGGCGGCGCCTTCTTCTCGGTCTTGCGCGACTTCTTGGGCTTCAAGGCGACAGCGGCGCCCGCAGCATCCTTGAATTCCTCTGCATTCACCGTGCGGCGGCCGACGACTTGGCAGCCAGCGAGATCAAGCACGGTGACGGGCACATGCGCGCCGTCCTCGGCGAAGACGCTCATCATGCCGACCTTGCGCGCAATAACGCCGGTGCGACGAGATTGTTCCTTGGCCATCGCGATCAACCCAGAACCTGGATTTGCACATCGACGCCGGCGGAGAGGTCGAGCTTCATCAGCGCGTCGACCGTCTGCGGCGTCGGTTGAACGATATCAAGCACGCGCTTGAAAGTGCGGATTTCGAATTGCTCGCGGCTTTTCTTATCAACGTGGGGCGAGCGGTTGACGGTGAACTTCTCGATGCGTGTAGGAAGGGGAACGGGGCCGATCACCGTCGCGCCGGTGCGCTTGGCCGTCGACACGATCTCCTTGGCGGAAAGATCGAGCGTGCGGTGATCGAAGGCTTTGAGCCTGATCCGGATATTTTGCTGCATCATCGCCAACGCTTCCCGAACTCAAATTCCGCCGCGTTCAGCCTCGCCTGCCAAACGCAAACCACGGCGGCAGCGCCCTCGGGGCTGCCGACGCAAATTACGCTGTCCGAACCGGACGATGCTCGCTGACGTGAAGATTCGCAAAAAACGCCGCCGGGACGGGACTTTAAGTCCCGCGCGCCGCTCCCCGAAGTTTTAGGGAAAGTGCCGCGTTAGGTGCGAACCGCGTCTAAGCTTTGGGCTTACGGCCGGCTCGAAGGCGCGTCAGATACAGGCGCTGCCGATGGGCGTCAAGGCGCGTCTTAGGGCGACGGCGCGCCGATCGTCACCTCGCCCGAACCCATGATTTCGCGGTGCGAGGCGCCGGTAACTGCACGAGCGCTGACGCTTCCAGAGCCCGCGATCTCTGCGTCGAGGTCGCCTACTTCACCGGCGACATCGACGTCCCCAGACCCGAGGATCGAGACGTCGAGGGTCCGCACAGGCGCGGCGATCGAGACGTCGCCCGAGCCGGCAAGCTCGATCTTGGCGGTTGTCACAGCCCCGCCTTGGACCGCCACGCTGCCGGAGCCCGCCCCGTCCGTGCTGAGGCTTCCGTTCAACGAAGCGATCGTCACCTCGCCCGACCCGGCGATATCGATATCAGCGCTTTCGCCAACAGCGCCCACAGCGACGGTTCCCGAACCGGCGACATCGGCGCTAAATGTCCGCATCGCGCCTGCCCGAACGTCCCCGGAGCCGGCAATATCCACTTCGAAGGCGTCCGACACGTCTCCGAACGAGGCTGCCCCGCACCCGGTAAAATCTAGATTGACCGATTCACTTGGGCCAACCTCAGTCGTGCTGGCGCCTCCGACTTCCAGCTCAAGGCCCCGCGGGGAGCGAATGTTGATCTGCGGCAGGTCGGCCAATGTAAGTTCTCCATACCCACGCAAATCTGCCCCGCCGCCATCGCGGCAGTTTCCGACCCGGCCTCGGAGCCGACCGTCGATGACGACGCGCCCCTCATCGGCCGTGACAACCGGCATTGGCGCCCGGCCAGGGTTCACGATCTCGATCAGGAAATCCTGCCGGTCCTCCGGCGTGATCGTGACATGTGCGGCGGCATGCTTGATGCGGAGACCCTCGCCTGAAAACGATTGGGCCTCCATGCGCCCTGCCGCCACCTCGACGATTGGATCGGTCCCGCCGAAATCCTCACCGTCGATGTGGATCCCAAAGTTGCCGTGGCCTGCCATTGCCACGACGCCCCAGATAATCGCAAACGTCACCGCCGCGATAAATGCGAACCGTTCCATCAGTGTCTCCTTGCGCCCGCGATTTGCCTATCTCACGGGGGATGCCCGCTGCAGCCTCGGCGGATGCAGGGCGCTCGTTCCTCTTACCCAGGGGATGCCTTGGGGGCGGGCCCCGGATGCGCGGCCAACGAAAAGGGCCGCCCCCTGAGGGGGCGGCCCTTCAAACTTGGGGTGCGTGGGTCGATTACTCGATGATCTTCGACACCACGCCCGCGCCGACCGTGCGGCCGCCTTCACGGATGGCGAAACGCAGGCCCTGGTCCATGGCGATCGGAGTGATCAGCTCGATGGTCATTTTCACGTTGTCGCCCGGCATCACCATTTCGGTGCCGGCGGGCAATTGCACGATGCCGGTCACGTCGGTGGTGCGGAAATAGAATTGCGGGCGATAATTGGTGAAGAACGGGGTATGACGGCCACCTTCGTCCTTGTTCAGGATGTAGGCCTCGGCCTCGAATTTCTTGTGCGGGGTGATCGAGCCTGGCTTGGCCAGAACCTGGCCGCGCTCGACGCCGTCGCGCTCGATGCCGCGCAAGAGCGCGCCGATATTGTCGCCGGCCTGGCCCTGATCGAGCAGCTTGCGGAACATTTCAACGCCCGTGCACACCGTTTTCACCGTGTCACGGAGGCCGATGATCTCAACTTCCTCGCCGACTTTGATGACGCCCTTTTCCACGCGGCCGGTCACCACCGTGCCGCGGCCGGAAATCGAGAACACGTCTTCCACCGGCATCAGGAACGGCTGGTCGAGCAGACGCGCCGGCTGGGGAATGTAGCTGTCGACGGCCTCCATGAGCTTCACGATCGATTGCTCGCCTATTTCGGGCGTCTTGCCCTCAACGGCGGCCACGGCGGAACCGCGTACGATGGGGATTTTGTCGCCAGGGAATTGGTTGTTCGACAGGAGCTCGCGAACTTCCATCTCCACCAGCTCAATGAGTTCGGGGTCGTCGACCAAGTCGACCTTGTTGAGATATACAACCATCGCCGGCACGCCGACCTGGCGGGCGAGCAAGACGTGCTCGCGGGTTTGCGGCATCGGGCCGTCGGCGGCAGACACAACCAGGATCGCGCCGTCCATCTGGGCCGCACCGGTGATCATGTTCTTCACATAGTCGGCGTGGCCAGGGCAATCGACGTGCGCGTAGTGGCGCTTGTCGGTTTCGTATTCGACGTGAGCGGTGTTAATGGTGATGCCGCGCGCTTTTTCCTCCGGCGCCGCGTCGATATCGGCATAGGCCATCGCCTTGGCCTGGCCCTTTTTCGCCAAGATCATCGTGATCGCCGCCGTGAGCGTCGTCTTGCCGTGGTCAACGTGGCCGATCGTGCCGATGTTGCAGTGCGGCTTCGTACGCTCAAACTTTTCCTTGGCCATGGGTAGGGTCCTGTCTCTCCGGCGATCCAAAAAACATGGGAACGCTTCGGCCCGGCCAAAGCGTGCATAAGGTGCGCGTCTTTAGCTTGCGCGAGGCCGCCGTCAAGCCCTGGCGGGCCCTTGCCGGTCCTCATACGCGCCGCTATCAAGGCTTTCGCGACGGTCGCCCGGAGACGGGCGTGAAAAGGGAACGCGGTGAGGGGGCCTGGCTCCCGAGTCCGCGGCTGTGCCCGCAACTGTAAGCGGCGAGCGCTCCGCCAATCGCCACTGGTCCCGATCGGGCCCGGGAAGGCGGCGGAACGCAAGGACCCGTGAGCCAGGAGACCTGCCGGCGCGTGTCGCTCGTTCGACGGCCGGGGATCAGCCGCGCGAACCGGATTGTCTCCGAAGCAGCGACGTGGGGCCGCTCCGCGCCGTTCCGCGCGCCCCGCCATTGCTGCCAGGCGCGCCACATGAGTCGGAAGGCGCGCCGCATAGGGACGACCCATGCGACACTTGGTATCCGCCAATTTTCTCTCCGCCACTTCCGCCATCGTCACCGCTACTTCGCTCACTTGCGTCGCCATATCTCTCACTTGCTCAAGCGCCGCCGCTGAGGATGAGGTCGTCGTGACCGCGACGCGATCGCCCACGCTCGTGGAGCGTCTGCCGGCACGCGTCGAGATTATCGAGCGGTTGGACATCGAAGCGAACAACCTGGCCAACCTCGCCGAGGCGGTCGGTTCGTCCGCAGTGCAGGCCGGCGGAGCAGGTCAACAGACCTCGCTGTTTCTGCGCGGCGCCAATTCCAAGCACGCCTTGGCGCTGTTTGACGGCGTGCGCCTAAATGACGCCTCCACTCCAAATGGTCAGTACGATTTCGGCCAAGACACGCTGGGCGCGCTGGAGCGTGTGGAAATCCTGCGCGGACCTGCGTCGTCGATTTACGGATCGAACGCCGTCGGCGGCGTAGTGAACATGATCCCTCGGCGCGGTGGCGACAGCGCATTCGCCCCCTTCTTCGAGGCGTCGGCTGGTTCGTTCGACACTCAGCGCGCGCTCGCGGGTGCGGGCGGTGAAACGGGCGTGTTTGAGTACGGCCTCAGCGGCGAGTGGTTCGACACCGCTGGCTACGATCTGATCCCGCGGCGAATGGCGACCCACACCGGCGATCCCGACGGCGCCCGCATCGCGACATTTACGGCAAGTGCGCTGCATGCAATCGGGCCGCTCAGCGTTGACGCCTTGGTGCGCTTCAGGGACTCAGAAGCCGAGTTCGACACCTTTTCGGGTGGGCCGTTCTTCGCTTTGCGCGCCGACGACGTCAATCTCGAAACCAAAGCAACGCAAGCGCTGTGGCGCGTTGGCGGGGACGCCGTACTCGGCGCCGGCATCACTCTTCGCCTCGCTGCTGGCCAAGCCCTGAATAACCGCTCGGAAAACGACAATGGGATTGAGACCAGCGCAGCGGAATCATCTCGCGACTTCGTGGAGGTCACCGCGCGCTACCAGGCTCAGGGACTGATGATGATCGGCGGCGTCTCCCTTGAGCGCAACAGCATCGAGACGCGGCCCCCATTCGCCGCTGCGCTCTCGGCGGAGGAGGATCAGAGGGCTTTGTTCGCCATCGCCCAACTCGACATTGGACCCCGCGTAGTCGCCACCAGTTCACTGCGCGTGGACGACTACGAGACGTTTGGCGCGCGCACGACCTACCAAATCGGGGCGGTGGCGAATTGGGCGCAGGTGCGTCTGTTCGGCGCCTTCGGCACGGCCTTCAAAGCGCCATCGCTGAGCGAACGCTTCGAGACCAGCTTCTTCAATATTGGCAACCCCGACCTTGACCCTGAATCATCGCGGTCTTGGGAGGTTGGCGCCGATTGGGCGCCGAACGAGACTCTCGAACTCGGCGCATCGTACTATCACACGCGCATCGATGACCTGATCGAGTACGACTTCTTTCAACTTCGCAACATCAACGTGGGCGAGGCCGAGCTCGACGGCGCCGAGGTTTACGTCGAGGCGAGACCAACGTCTCAGACGAGCCTGCGAGTCAGCTACGCGTGGATCGACGCACGCAACGGCGTCACCGGGACGCAGCTCGCACGCAGGCCAGAGAACGCATGGCGCCTCGACGCGAACGCGCGTCTCGGCGAGCACCTCGACCTGGCTTTGACTTGGAGTTTTGTCGGCGAACGAACGGATGTGACTTACGGCGATGCCGGTTTGTTCCTGAGCGCGGCCGGCCAAACCCGCGCCCACGATGTCGGCGCGGTTTCGGTCAATTTCGATCTGACGGAAACCGCACGCCTGTTCGCGCGGATCACCAATGTGGCCGACGCCGAATACGAGGAACCAGCAGCGTTTGCCGCCCCGCCGCGGGCGGCGACTGTCGGCCTGCGCGCCGTTTTTTAGATCGCGTTGCGATCAGATTGGCGCACACCCGATTCCCCGCGCCCGCCATAGAGATTGGGCAAATGTCAAATTCGCCGCTAACGGCCTTCCTCCTCAGCGGGGGCGGACGCTGGCGGGTTTGCGCGCAATTGCAAATCGTCACCGAGTTCGCGTTCACGCACTGGATCGTAGCAGACCGAACGCAACTCGCCGTTGCGCCTGCCAGTGGGAACTCCGTCGGCGCGGTACCATTGCCGCGATAGAGAGACCATGCCGTCAGCCACCACGCCAACTGGCGCCGCCGCCTCAGTAACACGCGCCCGAGAGGCCTCCGTGCGCGCCCAACTCGGCCAATCGTCGGCGGTATGGGTAAAGCGCACGCGAAGGGTACCGCACGGAAACTGACCCCACTCCAACGCTTTGATCTCCACTAGACGCCGCTCGACAGGTGAGCAGAATGCATCACGCGCGCGACCGGCAAGGGGTGAATCCCGCAAGTGCGACGCACCGATCGGCGTGACCAAGTACTCGACGGCGCCGCGACTTCCTTCGCGTTCTGTAAGAAAACCAAGTTCCACAAACTCGCGCATTCGCGCGCGGCTCTCCGACGCCACTTCCTCTCCCCAATCGCGCGCCATCAAATCCAAGCGAACGGTGAACTGGGTGCGTCGTCCGCCCTCCTCCAACCAGAGCGTTGGCCAGCTGGCGCATACGGGCGCGGTTGCAATCAGCGTTTCGACGGCGTGCGAGATTTCGTCCCGCGAGACATCCTGCTCGACCGCTGTGATAACCATTTCGGCCCCGCCATAGCGCACCTCCGCTGGCATCAACCGAGCGAGTGGGTCAGGCGGAGGCAATGTCTCGCAAGCCGCCAAGAAAGCAGCGCTCAAAACAAAAAATGTCGCCCTTGCCGACGGCATTGCCGCCTCCCCGTCAGGCGTCGAACCCTGGCATTATGGGCCGATGTCGGGGTCCGGCAAGGACACGCGCACGTGGGGAGGTGCTTTTTCTAGCGATACGCCATAAGAACACCGCGCCCCAGAACGGGCGGGTATAGCTCAATGGTAGAGCCGCAGCCTTCCAAGCTGAAGACGAGGGTTCGATTCCCTCTACCCGCTCCAAGCCACAAACCGATTGTCGGGCTCTCTTAGAAGCTCTGCCCAAATCTGACACCAACGGTCAGAGGTTGGGCGACCACATCGTAAAAGATCGCGTCAGGGGCGGCGCCGCACGTTCCAATCGCGCACTCTGTGTAGCGGCCAGTAATCGCGCGTTCGTCGAACAGGTTGTCGATGTAGAGCGACATCCGCGTACCGTCGCGCTCAATGCCTGCGGACAGGTCGACAATCCACCAATCGGGGAGCGTGCCTATGAGGCCCGCCTCGGTCATGCGAATGTCGATCGTGCTGTCGCCCTGGTACACCGCGCTCCCCTGCAAGAACGCCTCCCAGTTGCCCAGAGTAAACTCGTAGCGTGCTGTCGCGTTCGCCTTAAGCTCTGGAGAAACCGGAAGGCGTGTGCCCGCTACCGTGTCGGGGATCGACGCGCTGGTCAGCTCCGCGTCCAGCCAAGTCGCCGAGCCGGAGATCGTGAGGCGATCGGTCGCGGCAAATGCGAAGTCGGTTTCAAGGCCCGTGATTTCGGCGTCGCCGGCGTTTTGGATCTCGGTGAGGCCGCTGCCGCCCAGGAAAGCGAACTGGAAGTTCTCCCATTGTTCGAAGAACAGCGCGCCGTTCCAGCGCAAGCGGCCGTCGGCCCAATCGGTTTTCCAACCGACTTCGTGATTGGCGAGATAGTCGGCGCCGTAGGGAGGCAACGTCCCGCGTCGATTGATGCCTCCTGGACGGAAGCCCTCCGAGTAGGTGGCGTACAGCATGCGATCGTCGTCAATCGAGTACTGCAAGTTGACGCGATACAGCTCGCCTGTCTCGGAGGTGGATTTGTCGAGATTCGTGCACGGCGCGCCGCGGAATGGGGGCCCGAAGCACGTACCCTCACCGAGCGTTGGCACGCCATAGATGATGCCGAACACGCCAGAGAAGCCAAAGAATCCGACTAGCGAATTCTCAGTCTCGAATGAACGGGCGCCGACCGTGCCCGTCAGTCGATCGGTGAAGTCGAACGACAATTCGCCGAACACCGCGGTTTCCTCGTCGGTGCGCGTCTGCTCGGTCAGCCAGATCGTGTCCGTCCAGCCCGGCACCTCATAGGCGTCGCGGAAACCAGTCATGACGTAGCGCTGGTGAATGTCGTGTTCGGCGTGTTGGAAGAATACACCCCCTATGAAACGCAGCCTGTTTTCCGCCGGTGATGCGATGCGCAATTCGTAGGTGCTGCGCTCGTAGCTGTCGCGGCCCTCGACCTGCTGGGCAGGATTGATCGGGTCGCCCTCAACGTCGGCGCCCGGCGGCCCTAGTGGTGTCGCGTCGCAGGCGCCTGGCGTTGTGTTGTCGGTAAAGTAGCAGCCGTAACCCAGGAATGAATCGTAGAAATAACCGTAGTCGGCATAATCCTGATTGGAATCCACGTCGCGATTCAGATGCGAGGCGGCGAACACAACATCGAAATTCCCGACTGCCCCCTCGACCGTCAGTGCGCTTTGAATCCAGCTGTCCTCGTTCCATTCCGGAAACCAGTGCGTGACAGCAAGATCGCCCACCGCGGAGTCTTGCGCGAACACGCCGTGCGATTCCTGCCACTGGCCCATCACCTGCGGCGTCACCGTCCACGTATCGTTCAGGTCGATGCCGAGGGATGCGCGCGCTCCGTACGTATCGACAGAATTGTAGTCGTCCTCGGCCACGTCCGGGTTGGTGTCGACAATACCCGACGTCGGATAAGTCCGCATACCCAGCACGTTGTCGATGTAACCCCCAGCGTGCTCGGCCCATCCGATAAGGCGCACCGCAGCACGATTGGAGAGGGGAATGTTGACGTATCCTTCCCCGACCTGGCCCCAATCGCCATCGGCAATCGTGTTCACTTCAAGATCGTACGAACTCGAAAAACCGCTTGGGTCAGGTCGGTTCGTGATGATCCGCACCGTGCCTGCTTGTGAGCTTGCGCCGTAGAGTGTGCCCTGGGGTCCCGCCAGCACCTCAACGCGCGCGACGTCGTACAAGTGGAGATCGAGGTTGCCGGTAATCGTCGTGATCGGCTGCTCGTCGAGATAGGTGCCGACACTGGGCATCGAGCCCGAATGGTTGCCATTTTCGCCGCTGGCGACGCCGCGCATGAATGGGCGATTGTAGCCCGGACCGTACGAGGCCGAGTACGCCAGGCTCGGCAGATAATAGGCGTAGTCGGTGAACTCGGTGATGTTGAGCTGTTCGAGTTGCTCTTGCCCGAGCACTTGGACGCTAATTGGCACGTCTTGGAGGTTCTGTTCCCGCTTCTGCGCGGTGATAATGACCTCGTCGAGGGTCGGCTCGTCTTGCGCCCAGGCTTGACCGGACGCCCCGCCCAACACGGTCGACAGCAGAAGCAGGGCATTCCAAGATTTGCGGCTTTTCGCCTTTCGGATCTTCGTCATAACGATTCCCCTCGCTGACGTGCTCAGCCCATTGGTTGGGTATCTCGGTAGGAGTCAAGCGTTGGCCCGAGAGCAGCCCTCAGGGGCCCCAGCCATGTCTCATATTTGCGCCAATGGCCTACTGCATCAGCATAAAGCGGCTGGCGAACCTGCTCGGAACTGGCGGTGCGAACCGCGCGAGGATTGGCGTGGAAGTCCAGGCAACCCGGCTCGAACACCAAGCCGCAATAATCCAGCATCCGGCGCACCTCCCGCTCTGGGCTGGCAACGACGTCCTCGTAGTGGACACGCAGGATGCGGCCGGGCAGCACATCGTCGAAATGCGCCATCAGCGCCACGTAGTCGGCGTAGTACCGCCCGAGGTCGGTGAGATCGTAACTGAAGGATTGGCCCCGTGCGAAGTGTTGCTTGAAGGCGGAAAAACACACACCCATCGGGTGCCGGCGCGCATCTATGATCTTGGCGTTGGGCAAGATGAGCTGGATCAAGCCGATGTGCTGGAAGTTGTTCGGCATCTTGTCGATGAAACAAGGCTTGGCCGTTTTCCGCTGAACCCGCGTCTGGGCGATGTAGCGCTCCCCGAGTTTCCTCAGCTCTTCGGCCGACATCCCCGCCAGTGCTTCGGGATAGGCGCCGCCGCGCGCACGGCCGCCGCCGATTTCCTTGGCGAGCATCAAGATGTCTGGCAGCTCCATCGTGCCTTCCACGCATGAGTGGCTCGCCAGGATTTGTTCAAGCAACGTCGATCCGGAACGCGGCAATCCCACGATGAAGATCGGATCGGCGTGCCGGGCGCCATGTCCGGCATGAGCGGCAAAAAAGGCGCGAGAAAAAAAGGCTGTGTGCTGCCGGGTAAGCGCGCTCGTTTCGTCAGCGTTGTAGGACAGCCCCGCCCGGCGCAAACGCGCCCCTTCACTGTAATGCTTGAATGAACGTTGGTACTCGGCGCGGTCCTCGAACACTTTGCCCAGCGCATAGTGGAGGTGAAACCGATCCTCAGGTGAAATGTCACGGCGCGAGAGCTGAGCTTGCATCGCGGCGGCGGCTTTTTTGTCGAACTGGTAGGTCTTCATGTTGGCGAGGCTCCAGTACGCCTCGCCGAAATTCGGCGCGATTTCGATGCATTTTGCGTATGCCGCGACGCTTTCCGACGTCTGGCCCGCGGTTTTGTGGGCGTGGCCCACACTCAGCCAGGCGCGCGCATTGTCGGGCTGTTCGCTCAATATGCCTTTGTAAATCGCGATCGCCGCCTCGTACTCTCCAACGCGCGCCAGCGCTGCCGCTTTCAGCAGGCGAAAGCTCGCGTTTTGCGGATCCTCTGCCAAAAGCAGGTCGATTTGCGCGATTGCGAGCTCGGCTTTGCTCTGACGATGCAACACCAGAGCATAATTGTGGCGCGCGGCGGCAAAGCCGGGCGCAAGCTCCAAGCATCGTTGCAGCAGACGCTCGGAATCTTCAAAACGCCCGAGCCGAGCGCCAACTTCAGCCAGCATGCGGATTGCCGCAACATCCGTCGGCGCCTCGCCGAGATAGGCGCGCAGCAACCGTTCGGCGATGGCCAGCTTGCCTTCGCACAGTGCGTTTGCCGCGTCCATAAGCCGCGGATTGTTTACAGAAGCGCGGATGGCTTGTGCGCTTGCCGCATCCGCCGCTGAAGCGTCATCTAGGATTGTGAACTGCTCGGCCAGAGCGCGCCATGCAACAGCCGATTTCGGATCGAGTTCTGCCGCACGCTTGAGCGCGTGGGACGCGTCTTGGTTGCGGCCCAGCTGCGCGAGCGCCAGTCCCAGGGTCAGCGCGCCGCCTGGATGGTTTGGAGCGACAGCGAGTATTTCGCGCGCTTGCGCTTCGGCGAGCGATGGATTGGACCGCAGCAGCCGATTGGCGTGGGCCAAAGCGACAGCGAGGGTTCCAACAGGTTCTGGCGCCGTGGTGGACATCAAGCCTGACAAACTTGCCTGGGGTCCACTGGACGCGTCGGCTATGGCCAAGTCAACGAGCCGAGCGCCGCAATGTCGCCCAGGGGGCTGGTGGAGGGGGCTGGATTCGAACCAACGTACGCTCTCGCGGGCAGATTTACAGTCTGCTGCCATTAACCACTCGGCCACCCCTCCGCCGGGTTGCCGGCTCCTAGCCGGCGCGCCTTTTGGCCGCTACGAAAACGCCGGCATTGATGCCGGCGGTCCGGGGCGGCCAAGTTGTGGAGGGCGTCTTATAAGCAGGTCCCATCCCCCGCTCAAGCCGGCGCCGCCGCACCGCACCCCGCGCCGTCAGTTCGAGGAAGAGACAGGCGGTCCCTCCTGGATCTGGGGCGTACATGCAAGCCTCGCCGCCCTCGCCAACCCCGCCCGGCGCATCGAGCGCGTGGTCGCCACTCGCAACGCCGCCTTGCGCCTGCCAGACAGCGCACAAGCGCAGCTCCTCGACCCTGACGCCATCGACGGCATGTTGCCCCCTGGCGCGGTTCACCAAGGCCTTGCGGTTCGCGCCTTTCCATTGGAGCCGCTTGACCTCGAGGCGGCGTGTGTTCCGCCCAACGGGCGCAGCGTGCTTGTGCTGGACGGGGTCACCGACCCGCAAAACGTCGGCGCTGCGTTTCGCTGCGCGGCCGCGTTCGGCGCGCGCGCGGTGGTTCTGCAGGATCGCAAGTCGCCACCATTGACGGGTGTGCTCGCGAAAGCCGCCGCGGGCGCGATCGAGCTTGTGCCCCACGTTCGTGCGGGCAACCTTCCACGCGCCATCGAGACTTTGCGTTCGTTTGGATATCTCACCGTGGCGCTTGAAGGCGAAGCCGGAAAGGAGCTTGCGTCGGCGCTTCACGGAGAGCGAGCAGCCGCGCTGGTGCTGGGCGCCGAAGGCAAAGGGCTGCGCCCGAGCGTAGCGGAGGCCTGCGAGATCCGCGCGCGCATCCCCATCGACGCGGCCATGGAAAGCCTCAACGTCTCCGCTGCTGCGGCAATCGCGCTCTATGAAGCGGCGCGCACGCGCTGAAGGCTTAGTGACCGCCCTTGCCGCCGCCGGCGCCGGCAGCGGTCATGATGATGCGCTTGACGAAGAAGAACACGGCAATCACGAGCAGAAATCCGACCAGCAATATACCGGTGCGGGTCCAGAAGCCGCCGTCCATGATCGGGGGCAGCGTCAATTCACTTTGGCCCGCGAGCACGGGCGCGAAGTGTTCGATAGCAATGTAGATCAGGGTTGCGATGATAGCCGCAGGTATCCATTGACCCCATGATCGCAGGAACAAGGTCGCCGCGAGCGCAATCAAGAGCCCCTTGGGATCGTTGATTTGCGCAAAGCCGCTCCGCAGCACGTCGATAGCTTGATCGAGAAAGGCCTGCATCGTCTCCCCCTGGCGACCCGATCGGGGATTGTTAGGACTGCATGAAGAAGCCGTCTAGTGTCCCGGATTTAAGGTCTGGATCAATCGTGGGAGGAATTTCCGCTAGCCGCGTTGAACGAAACTTGCGCTAGCCGCCGCCAAAGCGCTCTGTCCAAGCCGCCACGTCCCCGTCCTCGATCTTCTTGAATAAAACCTCCGGCGGGGTGAATGGCAATCCGCGCGGCAGCGCGTCAAGCAGCGCCTTGTCCGAGACCAGCGGCCAGTTTCGATTCTTCACCGGCACATTCATCGCATCGAGCACGGTCTTGGCCGCGTCAGGGATGAACGGTTGGGCCAGGATCGCGAACAAAACGACGAGGTTGAGGCCGGTGCGCACGCCAATTGCGGCCGCAGCGGGATCGGTCTTGAACGCCGTCCAAGGCGCAGCGATTTGCAGATACTCGTTGCCCGCCACCCAAAGCGCGCGCAATTCGGCGGCTGCTTTGCGGAACTCCATTTGCTCATGGAATTGCGTCAGCGCGCCGAGCCGTTCGTAGAGCTCGGCCGATAGCTTTTCCTCAGCTGCACCAGGCGTTCCGCCATCTGGAACCTTGGCGTCGAACTTCGACGCGCCAAAGCGCGTAATTCGGTTCACGAAATTGCCGAACACGTTGGCGAGGTCAGCGTTGATGGTCTGCTGGAATTGTTCGAGCGTGAATGCGGCGTCAGAACTCTCCGGCGCGTTCGCCATCAAGTACCAGCGCCAATAATCGCTCGGCAGCAGCACAAGCGCCTGGTCCATGAATATGCCGCGCTTCTCGCTCGTCGAAAACTTGCCGCCGTACCACGTCACCCAATTAAACGCCTTCAAGCGATCCACGAGTTTCCACGGTTCGCCCGAGCCCATGATGGTGACGGGAAAGCTCACGGTGTGGAAGGCGACGTTGTCCTTGCCCATGAACTGCACGTAGGTGACGTCGCTTGCGCCTTTGTCCTCACGCCACCAGCGCTCCCAATCGGCGCCGGTCGCCTCCGCCCATTCCACCGTCGAGCCGATATATTCAATCGGCGCATCGAACCAGACGTAGAAAACCTTGTTCTCAAAGCCTGGCCGCGGCTTGCCGTCTTTTGTGACCTTGATGCCCCAGACGAGATCGCGCGTGATCGAGCGGTCGATCAGACCTTCGTTGAGCCACTTGTAAGCGATGGAGCGCGCCAGCTGCGGCCACGCGGTCGATCTGTCAACCCAGGCGCGCACGCGATCTTGCATCTTGGGTTGTCTGAGGAAGAGGTGAGCAGTGTCGCGCGGCTCCACGTTCGTGGAGCCCGAGATTTTCGAACGCGGGTTCTTGAGATCGATCGGATCCAGAAGCGTCTGGCAGTTGTCGCATTGATCGCCACGTGCGCGTTCGAAGCCGCAAACGGGGCATGCGCCCTCGACGTAACGATCCGGCAGGAAGCGTTTGTCGTCGATCGAATAGATTTGCTTGGAGACGCGTTCCTCGATCAGGCCGTTCCTCTCCAGCGTTTCGCAGAAATGCTGAGTGAGCCTGTGGTTGGGCGGGTTGGATGAGCGGCCGAAATGGTCGAACGATAGGCGAAAGCCATCGCAAGCGTCTTTCTGGATAACGTACTGCTCGTCGCAATAGGCGCACACATCCTGGCCGGCTTCCGCCGCCGCCAGCTCTGCCGGCGTGCCGTGCTCGTCGGTGGCGCAGATGAACAGCACGTCGTGGCCCTGCAGGCGGCGAAAGCGCGCGTGCACGTCGGCGGGCAGCATGGAACCGGCCAGATTGCCGAGATGCTTGACGCCGTTGATGTAGGGAAGCGCCGAAGTGATGAGAAAGCGAGCCATGGACGGGCGCATGTAGGGCTGGAGCGGCGCCTTTCGCAAGGCGCCAGGGCGCTCACGGCTTGCCCTGGTCCGTCACCTTGATGTGCAGCTCCTTGAGCTGCTTTGGCGTGACTTCGCCGGGTGCGTTCATCATCAGGTCCTGGGCCTGCTGGTTGAACGGGAACACGATCACCTCGCGGATGTTGTCGACGCCGGCGAGCAGCATGACGATGCGATCCACGCCCGGCGCCGAGCCCCCGTGTGGGGGCGCGCCATAGCGGAAAGCGTTCAGCATGCCGCCGAACTTCTCCTCCACCACTTCGCGGCCATAACCAGCGATCTCGAACGCCTTGATCATGATCTCCGGTTTGTGGTTGCGGATCGCGCCTGAGGAAAGCTCCACCCCGTTGCAGACGATGTCGTACTGGAAGGCGGTGATCTTCTCGATCGTGGCGCGGTCGCCCCCATCAAGCTTAAGGAACGCTTCGTTATCGTAGTTCGGCATCGAGAATGGGTTGTGTGAGAAGTCGATTCGTTTCTCTTCTTCGCTCCATTCGTACATCGGGAAGTCGACGACCCAGCAGAACGCGAACTGATCCTTGTCTGAGAGGCTCAACTCGTCAGCAACTTTGTTCCGCGCGAGGCCGGCAAACTTGTAGAACTGCGCCGGATCGCCCGCGACGAAGAACGCCGCGTCGCCGACCTTCAAACCGAGCTGGTCGCGAATGGCGTTGGCCTTTTCCGCGCCGATGTTCTTGGCAATCGGACCTGCGCCGCCTTCTTCCCCCTCGCGCCAGAAGATGTAGCCCAGGCCCGGTTGGCCCTCGCTTTGGGCCCAGGCATTCATCTTGTCGCAGAACGCGCGCGAGCCGCCCGATGTCGCGGGGATCGCCCATACTGCTGTGTTGGGCTTTTCAAGAATCTTCGCAAACAGTCCAAAGCCGCCGCTGCGAAAATGCTCGCTCACATCTTGTAGGATGAGCGGGTTGCGCAGGTCCGGCTTGTCAGATCCATATCTGGAGATCGATTCCGCGTAGGGAATGCGCGGGAACGCCCCCGCTTTGGTGACGCGCTTGCCCTGGCCGAATTCTTCGAACACGCCGGCGAGTACAGGTTCAATGGCGTTGAACACATCCTCCTGCGTCACGAAGCTCATCTCGAAATCGAGCTGATAGAATTCTCCAGGGCTGCGATCGGCGCGGGCGTCTTCGTCGCGGAAGCACGGCGCGATCTGGAAGTATTTGTCGAACCCCGCCACCATCAGCAATTGTTTGAATTGCTGCGGCGCCTGGGGAAGCGCGTAGAACTTGCCCGGATGCAGGCGCGACGGCACCAGAAAATCGCGGGCGCCTTCCGGCGATGAGGCCGTCAGGATCGGCGTCTGAAACTCGGTGAAGCCCTGCTCGATCATGCGCCGGCGCAAGCTCGCGATCACCTGTGAGCGAAGCAAAACCGACTTGTGCAGCTTCTCACGCCGAAGATCGAGGAAGCGATATTTGAGGCGGATGTCTTCAGGATAGTCGGGCTCCCCGAACACCGGCAACGGCAACTCCTCCGCAGCCCCCAGCACTTCGAGCACGCTCGCCTGCACTTCGATCCCGCCCGTTGGCAAGTTCGGGTTTTGCGTTTCCTTGGTGCGCTCGACCACCTTGCCGTCGATCTGGATGACGCTCTCGGCGCGCACGCGCTCTGCCGCGGCAAAGGCGGGAGAGGACGGCGCGAACACAATTTGCGTGAGCCCGAAATTGTCCCGCAAATCGATGAAAAGCAGCCCGCCATGGTCGCGCTTTCTGTGCACCCAACCGGACAGACGCACGGACTTGCCGGCGTCGGCGGGACGAAGCTGCCCACATGTGTGGGTGCGGTAGGCGTGCATCACGGGCTCCAGGGGAGAAAGGAAGCGCGGAAAGCGCATGGGCGCGCAGCGCTTGTCAAGGCGCATGCCCGGTCGGCAATTCTGCTATCGGCTGGCGGATGTCACTCCGCGTCAGCGCCCACCAGCGCACGAGCAAAACACCTGCCGACACGACGCTGGACCAAAAGATCGCGAACAGGAGCCCGGCTACTCCCATGCCTTCATGTTCCGCCAGCCAATACCCTATGACCGGCATCACGACCGCATAGGCTAGGATGTGGCTGAATGTGGGAAACCAATTATCGCCACGTGCACGTAGAGCCGAGGCGGTCACCACCTGGGCGCCGTCGGGGTGAAGCACCAGCGCCGCAATCCACATGAGCGAGGCGATTAACGCGGCGAGGGTCGTGTCGGCTGTGTAAGCGCGCCCGATCTGAGCGGCAAACACGGTGATGGCGATCGCCGCAATGACCATGGCGATGGCGTTGAGCCCGACACCCGTCCAGCCGGCGCGCCCAGCGTCCTGGGGCGCCTCGCGCCCGATCGCCTCCGACACCAGCACGGCAGTCGCCGCGGCAAGCCCAAGCGCAATCATGAAGACGAACGCCATCAGATTGAGCAGGATCTGGTAGGCGGCAACGACATCGGCGCCGAGCCGGCCTGCGATGACGGTCATCGCAGAGAATGCGCCAGCCTCGACAGCCTGGCTCACAGCGGCGGCGACTCCCACTCCGAGGAGCGCGCCATAGCTCGGCCCCGCGCCGCGCCACGCGCGCACGCCGTAGGAATCGCCGTCGCGCAGCAAGAAGATCCAGATCAGCGTCACCGCCGACAAGAACAGACGTGCGCTGACAGTCGCCCACGCCGAACCGATCGCCCCGTGCTCGGGCACCCACAGAAGATTGAGCGCAAGATTAACCGCGTTCGCGCCCCACATCACAGCAGTAGAAATGCCGGGCTTCTTGATCGCTTCGAGAAAGAAAGTCTCAGCGACATAGATCAAATGCAGCGGCACCGAGAGCGCGAGTATCAGCATCACGGGCGTCGAAGGCGCCGCGAGATCGGCGCCGATCCCGAACACCGTGAACAAACGCTCCCCTCCCAGCCACATCAGCGCAGCTGAAACGACCCCCGCCGCCAGCGCCAGCACGAGACCACGGCGCAGCGCCACGCCCGCGCCCTCGGGCTTTTTCTCGCCAAGCGCGCGCGCAGCGAGCACTTGCACGCCTTGCAACAAGCCGATTCCCGCAACAAGAAAAACCGCCGTCGGGGCCCAACCCAAAGCCTGATGCGGAAGTTCGTCAGGCGCGAGCTGACCCACCACGACGACATCGGCGATCGCCATGCCGATGATGCCGAGGCGCGCGACCGCCACCGGGCCGGCAAGCCGCAGCAAGTCGGTCACATAGGGGCGCGACGCGGTCATGGGAGGGGCGGTCTAGCTGACACGTCCGAGTCGGTCGACTAGCTCGATTGCGGCCGGAGCCCGCGATACAAAGACGCCGACAACCCCGCTTCCAATGCGGAAAACAGCGCCAATGTCAAAAAACCCGACATGAACGTGTAAGCCAGCGTGCCGATGGGGTTTGCCGCCGCAGCACTCGCCATTGCGCCCATGTTCATGGTGTCTATGCCAAGACCGCGCCCAATCAGATAGCCGAGCGCGCCGACAAAGATGTTTGCCGGCAGCAACAGCAGCAGACGCGCGCCAACGATGCGCAGCATGGCGCCTTTGGTCCATTTCCACGTGTCGAACACGCGCACACGGCCTTGGTCGACGCTCGCGGGCGCGGCCAGGTAAAGCCGCGAGGTGAGCAATATCCAGATAGCGCAATAGAACAACGCCACCGCCAGCAGCGCCGTGGGGTTTTCCTCCGCAAAGCGCGTCATCACAGACATGACGGCAGCCTGATCTTGTCCAGCGGCCGCTAGCTCCTCGGTGTAGGGAGCAAGCGGCCCAGCGAACATCGTGATCAGGACGGGAATGCTGATCACCGTGAACACGATGAACAGGAAGAAGCCTAGGATCGCCATCGCCGCCCACACGCGCAGACCGTCGCCCACAAGGCGCGGCGGCACGGCGCCCGCGCCGTAAAGCACTGCAGCCGTGAAAGCGGCGTACACCAGCGCCTGCAAGAACCCGGATGCGATCAGGCCGATCACACCAAGGGCCGGCAGGCCCATGATCGCCCCCGAAAGGAGCGTCGCTCCACCCGCCCCCAGCGCCGCGACAAGCGCAATGAAACGCACATTCTCACGCACGAATCTGAGCGCCTCGCCCACGCTTTGGTTGATCAATACGCTCCCTGGCGCCGCCATACATGATCTCCTTGGGGCGGCTTATGCCGGGAATCGCACTGCGCCGCGAGCCTTGAACAGCGCGCTTCGGCGCGCCATGACGACGCGATGAAACCCGTTCATGTGGTTGGGGGCGGCTTGGCTGGGTCTGAGGCGGCCTGGGCGCTGGCCAATGCCGGCGTTCCGGTCGTGCTGCACGAGATGCGGCCGGCGCGGATGACGGAGGCGCACCAGACGGGGAAATTCGCCGAACTCGTGTGCTCCAATTCGTTCCGGTCCGACGATTGGCGCGGCAATGCCGTTGGACTGCTGCATGAGGAGATGCGGCGCTGCGGTTCGCTGGTGATGGCGTCCGCGGGCCCCGCGCAGGTGCCGGCGGGCAGCGCGCTCGCGGTGGATCGCGATGTGTTTTCAGATGCGGTGACGGCGGCGCTGACGGCCCATCCGCTGGTGAGTGTTGAACGCGGGGAGGTTTGCTCGCTGGATCAATTGCTGGGCGGCGCGAAGTTGGAGCGCGCGGCTCCTGCCGCGCATTACGCGAACGGCGCCCAAGAAAGCGCCGCAGGAGCGGCGCGCTCCCACCCACAAACGGACACGCCAAGCATCATCTTCTGCACAGGCCCACTCACCTCCCCTGCCCTCGCACATTCCATCCGCGATCTCACGGGCGAAGATTCGCTCGCCTTCTTCGACGCCATCGCGCCAATCGTGAATGCGGACTCGATCGATTTCGACATCGCCTGGAAGCAGTCGCGCTACGACAAGGAAGGCCCCGGCGGCGATAAGGCGGCGTATGTCAACTGCCCGATGGATCAGGCGCAGTACGAGGCGTTTGTCGCCGCACTGCTGAGGGGCGCGAAGACTGAGTTCAAGGAATGGGAGAAGAATACACCTTACTTCGAAGGCTGCTTGCCGATCGAAGTCATGGCCGAGCGTGGACTGGATACGCTGCGGTTCGGGCCCATGAAGCCCGTGGGGCTCTGCGATCCGCGCGTCGGCAAGCGGCCGCATGCGGTGGTGCAGCTCCGGCAGGACAACAAGCTCGGCACTCTGTTCAACATTGTCGGCTTCCAGACCAAGCTGAAATACGGCGCGCAGGAAGAGATTTTCCGCATGATCCCGGGCTTGCGCGATGCGCGGTTCGCCCGGCTGGGCGGCATTCATCGCAACACGTTTCTCAATTCGCCGAAGGTGCTGGACGCGAGCTTGCGTTTGCGCGCCGAGCCTCGAGTGCGCTTTGCGGGACAAGTAACGGGCGTTGAGGGCTATGTTGAGAGTGCGGCGATGGGAATGCTCGCGGGACGCTTCGCGGCGGCGGAGCGCCTGGGCCGCGCGTGCGAGCCCCCGCCGGTGACGAGCGCACTCGGCGCACTTCTTGGGCACGTAACAGGCGGACATATCGGCGACGGCAAGGGCTCGTTTCAGCCTATGAACATCAACTTCGGTCTGCTTCCCCTGATCGAGGCGCCGACGCACGGGGCCGATGGGAAGAAACTGCGCGGCGAGGATCGAGCCCGCGCGAAGAAGCTCACGCTGGCCGAGCGGGCCTTGGCCGACATCGGAGGCTGGCTGGCCAGCGCGTAGACCGCGCGCGATTCCAGTCGATCCCCGCCGTCGCTCGTGCAAAAGTCCGACCTTCGGGCGGAGCGGCGCATGTACGTAGTCAACCTCACGCAATCCTATTTTCCAGCTCAGCAAGACGATCAGGTTCTCGAAACCACCGTCGGCGGCGTGCTGCGCACGCAGGCGGCCAAGACGCCGAACGCCGGCGCGCTGGCCGAGGCCGGCATGGACGGCGCCATCGGTCGCGCCTGGACCTATGCAGAACTGTTGGTCGACGCCGAACGCCTCGCTCGCACGCTGCTCTCGCGCTACCGGCCCGGCGAACGCATCTGCGTGTGGGCCCCCAATATTCCCGAATGGGTGATCCTGGAATACGCGGCTGCGCTTGCGGGGCTCACGCTCGTCACCGCCAATCCAGGCTACCGCCCGCGCGAGTTGAAATTCGTGCTGGAGCAATCAGGCGCGGTGGGGCTCTTGCTGGTGCGCGAGTATCGCGGCAACCAGATGGCGCGAATCGCCGCCGAGGTCGCGCCGCTGATCCCGGCGTTGCGCGAGGTGACCGACCTGGAGGACACCGCGGCGCTCTACGCCGGCGCCGACGCGGACGCGCCGCTGCCGGATGTGCAGCCGGGCGATCCAGTGCAAATCCAGTATACCTCCGGCACCACCGGCTTTCCCAAAGGCGCGGTGCTGCATCATCGCGGCGTCACCAACAATGCCCGCTTCTGCTGGTCGCGTCTCAAGGCGCGCGAAGGCGAAACCGCGCTCAATTTCATGCCGATGTTTCACACCGCCGGCTGTGGGCTGATCACGCTCGGCGCGGTGCAATTCGGCGCGCGAATGATCCTGGCGAAACTGTTCGATCCTGACCGCATGCTCGACATCATCGAAGCCGAGGGCGTCAACAGCCTGCTTGGCGTGCCGACGATGCTGGTGGCGCTGTCCGAGGCGCAGACCAAGCGCCCCCGCGACATTTCCTCGCTCCGCATCGCCTCGTCGGGCGGGTCGATGGTGGCGCCGGAACTGGTGCGGCGCGTGCGGTCGCTGTTCGAGTGCGAAATGCAGCCGCTTTATGGCCAGACTGAAACCTCGCCGTTGTTGACGCAGTGCCGCAGCGAGCATTCGATCGAAGACCTGTGCGAGACCGTCGGGCAGGCCATGCCGCAGACGGAGCTGTCCATCCGCGATCCGCAAACCAACGCAATCGTCCCGGTCGGCGCGGTAGGTGAGATCTGCGCCCGCGGCTATTGCGTGATGCTCGGCTACAATGACAATCCGGAAGCCAACGCCAAGGCGATCGACAGTGAGGGCTGGCTCCACACGGGCGATCTCGGCGCGATGGACGCGCGCGGCTTCTTGAAGATCACCGGCCGGGTGAAGGAGATGATCATCCGCGGGGGCGAAAACCTCTTCCCCGCCGAGATCGAGAACGTGCTGTTGGAGCATCCCGACGTCGCCGAAGTCGCCATCGTGGGCGCCCCTGATGAGAAATGGGGCGAGATCGTGGTGTGCTTCCTTCGCCTGCGCGCCGGCGCCACCTTGGACAAACCCACGCTCATTGCGCACTGCCGTGAGCGCATCGCCGCGCAGAAGACGCCCGCGCACTGGATCGAAATTGCGGAATGGCCGCTTACGGGATCGGGGAAGATCAAGAAATTCGTGCTGCGGGATCGGTTTGTTGCCGGTGAGTTTGGGTGATGCGAGCCTGTTGGCCGAGGACGGCGGTCCATATTAAATCAGCCCGCCCAGCGGCGAACTCGGATCGGCGTAGCGCTTCTTTGGCATGCGCCCCGCCAGATACGCTTCGCGGCCGGCGATTACGGCGTGCTTCATCGCGCGCGCCATGCGGATGGGATCTTTCGCTTCCGCGATCGCGGTGTTCATAAGCACGCCGTCGCAACCAAGCTCCATTGCCACCGTCGCATCGCTCGCGGTCCCGACGCCGGCGTCGACGATGACCGGCACCCGGGTTTGTTCGACGATGAGGCGGATGTTCACCGGGTTCTGAATGCCGAGGCCAGATCCGATAAGCGAGCCCAGCGGCATGATGGCGACGCAGCCTGAATCTTCCAGCTTGCGCGCATACACCGGATCGTCGCTGCAATAGACCATCACCTCGAAGCCTTCGGCGACCAGCACTTTGGCCGCACGCAGCGTCTCTTCCATGTCGGGATAGAGCGTCTTCTGGTCGGCCAGCACCTCGAGCTTTACCAGCTTCCAATCCCCTGCCTCTCGCGCAAGCCGCAGCGTGCGCAGCGCTTCCTCCGCAGTGAAGCAGCCGGCGGTGTTGGGCAGGAACGTCACTTTTTTTGGATCGATGTGATCGGTGAGCCGCTCTTTGGTTGGATCGGAGAGATTCACGCGCCGTACTGCAACGGTGACGATCTCGGCGCCGCTGGCTTCAAGCGCGGCGGCGTTCTCGGCGTAGGACTTGTATTTGCCTGTGCCTATGATGAGGCGGGAGGAATAGCTCTTGCCGGCGATGGTGAGGGGGGCGTCGCTCATTGCTTAGCCCTTTGAATAGACGGAGGCGAGCGGGTGGCGATGAACTCGCGCGCATCCATCAATGTTCTTGGGTAGCAGCCGTCGACGCTCTCGAAGCGGAACCCGGCGCGCAGCAGCAGCGCCACCTTCTTCCACTGCCGCAGATTGTCTCGACGCGGCGGCTTGAACTTGTGCGAGACCAGCACCGCCTCGACGGCGCAGTCGGGACAAGCGGCAGGGTGCGGCGCCACGCGGGGATGCTTGAAACTCCGCCGGCAGGGCGCGCAAACGTAGGTCATCTTCGAAACGCCCGGGTCAAGTCGCAGGCTGTTGCCGCCCATCACCCGCCCCCCACGAACTGGACGATCTCCAGCCGGTCGCCCTCCGCAAGCGGGATTGCAGACCATTGCGTGCGCGGAGCGATCTCGAGGTTGCGCTCTACCGCCACCCGCCTGGAATCGATCCCCAGCGAGGCGAGCAAGTCCGCAAGCGTCGCCTGATCAGGCGCCTCGCGCGTTTCTCCATTGACGGTAAGGCGCATTGTCCTTCCTATCGCGCCGAAATAAGCCCGTTGTGGGCCGCGATCAACCGCGCGGCCCATCGGTTCATTTGAGCCCGCGCAGAGGACGATGCCGGACGCCAAGCCCATCTACGTGCTGAACGGTCCCAACCTCAACCTGTTGGGAGCGCGCGAACCGGACATCTACGGCCGCGCCAGCTTGGCCGATATTGAGCAAGCCTGCGCGGCGCGCGCGGGTCAACTCGGGCGGGCCATCGTATTCCGCCAGTCTAACGTTGAGGGCGAATTGGTGAACTGGCTGCAAGAGGCGCGCGAGGGCGCCTGCGCGGTTGTGCTCAACGCCGGCGCCTACACCCACACGTCGATCGCCCTGCACGACGCCGTAAAGGCGATCGGCGTGCCCGTGATCGAGACCCACCTGTCAAACCCCCTTGCGCGCGAGGATTTCCGACATGTCTCTCTGGTCGGGAAGGCCGCAAAGGGCGTGATCGCAGGCTTCGGCGCCACCTCCTACCTTCTGGCCATCGAGGCCGCCGCCCTTCTTGCACAAGAAAGCCCCAGCGCGTGAGCAGGAAACCGCAAGCTATGAGCGAGAAAAAACAGCAGGCGATCGATCCCAATCTCGTGCGCGAGTTGGCCGCGATCTTGAGCGACTCCGGATTGTCGGAGATCGAGGTGGAGCAAGGCGAGCTGCGCTTGCGCCTGGCGCGCACTTTGGTTGCGGCAGCCGCGCCCGTGCACACCCACGTCGTGCATGCTCCCGCCGCGGCAACACCGGCGTCAGCGCCAACGCCTGCCGCCGTCACGGACCATTCCAAGCATCCCGGCGCCGTGCCCTCGCCAATGGTCGGCACTGCCTACCTCTCGCCCGAACCCGAAGCGCCGCGCTTCATCAAGGTCGGCGATATGGTCACGCAAGGTCAAACCTTGATGGTTGTCGAGGCGATGAAGACCTTCAACCCGATCCCAGCGCCGCGCGCGGGCAAGGTGATCGCGATCTTGGTGGAGGACGCCCAGCCGGTCGAATTCGGCGAGCCCCTGGTCATTCTCGAGTAGGCGATGTTTGAAAAAGTCCTCATCGCAAACCGAGGCGAGATCGCGCTGCGCATCCACCGCGCCTGCAAGGAGATGGGCATATCGACGGTGGCGGTGCACTCAACCGCCGACGCCGACGCCATGCATGTGCGCTTAGCTGACGAAAGTGTCTGTATCGGACCGCCGCAGGCGTCCAAGTCCTATCTGCATATTCCTTCCATCATAGCCGCCGCCGAGATCACCGGCGCCCAGGCAGTCCACCCCGGCTACGGCTTTCTGTCGGAGAACGCCAAGTTCGCCGAGATTGTCACCCAGCATCAGATGACGTTTATCGGCCCCACCGCAGAACACATAAGGCTCATGGGCGACAAGATCGCGGCCAAGCAGGCCGCAATCGACACCGGCATGCCAGTGGTGCCGGGCTCCGACGGGGGCGTGGCCAGCGAAGAAGAAGCAAAAAAGGTCGCCAAGAAGATCGGCTACCCTGTGTTGATCAAAGCGGCGGCTGGCGGGGGCGGGCGCGGCATGAAGGTGGCGCGTACGGCCGCCGATCTGGCGGAGGCGTTTTCCACTGCACGCGCGGAGGCCAAGGCGGCGTTCGGCAACGACGACGTGTACATGGAGAAATACCTCACCCATCCCCGCCACATCGAAATTCAGATCGTCGCCGACAGCCACGGCAACGTCATCCATCTGGGCGAACGCGATTGCTCTCTGCAGCGCCGCCACCAGAAAGTGCTGGAGGAGGCGCCCTCGCCCGCGCTCAACAATGAAGACCGCGCCCGCATCGGCAAGATCACAGCGGACGCCATCGCCAAGCTCGGCTACCTTGGCGTCGGCACCGTCGAATATCTCTATGAGGACGGAGAGTTCTATTTCATTGAAATGAACACGCGCCTGCAGGTCGAGCATCCCGTCACCGAGATGATCACCGGCATAGATCTGGTGCGCGAACAAATCCGCATCGCAGATGGCGCGCCTTTGTCGATCAAGCAGAGGGATGCGAAGTTCCACGGTCACGCCATCGAGTGCCGCGTCAATGCGGAAAACCCCGTCACTTTCCGTCCTTCGCCGGGCAAGATCGAAGGCTTCCATCCCCCCGGCGGCCTCGGCGTGCGCTTGGACAGCGCCATCTACGCCGGCTACACGATCCCGCCCAATTACGATTCGCTGATCGGCAAACTCATCGTCCACGGGCGCGACCGCGCCGAATGTCTGATGCGTCTCCGGCGCGCCCTCAACGAAATGGTGATCACCGGCGTCGAAACGACACTGCCGCTGTTCCGCGATCTCATGAACGAGCCAGACATCATCAACGGCGATTACTCGATCCATTGGCTAGAGACGCGCCTGAAAGCCAAGGCAGGCGCGTCCAAGTAGCGGACTTGCGCAACGCGCCGTCCCGTTGCAGTCAGGCGCGATGATTGCACCTCACGCCCGCCGGGAACCCAAACGCATCGAACAGCTCGGCCGCGTACGCGTCGACGATTACGCCTGGATGAAGGACGAGAACTGGCAGGAGGTGATGCGCGATCCTGCGTTGTTGCGCGCAGACATTCGTGATCACCTCGTGGCTGAGAACGCCTACACAAAGGCGATGATGGCCTCGACGGAGGCGCTCCAGGAAAAACTCTATCTGGAAATGCGCGGGCGCATGAAGGAAGACGATGCTTCCGTGCCGTCGCCAGACGGAGAGTGGGAGTATTACCGGCGCTTCGAAACCGGCGCCCAGCACCCGAAATACGCGCGCCTTCCGCGCGGCGCCGACGCTTCTGAACAGGTGCTTGTCGATGCGGATGCGCTGGCGAGCGGCAAAGCCTTCTACAAGCTCATCTCGGCGCAGCATTCTCCCGACCACGCACTTTTTGCTTACGCAGTCGATGAGCAAGGCTCGGAAATCTACACCGTGTGCGTCAAGGATCTCGTCAGCGGGGAAACGCTTAGCGGTCCGGTGACGAATTGCACCGGAGATTTTACCTGGTCGCCTTGTTCGCGCTACCTGTTCTGGACTTATCGCGACGATCACGGTCGGCCCGCAAGAATCTATCGCCGCCCCGCCCGCGGGGGCGGAGATACGCTCGTCTATGATGAGCCCGATGAGGGCTTTTTCCTCGGTGTCGGGGCCAGCGAAAGCCGCGAGTACATTCTGATTCATGCCGGCAACGGCAGCCAATCGGAATATCACATCATCGCCGCCAACGAGCCTACGTCCGCGCCGGTTCTATTTTCCCCGCGCGAGACCGACATGCTCTACACGCCAACACACTGGCAAGGGCGCTGGCGCGTGTTGACCAACGCTGACGGCGCCGTCGATTTCAAGATCATGATGTGCGAGCCGGGCCAAACCGCACGCGCCCATTGGCGCGAGTTCATCCCCCATGAGCCCGGCCGCTACATCATGGGTGTCAACGCCACCCGGGACTTCCTCGTCCGCGCCGAGCGCGTAAACGCTTTGCCGCGCATCGTCGTGCGCCGCCGCGACGGCGATGAGCACATGATCGCCCTCGATGAGGAAGCCTGCAATCTCGAACTGGCGGGCGGCTACGAGTACGACACCACGACGCAACGCTACGTGTACGATTCGCCTACAACGCCGCTGCAATGGTTTGACTACGACATGGCCAGCCGTGCGCGCGTGCTGCGCAAGACGCTGGAAATCCCATCAGGCCACGATCCCGCCGCCTATGAGGCCCGGCGCCTCTTCGCGACAGCCGCCGACGGCAAGGCCATTCCGATCACTGTGCTGATGCAGCGCGGCCAGAAGTTCGACGGCTCCGCCCCGCTTTTCCTTTACGGCTACGGATCGTACGGACTTTCACTCGACGCCGATTTCTCCATTCGGCGCCTCAGCCTGGTCGATCGCGGCTGGATCTATGCGATCGCGCATGTGCGCGGCGGCGCCGATCTTGGCTTTTCCTGGTTTCAGGACGGGCGCCGCTTCGCCAAGCGCAACACGTTCTCCGATTTTATCGCCTGCGCGGAGGAGCTCATACGCGGTGGTTATGGGAGCGCCGGCCGCATCGTTTGCGAAGGGCGTTCGGCCGGCGGCCTGCTCATGGGCGCCATCGCAAACATGCGGCCCGATCTTTGGGCGGGCGTGATAGCCGGCGTGCCGTTCGTGGATGTCATGAACACGATGAGCGACGACACGCTGCCGCTCACCCCGCCCGAATGGCCCGAATGGGGCAATCCGAGCGAGAGCGAGGAGGCCTACGATTACATCGCCTCCTATTGCCCCTACTCCAACATCGCGGCCAAACCCTACCCCGCCGTGCTGGCGACGGGCGGGCTCACCGATCCGCGCGTCACGTATTGGGAGCCGGCGAAATGGGCCGCCAAGCTGCGCGCGCACACAACAAGCGGGCGGCCCGTACTCCTGAAGATCAACATGGACGCAGGCCACGCCGGCGCGGCGGGTCGCTTCGATTTCCTGAAGGAGCTCGCCCACGATTACGCCTTCGCGCTGAAGGCGGTGGGGGCGGATGAAGCTGGCGGCGCCTTCGTTGTCCCCTCTCCTCCGTGAGGGGGAGAGGGCTAGGGTGAGGGGGGCGCGTCTCAACGTCGCGTGCCTGTGCCTCCTTCCCCTCACCCGATTTGCTTCGCAAATCGACCTCTCCCCCTTGCAGGGGAGAGGTGGCGCGCTATTGCCAACCCATGCACGACATCAAAACCATTCGCGACAACCCCGCCCTCTATGACGCCGCCTGGGCGCGGAAGGGCTTGAGCGCGCAGACGTCGGCCATCCTGGAGGCGGACGGCAAGCTACGCGCCGCGCAGACCGCCAAGCAGGAGGTCGAAGCTGCGCGCAATGTTGCCTCGAAGGATATCGGCAAGGCCAAAGCAGCCAAGGATGAAGGGCGCGCGCACGAATTGATGGCGCAGGTCGCTGCGTTCAAGACCAAGATTGAGGAAGCCGGCGCAGAAGAAGCGCAATGGCAGAAGGCTCGTGACGAGTTGCTCGCGTCGCTGCCGAACCTGCCCGCCCACGACGTGCCCGATGGCGAAGACGAGACCGCCAATGTCGAAATGCGGCGCTGGTACATCCAGTCCGGCAACGGCCCGCCCGCGCTCGACCTCACTGCCGATCACGTGACTTTAGGCGAGGGCCTGGGGCTGATGGATTTCGAGGCCGCTGCGCGGATGTCAGGCGCGCGCTTCGTCGCTCTGAAAGGCGCGCTTGCGCGCATGGAGCGCGCACTCGCGGCGTTCATGCTCGATGTGCACACCGGGACGAATGGGTACGCCGAAGTGAGCCCGCCGCTGTTGGTTCGCGACCACGTGATGTTCGGCACCGGCCAACTCCCCAAGTTCGTCGACGATCAATTCACAGCTGCGCGCACAGTTAGCCGCGAGGAATTGCTGTTCACGGCACTCGAACGATTTGACGAGGAGTTCGAGCGTCGCGCGGGCCGCATCAAGCCCACCGAGCTGATGAAAGAAATGATTGGCGCGGCGCCCACGCGGGAGGATTTCTGGCTGATTCCTACAGCCGAAGTCGCGCTGACGAATCTGGTGCGTGAGCAGATACTTGACGACGCTCAACTCCCGCTTCGCTTTACCGCGGATACGCCATGTTTCCGAGCGGAGGCGGGCGCGGCGGGCAAGGACACGCGCGGCATGATCCGCCAGCATCAGTTCCGCAAGGTGGAGCTCGTCTCCATCACCACGCCCGACAAATCGCACGAAGAGCACGAGCGCATGACAGCGTGCGCGGAAGACATCTTGAAGCGTCTCGAACTGCCTTATCGCGTGATGGCGCTCTGCGCCGGCGACATGGGCTTTGCGGCGAAGAAGACCTACGACCTCGAAGTCTGGTTGCCCTCGCAAGGCAAGTATCGCGAGATTTCCTCGTGCTCCAATTGCGGCGACTTCCAAGCCCGTCGCATGAACGCGCGCTACCGAGACAAGGATGGCAAGCCCCAATTCGTGCACACGCTGAACGGATCGGGCCTCGCGGTCGGGCGCACGCTGGTGGCGATCCTGGAGAATTACCAGAACGCCGATGGTTCGATTCAAGTGCCGAAAGCGCTCGTCCACTACATGGGCGGGCTGGAGCTGATCGTGAAATAGGGCGTGCCGTATGCGGGCCGCTCTCCTGCCAACCCCTCCTCAAGGGAGGAGAGAATGCGGTGCATCTCGGACCGCCAGCGTCCTCGCCGGCGACCACGGCGCCGCTGGCGATGCCACTGCAGAACAAGCGCCATTGCCGGCTATGTTCACTACGCCGGCGAGGACGCCGGCGGTCCAAGAGTGAGGGTGCGCGGGCGTTTCAGGCCGCCACAGGGGCGCGTGCGGGCTCAACCGGATCGGTTTCCCCGCGCGACACCACGGTCGCCACAACGAGATCGCCGGTGACGTTCAGCGTCGTGCGGCACATATCGAGGAAGCGGTCGACGCCGAGGATGAGCCCGATGCCTTCAGCCGGCACGCCCACCATAGCCAGGATCATCGCCACCACCGGCAGCGAGCCCGCGGGCACGCCCGCCGTACCGATGCCGCCCAAGATGCAGACAAACATCACCATGACCTGTTGGCCGATCGTGAGGTCGATGCCGAAGAATTGCGCAAGAAAGAGTACGGTCACGCCCTCGAACAGCGCCGTGCCGTTCTGATTTGCGGTCGCGCCCACCGTGAGCACGAAGCGCGCGATCTTGCGCGGTAAGTTGAGTTCGGTTTCAGCCGCGCGCAACGAAACGGGCAGAGTTGCGTTCGATGACGCAGTCGAGAACGCCACCACCATGGGCTCGCGCACCCGCGCGAAGAAACTGAACGGCGATAGTCCGCCAAGCGCCCACACCGCGATCGGATAGACGATGAACATGTGGATCGCCATGGCCGTAACCGCCACGCCGACAAAAGCCGCGAGCCGCGCCAGCAGATCCCAGCCGAACAGCACGGAAAGATTGAACATCAAGCACGCGATGGCGATCGGCGCGAGGCGAATGACGAGGCTGATGAGCTTCATCATCACTTCGAACACCCCGGTCATCGTGACCTGTAATTGATCGCTGGCGGGGCTGCGCACCATGACGAGGCCGATCCCGAACAACAGCGCAAACACCATGAATTGAAGGATCTGGTTGTCGGCGGCGGCCGCAACGGCGTTGGTCGGGATGAGATCAAGGAAGAATTGCCCGGCCTGCACGTTTTGCGGCGCGTTCTGAATGATCGATTGCGCGCCTGCCGCGCCGTCTACGAGAAGCCGCTGCGCCAGCGCGGGATCGACGCCGTCTCCGGGCCGCAGCCAATTGACCATTCCGAGCCCAATCGCCACCGCCATCGCAGACAGTACAATGGTTAACAACAGCGTTTTCCAGCCGACGCGGCCCAGCGATTTCAGGTCGCCCATTTCGGCGACGCCGATCACAAGCGCCGAGAACAGAAGCGGCAAAACCAGCATGAACAGCAGGCGCAGGAAGATTTGCCCGAGCGGACCCGTGACGTTGGTGGTCACCCACTGGACCCAAGGCGCATCGGCGCCGATGTTCAGATTGACCCAAAGGCCAACGCCCAGGCCGATGAGAAACCCCATCAGCATCAACACATGCAAGGGGACGCCTTTTTTTGTCGTGGCCATGTTCTCTCCCGTCGGGGTTGGCTAGTGCATAGGCGAGCGCAAGGCAATCAGCTGGCGTCGGCGCGATGTCTTGATTTTACCCGCTCGCGCGAGGAGAAGTCGCGGAGCTACGAGGTGGGCCCATGAACATGTTGCGCGCGGCGATCGGCATTTGCGGCTTGGCGCTGTTGGGGCTCATCCTTTGGGCGGTGTTTTCGCTTCGGGATCTGCACGGCTCGCTTTTCGATCAATTGGCCGTTGTCACCACCCTCCCGTGGGGCGTTGTGAGCCTCGTTGATCTCTTCGTCGGCTTCGTCCTCGTCGCGACACTCGTGTTCTTGACCGAACGGTCGTGGATCGTCGCCGCGCTTTGGGCCGCGCCCGTGTTCGTGCTCGGCAACGTGTGGGCCGCGCTTTGGTTCGTGATCCGCCTGCCCCACCTCGCGAAGCAATTGTCCAAGCCCGATTGGCCGACGTCTTAGAAGAGCGCCCGCAACGTCTCGGCCAACAGACGCGCTTCAGTTTCCCGCTGCGACCCCTCGCGCCATGCCACGCCGATGGCGCGCCCGATCACGGGCTCGGCGAACGGGCGGATGACCACCGGCGCTCCCATCGCCGCTCCGGCTTCGGCTGCGATCTTCGGCAGCAAAGTCACGCCCATGCCGCCAGCAACCATCTGCACAAGGGTGTGGAGGCTCGTCGCCCCCACTTCGGCTGATCTTCGCCCGGGCGCCAGGCGGCACACCGACAGCGCGTGTTGGCGCAGGCAATGCCCATCATCAAGCAACAGCACGTCTTCAGACTTGAGTTGGTCGGGCGAGAGATCGTTGCGCCCGGCAAGCGCATGCCCTCGAGGCAAGACCAGCAAGAATTCGTCATCGGCAACGGTTGCGGTGGCGATGCCGGCGGCGTCGTAAGGAAGAGCGATGAGCGCAGCGTCGAGCGCACGCGCGCGCAACGCCTCGATCAAACGACCAGTGAGATCCTCGCGCATCTGCAAGCGCAAATTTGGAAACTTGCGCTTTAGGAGCGGTAGTGCGCGTGGCAGCAGAAACGGAGCGATGGTTGGAATAGCGCCGAGCTTGAACAACCCCGCCAGGGGCCGCCCCGCGACTTTGACGGCGCGCACCAGTTCCTCCACTTCGCTCAGCGCCTGGGCTGCGCGCTCGGCTGCGTCCTCGCCAGCAGCCGTCAGCGTCGCACCGGTTCGACCGCGCTCGACCAGAATCGCGCCAAGCGCAGCCTCCAGATCCTTGATCCCAGCCGACAACGTCGGCTGGGTGACCCCGACTCGCTCGGCTGCTCCCACAAAGCTGCCCTCCGACCGCAGCGCCGTCAGGAATTGGAGCTGCCGGAGTGTTGGCATGGAGGAAGCTGGGATTCGGTGGCTCATCGACATGGTCTATCGTGAGCTAAATCTAGTATAGGCGATTCCGTTGGACAACCGCCTAGCGTCCCGGTTCCGCCGGTCTAGGCGGCGGCGCGCGCCTCAAGAGCTGCGGCCGGCGCCGCGACCCGCTGGGGCACGCGCACGACGAAGGTCGAACCCTTGCCCGGCTCGCTGGAAACGCAAATCTCGCCGCCGAGCGCCACCGCCATCCGTCGGGCTACCGCGAGCCCGAGCCCGATGCCGCCGATCTTGCGCGTGGCGGCGTTTTCGACCTGCGTGAACGGCTTGAAGATGTGGTCCATGTGTTCTTTGGCGATGCCCACGCCCGTGTCGGAAACGGCGACAGTCAACCACTCGCGATCGCTCGCAAACGTGTGCTCGGCGCTTACAGCGACAAGGCCGTCCTTTGTGAATTTGGCCGCATTTGACAGCAGTGCGCTCATGCAGACGCCGAGTTTCTCACCATCGGTGAACGCCCACTCCGCGCCATCACCAATGTGCAGCGAGACCCGATTGCCGTTTGTGCGCATCTCATCCCGGAGAATTCCCAGCACACCCTCGAGCAACTCCCGAACGTTCACGTCGCGGCTCGCCAGCACCGCATGCCCCGCATCGGCGTTCGTCATGTTCAGGATTTGGTCGATCAAGCCAAGCAGGTGCCGCGCCGATTTCCCAATTCGTTCGGCGTCGTGCGCTGTTTCAACGCAGCCGGCGGCGATCATGTCCTCTACGATGATCTCGGCGTACCCAATGACGGCGTTAAGCGGGGTGCGCAATTCGTGCGTCATCACCGTGAGGAATTCTGTTTTTGCGCGATTGGCCTCTTCGGCCTCGGCCCGCTTGGTTTCGGCTTCCGCCCGTCGTGCGTTGGCCTCGCGGTTGGCGGCGCGCAAGCCGTCTAGCAAGCGCGTGTTATGGGTGGCCGCGCGCCACACGTAGGCCAGAAAGCCAGCAACACCGCACGCGGCCCCGAGCGCTGATTGAAAAATGTCGGCCGCCCCCGGCGCCAATGGCAAAAACGGGATCGTCAGCAGGCACACCGCCGCGGGCGCGGCCGTAATCATCATGAAGCGCCGCGCCCGGAACAGGAAGATCATCGCGCTCACGAACGCCGAGGCCGCCATGAGCACCGCCAGCACACGCCCTGGCCCACCGCCGGCGCCGGCCACATGCAGCGTCATTGCCGAGAACACCATGACGGAGAACGCGGAGCCCCAAACGAACAAGCCTCCGGTTGTGCGCCTATCAGCCTGGCCCCGAGCATCAATGTAGGAACGCCCCAACATGGCGTCGAAGCCGGTGGACAGCGCTACCGCCAGAAACCAGCTGAACCCAATCGAAAGCGAATCGAATACCAACGATGCGCCTAGGGCGAAAAGCGCACCCACGCCCAAACGCCAGACCACGCTATCGACATAGGCCCGCGCAGCCGCAATCGTACGGGGATCCTGGAAGTCAATCAAAACACATCCTGCCCTCCTCCATGATATTGTCGGCGGGCTTGCTTTTGCATTAACCGCACCTCGGTAAACTCTTTTTTTCCAATGCCCCCAATCGAATTTGGTTGCTGAAATGACCGATTTTGACGCCGTTATTGTCGGCGCGGGCGTTGTTGGACTCGCCTGCGGGGGCGCCCTGGCCGAACGCGGCCTCGATGTCCTCGTGCTCGAACGCGAGGATCGAATCGGCGCTGGGGTATCCTCAAGGAACTCGGAGGTCATCCACGCCGGCTTTTACTACGCCACCGGCTCGCTCAAGGCGCGCCTTTGCGTCCAGGGACGGCGCGCGCTTTACCCCTTCCTCGAAGCGCACAACGTCGCGTTCGCCAAGTGCGGCAAGTTACTGGTCGCGACCAACGAGAGCGAGATCACGGCCCTAGAGAAGATCGCGCGCCAAGCGGAACTGAACGACATTGAAGGCATGCGCCGGCTCAGCGGGGCGGAGGCCAGAGCGCTCGAACCGAATCTCAGCGCTGTCGCGGCACTGGAATTTAGCGAAAGCGGCGTCATGGATGCGCACGGCTACATGGAGGCGCTCGAAGGCGAGATCGCGGCGCGTGGCGGGACGATAGTACTGAAGTCGCCTTTTGTCGGCGCCTCGCCCAGTGCCGGTGTGTTCGCGATCCGCGTGGGCGGCCAAACACCCCTCACCATAACAACGCCCCGGTTGGTCATCTCAGCGGGCCTAAGCGCCCAGTCGTGCGCGCGCGCCATCGATCGCTTTCCGCCGCAATGCATTCCGGCCCGGCGCCTGGCCAAGGGCAATTATTTCTCGCTCTCGGGTGCGACCGCTCCGTTTCGGCGTCTGATCTATCCCCTCCCGATCCCTGGTGCGCTGGGCACTCACTACCGGCGCGACCTGGGCGGGGTCGCTCGTTTTGGCCCGGACCTCGAATGGGTCGAGCGCGAAGACTACGCAGTAAACCCCGCCCGAGCGGAGAGCTTCTATGCGGCAGTGCGTCAGTTCTGGCCTGGCCTGCCGGACGGCGCACTGCAGCCCGACTATGCTGGCATCCGCCCGAAGATTCACGGGCCCGGCGAACCTCAGCCGGATTTCGCCATCGACGATTCCACCACCCATGGCGTCGAAGGCCTTGTTTGCTTGTTCGGCATTGAAAGCCCCGGCCTCACCGCTTCCTTGGCGATTGGGGAGGAAGTGGCCAAGCGGCTAAAATAGATAAGCGCACGCCGCCGTAATCACGGCGTCAAAACAAGAAATAGCTCTGATCCAACAAGTCCAAGTTCATCCACCGGCCATGGATGTCGTTATCCATCCAGGACCAATCGTAAGAGTAGTCGCTGAAATACTCGCCGTTCCAGAAAGGGCCCGCGCTAAAGCCGCCATCTTGAACTTCAACTGGCGCTGCCAGGTTTTCCAGGAAGCCCTGAATGCCAAGTGACTGGGAAGCGCTTGCCCAAACAGGTGCGGTCGTCGGGAAAAAGGCGTCGGGATCTACGTCACGCCACGGCGCGGCGTCGGACACGATAGCCCCGTCATGATCTCCAACACGAGCATCCGCCGCCAAAAACGCTTCGGACGCCATTTGCTCCAATGGGGCCGACCCGCCCACCAAGTCGAAATCGCCGAGGAAGCCAAGCAAGTGGCTCGTGTCGGCGCTGCGGTCGGCAGGGCTGCCGGGAGCAGAATCGAACTGGCCCGAAGGCATGGCGACTTCTCCTTCGCAACGGTAGGCGCAACCATTGCGAGATATCAATCGATCTAACCTCGTTGGTGAAACATGCTGCCGCCAGGAAGCGCCAGTAATGCAAACGTCGACCTTCGCCGGTTACAACTTAGCGCCCGCCTGGATTTGCCGCTGCTACGGGTGTCATTGTGCCCGGTGAAAGATGCCGCGAAAGAAATGCTTCCGTTTCCCGCAGCAGCGTTAGTCTTTGCTCGTCTTCCCACGAATTCCAACTGTGTCCGGCGTTCGCGAAACGGATAAGCCGCACCGCGCCCCCAGCCTCAAGCATGGCGCGCTCCATGATTTCAGACTGGGCGATCTCGACTACGCTGTCGGCCTCCCCATGCATGAGCAGCACGGGTATCCGAACGTTGGCCGCCTGCCGGGCAGGCGACGCCTCTATTATCGCGGATCGATTAGCGTTGGGGTCGCCGATGGATCGTACCCAATACTGGTAGTCAATGGAGCCTCGCCTTCCCTCGCTGCGCTCGTCGCGGAGCATTTCTCTTAGATCTGACACGCCCGCTATCGAAATCGCACAGCGATAGAGGTCGGGAGTGAGCACTGCGCCCGCCAGCGCCGCGTAGCCGCCGTAAGACATGCCAACGATACAAATGCGCTGCGGATCGGCAATCCCCGCGCGGATCATATGGCCGACGGCGTCGGAAACGTCGTCTTGCATACGCAGACCCCATTGGCCGCGTCCCGCGTCAGCGAATGAGCGGCCAAACCCCTCAGAGCCTCTGAAGTTCGGCTGCAAGACAACGTATCCGCGCGATGCAAGGAATTGCACGAACGCGTCGTATCCAGGGTAGTCGCGCGCCTCCGGACCTCCGTGCGGAAGGACTACGGTCGGCCGCGGGCCCGTTCCGGCGCGTGCGGTCACATATGCCCAGAGTTCGAGTCCGTCGCGCGCCCGATAAGCCACGACGTCGGTGTTCGAAAGGAGATTTCGCTCGATATCGGGATAGAGTTCAGCGAGGAGCGTCAACCGCCGCGCCGTGCGGTCATAGACATAGTACGCATTGGGCTCCATCGGGCCCTCGACATGGAGGAGCCAAGTCGAGCCTTCGGCCGACATATCACTAAGCACAACTGTAGCTCTTCCGCCGAAGTAGGCGTCTATGGCGGCCAAGTGCCGTTGATCGTTGCGATCTCGCGCGCCGCAGATCAGCCGCTGACCCAATTCACAAGTCGCCACCAATTCCTTGGTCAGCGGATTGAGCCAAGGCGCTGTCGCATCCGCGACGGCCGGCGTCTGGAGGGGAGCGCTGAGTTCGCCGGTGGCGGTGTTGTAAAGATAGAGCGCAAGAAGGTCGCGCTCAGGCGGACGGGCGAGCACATAGACCTCGCCCGTCCCTGGCCCGGATGCAACAATCTGGAAATCCGGCGAGTTCGTCATCAGCGCCGAGCGGCGCGCCTCGAGTGCGAGCGTCCATCTGCCCACGCCATGCGCGCGCCGAAGGAATCTGAACCCCGAGCGGTTCGGCAATTCATCGACGCGGATAACGGGGTAGCCTTGTCCGTCCGTGACGTAGCGAAGCGTGTCTTGCCCTCCGTCGTCAATCCGCTCCGCTCGTCCGGTCCAAACATTCGCGCGCCAAACGCCGGTACCCAAATTATCCCAAGCTGCGAGCAAAACGTGATTTGGATCTTCGGCCAAAACATCGATCAAGAAGTTGGATCCAAGGCCGCGTCCAAGGTTGCGCATTTGGCCCTCAAACATTGGGATGAGTTCGCTGCCATCCCGGTTGAGCACAACAATTCGATGAACGGGGAAACGTGCTGATACGCCATAGATTTCGGCTCGGATCCGCGCGCTTACGCTGAGTACGAGCCTGTTGTCGCTTTTCCATTCCAGCCAGTTAAACGAGCCTGTCTCGCGGCTGATCGCCTGTACCGCCCGCGCCTCCTGCGAGGCCAGGTCGACAACGACGATTTCCTCACCATCGGCAACGCGCCGTATGTACGCCGCGAAGCGGCCAGTCGGCGACAGCTCCGCCGACTGCGCCACAGCGCGAGCGGCGAAATGGGCCGCGTCGACCTGCTGGGAGCCAGCGGGGGTCGCCCAGAACGTCAATGCCACGACGATCGTCCCGATGAGCGCCCGCACGAGCTCCCCCATGATCCAGATATGCCACATTCAGCGGGGCGCACCGCAAGGTTTGACTGCGCCCGGCCACACCTCTAGAAGCCCGCAACGCGCCAAGCTGAGCTTTGCGCTTTGACCAGCACAAGCGCCGCCCCAAATAGGCGCCGGAGGCTGGCGAAGCACCCCGCCCGACGTGATCGTCCGGCGGGGCAAACCGCGTTTGGCGCACGGAGGCGCATTTGTTAGAGGCTCTTACCGAGCGGCTAGGCGGGGTATTCGACAAGCTCACCGGGCGTGGCGCGCTCAGTGAGGCTGATGTCGATGCGGCGCTGCGCGAGGTTCGCTTGGCGCTCCTCGAGGCCGATGTCGCACTGCCAGTCGTCAAGGACTTTATCGCCAGGGTGAAAACCGAGGCGGTGGGCGACGCAGTCATCAAGTCGGTCAAGCCCGGCCAGCAGGTGATCAAGATTGTTCACGACGCACTGGTGGACATCCTGGGCGGAAACGCGCCGCCAGAGGGACTGCGCATCCACGGAGAGCCGCCGAACGTCATCATGATGGCTGGCCTTCAGGGCTCAGGCAAAACCACAACGGCGGCCAAGCTCGCGCTGCGCCTGACGAAGACCGACAGGCGCCGCGTCATGATGGCCTCGCTCGATACACGCCGGCCCGCGGCGATGGAGCAGCTTTCAACGCTCGGAAAATCCATTGGCGTGGATGTGCTGCCGATCGTGGATGGCCAGCCGCCCGCCGAAATTGCCAAGCGTGCGCTGACAGCAGCGCGCCTTGGCGGCCATGACGTGCTCATTCTCGATACGGCGGGACGCACCACGCTCGACGAAGAGATGATGAGCGAAGCCGCCCACATCGCCTCGGTCGCCAAACCCGGGGAAGTGCTCCTGGTCGCCGACAGTTTGACCGGCCAGGACGCGGTCGAAACCGCACGGCGCTTCCATGCGCGGCTGCCGTTGAGCGGCCTTGTGCTGACCCGCACAGACGGCGATGGGCGTGGCGGGGCTGCGCTCTCCATGCGCGCGGTGACCGGCCTGCCGATCAAGTTCCTAGGCGCTGGCGAACGGCCTGACGCACTGGAGGTGTTCGACGCGCGCCGGATTGCCGGGCGCATCCTGGGCCAGGGCGATATCGTAGGCTTAGTCGAGAAGGCGTCGGAAAACGTCGACCGCGCCGAAGCCGAGAAGATGGCGGCCAGGCTCGCGAAAGGCCGCTTCGACTTCGACGATATGGAAAAGCAGCTCGGCCAACTCATTCAAATCGGCGGCCTGAAGGGCGTTATGGGCATGTTGCCGGGGGTGGCGAAGCTCAAGAACCAGATTTCCGACGCCCAACTCGACGACAGGCAGCTGCGACGCCAGATCGGCATCATTCGCTCCATGACCAAAGCCGAACGGCGCAAGCCTGATCTGCTCAATGGTCGGCGTCGCGCCCGCATCGCAAAGGGCGCGGGAGTTGAGGTGGCGGACGTAAACCGCCTCCTCAAGATGCACCGCAATATGGCCGATATGGCCAAGGCCATGGGCAAGGGCAAAATGCCGTTCGGCATGCCGGGTCCGGGCATGCCCGCGACCAGGGCCCTCAAGAATTTGGGCGGCGGTAGGTTACCGCCAAGCCTTAACCCCCCGGGCGCGCTCCCGGGTCTGCAGGGACTGCCCGCCGGCAGCCTGCCGGGACTTCCCGGAACTGACAAAAAAAGCTAGGAACTCAAAGGAGAAGCATCCAAATGTCCTTGAAAATACGTCTTGCCCGCGGCGGCGCCAAAAAGCGCCCATTCTACTCGATCGTTGTGGCCGACAGCCGGAGCCCGCGCGACGGGCGTTTCATCGAGAAGGTCGGCACCTACAACCCTATACTCAAATCCGACGACCCCAACCGCGTTTTGCTCAAGCTCGACCGTATTCAGGACTGGATGAAAAAAGGCGCCCTCCCAACAGATCGCGTCGCCCGGTTCCTCGACCAAGCGGGCGTCATGAAGCGTGAGGCGCGCACCAACCCCAACAAGGCTCAACCCGGCAAGAAGATGTCTGAACGCGCGGCCTCCCGCGCCGGCGCTTCCTCCGAGGGCGCCGCGGAGGCATAATTCCCTTGTCAGACAAGAAGTCCGCCCCCCAAAAGCCTCCAGCGCAAGCGGCAGCCGCGCGCGCTGCAAGTGTGAAAAAGGCCCCCGCGAAGGCCGCACCGGCTAAGGCGACGGCGAAGGCTGCGCCGAAGCCCGCCTCGGCGCCGGCAAAGCCAGCACCAAGATCCACGCCCGCGAAGGCGGCTGCACCCACGAAGGCGCTGCCAAAGGCGCCTCCGGCGAAAAAAGTGGAAGCGCCAGTCGCAAAGACGACGCCAAAGGCCCCACTAAAGCCAAAACCCAAGAAGGCTGAAAAGCCGCCGACAAAAGCACCCGTTAGGAATACGTCTCCAGCAGCCAAGCCGGCGCCGAAGGCCGCCGGGCCGAAAGTTGAGACGAAGGCCCCCGCCGCCAAGCGCCCACCGCCGAAGGTCGACGCGAAGCTCGAGAAAAACGTAGGAAGGTCCGAGGCGAAAGCCCAGGCGCCAGAGGCCAAGCCCGCGAAACCGGCGCTCGCAAGACCAGCAAGACCGGAGAAACCCGCCAAGCCGCCTAAGCCTGAGAAACCCCAGAAGCTTGCGCCCGTCGCCGCTGCGTTAGCAAAGCCCATTCCGGCAAAGCCGCTGGCGGTGGCCGCAGGCCGCGCACAGCCCGTCACACGCACGCCAATCTTGCCGATCCGTCAGGCGCCCAAGCCACTCATCGCTCCAAAACCGACTGCCGAACCGGAGCTTGTTGGCGACTCCCAACCCGTGCCGGCGTTCAAAAGCAAGGCGGCAGGTTCAAAGGGGATGGTTCTTGTAGGCGCAGTTGCGGGCGCGTTTGGCGTCAAAGGAGAGGTGCGTCTGCGCGCATTCACCGATCGCAGGGAAGGCGTCATCTCCTACGGGCCGCTCTATGGGGAAGACGGCAAGATCTTGATGAAACCCAAGAGTTGGCGTGAATTGCGCGATGGCGTCGCCGTCGTGGCGTCAGAAGTAAAATCGCGCGAAGACGCTGAAAAGCTGCGTGGCAGGCGCTTGTTCGTGCCGCGCGCCAATCTTCCTGCGACTGCCGAAGACGAGTTCTATATTGTCGATCTGCTTGGCTGCCGCGCCGAGGCCCTCGACGGCCTGGTGCTCGGCGAAATCTGTGCAGTATGGAACTTCGGCGCCGGCGACATTATCGAGTATCGCCCGCCGAACGGCGGCCCGAACGTGCGCATCACGTTTACCCGTGAAACCGCACCGCTCGTTGACCTACCGGGAAAACGTGTTGTCCTCGACCCGCCGGCGCCGGAGCCGGTGGAGAAGTAGTGGGAAACGCCCGCGTGTTCCCTCGGGCGGTCGAGCTGGCAAGTCCGTGCACATAACGTTCGCCGCTTCCATCATCACACTATTCCCGGAGACGTTCCCGGGAACGCTCGGTGTCTCCCTGATCGGCACGGCGCTGCATGGGGGCGTTTGGTCGTTGGAAATTGTGAACCTGCGCGATTTCGGCGCCGGTCCGCACAGAAACGTTGACGACACACCGGCTGGCGGAGGGGCGGGCATGGTGATCCGCGCCGATGTCGCGGCTGCCGCAATCGACAGCATCGCAATGAACGGGCGCCCGCTCATTTACCTTTCTCCGCGGGGCGAGCAGCTTAGCCAGACGATGGCGAGCGAGTGGGCGCTCGGCCCCGGAGTCATCCTGTTTTGTGGACGTTTCGAGGGATTGGACGAGCGCGTCATCGAGGCGCGCAACATGCGTGAAATCGCGGTTGGCGATGCCGTGCTTGCGGGCGGGGAAGCGGCCGCGCTCGTGCTGCTCGAAGCGTGCGTGCGCCTGATCCCCGGCGTGCTCGGCAATGAAGACTCGGTGGTCGAGGAGAGCTTTGGCGAGGGCCTGCTCGAACACCCGCACTACACACGGCCGCGCGAGTGGGAGGGGCGCGCCATTCCCGACGTGCTCTTGTCCGGCGATCACGCCAAGATCGAAGCGTGGCAGCGCGGCGAGCGCCAACGCATAACCGCCCAAAGACGGCCCGATTTGAAGGGCAAGCGCAAGGAATGATCACTCGCCTCGCGCTTATAGTCGCCTGCTTGTTGGTCTGGCCAGCGGAGGCGCAAGCGCCCGACGTCAGCCGCGCCGTGCGCGCACTCGCAGCAAACTGGCGGCCCATCGCGCCCGAACAGCTGGAGTCGACTGAAGCTGCGATTTCGGCCTGCGCAGGGGCAATCGAGGAAATCGCGGCCGTTGATGCCGCCCTACCCATCGACATCACGCCACAGACGCTGGCGCACGTTCGCGCGCTGCGCGGTCTGGTCATCGTTTCCGCCGACGACGCGATAGGTGGGGCCTATTTCTTCCCCGCCCCTGACCTCGCTTGGTTTGCCAGCGGGCTCGGGGCGGTGCGGGTCGTGTCCGAGGCGGAGGGGTATTTGGCCGTACGCGACGCCGCTGGACGTGACATCGCGCTCCAACTGGGGCGAGCGGGCGGACGGGCCGCGCTCCGCGTGCGCACTCCAGATGGCCAGATCCTCAAATTCATTGGATGCGCGCCGACCCAAGGCGGCTGAGGGCAGCGCCGAGAAGCCCCTCGACAGAGCGTACGGGTTCCCCTATACGCGCCCCTTTCCAGTTTTCCCATGGAAGCGCCAGGGATGGCGCTCCCCCGGTGCTGCCATGAACCTGATCGAAACGCTTGAAAAAGAAGAAATCGCCCGCGTCACCTCGGGCAAGACCATCCCCTCCTTCGATCCCGGCGACACGCTGCGCGTCAATGTGAAGATCAAGGAAGGCGACCGCGAACGCGTCCAGGCGTATGAAGGCATCTGCATCGCTCGCGCCGGCGCGGGCCTCAACGCCAATTTCACCGTCCGGAAGATCAGCTTCGGCGAAGGCGTCGAGCGTGTATTTCCGCTCTACTCGCCAACGGTCGATTCCATCGAAGTCGTGCGCCGGGGCAAGGTGCGCCGCGCAAAGCTCTATTACTTGCGTGATCGGCGCGGCAAATCGGCCCGCATCGCCGAACGCGCTGGCGGGGCGCGTGAAGAAGACTTCGTCGGCGCCGATACCGACGCCGCGGAATAGAATTTCCTGGCGAGAGATTGGCGTCCGAGCCCCGCGACCCCATCGCGCGGCTCTTCCTTCTCCCGTCAGCGCTTGACCTTGCCGTCGGGCGCGCTCACTTGAGCCCAACCCATGAACGCGCCGATGCGCCCTGCTCGCCCCGACGTCGAGATCGTCACGTTGGGCTGCCGCCTCAACGCCTATGAAAGCGAGGCTATGCGCGCGCTGGCCCAGGAGGCGGGTCTCTCAAACGCGGTGATTGTCAACACGTGCGCGGTGACTGGCGAAGCCGTCCGCCAAGCGCGCCAAACCATCCGCCGCGCGCGGCGCGAACGGCCGGATGCCGAAATCATCGTCACTGGCTGCGCCGCGCAAATCGATCCGCAAAGTTTCGCGGCAATGCCGGAAGTGAGCCGTGTCATCGGCAATGCCGAGAAGATGAGCGCCGCGGGCCTGCGGGCGGATCAGGAACGCGTGCGCGTGTCCGACATCATGTCCGTGCGCGAAACAGCGCCGCACCTGATAGATGGTTACGCCGAACGCACACGCGCCTACGTTCAAGTGCAAAATGGCTGCGATCATCGCTGTACGTTCTGCATCATTCCCTATGGACGCGGAAATTCGCGGTCGGCGGCGGCAGGTGACGTCGTCGCGCAAGTTGAGCGCCTGGTTGCCAATGGCTACGCGGAAGTCGTGCTGACGGGCGTCGATCTCACGTCCTGGGGCGGCGATCTGCCCGGCGCGCCGACGCTGGGCAAGCTGGTTGCGCGCATCCTGAAGCACGCGCCGAACTTAAAGTCGCTGCGGCTTTCTTCGCTCGACGCCATCGAAATGGACAAACACTTGTTCGACCTCGTGACGCAACATGACCGCGTTGCGCCATACCTTCACCTTTCGCTGCAGCACGGCGACGATCTCATCTTGAAGCGGATGAAGCGCCGCCACTCGCGCGCCCAAGCGATAGAGCTCTGTCAACGCTTGAAGGCGGCGCGTCCCGAAATCGCGTTGGGCGCCGATTTGATCGCCGGCTTTCCAACCGAAGCCGAGCCGCATTTTCTGAATACGCTTTCCCTTATTGAGGCATGCGGCCTTGCTTTCGTTCACGCCTTCCCGTTCAGCCCTCGGCAAGGGACGCCCGCCGCGCGCATGCCACAGCTGGAGCGGCGGCTCGTGAAGGAACGCGCCGCGCGCCTGCGTGGAGCCGGCGCGGCCGCGCTGAAGCGTCACCTGGAGGCCTGGGTTGGCCGGGAGGCGGACGCCCTCGTTGAGCGCGAAGGCTTTGCGCGCTTGCCGGATTTCAGCGCTGTGCACTATAGACCGGTTGCGCCTCGCCGGCTGGCGCAAGCCGGTGAAGCCACCGGCGGTCCATACAAGCGCCTACGCTTCACTACCCACGACGGCGCGCACCTGATCGGCGTGGCGGCATGATCTGGGGCTTGTTCGACAAGAAAAATGAAAGAGCGGCCGAGTCCAAAGGCCTGTTGGATGGCTTGCGCAAATCGTCCGCGAAACTTGCCGATAGCGTCACATCGGTCTTCACCAAGGAGAAGCTCGACGCCCATGCGATCGCTGAACTGGAGGAGGCGCTGATTGCTTCAGATATGGGCGCGGGCGCAGCCGCGCGCATCGCGCACGCACTAGCCGATCGAAGGTTCAGCAAAGAAAACAGCGACGCAGAGGCGCGTGAGGCGCTCGCTGATGAAGTAGCGCGCATCCTGAAGCCGCGCGAAGGGACGCTCGATCTCACAATCGGGGCAAGGCCGCGCGTCGTACTCGTTATTGGGGTCAATGGCTCGGGCAAGACGACGACAATTGGCAAGCTCGCGAAAAACCTAACCGACGCCGGCGCCAAGGTCGTCATTGGCGCCGCCGACACTTTTCGAGCAGCCGCAATCGAGCAATTGGCGGCGTGGGCCAAGCGTTCGGGAGCATCTTTCGTCTCCTCAACGCAAGGGGCGGATGCCGCTGGCGTCGCCTATGAGTCGGTCGCGCGCGCGAAGGCGGAAGGCGCTGACGTTGCGTTGATCGACACCGCCGGCAGACTCCAAAACAAGTCCGAGCTGATGGCTGAACTTGCGAAGATAGTGCGCGTCATGCGCAAGATCGATGAGGACGCACCCCACGAAACGCTCTTAGTGCTGGATGCGACAGTTGGCCAGAACGCTCTCTCGCAGGTCGAAAGCTTTCGATCGGTGACCGAGATTACGGGCTTGGTGATGACCAAGCTCGACGGCACCGCCAAGGGCGGCGTGCTCGTGGCGCTCGCACAGCGCCATGCCATTCCGATTCATTTCATCGGAGTTGGCGAGAAGGTAGAGGACTTGCAGCCCTTCGACGCCGCGCACTTTTCCCGCGCGCTAGTGGGCCTTAGTTAGCCGCCGCCACGCGCACGGGCAGCGGCACGTTGCACAGATTGATCCGTCCGGTCGGCTGCAGGAACCAAGGTTCACGCCGCGTGCGGCGGGAATCGATCACATCGCGGAACGTCATGCTGTCCGTACGGAGGGTTTCCAGATGCACGCGCTCGCCCAGGGGAAGCTCAGACGCCAAGCGCACCGAGCGAATGAGCGTGCGCTCTTGCGGCGTCTCATAGAAGCCAAGCAGACCCGTGCCGCGCGGCATTGTCGAGAGCAGCTCCATGCCCTGCAGCACACGCCCGACCAACGTGACGTTGCGGTCCAGGTGGCGCGGCGCATGGCCGATGACGACGTAAAGCTCGGCGCCGCTGCCTGAATTGGCGGTGTCTCCGCGTCCAGCTCCTACCATTCCGTAGCAATGTGCAAGCCACATGCGCCCGTTTTGGCCCGCAACTGGAAAACCATCCGAGAAGCCTACCTCTCGCGCGTAGGAATCTGGGTCGCGCAGACGCGTTACAACAACGCCGCGCCGCGGCCGGTCGAACTCGCCAGGCAGCGAACGGGCGCCGTCGCCGAATGATGTGGTGTCGCCCTCGTCGCGCCCCCATTGGACGACGTAGTTTTCCTGGCTGCGCACAATGGCCGCGCCGTCGAAATAGTGCGCGCGCGCAAGGGCGCGGATGTTGGCCACATGGCCAGGCGCGTATTCGGGCGCTAATTCGATGATCACGCGCCCGGCGGGCAGGTCCATGTAGATGGCGTTGTCGGGATCAAGCGCCCGCCAGTCGGAAGCGGGGGACTGATCGAGGATCTCGGCCAGTGTGCGAACAGGTGTTTGCGCCGCAGCCGCACTCGCCGCAAAAAGAACGGCGGCCGCCGCCCATACTCCCCTACGCCACATGTTCACCCTCCCCATGCGTGCAAGCTCACTTTCTGGGCCTGGAACCCACCACAGCGCAAGCGCTGGTCCACGAGCGCCTCTCCGTCGTATGAGGGGCCCATGAGTGAAACCCCCGCCCGAGGCGCCAGATCTGGCATCAATTCCCTGTTCATCGACCTCGGACCCATTGTCGTGTTCGTGATCTCCTTCAATGTGCTGCAGCGCATCGACGCGACCAAAGACAACGCTGTTTACATCGCGACCGCCATCTTCATGGCCGCGACCCTGGCCGCCATCGCCTATTGCAAGATCAAGCGTGACCATATCCCGCCCGTGCTGATGGTCACCGGCGTTCTGGTGGTTGCCTTCGGGGGACTTACTCTGCTGTTGCGCGACGAGACCTTCATCCAGGTCAAGCCGACTTTCGTGTACGTCTTTTACGCCCTCGCCATTCTGGGATCCTTGGCGATAAGGCAAAACGTTTGGAGGCTGCTGTTTGGCCACGCGTTCACGCTGCCCGACCACATCTGGACTATTCTTGCGCTGCGTTGGGCGGGATTCTTCGTGTTCATGGCCCTGCTCAACGAATTCATCCGCCACCAATTCACCTTCGAAACCTGGCTCAATACCCGCCCCCTCGTAGTGTTTCCGCTGGTGCTGTTGTTTGCGCTCGCCAACACACCCTTATTGATGAAACACGCCCCCGACGATCCCGCACCATCTGAGGCGCCGGACTCCTGAGAAGGGCGCATTCACGACCTGTTTTCGCCTCCTTGGCGTGTGACAAAATCATGAATGATTGATTGCACCGAGGAGGTCGCAAAGCTCCGCGCGCTTCAAGGAGCGAGTGGGCGGGTGATGACGGACGCAAAACCGCCCGAGCCATACGAGTTCTCGGGGTCGATCAGCCATTTGCTTCACCGCGTCGAGCAGCTGGCGTCCGACCGGTTCGCCGAGCTGATGGGCGATGAACTTACGCTGCGCCAGTTCACAGTTTTGGCGGCTGTGGCGGCGAATCCTGGCCTCAAGCAAGCAGACCTGGTCCGCGCCACCGGGATTGATCGCTCCACACTTGCTGATCTCATTGCCCGTATGGAAAAGCGCGGTTGGGTCGACCGCACGACATCCTTGCTGGATGCACGCGCGCTCTCAGTCCACCTTTCCGCGTCCGGAAAAGCCTTGCTCACGTCGACAACGCAACAAGCGCGCGCCGCGGACGCAGCCGTCCTCGACGCGCTGCCGCGTACGAAGCGCAAGAGCTTTCTCAACACGCTGACGAAACTCGCCAAGCTCGCTGCGGCGAAAGCCGCTAAATCCGCGCGTGAAGCTAAGCGCAAGGCCAAACACGAGTCGCACGGCAAAGCGCGCGCGCGCGGGCGCCGCGCCAGCACCTAAGCAACGGACGTAAAATTTCGCGCATTTGAGGTTCGACGCTCTAGTCCGTCAGCGCCGGCAGAATCATGGATTGAACGATGTCGGGCGTCAGCGGCCCGCGGTGTGCGGCTCGGATGGTTCCATCTTCGCCGATCACGAACGTCTCTGGCACGCCCATGATGCCCAGTTCCAAAGCAAAGCGCCCTTCGGGATCGAGGACCACGGCGCGGTAGGGATCGCCAAGTTCGTGCAGAAAGTTCGCCGCCGCACCAGGGGCGTCCTTGTATGCGACGCCAACAATTTCAACGCCGCCCGCCTCAAGCGCCATGAGTTGGGCGTGCTCGACCCGGCAGGGCGTGCACCAGGATGCGAACAGGTTGATGACATAAGCACGGCCGCGCATGTCGGCGTCGGTGAGCGAGGGGCCGCCGTCGAGACGCGCAAGCGCGTAGTTCGGCGCTGCGCGGCCCGCCACGCCCGTGGTGAAAGTGTCACGCTCGCCGCTGCGCGCGAGCAGAAAGAGCGAAAGCGCGACCAAGCCCCCAAGCGCGATGAGCGGGGCAAGCGCCAGCCATCGCTTCACGGGTTCACTTCCTTCCCAAGTGCGCGCGCGCGCTTTGACCAATGCCGCAACCGAAGCAACTGGGCGACCGCCAATACGGCGAGCGACGCCAACGTAACGCCATAGGACGCCAGGACATATGGCCAACTGCCCTCGATCATCAGGGCGCTCCAATCCGCGCTCTGGCCGCTTCCACACGCCGACGGAAAATGGCGGCGCGCATGCTCATCATCAAGAGCGCGCCAAACAACGCTCCGTAAGCGCCGGCCATGATCATCAGCGGGCCCAACATGTCGGGGTGCACAGCTGAACCCTCCGCGCGAAACACACTCGCCGGCTGATGCAGCGTCGACCACCAATCGACCGAAAACTTGACTACGGGCAGATTGACCAGCCCGACCAGACACAAGATCGCCGCGAGGCGTGCAGCCTTTTCCTCGTCCTCGATCGAGGACCAAAGCGCGATGTAGCCAAGATAGATCACGAACAGCACGAGCATGGAGGTCAGGCGTCCGTCCCATTCCCACCACGTGCCCCAAGTCGGCGCGCCCCAAAGTGAGCCGGTGAGAAGGCAAAGACCTGCGAAAGTGGCGCCGATCGGGGCCGCCGCGCGCGCTGCGATGTCGGCCAGCACATGGCGCCAAACAAGGCCGACGAAGCTGGCGGCGCCCATGATGGCGTACACAGCGAGAGACCACCACGCCGCCGGCACATGCACGTACATGATGCGCACGGTTTCGCCCTGCTGATAGTCGGAAGGGGAAAGCAGCAACGCCCAGGGCACGCCGATCGCGAACAGCGCAACCGCCAGCAGCGCCAAGACCGGGGCAGCCCAAGCCGAAAGACTCATGAATCGCGCGGGATTGGCGAATTGGCTCAGCATAGGCACCCTGATACCTGACACCTTGTTACTCCGCCTGGAGACGCAAGGCCGCAGCCGCCGCGATCGGTCCAAGCGCAAGCGCGCCCAGAGCGCACCCGCCCAGGATGGCCATGGCGCCGGCAACAGCTTCCCCTTGCGCTACGGCCGCGCCGAATATGATAGGCGGGGCAAAAAACGGCAGCACAATGAGCGCGATCAAGACCCCGCCGCGCCTGACGCCTGCTGTGACCGCCGCGCCGACGAGGCCGATTGCGATGAAGGCCGCCATGCCCAGAGCTAGGCTAATCACAATGACAGGCACGTGCGCGGCCGGCGCTTGCAGCGCGATGGCTGCAGGGGCGCCCGCCAAAGCGAGGGGCAAGCCCACGGCGCACCAGAGCGCGGCGCCTTTCGCCAAGACCAACGCCTCAAGCGGCGTTGGCGAAAGCAGCATCTGGTCGAGCGAACCATCCTCAAGGTCGGCCTGGAACAAGCGCTCCAGCGTGGCCAACACAGCCAATGCAGCCGCGATCCACACCAGAGGCGGACCCGCCGCCGCGAGCAGAGCGCGATCCGAGCCCATGGCGAGCGGCACAAGCGATGTGGCGCCAAGGAAGAATCCCAACGGCGCCAGCGCGCCCCCGCCGCCGTTCCACATCAACGCGAAATCGCGCCGGAAGGTTTCGAAAACTGCTCTCATGTGCGGTCGCTGAGTTGCAGCGTCTGGGACGGCGCCGACCCAAGCGGTTCATGCACCGCGGCGAGCACCACCCCGCCTTGTTCGCGGTGCGCCTCGATGAGGCTTGCGATCAGCGTTCGCCCCTGCGCATCGAGCGCGGCCGCGGGCTCATCGAGCAACCAGATCGGGCGTGGGGCGACAAGGAGCCGCGCGAGCGCAAGGCGGCGCGCCTGCCCTTGACTCAGTGCGCGCGCTGGAAGGTCCGCACTCGCCCCAAGCCCCACACCCGACATCACAGCTGCGATATCGACCGCGCCGGCGAACAACCCCGCCCAGTAACGCAGGTGTGCGCTCACATTCGAAGCGGGCTTCAAGCCATTCAGATGTCCCAAGTAATGCAAGCAAAGTGCGGGTTCTTCGACACCCTCAAACGAGATTACGCCGGATCGCGGCCTCAAATAGCCGGCAATGGCGCGCAGCAAGCTCGTCTTGCCCGATCCATTGGCGCCGCGCAGTTCGATGAAATCTCCGGCCTCGGCGCCAAAACTCATCCCTTCAAAGACGAGCCGCCCGCCGCGCGCGACCGACAAGCCGGCGACCTTCAATTTGGGTTCTTCCCGGAAAGGTCGCCCAGCGCCCATAATGCGGCCCAGGTTCTAGTGAGCGTCGCCGTACACGCCAAGGCGGGCGCGAGGGAGATAACGATGCGGAACTTTGCTGCCGTGCTGATCCTGGCGGCGATTCTATCGGCCTGCGGCCAAGCTCAGAGGTACTCCGAGCCCGCGACCTCTGAGGAGGCGGCCCCCACCGAAGCGCCGGCGCCAATGGCGGATATGGAGCGAGGCCGCGCCGTGGCTGGGGAGGCGGACGGAAACATCGCAATGGGCGCTGACTCGCGCAGTCAACCTGGCCAAACGACGGGGCCCGCGCCAGTTCTATATCTCGCCTACGCCTATCAGACCGGCCTTGAAATTCCCTCCGAGCGGCTTGCCCCAGTGATGGATGTTCATGTCCAAGCCTGCCAGGCCGCCGGTCCTCGCTTGTGCCAACTTATCGGCTCCACCCGCTCCGGCGATCCCGAAAGCTACATGGAGGGCTATGTCTCGTTGCGCGGGGAGCCCAACTGGCTGCGCACCTTCATGGGAGGCATAGCCGCCCAGGTCGACGCCGCCGGCGGACGGGTCATTTCGCAAACGACGTCTACCGAGGATCTGACCCGCCAGATCGTCGACACCGAAGCGCGACAGCGCGCACAAACTGCGTTGCGCGATCGCCTGCAGGAACTATTGCGTTCACGGCCCGGCCGCTTGGCCGATCTGCTTGAGGTCGAGCGCGAATTGGCCCGCGTCCAAGCCGAGATCGACTCGCTTCAGTCCAATCTGGCCGTGATGCGTACGCGCGTGGCGATGTCGGAGTTGACAGTATCCTACCGCTCCGCGCCGCGCCCCGTCGGCAGCGACACGTTTGAGCCCCTGCGCAACGCGTTCGCCAATTTCCTTGGCATCGTGGTCACCGGCTTTGCCGCGATCATCACGATCATCGCAGGCCTCCTGCCATTTGTGCTCGTTCTGATCCCGATTGTGTGGGGCCTGTTGCGGTGGCGGCGGGCCCGCGGCGGTCGGTTCTTTGGGCGCAAGCCACAGCCGGCTGAGGCGCAAAACGAGGGCTAGTGTGGCGAATCTGAAATTCGCCCGATCTCGATGGCCGGCGTTGAGCGAATTTCAGATTCACAAGCCACACTAAGACTCTTTGATTTTAGTGTCCCTTTTGGATTTGAAGTTCGTTCCCCGATTGATCCAGATGACATGACGAACTTCAAATCCGGGACACTAGCAGGGGGCGATTTGCGCCCCCCGCAAACAGCGCTACATAAGCTCTGCCGCGCGCCGGTTTGATTCCGGATTGGGGCGCCCCCCAACGCGTCTGCATCGCTGTCGCAACAAGACCCAGGATGCACCCCCATGTCCTCCAAGAACTCATTCTCCTGCCGCCACACGCTGAGCGCCGGCGGCCGCACCTACACCTACTTCGATCTGAACGCTGCCGCCCGGAGCGGGCTCGGCGACATTTCGCACCTGCCTATCTCGCTGAAGGTTTTGCTCGAAAACCTGCTGCGCACCGAGGATGGGGTCGCGGTGAAGAAACCTGACATCGCAGCCATCGCTGGCTGGCTCAAAAACCGCGGCAGGGACGAGGTTGAAATCGCGTTCAGCCCAGCGCGCGTGCTGATGCAAGATTTCACCGGCGTGCCGGCAGTCGTAGACCTAGCCGCGATGCGCGACGCCGCAGCCCAACTTGGCGCCGACCCGGAGCGCATCAATCCGCTCGTTCCGGTCGACCTGGTTATCGATCACTCGGTTATGGTCGATCACTTCGCCTCCGGCGATGCGTTCAAGAAGAACGTCGACCTTGAGTACGAGCGCAACGGCGAGCGCTATCAATTTCTCCGTTGGGGTCAGCAAGCGTTCCGGAATTTCCGCGTGGTGCCGCCCGGCACCGGCATTTGCCACCAGGTCAACCTGGAATATCTCGGACAATCTGTGTGGACGCGCGAAGAGGGCAGCGAAACCCTCGCCTATCCCGACACCGTTGTCGGAACTGACAGCCACACCACCATGATCAACGGCATCGGCGTGCTGGGTTGGGGCGTGGGTGGCATCGAGGCGGAAGCGGCGATGCTTGGTCAGCCGGTGTCGATGCTCATCCCCGAGGTGATTGGCTTCAAGCTCACTGGTAAAGCGCCTGAAGGCGCCACCGCCACCGATCTAGTCCTCACTGTCACGCAAATGCTGAGAAAGCGCGGAGTTGTAGGCAAATTCGTAGAATTCTACGGTCCAGGACTTGCTCTCCTTTCCGTCGAGGATCGCGCCACCATCGCCAACATGGCGCCCGAATACGGCGCCACGTGCGGCTTCTTCCCGATCGATGAGAAAACCATCCAATACCTCGCCGCAACCGGCCGTGACCCGGCGCGCGTGGCCCTGGTGGAGGCTTATTGCAAGGCGCAGGGCCTCTGGCGCAGCGATGCCGAGCTCGCTTTCACCGACACGCTCGAACTCAATCTCGCTGACGTTGTTCCCTCGCTTGCGGGGCCAAAGCGGCCGCAAGATCGCGTTGCATTGGGTGATGTCGGGAAGGGATTCACCGATGCGATGACAGGCGAGTTCCGCAAGGGCGGCGAGCTCAAGAAACGCGCGGCAGTCGATGGCGAAACGCACGATGTTGGCCATGGTGACGTCGTCATCGCGGCTATCACGTCGTGCACCAACACGTCCAACCCCTCAGTCCTGGTTGCGGCCGGCCTTCTCGCGCGCAATGCCGTCGCCAAGGGCCTGAAGACGAAACCTTGGGTAAAGACATCGCTGGCGCCGGGCTCTCAGGTCGTCACCGACTATCTCGCCAGAGCGGGGTTGAACGAACCGCTGGACGCGCTCGGCTTCAACCTTGTGGGTTATGGCTGCACGACCTGCATCGGCAATTCCGGGCCGTTGCCGCCTGCGATTTCCGCAGCCGTGGCGGATGACGATCTGGTGGTCGCCTCTGTGCTTTCAGGCAATCGCAACTTTGAGGGGCGCGTCAATCAGGACGTGCGCGCGAACTACCTCGCCTCGCCTCCGTTGGTGGTGGCGTACGCCCTGGCGGGCTCGGTTTATATGAACCTAGAAACCGAACCCCTAGGCGCGGACCATGATGGCAAGCCTGTGTTCCTCAAGGACATTTGGCCGTCAAACGCCGACATTGAAGCGGTCGTGCGCGCCGCGGTCACGCCGGACATGTTCGCCTCTCGATACGGAGATGTCTTCAAGGGCGACGTCCATTGGCAGGCCATCAAGGTTGGTGCAGGCCGCACCTATGCATGGGACATGGGCTCCACCTACGTGAAGCATCCGCCCTACTTTGATGGAATGACGATGACGCCCACGCCCCTCACCGATGTGAAGGACGCGCGCATCCTCGCGCTTTTCGGCGACAGCATCACAACCGACCACATAAGCCCAGCCGGCAGCATCAAGAAGGCTTCTCCGGCCGGGAAGTATCTGAACGAACATCAAGTCGGCCAGGCGGACTTCAATTCGTACGGCGCGCGGCGGGGCAATCACGAAGTGATGATGCGCGGCACGTTCGCGAACATTCGCATCAAGAATGCGATGGTGAAGGATGAAACCGGCAGTCCAGTCGAAGGCGGCTTGACGCTCTACCAACCATCCGGGGCACGGATGGCTATCTACGACGCCGCGATGCTCTATCAGAGAGAGGGAACCGAGCTCGTCGTGTTTGCCGGCAAGGAATACGGCACAGGGTCATCGCGAGACTGGGCTGCAAAGGGCACAAAGCTTCTCGGCGTGCGGGCCGTCGTGGCCGAGAGCTTCGAGCGCATCCACCGATCAAACCTCATCGGCATGGGCGTGATCCCTCTCCAGTTCATAGGCGGCCACTCCTGGAAGGACCTTGCCCTGACTGGGTCCGAGACAATTTCGATCGGCGGGGTGGCCCACCTCGGGCCGCGCCAGACGGTGACGCTCAAGATCACTCGCGCCAATGGCGCGGTGGAGGAAGTTGCGGTCCGCTGCCGGATCGACACCGAGAACGAGGTCGAATATTTCCGGCACGGGGGAATCCTTCACTATGTGCTGCGCGGCCTCGCAAAAAACGCCTGAAACGAGCCGTCACGCCGGTTTGATTCGATTTGGGCCTGAACGCCGGCCAAGTTGCGGGCCATGATAACCCGTTTCCTGGCCGCCGTATTGTTCTGCATGGCGGCCGCAACGAACGCCGGAGCTCAAACCCAAGGCCGGCGTGCGGATGTTGTTGTTGAGCTCTACACGAGCCAGGGGTGCACCCAGTGCCCCAGGGCAAACCGGCTGCTCGGGTCGCTGTCACGGACCGAGGGCGTCCTTGGCCTGACATTTCCAGTCGGCATATGGGACTATCTAGGCTGGAGCGACACGTTCGCCCGCCCCGAGTTCACGGACCGACAGCGCGCCTTTTCAGAAGCCTTGCGCGAACGCCGTCGGACGCCTCAGCTTATCCTCAACGGCGCCCGCCAAGTCAGCGCTTCCAGCTGGGACGATGCACGCGCCGCGCTCGACGCCGAACGCGCCGCACCCTCAACCCCGATTGACATATCCTTGGTGCGCGCGCGCGGCGGCCGCGTGCGCGTAGCGATCGGAGAGTCTTCGAGTTCACCGGGAGCTGATGTTTGGTGGGTCGACTATGACAGCGACCAGATTTCGGTGCTCATTACACGAGGCCTGAACCGAAACCGGAGCGTGAGCCACTACAACCTTGTCCGTCGCATCGAGCGCCTCGGCAGTTGGACCGGAGCAGCCACAACGTACGAGCGCTCGCGCTGCCTGCCCAGCTGCGCGGTCCTTGTCCAGGAGCCGAACGGCGGGCGCGTGCTCGCTGCCGCCTACATTGAGCGACGCGGCCGACGCTAAAGCAACGGAGCTTAAATTCGCCTCGGTTCGATGGCGGGCGCAGAGCGAATTTAGAGTCCAAAGTTGCTTTAGAAACTTCTGAATCCAAAGCGTCTTTGGACCTCAAATGCGACAATGAGCCCGATCCAAGCCGTGAGTCGCAATTGAGGTCCGACGCTTTAATTAGCGGCGCCTGGCACAAGCGAACTGAGGGGCGGCGCAAGCGACTCTGCCTCGAACTCGCTCAGCGCATAGGCCCAAGCCGCGATGCGATCGTTCAGTTCAAGAGCGGCGGGCTCCTGTTCTGGCGTCGCCCCGCGGGCGACAAGCTTTAGCCATGTGCGTCCATCGCTGTCGATCAGCTCTGCATCGACGGCGATGCCGTCAAAAGTAGTCGCTCGTATGCGCGCGCGGGCGGCCCCTTGGATCGCCGGCGCCGTGCGCACATCGACAGGGGCCAGTTGCGTGATCCTTTCCGCTGCCGACGCCACGACCGAGGGCGCCAGCGCCGCAAGCGCAGGCGACGCGATCCGCCAGGGCTGGTCGGCGCTATCGCGCGCCAGGACGTAGGCGCGACCTTGTGGGGGCGCGATCTCTACCCGCTGCAGCCGATCGGCGCTTAGATCCAAAGGCCGCAACTCCATCCACGACGCGATGTCGCGCAATGGCGGCAGCTCGCCGCGCGCGGCCCACGTCTGGTCCTGATCGGGACGGCGCACATAGATCGCACCGCCTGGTTCCACGCCGAGCACAAGGTTGACCAACAAAGCGCCGCGGCCATCCTCGATTTGCACCAAGATACCCCGCCCGCCCTCGCGCGGATCGCCCACCCCGAGGCGCTCGTGCTTGGAGGGATCACTGGTCATGCGGCGTGTGTAGCGCAATTGCTCCAGGCCGTTGGTCAGCTGATCGAGCCGGCTGCGCAACACAGGATAGTCGTCGCGATCACGCATGGCCCAACCGCGCTGAGTATTCTCTATCCGATAACTGGCTTCCGCACTTGTTATCGTTATGCGATGGGCGCCGCCAATCGTATCGGCCAAACCTGGCGTCACAAGACCTGCTGCAAGGTCAGGCCGTAAGGCGCGCATTTCAATCCCGAGCGTGATTGCTGCAACGATCGCCAGCGCGCCGGCGATCAGCCCCAGACTTAGAGCCTGGCTCTTGCGACGCTCCGCGAGGTCCGTGCTCATCCTCGCGCTCCTACGCCCACACGCCGCTGCCGGCGCCAGAACAAGAACAATCCGGCAGCCGCAACCAATAGGGGCGCCAGCCAGACGTTGATGAAAAGAACCAACGCCTGAAGCCTATCGATCTCGCCGCGAAGATCGCGTTCGACACGCCTCAATTCGCTGCGCACTTCAACTACGCGCGTGCGAAACTGTTCGATGGCCGTGTTTTCTTCCGCGGTGAGCTCGGCGCCTAGTTCGCCGGTAAAGAAACCCGAGCCGCGCCCGCGCGCCTGCAGGTCAGCAAGTCGCGATTCGGTTTCTTGCAATTCTGTCTGCAGCTGTTCTTGGCGACTTTCGATGCGCCGCTGCGCATCGCGCTCCAACTCCTCGACAAGCTCCATGCGTCGCATGGAAGGCGCGCGCGAGCGCAGCGAAACCAGCGCGTCCGATCCGCCAAGAACATCGATTGCGTTCAGCGCAAAGGACGCATTATCGATTTCAGCGGCTCCGGTCGTTGGGTTGATGTAAAACTCATCGGCCAGAAAATCGACGTCGGAGACGATTACTATTTCCGCCGGCGTGGCCGATCGGGCAACTGGCGGCGGCGCATCGGGCTGCGCCAACGGCGGCGGCGCAGGCGCTGTATCTTGTTCCGCCGCCGGACTCTCCTCTGCCGGCGCGCCCTCTGGAAACGCTGTGTCCAGATGCCCCGACAAACGAAGCGCCACGGTCTCGATGCGGCCGCCTATCTGCCGCCAATTGTTCCTCACCTGCGTTGGCGTCGGTTGCATCAACGCCTCTGCCGCCGGCATGCGCATCGTGCTGCCGCTGGTGCGAGCGAGCCTCTGCACCGTTACGCCTTCGCGCTCGCTCCAGGTCAGCCCCCCTGCGAGGCCGAAATTGACGCCGCGCCGCAGCCACGCTGTCATCAGGTCCTCGCGGTCCAGCTGTTCTGCGGGCACCGCGAAAAACAGCGGTTGCGGCGCCCTTCCCATTTGGCCCGTGACAGGATCTTGCTCTTGCACCGGCAGGGCCCCTTCCAGGTCGAGCACAACCGTAGCCGTCATCGCCACGCCCCATCGCTCGAGTAACGGCTCAAGCGTGGACGCAGTCGGGGCAGGCGCCACAGGGTTGAAAGGACTGAAACCCCCACCCGCCTGCTCGGCAGTCAACGAAGCGGGATCGAGCGCAATGAACGCGCGCCCTTGTCGCAGAATAAACTGATCGATGGCGAACAATTGGCGCTCGGTCAGCGCGCCCGGATGGATAATGGCTAGGACATCGACGTCCGGAATCTCGCTGAAGTCGGGGGCGAGCTTCGTTACGTTCATGAGCCGGCCCATTTCGGTGGCGAACACCGATTGGCCGCGCGGCGGAAACGACGGATCGGCGGCGGCGGCGGGATCGAGCGGCAATGATGTTATCAGGCCTACTCTAGTACGATTGGGATGCTCCAGTTCGTAGATCAGGCGCGTGATCTCGTATTCGAGGAAGGCTTCGCGTGCTGGGTCGAACAAAGGAATGGTTCGCCGGTCGTCGATGGCGTTGGCGCCCGACAGACCGAAATAGATCGGATCAGCGCCTTCGAATGGCCGGATCGGCTCGATGCCAACTTCAACCGCAGCGTCTTCGCCCTCGGTAAAGGGTTCGACATCGACTTCGACGAAGCGGACGCGCCCGTGCGAACGCGCCTGAAAGGTTTGCAGCATCTCTCGCACGCGCGCGGCGTACGCTTGCAGCTGGGGCAACGGCGCGGCGGCATCGCGCGAGTAATATAGTTTCAGCTCCACCGGCTCAGTAAGATCGTTCAGCGTCTCCTGTGTGCCCCTGCTTAGTGAGTAGAGTTGGCTTTCGGTGAGATCGAGACGCCACGACCGGAACCACGAATTGACGATAAGGTTGCTCGCAACAAACATCACGAGAAAAGCGAAGGCTGCAAAGAGCGCAAAGCGGCGGCCGTTCATGCGCTCACCCTCCTCGCCGCGCATCGACGGCGAGCACGGTGGACCCGAGGCACAAACCGATCAGCGATATGAAGTAGAACACGGAGCGGAACTCCACGACTCCGCGTTGGGCGGCGTCGAAATGATGTAGAATTGAAAAGCGCGCGAGAACCTCGCCAACGCCGCCGCCGACAAAGCCCGAGACGAAATCAAGCACCAGCGGCAACCCAAGCGCGGTCAAGAGGAACGACAAGAGCACCGCCAACACGAACGCCACGATTTGGGCCGGCGTCAGCGCCGACATCGCTGAACCGATCGCCAGATAGGCCCCCGCCATCAGCGCGCTGCCGAGATAGGCGGTGAAGATCGCCGCGTTGTCGGGCGAGCCAAGCACATTGACTGTCACCCAGAGCGGAATAGTCAAAACCAAGGAAACAACCGCGATCGTCCAAGCGGCGAGGAATTTGCCCAACACAAGCGACCAAGTCGGAGTTGGAAGCGTCAACAGCAATTCAAGCGCGCCGGAGCGGCTCTCTTCGGCCCAAAGCCGCATCGCCACTGCCGGTAGGAACACCATGAAAATCCAGGGATGGAACGAGAAGAATGGAGCAAGGTCGGCGCGGCGCTGCTCAAAGAATCCCCCAACCTGGAACGTGAAAAGCCCGATGGCGAACAAGAACACCGCCACGAAGACGTACGCAGTGGGCGTTGTGAGATAAGAAAGAAGCTCGCGCCGGTACACCGCGAACATGCCTGCAACGCCGGGACGCTTCTTCATGTGCGTTCCTCCCCGCGCGTGAGCGCCTGGAAGGCGCGGTCGAGACTGCCATGTTCATCGCGCAGCGCCGTCGGCGATTTGTCGGCCACAATGCGGCCCTGGTCGATGACGATGGCCCGTGTGCACACAGCCTCGACTTCCTCAAGACTGTGGGTCGATATGATCAGGCCCCTTTCCTCGCCGAGGCGCCTGATGAGGTCGCGCACGGCGTGGCGTTGGTTTGGATCCAGGCCGTCTGTCGGCTCATCGAGAATGAGCAGCAGCGGATCGTGCAGCAGCGCCGCAGCCAGCCCGACGCGCCGACGGTAGCCCTTGGACAGCGTTTCGATCGGCCTGTCGATCGTGTCGCCCAATCGCGCATCTTGTGCAGCGCGGCGCACAGCGTGGCGCGCCGCTTCGCGCGTCATCCCGCGGGTCTCAGCGATGAAGCGTAGGAACGTCCAAGGCGACATCTCGCCATAGAGCGGAGCGCCCTCGGGCAGGTACCCGACCCGTTCCTGTGCTCGCCGGCGCTCTTGCGCCACATCGATATTGAAGACTTTGACGACGCCCTCGTCAGGCTCAAGATAGCCTGCGATCATGCGCATTGTCGTCGTCTTGCCTGCGCCGTTGGGGCCCAGGAACCCGACGATTTCACCCACGTCGAGCGAAAAGCCGATCCCGTCAACCGCCGTGCGCCGGCCAAACGTCTTCCGCAAGCCGTCAACGCGCAGCAGCATATGGCTCGTTCGCCCCAGTCCAAAACGAGCGCCGCTCATAAGGCGGTTCAGGCCAAAACGCCACCCATCCTTATCCACAGGTAAGCGAATCACTCGCTGCTGATTCGCCACTCGTTAAGAACCTGCAAACGTGAAGCCTCTATGTGATCGAGCCAGCCGGACGCAGCACTTGAAAAGGTGGAGTAGGTGTCACGCACCCCGGAAATCGGTTGGGCAGCCATTTGATTTTCGTTGGTTTTTCCGCCCCCGAAATGACGCCGCCGGCGACAGTGCGCCGGCGTGAAAATCAAGTGTGGCCGACCGAAGCGCGCACCCCGGGGGGCTGGGGGGGCTGATGGAAACCGGGAATGCGAGCCTTTCTCCGGCCGGCCACGGTCCAAGCTTGCGCCCTGGCGTGGCGAGTTCAAGCAAAAAGTCTGGCCAAAAGGCGACCTGCCACAATTGTAATCCTCTCACGAATACGTTTTCCTCCCAACGATTCCAAAGGAGGCCCATGACCGGGGGGAATATTTTCTTCGAGCCGCTCGACGCGCTTCCGGACCGAGCCCTCTTCAGCATCTACCACCGCACCCGCGAAGCGCCACCCTACCTGATCGAAGAGCGACCGGCGGCGCTGTAGCGTCCGAGCAGTCGATGGCAAGGTGCTTCGGCGCGGGCACGACCTCATGCGCGCGCCTGCCGTTCTGGAGCCCAGGCACATGCTCCTCTTCAGCGATTAGCGCAAAGAAATGCCCCGGCCGAAACCGGGGCATTCTCAGCATCAGGCTCTCGCCGCGCCTAGTTGCGCGGGGACATCAAGCTCAGGATGAATTGGAACAAGTTGATGAAGTTGAGATAGAGGCTCAACGCCCCAAACGTGCTCCCCACCGAAGCAGCACGCGCATCGCCGCCGATTTGGTAGTACATGTATTTCAGGCGCTGCGTGTCAAAAGCTGTCAAGCCCGCGAATATCAACACGCCGATCACCGAAATCGCAAAGCTCAGCGCCGACGAAGCCATGAACATGTTCACGATCGAAGCTATGATGAGACCGATCAGGCCCATGATCAGAAACGTGCCGAAACCTGAAAGGTCGCGCTTAGTCGTGTAGCCCCAGAGACTAAGCGCGCCAAACGAGGCCGCCGTCACCAGGAAGGCCTTGGCGACCAGGATCATGCCGCCGTCGATGCGACCATACGCGTACACGAGCGCGCCCATGCTGACGCCGATCAGCGAGACCACGCTCCAGTAAACCAGATTGGCCGACGTCGGTGATGGATTGCGCATGGTGAAGCTGGAGATCAGCAGGATCGCGAGCGGACCGAACATCACCAGATAAGCCTGCGGTCCCGAGAAGATCGCCGCCAACAGGACTGGCGTTGTGCCCACAACCCAGGCCAACGCGCCGGAAAGCAGGAGGCCAAGACCCATCTTGTTGTAAACGCCCAACATAAAGGCGCGTAGACCTGCATCGACCGCCATGTCCGCCCGGTCGGTCGGTATGGACCGCGCCCGGGATGGGTAGTCGTTCATTCATCAATCTCCTGTCGCGGGTGAATCCCGCGCCGCAGGGCCAATATGGCCGCCCTGGACGGGCCCCGCAAGCCGATCCGCCCACCCCCAAAGGTTGCCGAACCGGCTTTGCGCGCCCACAATGGACCGGGAACGAGGCGGGAGCGATGGGCTCCCCCAAGTCGCCAGAACGCGGACGAATCGCGCTAACAGCGGCGCGGAGGTTGAGCCGGGGTGGCTGAGAACGATCCGAACCGGCCGGAGGACCCGCCTCCGCCGCAACAACCTGACGGCAGCCCTTCAAAAGCTGGCGCCGAATGCGCGGGCGCGAGCGAGCCTACCCAAGATAAGCAGTTCGGCGAGGCGGGGGAGGCGTCCGGCCAGGACGAGGCGCTGCCGCAATCAGCTGAAACGACCACCCCATCGCAACGGGAGACAGCCGAAGGGAGCTCGCCAGAACCGGAGCCAACTACGCCCGCGTTCGATCCCCAGATGGATAGCGGACAACCAGCGCCTTTGCCGCCCAATTATTTTAGAGCGGCCGGCGATCCCGACGATCCCGAAGCCGAAGCAGAGAAGACCTGGCTGACGCGGTTGGAAGAGCGCACGCTGCGCTTTGCCCGTGACGTGCGCGACGTGATCGAGCCGAAATGGGTGGCCTTTGCGGGGGCGGCGCGCGCGTTTGGCGCTGAATTCTGGCGTCGATTGCGCACCGTAAAGCGCCCGCACAACGTGCGCGAGGCCGCGGTATGGAGCGGATGGGCCGCCGCGGCCGGTGTTGCGCTCATCGTCGGTTTCTTCTTCTTCATCACGTGGGGCATGCCCTCGACAGACGATATTTGGGAAGCGCGCAACGGGCAGAGCATCACCTTCATAGACCGCAACGGCCACGTAATCTTGCGCGAGGGCGCCCAGAATGCGCCCCCGGTCGATCTCTCAACGCTGCCCCCTTATGTCTCTCAAGCCTTTATCGCTATCGAGGATCGGCGCTTCTATCACCACTGGGGCGTCGATGTTGGGGGCTTGATGCGCGCAGGCGCCGAGAACATGCGCGCAGGGCGCGTCGTGCAAGGCGGCTCCACTATCACCCAGCAATTGGCGAAGAACCTCTTCCTCACCAACGAACGTTCCTGGCGGCGTAAAGCTCAGGAAATGGCGATGGCCATCTGGCTTGAGACACGCTTTACCAAAGAAGAGATCCTCGCGCTGTATTTGAGCCGCGTTTATTTCGGCGCTGGCGCTTATGGCATCGAAGCGGCTGCCGAGCGCTATTTCGACCGCCCGGCGCGCGAGCTCACGCTATTGCAGTCGGCCACCCTCGCGGGTCTGGTGAAGGCGCCCTCGCGGCTCAATCCCGCCCGCCAGGATATAGCGGCCGCGCGTGAGCGCGCCGAAGTCGTGCTCAACGAAATGGTGGTGCTCGATTTCATCGGCGACGCCGAGCGTCAGGCAGCGCTGCAAGAGGAGCTCATTGTCAGCCGACGTAACCCTGCTGGCGTCTTGAGCTATTATCGCGATTGGATCGACCCGCTGCTGAACGAGGTCATTGGCCAACAACGCGACGACTTCATCGTCGAGACCACGATTGACATCGCTGCGCAACGCGCTGGTGCTGAAGCGGTGGAGGCGGTGCTGGCCGAGCAAGGCGAGGCGCGTCACGCCGAGCAGGCCGCGCTCGTAGCTATGGACGACGAAGGCGGCGTGCGCGCGCTGGTGGGCGGACGCGACTACGGCCAAAGCCAGTTCAACCGCGCCACTCAGGCGCACCGGCAGCCAGGCTCCGCGTTCAAGTTCTTTATCTACCTCACCGCGATGGAGCACGGGCTCACGCCCTGGACCGTTCGCGAAGACGAGCCGATAACCATAAGCATCGAGGGGCAGCCCGACTGGTCGCCGCGCAACTACACCGGCGAATACCACGGTCCGACAGAACTCGCCCGCGCCTTCGCGCAATCCTTCAACATGGTTGCGATCCGAGTTGCTCACGAGATTGGCGGCGACAACGTCATTGCAGTCGCCCACCGGTTGGGCGTTCGCTCGACTTTGAACAACTACCATTCTCTTTCGCTTGGGGCGCAGGAACTCACCTTGCTCGAAATGACGCAGGCTTATGGCGCGATGGCGTCGGAGGGCTATCGCATCGAGCCCCACGGCGTGATGCGCATTCGCCGTGGCAACGTCGATGAAACGATGTGGAGCTTCCGGCGGCGCAATCGCGAACGCGTCATCGAGGATCGTCCGCTGCGTTATATGAACTATATGATGCGCCGCGTTGTGGACGCCGGCACGGGCACGCGCGCGCGCATGACGACGCGCCAGATCGGCGGCAAGACCGGCACCGGCAACGATTATCGCGATGCCTGGTTTGTCGGCTTCACCCCTGGAATGGTCGCCGGCGTGTGGGTTGGCAACGATAACTTTGCCGAAACCGCCCGCGTCACGGGCGGCTCGCTGCCCGCTGACATCTGGGCGCGCTTCATGCCGGTGGCGCTGCGCAACACGCCGTCCCGCGAGTTGCAGATGCCGCGGCCTGAGGATTACGACATCGGCCTGCCCGATCCCGAAGCGCCGACACTCACGGCCGCGGGAGCACCCATCGGCGTTACCGGCGCCGAGGCAGCGCCAACTGACACGCAAGATCGCTCCCTCGATTTTGGGCCCGAGGGCTAGCATCCGCTCACAACATCTGACACGTGGAGCGCGGCAAGCACCGTCAACGAAAGGCCGCACGACATGCCCGAAATCGATCCCGCCGCCCTGACGCCTCTCATCCTTTACGCCATGTGGGCGGTGGTGTTGGCGTTGCTGCTGCTGTTTGCGCGCGTCGGCGCAATGGCCGGCGGCAAACGAGCAATCAATTCCTTCAAACCGATGGGCGATACGGAGCAGCTCGACGCGTTCTCGCGCGCGCACCTGAACTCGCTTGAGAACCTGCCGATCTTTGCAGTGGTTTATATAGCTGCGCTCTGGACGGATGCGGCCGCGCCGATCATGGCACTTGGCTGGACTGCCCTGGGCGCGCGGATCGTGCAGTCCCTCATCCATATCAGCTCAAGATCACCCAACGCTGTGCGCCTGCGCGCAACGATGCAAGGCGTTCAGGCCGTGTGCTTCATATGGCTCGGCGTTTCGGCGTTGATTTGGGCAAACGGGCTCGCTTTCACTTAGCGGGCCATCCCCACGGCATGCAGCCCGCAACCGTGCTCATGCAGCCAGTAGCGGCCGCGCTCGTAATCGGGCAAGCAGCGGCGCACCAGCGCCCAGAACCGACGCGAGTGGTTCATTTCCTTCAGGTGCGCTACCTCATGGGCCCCCAGATAATCGAGCACGAAAGGCGGCGCCAGGATGAGGCGCCATGAAAACGAAAGCGCGCCATCGATCGAGCAAGAACCCCATCGCGAGCGCAATTCCTTCACTTGAAGCCGCCCCGGCCGCACGCCCAAAGTCGCTGCATGGCGCGTGACGCATTGCGCCAAGTCCGCGCGCGCCTCTTCTTTCAGGAAGCGCATCACCCTTGCTTCAAACAAAGCCGGATCCGGCGCTGGCGCAACGAGCTTTGGCGGATCGCCTGCCTCGACACGCGCCCCGGCGCGCCCGTGCTCGTAGGTCAGCAGATGCAGAACGCCACGAAGGGGGGCATGCGAGCCCGCATTCAGCTGCACGCCTTGCGGCAGGCGCGCGAGTTCGTGCGCGATCCAGCCAGCGCGCTCGGCTGCAAACTGCGCCGCATGCTTCAAGTGCCGGTGCGTCGGCGCTGTAGCGATCGCCTGGCGCCGCATCGGATCGATCCGCACCGAGACGTGGCGCGCACGCGGATTGACGACAAGCTTTACACGCACGCGACCGCCGTCGGTCGTTTCGATTTCGGTTTGAGTTGGCGCGCCCTTCGCGCGCGAATCGAAGCGCATGCGCAAAGAGTCTCACGCAAAGCGTTAACGCCCAAGCGCGACACCGCCGTCAAATGTGGAGGAATCGTCGTGCTTATTCGCCGACCAATTTCAGCTTGCCGCGCTTGCCGACGGAACGTGAAGCGGGCGTTTGAAAATCGCGCATGAAGTCGCGCATGCGGGGATAGATTTCCTCGCGGAAACGTCTGCCGTTGAACACGCCGTAATGGCCGACGCCGGGCTGGATATAGTCGCGCCGCATACATTCTGGGATGTTTGAGCAAAGTTCGTGCGCCGCTTGCGTTTGCCCGATCCCGGAGATGTCGTCGTTTTCGCCCTCCACGGTCAGAAGCGCCGTGGTGCAGATGGCGCGCGGATCGACGCGTTGGCCCCGATGCATCATCGTTCCGCGCGCCAGCGAATATTCCTGAAACACCTCGCGCAGCGTCTGAATGTAGAATTCCTCGGTGAGATCCATGACCGAAAGATATTCATCGTAGAAGTCGCGATGCTTCTGTGCGTTGTCGCCATCCCCCTTGATGAGGTTCTGGAAGTACTCGCTGTGCGCGTCGACATGGCGCGAGAGATTCATGCCCATGAAGGACGCAAGTTGCAGGAAGCCAGGGTAAACGCGGCGGAACGCGCCCGGGTAGAGCGCCGGCACCGTGTGTATCATGTTCTTCTGGAACCACTCGATCGATCGTTGCTCTGCGAGCTTGTTGGGCGCCGTGGGCGATCTGCGCGCATCGATCGGCGATCCCATGAACGTCATCGTCGCGGGCGTGCATGGATCGCTTTCCGCCGCCATCATCGACGCGGCCGCAAGCACAAGCGGGCCAGGCTGGCAAACCGCGACGACATGGGTTTCCGGCCCTAGCACACGCAGCATCGCCATCACGTGGTCGATGTAATCGTTAAGATCGAACCTGCCGGCGAACACCGGCGCCTGACGCGCATCGGTCCAGTCGGTGATGTACACCTCGTGGTCGGGCAGGAATGCTTCCACTGTACCCCGCAGCAGCGTCGCATAATGCCCCGACAGCGGCGCCACGATGAGCACGCTTGGATCGGGACGCCCCCCGTGCGCCGCCTCGAGCGCGTCGGCGTCGCGCTCGAAGTGGATCATCTGACACCACGGCGTGGACCATGCCGCTTTCGGCGACACCGGAACCTCCGTGCCAGCAACAGCTGTCGCCGGCAGGTTCCAATCCGGCTTGCGGTAGCGCCGGGTCACAGTCTCGAATAGTTCCGAGGCCGCGGCCGCCATCCTTGCAATATCGCTTTCGGCCATGGGGTTGAGCGGTGAGCGCAACATGCTCGACTGCATCATCGCCGCGATCCGCAGAGGCGCCACTGAGAGGTGGCCCAATTCATAAAGCGAATAGAGCATCCGCGCCCTTCTTGCTGCGCCGCAACAATCCCGCGCGAGATTGTGCGCGCCCCCGGTTTCCAACAAGCTAAGGCGCCTCAAATGGGGAATGGCCCCGGCGCGGCCCCAGCCCCTCCCAGCGCCGATACCGTTAATGAATTCAAAGAGCAAGGCCCGCCCCCGCGCCTTTACGCAGCGTTCTAAAGCAACGGACTTTAGATTCGTTCGATGGCGGGCGCAGAGCGAATTTAAAGTCCAAAGTTGCTTTGGAAACTTCTGACTCTAAAGCGTCTTAGGACCTCAGATGCGACAATGACCCCGATCCAAGCCATGAGTCGCATGTGAGATCCGACGCTTTAGTCCGCTACAGCGTCCAAGCCTGCTGCAATGCACTGGGCATACTGCATGGGCGTCGCGCCCGTCGTGCGGATGATGGCCCTGGTCCGCCACTGCCTGTCCATAACGTACGCAAGCGAGGAATGATCGACGTTGTAGATTCCGTCCTCATCACCGATGGGTGCACGCGCCGCGTAGACATGAAAGGCGCGTTTGGCGGCTTCGATTTGCTGTTCTGACCCGGTGAGACCCACTAGGCCCTCAGGAAAACCATCGGTTTCGGCATATGCGCCCATCACCTGGGGCGTGTCGCGTTGCGGATCGACAGAAATCAACGCTGTGCGAACGTCAAAAGCATCGGGGCCTGTCAGCGCCTCCGCCAAGGCGTACATCGTTGTAGGGCACACATCGGGGCAATGGGTGAAGCCGAAATAGATGACCGCTGGCGCTCCAGCGAAATCAGCCTGTGTGACTATCGAACCATTGGAATCAACTAGTTCGATGGGGCCGCCAACCTCCTCGGCGCCCTCTAGAATGCAATTTTCCAAGGGCGTCGCGGGCATGCCGCGCTGTTCGCCCAGACCCACGATGACCAGCGCGCCGGCGCCCACAAGAGCGGCCGCCGCGACAGCGGGGATCACGGCGCCGGTCAGGCTGCGGCGCGGGGCTTCGGTTAGGTCCGGCATCTGCCGAGCTAGGCCCGCTATGCTCGCTCAATCAACGCGGCGCGAGCGCGCAGTGGGCCAAACCGTCGCGGGGCGGTCTTGAGTCCGCGCCCGGAAACGGCGCATGTGCGCGCCGATGACCACGCGCGACGCCCGCCTGGAAGCGCCATTGCCAAGTTTCTGGAGCGCACAGAGCCGTGTGCGCGTGCGCACGCTCATTTTGCTGCGTTGGTTAGCGATTTTCGGTCAGGCCGCTGCGGTATTGTTTGTCCGCTTTGGCCTCGACGTCGAGTTCCCCGTGTTTTGGGCGCTCGCAGCGATCGGCGTTTCGGTCATTCTCAACATCGTCCTTAGCCTGCGCGGACGCTCGCGCGAATTGGCGCGGGAATGGGAAGCTGCTCTACAGCTGGCCTACGATGTGGTGCAGCTCGCTGCGCTGCTGGCCCTGACCGGGGGCCTGCAGAATCCCTTCGTGTTCTTGTTCGTCGCGCCGGTCGCTGTATCGGCGACGATCCTGCGGCCTGCGCTCACCGCCACGCTGGCGGCGCTAACTTTCGCGTGCGTCGGCGTCATTTCCGTTTGGCGCTTGCCTTTGCCTTGGCCGGACGGGACGACATTTGAGCTCCCGCAATTGTATGAACTTGGCGTGGCTGCCGCCGTTCTGATCGGTCTGGCGTTCACAAGCGTGTATGCGTGGCGCGTCGCCGCCGAGGAAGAGCGCCTCAACATCGCGCTCACCGCCGTGCAGGCTGTCCTTGCTCGCGAACAGACCCTATCGGCGTTGGGCGGACTTGCCGCCGCCGCCGCGCACGAACTCGGCACGCCCCTGGCCACCATACACCTCGTCGCCAAGGAGATGGAGCGCGGCCTGGCGGCAAACGATCCGCGCGCGGAGGACCTCGCGCTCCTTGTCACTCAAAGCGAGCGATGCCGCGCGATCCTCGGCCAACTCGCCGCGCGCCATGAGCAAGGCGACGACATGCTGCTGCGAGCGCCAATTGGCGCAGTGTTGGCCGAAGTCGTCGCGCCTCATGAGGGCCTTGGCGCCGAGATCGTGATCGACGCGCAAGGGGACGGCCCGCTGGAAGTGCGCCGTATGCCGGAGATCATACACTCGCTTGGCGGCATCGTGGAAAACGCGGTCGGCTTTGCGCGCTCGCGCGTGGATCTCATCGCACGTTGGAGCGCCGACACGATCGAACTCATTATTCGAGACGACGGCCCGGGCTTTGCTCCTGGCGTGCTCGGACGCCTCGGCGAGCCGTACGTGACCGAGCGCGACGAGGAAGGCGCTGCCGGGGGCCTGGGGCTCGGTTTCTTCATCTCAAAAACGCTTCTTGAGCGAACCGGCGCCAAACTCGACATGGCCAACCGCAAGCCCCCCGACCAAGGGGCGATCGTACGTGTACGGTGGAAGCGCGAGGCCATCGACGCTGCAACGCTTTGACCTGCAGCCAAATATCCCTAAATACGGGGCACATCGGAGCTTTACCGCCATGACCGCAGCGGCCCCCGCCGACGGCGACAACACGCTTTTGATCCTCGACGATGACGCTGCGTTCCGCACGCGCCTGGCGCGCGCGCTCGAAGGGCGCGGCTTTACGGTCAATGCGGTCGGCACTGTTGCTGAGGCGAACGACATCGCCACCAAGGCGCCGCCCGCCTACGCCGTGCTTGACTTGCGCCTCGAAGACGGTTCGGGGCTTTCTGTTGTCGAGGTGCTGAGCAAGCACCGCGCCGATTGCCGCGTCGTCATGCTGACCGGCTATGGCGCCATCGCCACCGCCGTCGCCGCTGTGAAGGCCGGCGCGATCGATTATCTGGCCAAGCCCGCCGACCCAGAGGACATCGTCAAAGCGCTTCTGGCGTCCCCTGACGACAGGCCCGAACCGCCGGAAAATCCGATGTCGGCCGATCGCATCCGTTGGGAGCATATACAACGCGTCTATGAACTCTGCGGCCACAACGTCTCAGAAACTGCGCGCCGCCTCAACATGCACCGACGCACGCTGCAACGCATCTTGGCCAAGCGCGCGCCGCGTTAGTGTGGCGTCCTCGCAATTGCCGCCCAAGAAACGGGGTGCGCGTGTCCTTCCGAATTGCCGAAATCGCACGCCCCGTATCTGGTCGCCAATTCGGACGCGGGACACTAGCAGGGCGCTTCGACATCCCCGCTTCAACATGCTAAGCGCCCGCACCGTATGACCGCCCCTGCATCTCCCTTCCTCCGCGCCATTACCGAGCGCGGGCAGTTTCACCAATGCACCGATCTTGAGGGCTTGGACAGAGCCGCACTCGCGGGCGTTACCGGCTATATCGGTTTTGACATGACAGCGCCGAGCCTGCATGTCGGCAGCCTCACTCAGATCATGTTTCTGCGCCGGCTCCAGCAGGCCGGGGGCAAACCCATCGTATTGCTCGGCGGCGGCACCACGCGCGTCGGCGATCCCTCTGGCAAAGAAGAGACGCGCCAACTCCTTACCGAAGATCAGATCGCCAAGAACGCCGCTTCGATCCGCGGCTGCTTCGAAAAGTTCCTGAGCTTCGGCGAGGGCAAATCCGACGCCCTCATGATCGACAATTCCGATTGGCTGTTGAAGCTCAACTATATCGATTTCCTGCGCGATGTCGGCCGCCACATGTCGGTCAACCGCATGCTCAGCATGGACAGCGTCAAGCTGCGCCTGGAACGCGAGCAGCCGATGAGCTTCATCGAGTTCAACTACATGGTGCTGCAAGCCTACGATTTCGTGGAGCTGCATCGCCGCTACGGCTGCCGCTTGCAGATGGGTGGCTCTGATCAATGGGGCAATATCGTCAACGGCGTCGAACTTGGCCGGCGCATGGACGGCGTCGAATTGTTCGGGCTCACCCAGCCGCTCATCACCACCGCATCCGGCGCGAAAATGGGCAAGACGGCGCAGGGCGCGGTCTGGCTCAACGCCGACCTGCTCAGTCCCTATGATTACTGGCAATACTGGCGCAACGCCGAAGATGCCGATGTCGGCCGTTTCTTGAAAATCTTTACTGACTTGCCGCTCGAAGAAATTGCGCGCCTGGAGGCCTTGCAGGGCGCCGAGATCAACGACGCCAAGAAGGCGCTTGCCACCGAAGCCACTGCACTCTTGCATGGGCGGGCCGAAGCGCTGAAGGCAGAGGAAGCCGCACGCGCCACGTTCGAGCAAGGCGTGGTCTCGGAGAACTTGCCGACGTTTCCAGTAAGCCACGAAGAATTGGCCCAGGGCCTTCGCGTCGCCGCCGCCTTCGTGCGCGCCGGACTTGTTGCCTCCAACGGCGAAGCCAAGCGCCACATCGCGTCCGGCGCGCTGCGGGTTAATGATGCGCTGGTGACCGATGAAACCGCTTCTCTTTCGAGCGCGGATCTAGTCGACGGCGCTATCAAGCTTTCCCTCGGCAAGAAGAAACACGCTCTGTTGCATACAGGCCCCTAAGGCAATTGGGTTCGATCGCCGACTACATCGGCGCCATAGCGCCCTGGTGATATTCGCAGGTCACAGCTGGATTGAAGGACGTGAAGACGCCGTTTGGGTTCTCGCGATAAATCCACACGTGGCGGTCGAAATGCGGTTCGAAATTGTGCGCCTCGTCCACCGCCGTGGCGGGATCGTCAGCCATCCTGTCAAAAGGAACGCCATGGAAGCTCGGCGGATCGGCGTGGCCGGCCTCCGTCCAAGCGCGAATGAACACCAAGTTCTCTACCGCCACCAATTGCATCGAACCGTCAGCTTGCGGCTCATAGATTAGAACCGCCGGCGCGTGGAAGTCGGCGTAGACGCCGTTTCCATCGACGCGCGGCGACGGCGGCGCGGTGATCCCCAGAAGGTCGGGGCGGAAATAATGTACGCCCATGGCCCCATCGGCGGCGGGACGGCCCATCATGTCCGCAGTCTCGCATACATTGGCAGGGTCGCGGATATAGCCTTCGGTAAGGGCGACGTTTATGTCCTGGAATCGCTCTGTCGCAGTGCGAACCTCGGCAAGCGTTGGCTCGCCCGGGCCGGGCGAGGTGGCGGCGTCCTGCCTCGAGCCGCACGCCGCAACTGCAACAAGGCAAGCAAGAGCTAGCAACGCGGATCGAGATAACGGCATCGCCTTCCCTCCAAGAATAGCCAAGGCAGGACTATTACCACGATGACGAAACGACGCCACCACCTTGGGCGAGAGTTCCGCTTTAGCGCGGGCGATAAAGTAGGAAGGGCGCGCGCGCGCTGGCCCATGCCACTTCGTCGGGCATGGCCAGTGCATCGAGATCGCCGGGCGCGGCAGCCGCATCGTCGACCCACTCACGCAGCAATGGACTTCCGTTGATGACATCAATGGCGAGTTTGCCAATCTCATACTCGTAGGGAAAATCGCGCCAGAGCGGATAGTCCGGATAGAGGCGCCGGATCGCCTTGAACGCCAGCGCCTGGAGCCGCCACGGCTTGAAGGCGACATGATCGTAGCTTGCGTCTTCGGTGTGGATCTGCACGCCGTTGCAGAGCTGCTTGGCGTACTTGTGAAACGTGGGTTCGAACCAGCATTCGCGTAAACGGCAGCCCTCGAGCCAGTGCGGCGCAAGAGTTTGCATTTCCGCGATCACGCGCCGCGCCTCGATATGCGCCGCGCCGAACAATTCGAGCGGGCGTGTTGTGCCGCGCCCTTCCGACAGCGTTGTCCCTTCAAGCATGACCGTGCCGGCATAGGCGCGCGCCATCCAAAGGTTGGGTGCGTTCGGGCTCGGGTTCACCCAGTTGCGCTTGCCAAGCGGCCAGCCGTAACCAGGCGCAGCACTCGGGTCGTATCCCTCCATCTCGATGACGCGGTATTCGACATCGAGTTTGGACGAAGAGATGAACCACGCTCCGAGTTCCCCAAGCGTCATTCCATGGCGCATCGGCATCGGACCCGCGCCAACAAAGCTCTCCCAGCCGGGCCGCAGCGTTAGGCCCTCGATCGGCCGGCCAACGGGATTTGGCCGATCGAGCACCCACACGGCTTTGCCATGCGCGGCGGCCGCTTCGAGCATGTAGAGCAGCGTTGTGATGAACGTGTAGATGCGGCATCCGAGGTCTTGCAGATCAATCAACACGACATCGAACGTGCTCATCATCTGACCGCTGGGGCGACGAACCTCGCCGTAGAGACTGAACACCGGCACTCCATGAACAGGATCGTCGAAGTCCGGGCTTTCGACCATGTTGTCCTGTTTGTCGCCGCGCAGACCGTGCTGGGGCCCGAACGCCGCGGTCAAGCGGATGTCGCCGCACGCCGCCAACGCATCGAGCGAGTGTGTAAGATCAGCGGTCACAGAAGCGGGATGAGCCACCAGCGCCACGCGCTTTCCATGCAACGCGGCGCGCAATTGAGGCTCCGCGATCAGCCGATCAATGCCGAACTTCATGCTGGCTCCGCTGCAGCAAGTTCGATCGCAAAGCAATCGGAATGATGAAAATCAGGCTTGCCCGGGGGATGCTCCAAAGCCCAGTGCGATCTGGCGCCGTCCGTTTCCTCGATCCCCGCCGAAAGGCCGATGCGCCAAGTTCGGCTGCACGCGTCGCCGGGCAAGTCGAGGGCCGCTTCCAGGGTAAGGCGCTCGCCAGCACGCCGAACCTCGATGCGTGGGGCGCCGACTTCCATCGCGACGATCATACCCTCCCGATAGCGGTTGAACCGGTAGGCCGCCCATTGTGTTGAGGGCGCGAAATTGAACTCGAAATACTCCGAGCCCTCTCCGGTGCGGACGAACGCTTCAAAGCAGGTATGACGCCACAGCTCATCGGCCCGCGATGGGCTCACGCGCGGCGGCAATCGTACGCGGGCCATGTCGGCGATCAGCGCGTAGCGCAGCAATAGCGCGCCTGGTCCGGGGCGGACTATCTTCGCCTCGATGCGCTCGACGGCCGCGCTCGGCGTATCGGGATGGGGTCGCAGCTCCTTGCGCATGTGACATTAGCCTTAGCCACCCTTAACACCGCGTACAAACTTCCCACTCCCCAAGCGCGCGGCGCCCTGTTACAGACCCCTTGGTGCTGGCCTTCTTGTTCTTGCTCGCCGCCGTTGGCGGCTATCTCCTCGGCTCGGTTCCGTTCGGGTTGGTGCTCACGCGTTGGGCCGGCCTGGGCGACATCCGAGAGATCGGATCGGGCAATATCGGCGCGACGAACGTCTTGCGAACCGGGCGCAAGGACCTCGCGCTCGCGACATTGCTGCTTGACGCTGGCAAGGCTGGCATCGCGCTCCTGCTTGCACGCGCAATCGCTGGGGAGTCGCCGCTGCGCATCGAGTTTGGGCTCGTGGCGGGCGCGGCCGCTTTTCTCGGCCATTGTTATCCGGTGTGGCTCGGCTTCAAGGGCGGCAAGGGCGTGGCGACGTTCTTTGGCGTGCTGTTCGCCGGCGCCTGGCCGCTCGGATTGATCGCCGGGGTCACCTGGCTCGGCGTCGCGACCATGTTCCGTTATTCATCGCTCGCGGCATTGGCGGCGGCGGCAGTGACGCCCGTCTTGGGCCTGATCGCGGGCTTCTCTTGGTCTGAAATCATTTTTAGCTTGGCGTTAGCCGCGCTCATTTTCTGGCGTCACCGCACAAACATCGAGCGCCTACGCACTGGAACCGAGCCGCGCATCGGCGATAAGCAACAAGCCGAGGAAGGCGCTCCGGACACGCCAGCAGCCGCGGAGAGCTCCCCCGCCGCCGAGCCCTCCGCGCCGTCGGAGTCATGAGCCGCACACTATCGCGCCCCGAACGCATCGCATGGGCAAGGCTCGCGCGAACACCGCGTATTGGCCCACTCACCTTTCACGGCTTGATCGCCCGCTTTCGCACAGCCGCCGCGGCGCTCGAAGCGCTGCCGCGCATCTCCAAGCTCACGCCCCCGCCGCCTGACCGCATCGAAGCGGAAATCGATGGCGTCGAGGCCCTTGGGGCGCGCCTTCTTGCGTCGTGCGAACCGGATTTTCCCGCGCTGCTGGGCCAACTCGACGCGCCCCCAGCACTCCTCGCCGTGCGGGGCGATCCCCATTGGCTCAAGCGCCCGTCGATCGCCATTGTCGGATCACGCGAGGGATCGGCCGCGGCCCTCATTTTCGCCGAGCGACTTGCCGCAGACCTTGGCGAGGCGGGCTTCACCATAGTCTCGGGACTGGCGCGGGGCGTCGACGCAGCCGCGCATAAAGGCGCACTTTCAACCGGTACAGCCGCAGTGCTCGCCGGCGGGCTCGATCACCCATACCCGCCGCAAAATCTAAAACTGCACGAGGCGATTTGCGCGCGCGGCGCCGTTGTCAGCGAAGCGCCGCTGGGCTCGGTCGCTCGGGCAAGAGACTTTCCGCGCCGCAACAACATCATCTCTGGGCTCTCTCGCGCCGTGGTCGTGATTGAAGCTGCACTGCGTTCCGGTTCGCTCATAACCGCGCGCGCCGCCGCCGATCAGGGCCGCGACGTGATGGCCACACCCGGTTCGCCGCTGGACCCGCGTGCGCGCGGCTCGAACGCGTTGATCAAGCAAGGTGCTACTCTCATTGAAAGCGCCGAAGATGTGATTGCCGCACTCGGGGATGGGCATGCGCCGCTGCGCCCCCATTCCATCGGCTCATTGTTCGACGCCACCGCGAATGAAGCGCCGCCTGGATTGCCGAAGAAAATCGCAGCGCTCCTTTCACCGACACCGGTGCATGTGAACGATCTGGCGCGCTTGCTGGAGGCGCCGCTTGGCGCAGTCGCGGCTGCGCTGACAGAGTTGGAACTAACCGGCCAAGCCGCTTCGTTACCGGGCGGCTATGCCGCGTCGTCTGGCGCGGCCTTCACATCAGGATGATTTTCGACTGCCAATCCGACCATCGACTCAGCGGAGAGCGATCTAGCTAATTCGAACGCAGCGGCAACTTTGATAAAGCCGTGCTCATCTGCCATCTCAGCGAGTTCGCGGCTCATCTGAAATAAATAGCTGGCGGCGTCGAAGGCGCTGACGCCCCCGACGCCGACCCTGCTCCCCAGCGCCTTACTCTCCACCATAGATTGCAATTACCATCCCTGGGTTGTATTTGCAAAGAGCGCATGCGAAGATTCATTATCTTCAGGATTCAAATAGGTTTTTTGCGCCTAATAGGCATGAGGCCGCACCCATCGCCTGGCGTGCCGCGTTGACAGCCCAGGGTGCGCCCCCCAGTTTCCCGCGCGCTTCGAGGCCATGCGGCCTTCAAGGATTGCATCTCCCAACATGAACGTCGTCGTCGTTGAGTCCCCGGCTAAGGCCAAGACAATCAATAAGTATTTGGGTGCGGACTATAAGGTCCTTGCCTCCTACGGCCACATTCGTGACTTGCCGCCCAAAGACGGGTCGGTCCGCCCAGACGAAGGGTTTGCGCTCGAATGGGAGATGGACGCGAAGTCCGCCAAACACGTCAAAGCCATCGCCGATGCGTTGCAGGGCGCAGACAAGCTCATTCTAGCGACCGACCCTGATCGCGAGGGCGAAGCCATTTCGTGGCACGTGCTGGAGGCGCTCAGGAATAGGAAGGCGCTCAAGGGCAAGGACGTGCAGCGCGTCACCTTCAACGCCATCACGAGGGCGTCGGTGCAGGCCGCGATGGCGGCCCCCCGCGACATAGACATGGAATTGGTGGAGGCCTACCTCGCGCGCCGCGCACTCGATTACCTCGTCGGCTTCACGCTCTCGCCTGTGCTTTGGCGCAAGCTTCCCGGCGCGCGATCGGCGGGGCGCGTGCAGTCGGTGGCGCTCAGGCTGATCGTTGACCGTGAAGTGGAGATCGAACGTTTCAGGCCGCAGGAATATTGGTCCGTCGAGGCGCAGATGGCCACGCCGCGCGGGGAGAGCTTTCTTGCGCGGCTTTCTCAATTCGACGGAAAAAAACTAAAGCGGCTCGACATCACGAACCAGGCGATGGCGTTTGCTGCGCGCGACGCCGTCAGACGCGGCCAGTTCAAAGTATCGGCCGTCGAAGCGAAACCGACCAGGCGCAACCCGCCTCCGCCTTTTACGACCTCGACGCTGCAACAGGAGGCGGCGCGCAAGCTCGGTTTCTCGGCCTCGCGCACGATGCAAGTGGCCCAACGCCTCTACGAGGCCGGCCACATCACCTACATGCGGACGGACGGCGTCTCGATGGATGAAGGCGCCTTGCACGAGTTGCGCAGCGCCATCAACGCACAATTCGGCAAGGATTACACACCCGCCGAGCCGCGCCGCTATGCCTCCAGGATCAAGAACGCGCAGGAAGCGCACGAGGCCATTCGCCCGACCGACCCCGTGCGCACCGCGCGCGACATCCATGTCGAGGGCGACCAATCGCGCCTGTACGAATTGATCTGGAAGCGCGCTGTCGCCTCGCAAATGGAAGCGGCTTCGATCGAACGCACGACGGTCGATCTCACCGAACCCGCGGGCAAGGTAGAGCTGCGGGCAACGGGCCAGGTCATCCTCTTCGACGGCTTCTTGAAGCTTTACCAGGAGGGCCGCGACGACGAGGAGGATGAAGAGAATCGGCGGCTGCCGCAGTTGAAGCAAGGCGAGGCGGTCAGCGTCCAGGACGTCAAGGCCGATCAACATTTCACAGAGCCCCCGCCGCGCTTTTCCGAAGCAAGCCTTGTGAAGAAGCTCGAAGAACTCGGCATCGGCCGGCCTTCCACCTACGCAGCAATCCTCGAAAAACTGCGGGAGCGCAGTTACGTGCGCATGGACAAGAACCGATTCCTCGCCGACGACAGAGGCCGGCTTGTCACCGCGTTCATGGAGAATTTCTTCGCGCGCTACGTTGAGTACGATTTCACAGCTGGACTTGAAGAACAGCTCGATCTTGTCTCCGCCGGTGAACTGCCCTGGAAAAAGCTGATGGCCGATTTCTGGAAGGATTTTTCCGGCGCCATTGGCGATATCAGTGACCTGCGCATCGGCGATGTGATCGAAAAGCTCAACGAAGTGATGGGCGATCACATCTTTCCGCCGCGTGAAGACGGCGGCGATCCGCGCACGTGCGCGGTGTGCGGAACCGGCAGGCTCTCACTGCGTCTCGGCAAGTTCGGCGCCTTCGTAGGCTGTTCGAACTATCCCGAGTGCAAGTTTACGCGCCAGCTGGCCGGCAATGGCGAAACGCCTGAAGGCGCCATTCCCAGCGACGGCGTCCCGCTAGGCGATGGGCCAACTGGCCCCATCACGCTGAAGTCGGGCCGCTTCGGCGTGTATGTGGAAATGCCGAACGGTGATGATAAGCCCAAGCGCGCGAGCCTGCCGCGCGGCTGGACGCCGGATGCGCTCACGCTTGAAAAAGCGCTCGCGCTGCTCGCGCTGCCGCGCCAAGTCGGCATTCATCCGAGCGAAAACGAGATGATCCTCGCCGGCATCGGCCGCTACGGGCCGTACCTGCAGATGGGCAAGATGTATGCGAACCTGCCCAGCGTCGAGGACGTGTTCGAGATCCAGATGAATCGCGCCGTAGCGGTGATTGATGAAAAGAAAGCGGGCGGAGGCAAGGGGCGTTTTGGGCGCGCCGCGCCCACAGCGTTGAAGGAATTGGGTGAAAGCCCGGTGACAGGAAAGCCCGTGCGCGTGCTCTCGGGCCGCTATGGGCCCTACATCAACGACGGCGAAACCAACGCTAACGCGCCAAGAGACAAAAAGCCTGAAGAGGTGAGTTTTGACGAAGCGCTGGCGCTGCTCGCCGCGCGCGTGGAAGCTGGCGGAGGCAAGAAAAAAGGCAGGAAAGGCTCTACCGCTAAAGCCGCGACAAAAACCGGAAACGGCGCGGAGAAGGTAGCGAAAGTTACCAAGAAAGCCGCGCCCAAAAAGGCGACACCCAAGAAAGCCGCGAAGAAGGCTGCGGGGTAGTAGAGTGTCCCTTCTCCCCGTGCACGGGGAGAAGGGACGCCTAGCGGCCGCGGGTGGGTCTTCCCTTCTCCTCCAGCGGAGGAGAAGGTGGCGCGAAGCGCCGGATGAGGAGGCGGGGGCAAGCGCAATCCATGACGAGTCGCCCATCAATCTTTCAGCGCGCTAGAGCGAACAGACAGAATCCGACAAGCGCCGAGATGCGCCTATGGTCGCTGTTGCGGGACCGTAGGCTCCAGTACAAATTTCGCCGTCAGCATCCTATTGGACTTTACGTCGTGGACTTTGCCTGCCCCGCCATACATCTGGTTATCGAGGTCGATGGACCCAGCCACCTAACGCCAGAACAGCGCGCGTTCGACGATTCACGGACTGAGTATTTGAATTCGGTCGGGTGGCGCATGTTGCGTGTGCCGAACGAGCACGTCTATCAATCGCTCGGCGAGGTGGAGGCGGCGATTTACGCCATTCTCGAACCGTGATCCTACCCCTCATCCGGCGCTGCGCGCCACCTTCTCCCCGTGCACGGGGAGAAGGGACGCCTTAGAGTCACAGGCATGCACAAGCGCCCCGCCCCCCAACCCCTGACCCGCGAGCGCGTGCTTGAAGCATTGAGCAAAGCCGGCGGCAGCGCGCAGAAGCGCGACATCGCGCGCGAACTCGGCATCGGTTCCGATCAGAAAAAGGAACTGCGCCTGATCCTGCAAGCACTCGAAGAAGAAGGCGCACTGGGTCGCACGGGCCGCAAGCGCTACGCCGACACACACGCGCTGCCGCAATCGGGCGTCATGGACATTGTCGATCGCGATACCGACGGCGAATTGATCGCGCGCATGCATGGGCCGGAGGGCCTCTTCGGCCCCGCAGTGCGCCTGGCGCCGGGCGACGCGCGCGGACAACGAGGCGAAGCCGCCGTTGGCGTCGGTGATCGCGTGCTTGCGCGCATCGCGCGCACCGATGAAGGCTTGGAAGCACGCGTCGTCAAGCGCCTCGGGCAAAGCGCGCACCGCATCCTCGGCGTATTCCGCGCTGTCAAGGACGAGCGCGGGCGTAAGTTCGCCGGCGGGCGCGTCGAACCCGCAGACCGCAAGGCGCGGCACGATCTGATCGTGGACCCGCAGCATGTCGGCGAAGCGAGTGACGGCGACCTCGTGTTAGCGGAAATCACGGCTGGTCAGCGCGAACGCGCGCATGGTCCCAAGCGAGGCGTGATCAAAGAGGTCGTTGGACGCGAAAGCGACCCACGTGCTGCTTCGATCCTCGCCATGCACACCCACGGCATCCATCCCGGCTTCAGCGAGGAGGAAGAACGCCAGGCGAGCGCGGCCCAACCCGCGACGCTGAAGGGCCGCACCGATCTGCGCAAACTGCCGCTGATCACGATCGACCCAGAGGATGCGCGTGACCACGACGACGCCGTGTTTGCCCAAGCAGACGACGACGCCAAAAACAAAGGCGGCTGGCGCGTATGGGTCGCCATCGCCGATGTCTCTCACTACGTGGCGCCCGGCTCCGCGCTCGACCGCGGCGCCTTCAAGCGCGGAAACTCCACCTACTTCCCCGATCGCGTGGCGCCGATGCTGCCCGAAACGCTTTCAGCCGATCTTTGCTCGCTGCGCGAGCATGAAGACCGCGCCTGCCTTGCCGTTGAAATCGTGTTCGATGCAGGGGGCCGTAAGCGCTCACACAAATTCGCGCGCGGCATGATGCGCTCCGCGGCGAAGCTCTCCTACGAACAAGCCCAAGCGGCCATCGATGGAAAGCCGAACGACAAGACGAAGCCGCTGCTCGATCCGATCCTCAAGCCGCTCTGGGCGGCTTATGCCTGCGTTTGGGCCGCGCGCGAGAAGCGCCAGCCGCTGGAGATAGATGCGCCCGAGCACAAGATCATCTTCAAGAATGGACGCGTGGCGGGCGTGAAGCGGCGCGAACGCTTCGATGCGCACAAGCTGATCGAGGAATTCATGATCCAGGCCAATGTCTGCGCCGCAGAGACATTGGAGCAAAAGGGCCGCCCGCTGATCTATCGCGTTCACGACCGCCCTTCCGACGAAAAGATCGCCGCGCTCACCGATTTTCTGCCGACGGTGAACATGAGCTGGGCCAAGGGTCAGAACATCTCGTCCGGGCGCTTCAATCGCATTCTTCACCTTGCGCGCGGCGGAGCGCACAATGACATCGTCAACGAAGTCATCCTGCGTACACAGGCGCAGGCCGTTTACGCGCCTGACAACATCGGCCATTTCGGCCTCAACTTGGCGCGCTATGCGCACTTCACCTCTCCCATTCGCCGCTACGCCGATCTTACCGTGCATCGCGCGCTCATACGCGCGCTGAAGCTCGGTGATGATGGCGCAAGCGACAAGGACGAGGCGCGCCATGCCGAAACCGCCCAACATATCTCCGAAACAGAACGCAAATCGATGGCCGCCGAGCGCGACGCCACAGCGCGCTACATCGCTTCGTATTTGGCTGATCGCGTCGGTGCGGAGTTCGCGGGCCGCGTCACCGGCGTCACACGCTTCGGGCTGTTCGTCCGCCTTGAGGAAACCCAGGCCGACGGCCTCGCACCCATCTCCAGCCTCGGCGCCGAGCGCTGGATCCATGACGAAACCGCCCACGCCCTTGTGGGCGAGCAATCAGGCCAACGCTTTCCCCTTGGCATGCGCGTTGTAGTGCGCCTTGAGGAGGCAACGCCCATCAGCGGCGGCCTTGTCGTCACTGTGCTCAGCGACCCACAACCGCCCGCGCCCGGCTGGCGCAAGTCGCGGCAAAGCAAACAGGGGCGCGATCGCGCGCACCATCGCGGCAAGCGGCGCCGGTAAGAAAATATACGGGGAGGACAAGATGAAAGCTCAACGGACAATTACGCTCTTGGCGGTGCTCGCCGTGTGCGCCCAAGCGTGCAGCCCCGCGAGCGCGCCGCAAGCGCCAGTCCCGGCGACCGAGGCCGAGGCGCAAACGCCATCAAAGCCGCCAGCCGACTTTCAGGGTGCGGGGCTAGCGCCCGCCACCCTGCTCGGCCGTTGGGGCGACAACGGCGACTGCACCAAGGACATCGTCTTCAACGAAGACGGCTCGTTTCTTTCGTACACAGGGGGTGCGGGACGATGGTCGCTCAACGGCGACCGCATGACGATGTCCGGCGCGGGCGGCACGTTCGAGGTGCGCGTCACTCTGGCGAACCAGAACACGCTCATCATCACCAATCCCGACGGCTCCATCGGCACGTCGCAGCGCTGCTAGGCCCCTACTTCTTGGCGCTCTTCTTGTCGGCGTCCTTCTTCGGTTTGCGCTTTTCCTTGTTGGACCGCATTTGACCTTTGGCCATGGGGACCAGCTCCTCGATTTTTTGCCGCGCCTCGCTCAACCGAGCTGGCGCGCATTTGGACCACGCGCCAATAGTGGATGCGTCGGTGAATTTGTCGAGTGCTAACGCGCCTCCTTGATGTCGGCGCCGTCTGCCTTGCCTATGATGACGGTCTTGGCGAGGCCCAGAAACAATCCATGCTCGACGACGCCCGGTATCCGCTTCAGCGTTTCATCCAACGCCTCCGGCGCAGGGATCGCCTTGGCGCGGGCGTCGAGGATGTAATTTCCGCCATCGGTGATCACAGGCTCATTGGCCTTGCCGCTTGTGCGCAGGGTGACCTCATCGCCGGCGCAGCCTGTAGCGCGTAACGCTTGGCCGACCCGCTCGGCGGTCAGCGCAAAACCAAACCGCGTCACCTCGATTGGCAAGGGAAACGCGCCCAGCCTTTCCACCCATTTCGTCTCATCCGCGATCACGACCATGCACGCCGAGGCGGCTGCGACGATCTTTTCGCGCAGCAGCGCCCCGCCCCCGCCCTTGATCAAACGAAACCCGGCATCGACCTCGTCGGCGCCATCGACGTCAACGTCGATGCCTGTCACCTGCGAAATCTCGACCAACGGCACGCCGGATTGTTCGGCCAGCGCGCGCGTAGCTTCCGATGTCGGCACGCCCTTGATGCGCAACCCCTGGCGCACGCGCTCGCCCAAGAGGCGCACGAAATGTGCCGAGGTGGAGCCGGTCCCGAGCCCCACGACCATACCGTCCTTCACGTAGGCCAGCGCGGCCTCGGCGGCGTTGAACTTGGCGAGGTCGGCGTTCACTTCGGCTTGTCCTTCCCCTTCTTGGCGCGGTTCGCATCGGCCCACCCCTCGATATTGTGCTGGCGCCCACGGGCAACCGCGAGCGCGCCATCTGGCACGTTCTTGGTGATGACGCTGCCCGTGCCCGTATAGGCGCGCGCGCCCACCTTCACGGGCGCGACGAGTGAAGTGTCGGAGCCGATGAAGGCGTCCTCGCCGATTTCAGTCTGGTATTTGTCGAAGCCGTCATAATTACAGACGATCGCGCCTGCCCCGATATTGGCGCGCGCCCCGACTTCGGCGTCGCCGATATAGGCAAGATGGCTGGCCTTGGCCTTGGGCCCGAGCGTCGCATTTTTTATCTCAACGAAGTTGCCGATCTTGACGCCTGCGCCAAGCTTGGCGCCAGGCCGCAGCCGAGCCGAAGGCCCGACGCTGGCGCCTTCGCCAATCTCTGCGCCCTCCATGTGGCAGAACGCCATTATGCGCGCCCCTTTGGCGATCCTGACGCCCCTGCCGAAGAACACGTTCGGCTCGATCACGACATCGGGCGCTATCTCGGTGTCGTAAGAGAAGAACACGCTCGCCGGGTCGATCAGCGTGACACCCGCTTCCATTGCGGCGCGGCGCGCGCGCCACTGGAAGGCCGCCTCCGCCTCGGCGAGCTCCAGGCGCGAATTGACGCCCAGCACCTCAGATTCCTCGCCAACCACGATGTGCGTCATGAACCCGGCAGAGCGGCCAAGACCTACGACGTCGGTGAGGTAATATTCGCGCTTCGCATTCTGGTTCTTCACCATGGAGAGCAATTGGAACAGCACGTTAGCGTTCGCACAAAGGACCCCGGAATTGCAGAGCGCGATGGCCCGCTCCGCGTTGCTGGCGTCTTTCTCCTCGACGATGCGCTCAAGCCGGCCCGCTTCATCTGTCACAAGTCGGCCATAGCCGGTTGGATCGGCGGCGCGAAAGCCAAGCACCGTAATGCCCTGGTGTTTTCCGCGCGCCTCGAACAAAGCACGCAGCGATTCGGTCCGGATCAACGGCGCGTCCGCATAGAGTATGACGACGTCCCCAGAAAAACCCACAAGCGCGGGCTCAGCGGCGCGCACGGCGTGGGCGGTGCCCAGGGGTGAATCCTGCACAAAGACCGATCCCTCACCGATGCGTTTGGCCGCGTGCTCGCGCACTTGCGGGGCATGCTCGCCGGCCACAACGATAGTGCGTTCCGCGCCGATATCGGCGGCCGTTGCAATCGCCCAATCCAGCATCGGTCGCCCGCCGACCTCGTGCAGAACCTTGGGCAGGTCGGACTTCATCCGCGTGCCTTGGCCTGCCGCCAAGATAATCGCCGCCCGTGGTGGGTTCATCTGTCAGCGCCTGCTTGTCCGAATCCGAGCGCCGTTCTAGCCGAAAAGCGCAAACCGGCGAACCCTGGGGTTTTTCAATGTCGACTGGCGAATTCGCCGACGCCACCATCGTTTTCGACCTCGACGGCACCCTTGTGGACACCGCGCCGGACCTCGTGCGCGCGCTCAACGAAACCCTCGATCTCGAGGGGTTGCCACGGGTCAGACTGGCGGCGGTGCGCGCCCTGGTAGGCCAGGGCGCACGCGTGCTGATCGAGCGCGCCGCCGCCCTTGCGGGGGTCAACTTCTCCAGCGAGCGGCTGAACGAATTGACGGGCGCCTTCATCGAGTTCTACCGCGCCGACATCGCTGGCGCGTCCCATGTGTTCCCCGAGACGGAAGCGGCGCTCGATGCGCTCGCCTCACTCGGCGCGAAGCTCTCGGTGTGCACCAACAAACGCACTGACCTTTCGGTGCAGTTGCTGGAAAAGCTGGGTCTCGCACAGCGCTTTTCGGCTATCGTGGGCGCGGACGCCGTCACCGATCGCAAGCCCCATCCCGATCATTACCGCGCCGCCGTGACGCGCGCCGGCGGGGTCTTGCGCCGCTCGCTCATGGTGGGCGACAGCGCCGCCGATGTCGCCACCGCGCGCGGAGCCGGCGCGCCCGTCGCAGTCGTGTCGTTCGGCTATTGTGACGGCGGCGCCGAGAGGCTCGGCGCCGACGCTTTGCTCCACAGGTTTTCCGAGTTGACGCCGGTCAGCCGCCGCCTTCTGGCGGCGCGCCCCTGACCCAAGGCGCTTACGCGACTTCCATCAAGCCGCGTACTCTAGGGCGCGCGCGCGCTTCGAGCTCTGCGCGGCGGGTGGGGAAACCGTTGACCATGTCGCTGCGTACATCGGTTCGCGCCGAACGCATCGCCGCGACAAATCCGGCCTCCACCAGCTTTACCTCGACCGTGTAACCGCGATCGCGCCAGTATTCTTCGATCCGCTGCTTCAAGCGTCTTGCGCCGTCGGCATTGCAGAAATCGTGATCCATTACCGCTCCACCTCAGTGCCGGTCCGGAGGGGAGGCTCAATCCCGGGGACCCAGTCTATCGCGGAATGCGCTTCCGCGTTTAGCGTCAGCCCCTCTTGCCCTCGCTTATCGCCCCATCGTCGGCGCGAAGCGAGGCGCGGATATGGCGAGGTCGCGACAACGCGGCAACAGGGCTCACGCAAATCTGACCCGCAATCGACCGAATGGGCCGGGGCCATGCAAGGACGCGCACCCCATGCGCGAGGAAGTCAGGCGCGGGCGCCCGGCCATCATCGCCCGCGCTCCTTGATCACTGCCAAGAAGCCAATGGAATCAGCATTTGCCTAACGAAGCGCGGACTTTTTCAACGGTATCGGCCACCAACGTGAAAAGGTAATGCGTGACTCCGGCGTCAAGTTTGGGGCGCCATTCCGGGCGACCGTAATCTTGTGTCGGTGGGGCGGCCCATGGCCCGGAGCAGCCGCTTGCGCTAATTTGCGAACGCGCACTCGAAGTGTCTGGATTGGCCGCGACTGGCGCGGATCGGAGGGCGCCATATTGAACCTCAGAACGCTTTTCGTGGACTTCTGGAACGCACTGGCGCGACTGCCTGAGCCGCGCGAAGTTTTTGGCGACGAGTTGCCGCCTCAGGGAGTCTTTCGCTGGACGAAAGATGGTCCGGAAGATCATTGGGCGCGCGTTCATCTTCGATTGGGCGAGTGGACTGACCTGCCAAAGGCCGAATACGACGCTCAACAAATCGAGCCGACCTTTTGGGCGCTTCAAGAGCGTGAATCCTGGGAGGAGAGCGTATCTGGATTGGCGGGCGGCAGCGGCGGCTAACGCGACGCCGTTCAGTGGCGGCAATCGGCGACATCCAATGTTTTGTATCAAGGCTCGGTCTGCTACAGAGTTCTGGCAACCCGGAAGCCAATTTGGGCGCTGGGTAACGATGGCGTCCGCCATTCCCGGTTTGCCGAACGGAGTGGCAAGGAGACATCGGCCCAAGACCCGCCGCGGATCACCCTTTGTGTACACGGCGCGGGGTTGTTGTTTGCAGAACCGTCCACGGGCGCCTGGGAATAGGGCGCGTAGCAATCCTGCACCCATTCCCAAACGTTGCCGTGCATGTCATGCACGCCGAACGGGTTTGCCGGATAGGATCCAACGGTTCGTGTCTGTGGAGCCGTACCAGCCCAACCGGGAAGAATAACACTATTGTCGGTGAAATAGTTTGCCTGCGCAGGGCTGATTGTAGGCCCTGTTGAGTATGTAGTGTTGGTTCCCGCGCGCGCGGCGTACTCCCATTCCGCTTCGGTGAGGAGGCGATAGTTGCGACCGGTCCAACGGCTGAGCCAACGCACATATGTCTGCGCATCGTCCCAAGACACATTTATCACGGGGTGGCCAGAGGAAATGTTGGCCCATTGGGGTGGAGTGCTCGGATTGGGGTTGCTCCTGCAGCCGCTGCGACTCACACAAGCGGCCCATTGAAAGCGCGTCACTTCAAACTTGCCGACGGCGAATGCATGCGCGAAGGCCACGGAATGTAGGGATTCGTCGCCCCCATCATTGCCAGCAGTCCCCATTTGAAAAGTTCCCGCTGGAATCGTTCTCATTCGCGGACACCAGTTAGCCCCATTGCAATCGTCGAACTCTGGGGGTGATTGCGGCGCCGGCGGCGGGGGCGGCGGCGGATTCGCCAATATGATTTGCGCCAATGTGACTTGAGGCGCTGCAGCCGATAGAATTGCAAGCAATCCCGCCAGCACGAAGTGACGCATGGCCATTTCCCTTCGTTCGTTCGCCTTCGCCGGCCAGCCTACATGTTGGTTTGCGTTGATCAACAGTGCTCTACAAGCGCTTCCGCAGCGCCTGGGACGTTCTTCCATAACCCCGTACGCTCGCGGCTAGGTGCGGTATTCTAGCCAAGACAGCGACAGCCTGCGTGTGAATCTGCAGCCCCAGGTAGATCAGTGATGCAGCGACGGCGACGCTGCTGACGATGCTTCCGACACTGACAAGATCGGCAAGGGTCATTTCTTGGTTCTCCGGCGGGCCTTGGCTCAAGACGACACTTTTTAAACCCGAAGACGGGTAACCCCAACGCTAACCCTTACGGGCGTTCAGGTGCACCCACCCAGCTGAATGACGCGTACAAATGGTGGCGCTGCACGACGGGAGTCCCCATCTGACTGAAGGGTGGAGCGAAAACGCCAAGAAGCCCGTCAAGAAAGCAGTGGAAGAAGTATGAGCGATGACCTGCGGCAGCACCTGACGCCTGCGGACTACCTAGCGGCGGGCGTCGATCCGCCGACCTGGCGTGATGATCCTATTCCATCCCTGGAAACGTGGAGACGCTGGCAAGCAGCGGAAAACACGGCGTTGGCGCACAAATTAACGACGGCGAGCAAGGCGCCCGCTTAAAGTAGGCGCCTCGCACGTTATGCAGACGGGCCGGCGTGCGCGATGCTGAATTGCCGCCTCCTGCTGCGGCGCGAAGGAGCGATCACGATGAGCAAGGGCGAACATGCAGCTGACGCTGAACCGCCAGGGGTGAGAGCGCTTGCCAGATGGGAAGGCGAAGGTGGGGCGACGGCTCATCTGGATGAGCCCGGTGAAGCGGATGATGAGCTTGATCTCCGAATTCTGAAGCGGTTGGGCGCCGCGGTGCTGGAGGAGTGGAGCAATCTTCCCACCGGCGTTCAGCGGGCTATCTTTCAGCGGGCCTCGACGCTCGGCGCCTCAGGTGGCGGTGCGCGCCTGAAATCTCAAATCGCCAACTTTCTGCACTCTCACAAGGATCGGGAGCACTGACGACGCCCTCGCGGTCGAAGCCGACCAGGTGGAAAACTTCCTTGCCGATATCAATGCCGATCGAGGTGAATGGGCCTGGTGTCTTGGTCATGGCTGTTCCTCCTAACGAGGCTCGGATAGCTTGATTCAGCCATCCGGCCGGGGAGGCAGCCGGACCATTCCATTAGCGGCCATCAACCCTCGATGATAATTGGTCGGATCGGGGGAGTTCGGTGAAACCAGAGCGCATCGCAGAGATTAGGCAAGCCCTGCGGGAAGCAGGCGTGCCGGAGGAAGTCGTGGCCTACGCCACTGAGGACGGCCTGCACTGGTGGCTTCACACCGCGGCCGGCTCGCTATTCCTTACGCTAATGCTGGTCGGCTCTGCGGTAGGTGGATTCTACCTGTGGCCAGCACTTGAGAATGTGACTGCGCAAAATGCTCGCGCTCATGCAGAGAGTGCTGGCGCACTTCTGTACCACTACAATTTTGGTCTCTCGCTCGTCCTCGCGACACTCGCATGGATTTCCGCCGGCGGCGCGATCGCAGGACTTGCGCCGGCGTTGTCGTCGCGCTTGCAAAAGAACGTATTTGTCTTCTCGGTCTTGGACGGGAAGCGATCACCCAAAGCCGAATGGGGCGTCCGTCGGACGCTCGAACAATTGCGAGTTGAGGCCGATCCGGCGCGATTTGTGCGCCGGATGGTTGACCGACAGCTGGGGGATGCCGGTGCAGTGTTCTCGAGCTGGGATTGGCTGGGTCGCGACCCGCAGCACCCGCTTTGCATTGCCGCTCTTCGCGACCGCTACTCTGACGACAACTTCGTGCGCGTTCGACGCCTGCTGCGGCTCGCAGACTGACCGATACCGGCAAGATTGACCTGGTCCGCGCTGGGCAGCGCCGGGTGACGTCCTAATTAGAGGCTGAGTGTCCGAAGTTCGGGCCGAGCTTGTCCTAAGTAGTCACCGGACGGTGGGATGATCCGCGACCCAGCCCAAAGGACGGCATTACTCGTCATCAGCATCGGGGCGTGGCGCCGATCCCACCGGCTGACGAAGAATTTCTTCGAACTGTATCGCCGCCGCTTGAAGCCGTTTGCGCTGCCGTTTCACGTAATCCTCCAGCGCCTCAAGCATAGTGTCATCAACGCTGCCGCTCGCGATCAGCTTGAGGTAATGCCCCGGCTGACTTTCTTCTGTGAAAGCAACGCGCTCGCCATCCATGATCGTTACTTGTCCCCTTGGTGGTGGTGGCGGTGGCGGTGGTAAACGATTTTCGCCGCCGTTTTCATCGTCCTCGGGAACGTCCGCTGCCAGGACCCGGTGAAAGGCAAGGCAGCGGCCCCTAATCGGCTCACTTTCGAGGCTCGTCTAACGGCAGGACGCCTGGCCCTACAACCGCGGAAATCCCGGTCCGAATCCGGGGCCTCGAACCAACCAATGGGACCGACACGGCGGCAAACCGCGCCGGTCCCGATCATCTCCAAGGGATTGGACCCCTCGGCAACGACCTGTCTGGCGAATGTAGCGGATTCCGCGACAATTTTCCAGTGCCGAGCCCAATCCCGAAAAACCTCGGATTGGACCCGTCGTGAACATTCTCCCCTTCGATCAGCAAGTCACCGTCATCGCCGCGCTCACTGAGGGCTGCTCCATACGCAGCGTCGAGCGCCTGACAGGCGTGCACCGCGATACGGCGATGCGCCTTGGCGTTCGCGTGGGCCAAGGCTGCGCTGCACTGCATGACCGCATGATGCGTGACCTCCGTGTCAATCGGCTTGAACTGGACGAAATCTGGTCATTCGTTGCGAAGAAACAGGGTCGCGTGCAACCCGGCGATGGCACCGACGTGGGCGAGCAATATACCTTCATCGCCTTAGCTGACACCGCCAAGGCAATCATCTCCTACGCCACAGGCAAGCGCACCGGTCCGAACACGCGCTCCTTCGTTGCCGATCTGCGCGCGCGGGTGCTCGGCGCGCCTGAAATCTCCACCGATGGGTTCCAGGTGTACCCCCGCAGCGATTGAAGAGATATTCGGGGAAGACGTTCAGTACGGTGTTGTGGAAAAGCACTACGCCGCGACGCCGGCTGTGGAGGCCGCGCGGCGCTACTCGCCCGCCTCCGTAGTAAGTGTACAGAAAACCCGCGTAATTGGCCGTCCGACGCATATCAGCACCAGCTATGTCGAACGTCAGAATTTGACACTGCGCACGCAACAACGCCGCTTCACGCGCTTGGCGCTGGGTTTCTCAAAGAAGTTGGAAAACCACTGCGCCGCCATCGCGCTTTACGTTGGCCACTACAATCTTTGCCGCGTGCACGAAGCGCTGCGGATCACGCCCGCCATGGCTCTTGGCGTCACCGATCACGTTTGGACCGTGCGCGAATTAGTGGACGTGGCGCTGAACTCTGACCAGCCGCAAGAGCCAGAAGGCCGGCAAGCTGGACCGTTCCGGGTAATTGACGGTGGGTTGTCCTAAGCTTGAGGGCCCGGTGGCCCAATTCGGACAGTACCCAGCGCCGATGGCCACTTGCGAGCGACCCCGCCCGCTGTAACAAAGTGGTGGGCGCGACAGGGATTGAACCTGTGACCCCTCCCGTGTGAAGGGAGTGCTCTCCCGCTGAGCTACGCGCCCCCGCACGCCGCCAACCGGCGGGGCTGAAGGGCGCGGACCATATGCGCGCGCCGCACTGCGTCAAGCGCATCGCTTGACGTCGCACAAGGCGCGGGCCATCAAGATATGCAATTGCGAGACGTTCGCAACTCATGGGAGAGCCAGCCCCTGCCCTACCTCCTTAACCGTCGTGGATTTGCCCTTGGCGGCTCCGCCGCGACGCTAGCCGCCTGCGCGCCGAGCGAACGCCTCTATGTCAACGTGTACTCCGCGCGCCATTACGACGCCGACAGGACGCTCTACGCGGCCTTCGAGGAGGCTACCGGCGTCGCCGTGCGGGTGCTGCCAGCCAACGCCGAACAGCTGCTGGAGCGGCTGCGCGCCGAGGGTGAGGCGACCGAAGCTGACCTCGTGGTCGCCGCCGACGCGGGCAATCTCTGGCGCATGCAAGACGCAAACCTTCTCGCACCCGTGACAAGTGCAGCGCTTTCGGCGGGTGTGCCGCAACGATTGCACGATCCCGCCGGGCATTGGTGGGGGTTCACGAAGCGCGCGCGGATTATCGTCTATCGCAAGGATGCAGTGGCGCCTGATGAAATCGCGTCGATGGACAACCTCACGCAGCCGCGCTTCAGCGGCCAAGTCGTCGCGCGCTCCTCCACAAACACCTACAACCTTTCATTGCTGGCCTCGCGCATAGAACGTCTCGGGGCCGATAATGCATGGGATTGGGCGGCCGGCGTGCGCGCCAATTTCGCGCGTGACCCTCAAGGCAGCGACACCGATCAGATCAAAGCGGTGGCCGCCGGTCTCGCACAAGTCGCGATAGCCAACCACTATTATGTGCTGCGCATGGCGCGCTCCGACGACAATGCCGAGCGGGAATCCGCCGCGAAGGTGGGAATTGTATTTCCCGATCAAGCCGGCGCAGGCGCCCACACCAACATTTCAGGCGCAGGCGTGGCCGCTCACGCCAAGCGCCCCGAACGGGCGCTGCAATTGCTGGAGTACCTCGTCAGCGACGATGCGCAGCGTCTCCTTGCTCCGCTCAACGACGAATTTCCGATCCGCCCCGAAATCGAAGCGGCCCCGGAACTCGCCGCCCTTGGCGCTTTCCGTGAGGAAGATGTTGCTCTCGACGCATTGGGGCGGCGGCAGGGTGAAGCGGCAGCCATCTACGAGGAGGTCGGGTGGCGGTGAACGCCCCCTCCCGGCTCGCGCCAACCGCCCTCGCACCGACGCTCAGTTTCGGCAGCGGATTGCTTCGAGGGCTCGCTCTCTTGGCCACACTGATCTGCGCCGCGCCCGCGCTTGCGGTTATTGGGCTCGCGCTGCGTCCGGAGGCTAACGCAACCACAATCGGCGCTGCACTCCTGCGCGACGGTGCGATCGGTACGTTGGCGCTGATGTTGACCGGCGGCGGCGCGGCGATCGCGTTTGGGGCCGTTGCGGCATGGCTTGTCAGTCTATGTGCGTTTCCTGGACGCGGGCTCTTCACCTGGATGCTTGTGTTGCCGATGGCCGCGCCATCCTTCGTGCTGGCCTACGCCTATTCCGGGATGACCTGGGGGGGTGCAGCGCCGGTCCCAGTCGCTGGATTCTGGGGCGCGGCGTTCGTCTATGCGATTGGCCTTTACCCATACGTCTACCTCGCCGCGCGCGCGGCGTTCATGAGTCAATCGGCATGCGCGCTCGAGGCCGCGCGCACATTAGGGGCCAAGGCCGGCGATGTGTTCTGGCGCGTGGGGTTGCCCTTGGCGCGTCCTGGGATCGCCGCCGGCGGGGCGCTTGCGCTCATGGAGATCGCCGCCGATTACGGCGCGGCCCAACATTTCGGCCTCACCACGCTCTCTACTGCCATCTTTCGAGCCTGGTACGCGCACGCTAGCCCCCATCTGGCCCTTCAGATCTCCGCGGCATTGCTCATTGCAGCTTTGTTCTTTCTCACGATCGAGCGGCGGGCGCGCGGGCGCGCCGCCTTCGCGGGCGGCTCGACGCGCTGGCGATCCCTGCCTCGTTACGATCTCAATCCCGCCGCTCGTTGGGCGGCCTCCCTGTTCTGCCTCGCGCTCGTGGCCCTTGGCGCGCTCCTTCCCCTTGGATGGCTTGCGCGGCTCGCCGTGCTTCATGGCAATATCAGCGACTTGGCGCGTCCATTTGCAAACTCCGTCCTCCTTGCTGGGGCGGGCGCGCTCATCGCGCTTGCGCTTGCATCGATCGTGGCGGCAGCTGCACGAAAGGGCGGCGCGCTGGGCCAGGCTTCTCTTCTCGCCGCCGGCGCAGGTTACGCCGCCCCCGGCGCAGTCATCGCGATGGGTGCGCTTGCCGTGTTTGGCTTCGCGCGCGAAGCGGGATTTGTGGGCGGCTTGGGCGCCGGCCTTGCGCTCACCGCCCTGCTTTGGACCTACGCGGCGCGTTTCGCCGCGGCAGGGGTGCAGCCCATCGATGCAGGACTGTCGCGCTTGTCCAAAGGCGTCGACGCCTCCGCGCGCGTGTTGGGCGCAAGCGTCTGGCGCCGCTTGCTGCGCATCGACTTGCCCATCGCCGCACCAAGCCTTGTAGCGTCGGCGCTCATCCTCTTTGTGGAGATCCTGAAAGAACTGCCCGCCACGCTGATCCTGCGCCCGTTCGATTTCGACACGTTGGCGGTGCAAGCGTATGCCTACGCCTCCGACGAGCGCTTGCTTGAGGCGGCAGCGCCGTCGCTGATGATTTTTGTCGCCGGCCTTGCGCCAATCCTGGTGTTGTCCAGCGGCATCGCGCGCGCGCGTGCGGGCGCGCGATGAGCGAGGTTACGCTTTCCCACGTTGCGCGCTCCTATGACGGCGCGCCGGTCCTGAACGAAATCTCTCTGACAGCTCCCGACGGACAAGTGCTGGCGCTGTTGGGCCCGTCAGGATCGGGCAAATCCACAATCCTGCGCTTGGTGGCGGGCCTGGAGCCCGTGGATGCCGGCGAAATACGTTTTGGCGCAGAACTCGTCTCAGCGCCGGGGCGCACTATTGCTGCGGAGGCGCGTCGCGTCGGCCTTGTGTTTCAAGACTACGCATTGTTTCCGCACATGCATGCAGCGGCAAACGTCGCATTTGGTCTCGACGCGCTCCCCCGCGCAGAACGCAAGGAAGCAGCGCTGCGCTGGCTCGACCGTGTGGGCCTCTGGCATCGCGCGCACGCCTTTCCTCATGAGCTGTCTGGCGGAGAACAACAACGCGTGGCGCTGGCGCGCGCCCTCGCGCCCAAGCCGCGCGCTGTTTTGCTCGACGAACCGTTCTCGGGTCTCGATCCAGTGCTGCGCGCCGAACTGCGCGAAGTCACGCTCGCTGCGTTGCACGAGGAGCGCGCAACGGCGTTATTCGTCACCCACGACGCAGAGGAAGCGCTTCAAGTCGCTGACCGTCTGGCTATTTTGAAGGCGGGGCGCGTGCTGCAGGAGGCCGCCCCGCGCGAGGCTTACGACAAGCCCGCCTCGCTGGATGCGGCAGCCGCGCTTGGACCCATCAATGTCTTTCAAGGCCGCGTGGAGAATGGGGCCGTTGAAACGCCGTTTGGGGCGGTAATGGCGCCGGGGCTTGCTCAAGGCGCCTCCGCCCATGCCGTCGTGCGCGCCGAGGCGCTTGCGCTGCGTCCTGGCTCACGCGCAAAGCTCTTGGGTCTTCGCCCCCACGGCGCGCACGATCTTGCGCGCATCGAAGCTCAAGGGGCTGTCTGGCATGCGTTGATCGCCCCTCGTTCGAGCCTCGGCGAAACCGTTGACGTTGAGATTCAGCCGGCCGGGGCGTTCTCGTTTCCCGTTTGAGTGTCCGCGGGTTTACGCAGGATGAGGCGGCGGCGCTCCAACCGGCGCTGGGTCATGAGACGCATGCGTGCGCGCCACGCTTCAGCCTCCCAGGCAAGTTCGCGCGCAGCGTTTACATCGAGCTTGCCCGCTTCCACGATGCTCTCACCCAGTTGCTTGAAACCGGCGCGCGCGGCCCCAAGGCACTCCTCGGTAATGTCTTCGTCGCTCTCCAGCTGAAGACCGGCATCGGCAAAGAACTTCAGCAGATCGCCGTGGGCGCGGATTTGCGGCTCGGCGAAGGACGACGCAAAGGCTGTCGCCAATGCCGGGGAAGGCAATCCCACATAAGACTCCACAATCGCGCACGCGCCCGGCTTCAAACACTTCATGATCTGCTGGGCCAGGTGGGGCGGATAACCGCAATAGGCGAAATCATCCGCGCTCAGGAGGCCGTCATAGTGGTTCGCCTTGAAGACATGCGCTTCCAGGTCGATCCGCGCGAGCGTCACCCGCTTGTCGAGCTTGGCTCTGGCAAAACCATATTGCAGCGCGTCGAAACTCTCTTCACGCCATTCGAACGCGTCGATATTTCCGGGGTGAGACGCCGCGACTGCCGCCACCGGACCGACGAGTCCCGGGCCGATCATCGCCAACACGCCGTCGGCGGCAAGGCCGACGCGGGCGGGCTCCAAACCCTCAGCCACGCCGCTCTTCGGCCGTAACCTGCCCTCGCCCCAAAGCACGCCAAGCGCGACCAAGCGCCCTGGCATGTCAAAGGGCGGCTCGTCGAACAATTCCTCTTCCGCGCCCTCGGGGCCTTTGTCGTTGGCGGTCGCTTCGGCGAGCTTTGCCTCGTGCGCCGCTACGGCCGCCGCCTCGTCGAACGCCTCGCCTTCCCACCAGGCGTGGAGACGCGCGCCCGTCAGGGCGAGTTTACGTTTGTCAAACAAGGTCTTGAGCACGACCGCCATGGCGCGCCAAGGCTAGCTCAATCTCGTTAACGATTTGCTTGGGCGACCGGAATGAGCGGCGGGGCACTGGAGGGCGCGGGCGCGCCTGGATCGCGCAGGAACGCGAGAATATCAGCGAACACCACCTCGCGCTGGCGATCACGCAACAACCAATGGTAGCCGTTTTCATAAAGCACTGTGTGCGCGCCTGAAGGCAAGCGGCGCGCCGCGGTTTCGGCCGAACGGCGCGGGATGATGTCGTCGCGCGCGCCGTAGAGGAACAGCACCTCGCCCTCAAGCTTGGCGGCGCGATCGGAGGCGCGCTCCATCAATTCCACCAGCCCGTACACAGCATCGATGCGCGTCGTCCAAATCATGTTGGGATCGCGGCTCGCGCGCAGGAGCGCTTCGCGGTTATCGGTCGAAACTCGCGGGCGCATGTTGCGCGAAGGCTTCACGGCCTGCCAAGGGAACGTGTGGGCGCCAATCCAGAGCGTGAGGGCGTAGGCGTCGGGCAGCGTCGACCAGCCCCACACGCCGGGCGCAACAAGAATGAGCCGATCGATCTCGGGGGCGCCATCGGCGCCGAATGTCGCCATCGCCGTCGCCGAACCCATGGAATCGCCCAGCACAGCCACCGTTGCATCCGGGTGCGCGCGCCGCGCAACCGCAATCGCGGTGCGCACGTCTTCCGTCATGAGACGCTCGCCGCCCCACACGCCGCGGCGCGGGCTGCGCCCGAAGCCGCGTGCGTCGTACGCGTAGAAGGCAACGCCGCGTTCGGCGAACCAGGGCCCCGCCAAGTAAAACGCGTCGGCGTAGTCGTTCATGCCGTGCATGGCCACGATGACAGCCCACGGCTCTTGATCGGCAGACGGGGTCCACGCTGACAATCCAAGCGCGGCGCCGTCGAAGGAATGAAAGCGCTCTCCCGCAACGTCGAATCGCGGACCCAGGAATTCCAGGGGCGTGGGAACGGCGCGCTGCACCGTGGGGACGCAGGCGGACAGCACAAGGGCCGCCAGCAAGAACAGTCGCCCCGACAATCTCACCTCAACACCTCCCCTACGCGTCGCCTCAAATCCGGCACGAGCTCGGACTCGAACCAGGGATTGCGCTTCAGCCACGCGCTATTGCGCCACGACGGATGCGGCAAAGGCATGACATTTTCAGGATAATCACGCCAGGCGCGCACGGTTTCGCTGAGCGATTCCTTGGCCGCTTCGCCCAGATGGTAACGGTGCGCATAGCGCCCGACCAATAGCGTTAGACGCACCTCCCTCAACGACGGCAACAGGCGCTGGCGCCACAGCGGGGCGCACTCGGGGCGCGGGGGCAGATCAGCGCCGTTCACGGTTCCCGGGAAACAAAACCCCATCGCCGCCACCGCAACGTTGCGCCTGTCGTAGAACGCGTCGCGATCGAGATTCATCCATCCGCGCAGCCGATCCCCGGATGCATCGTTCCAGGGGACGCCAGTTTCGTGCACGCGCCGCCCCGGCGCCTGGCCGGCGATGAGAATGCGCGCGTCAGGATGCACCCACACAATCGGGCGCGGCTCGTGGGAAAGATGTGCCGCGCAATGCCGACAAGCGCGGATTTCGCTGACGAGGGCGTCGAGCTTGTTCACGCCCCCCGTTTCATCATTTCGCGCGCGATGACCAAGCGCTGGATTTCGCTGGTGCCTTCGTAGAGGCGGAAAATGCGCACATCCCGATAGAAGCGCTCGATGCCATGGTCGGCAACGTAACCCGCCCCGCCGAAAACCTGCACGGCACGGTCAGCCACCCGGCCCACCATCTCGGACGCGAACAATTTGGCGCAGGAAGCCTCCATGGTCACGTCGGCGCCTGCGTCGCGTTTGCGCGCGGCGTCCAAGATCATGGCGCGCGCGGCGTTGGCCTCTGTGCGGCTATCGGCAAGCATCATCTGGATCATCTGGAACGACGCGATCGGCTGGCCGAATTGCTTACGCTCGGCGGCGTAGCGCACGCTTTCCTCTATCAGGCGCTCGGCCACGCCCACGCACACGGCTGAAATATGCAGACGCCCGCGGTCGAGCACCTGCATCGCCAGGCGGAAACCCTGGCCTTCCTCCCCGAGCCTGTTCTCAGACGGAACGCGCACATTATCGAAGTGCACATCGCAAATGTGCGCGCCCTGCTGACCCATTTTTTTCTCGGGCTTTCCTATCGAGACGCCCGCCAAATCGCTCGGAACCAGGAACGCCGAAACACCGGCCCCGCCTTTCACGTTCGCGTCGGTGCGCGCCATCACCGTGAACAGCGAAGCGCGGTTGGCGTTCGTGATGTAGCGCTTGGCGCCGTTGAGCACGTAGTGGGCGCCGTCGCGCTCGGCCTTGGTGCGCACGGCGCCGGAATCGGAGCCCGCCTCCGGCTCGGTCAGCGCAAACGATGTCACCACATCGCCCGAGGCGATGCCGGGCAGCCATCGTTGCTTTTGCGCCTCGGTCCCGAACATGACGAGGCCTTGGCTGCCGATTCCAACATTGGTGCCGAACGCCGAGCGGAATGCCGGCGAACACCGGCAGAACTCGAACATCGCCCGGCACTCCGCCTCCATCGAGAGGCCGAGGCCGCCATATTCTTCAGGAATAGAGAGCCCGAACATGCCGAGCGCACACATTTCCGCCAGCGCCTCAGCCGGGATGGCGTCTTCCTCGGCGACCTTTGCTTCCAGCGGGATCAGCCGCTCGTTCACGAAGCGGCGGATGGCTTCAAGCAATGGGTCCAACGTTTCCTGATCGTGCATCGCTTAGCACACCTGCCTTTGGCTCACATTGTTCATGCGCTGGGGCCGGCAAGGTACAGCGCGCGGAGAAGTCTCTCGCACGCGCGCTTCGCCGACAAACCGATCGCGCGAGGCGCGCCCCACCGCGCGCAGATCGGCGGGATCGAGCCGCCAAAGGCGCGTCGCCGCATCCGCCCCTTCGATATCCATCTCCCAGATGCCGATATAGATGGCCTCTCCCGGCGCCACCTCGAACGAGGGCCGCTCGGCGTGTTGGATCAAGCCTTGCGCAATGTAGTTGACGCCGCGTTCGCGCAAGATCGCGAAGGCGCTGTCCAGCGCGTACACGCCAGGGCTCACACGCACCAGCGCGAATTCGCCGGGGATGCCGCGAATGCGCACAGTGTCATCTGAATTCGTACGCGCATTGATGGACCGGGCGTCGTCATAATCGGCGAATTCCCCGTTCGGCGCCAAACGCCGCCAGAGGAGCGAATAGGCGGGTGAACGATTATCGGCGGTTTCGGCGACGCCGACGATCACCAACGCATCGCCGGATTCACCGACACGAAAACGCCGGTCCTCGTCGCGGCTTGCGCACTGCGCCAAGAGCGCCCCCGCCATTATCACAAACAAAAGTCGCAACGTTCTGTCCCACCTTGCCGTGGCTCCTCTAGCATGTCAGCACGCCTTCAGGAGAAAGAAAATGGCCGCTGAGGGCGGGTCGCTGGACCCCTATGGAACGCCAATCGTGCTTGGGAACGGACCCTTCAGGGGATGGACCACGTGGGGCGCGGGCGCCGATCCTTTCGAGACCTTCCTTGGGCCATTTTATTTCCGGGAAATCGACGGCGCGGCGCTCTGCGCCTTCGCGCCACGCCGCGAGCATTTAAACGGCGGGAGCGCCATCCATGGCGGGGCGCTCATGAGCTTTGCCGATTTCTCCCTATTCGCGATCGCCAACAGGGCCTTGGCAGGACAGATGGCCGTTACGCTTACCTGCAATTGCGAATTCCTCGGCGCCGGCGGCCTTGAGGCCCATGTGGAATCACAGGGGGAAGTCCTGCGCACCACCCGCTCGCTGGTATTCGTGCGCGGTCTCGTCACACAAGCTTCACGTTCGTTGCTTGCATTTTCCGGCACACTCAAGAAAATCGAACTGGCGCCGCAGAGATGACGGCGCCGGGGGGGGTAAGCTGATGCGATCGCCTCGTCAGGCGTTTGATTTACGCGCCGCACTGACACAGGAAGTGCGCGCCGCGATGCATGAGTTCGATGCCGCGGATGCGCGCCCCAAAGCTATCCATCGTTGCCGCGTGCACTTGAAACGCGCCCGTGCGCTTGCCCGGATCGGGCGCGCTTGCGCTCCCGGCCTTTCGACTGTGTTCACGGATTCAGCGCGCACCACTATGGGCGTATTGGCGCGGGCGCGCGACCTGACCGCGCAGGCCGATGCAGCGCGCGCCATGGCGAGGCCATCCGGAAAGCGTGTCTCCGCGGCGCTGTTATCAGTTGCCGCCCACATTGAACGTGAGCAACGGGCGCTGCCTCCTCTGCATGCAGAGACAGTCCGCACCGCCCTGACCGATCTGCTCGCCCTCGCTCAGGTGTGGCCAGAGGCCTCGGCCAGGCAGATCAAACGCGGAGCCAAGCATATCGTGGCGCGCGCGCGCGGCGCACGCAAGAAAGGCGCGGCTTCAGATGAGCCTGCCCGCCGCCACAGGTGGCGCAAACGCGAGAAAGACCGCTACTACGCCGCCCTTCTGCTTGGCAGGGCCTTTCCCGCAAAACGCCGGCGCAAACAAGGCGAGGAGCTTGGTGAGGCGCTTGGGCGCGAGCGCGACGCGCTGTTGTTGCTGGAGCGCATCGGCGGCGAGCCCGGGATCGCCGGCGGAGACAGCGCGGCGGCCCGCGCAATCGCCGCCGTCGCCAAGCGCCAAAAGCGTTTGCGTGAGCGCGCCGATGCGATCGGCGCGCGCCTTCACGCAAACGGGGCCTAGACTAATGATCTTGCGTGGCGAATCGTCGCTAAGCGGCGACCTTGCCTGCCGCCCGCGCGCCGAACGCTTCGCGCCAACGCCTGAGGTTTGGCAAGTTCTCGCCGGGGCGCCATCGCATCATTTTGGCGAAGTCCATACCGCAAGCAGCGGTGATGTCGGCGATTGTGAAACGATCTCCCGCTACCCAGGCGCGCGAAGCAAGCTCTTTGTCCAGCCATTTTGCCATCCGCATCGCTTGACCCTGGTTGAAGCTGGCGACTTCCGCGGATTGATTGCGCTCGATGGCCGCGAGCGCGGGGTTGCCGTGACGCACCCACGCCATCAGAGGCATGGAGAACATGAGTTCCATGCGTCGATCCCACATTTCGACGAAGGCGCGTTCGAAGGCGTCGCGGCCCATCAGATTCGGTTCGGGATGGAGTGCTTCGATGTAGGTGCAAATGGCACGGCTTTCCGTGAGCGTGCGCCCGTCGTCGAGCTCAAGAGTGGGGACTTGCGCCAGCGGACTCTTCTTGCGGAATTCCTCGCTCCGGTGTTCCCCGCCCGGCAGATCCATCTGCACGACTTCGATGTCAAGCACGTCCTTTTCAGCCAGGAACATCATCACGCGCCGCGGGTTGGGCGCATAGGGAGCAGTGTAAAGCTTCATGGTGATGCTCCGAAAAGATCGGCAGGCAGCGCAGCCACGACCGCCGCTGTCATGAGTGTAGCCATGAAGCCGGGGATGAGAGATTTCCACGCCAGCGCGTATATCTCCTCGCGCCGCCCGGGCATGAGCGCGGTCATCCCGCCCGTCATGATGCCCACCGACGCCACGTTTGCGAAACCACAGAGCGCGTAGGTAAGGATCATGCGGCTGCGTTCGCTCAACATGTCGGCGGGAACGGCGCCGAGTTCGATGTAGGCGATGAACTCGGTCAAGAACAGTTTCGTGCCTAGGATGGCGCCGCCGGCCTGCGCCTCCGTCCACGGCAGGCCGATGATGTAGGCAACAGGTGCAAACGCCCAGCCGAACAATCGCTGCACAGTGAGCGGGGCGCCATCCACCATTGGCGCTGCCGCCAAAAGATTGTTGGCGATCCACACGAAGGCGACGAACACGATCAAGAACGCCGCGACGTTGACCGCGACCATGACGCCATCCTGGACGCCGCGCGTCACCGCATCCATTGAGCTTCCGTATTTGAGATCGTCGCCGGGCTCGAGGTGCGCGCCACCTTTCTCTTCAGGGATCATGACGCGCGCGAGCAACACGCCCGCAGGCGCCGAGATAATCGAAGCCACGAGCACATGCCCGGCGGCGTCCGTCAACACCGGCTGAAGGATCACCGCGTACGCCACCATGGTCGAACCCGCCACGGTCGCCAAACCAACGACCATCATCAAGAAAAGCTCGGATCGTGTCAGCCGCTCCAGGTACGCACGGATCACGATCGGACTTTCAACCATCCCCAGAAAAATGTTCGCAGCGACCGCGAGCGCGGATGGGCCAGTAAGCCCCATTGTCCTTTGAAACAGGAGCCCAAAGCCCTGCGTGATCCATTTGAGAATTTTCCAGTGCCACAGCACCGCCGACAACGTCGAGATCACCACGATCAGCGGCAGCACGCGAAAGCCGAATATGAACGGAGGCGGGGCATCCTCGGGCCGCGGCGCAAAGGGAGGGGCGCCTCCGCCGAGATAGCCGAACACGAATTGGGCGCCCTGATCGCTCGCGCGTGCAAGGCCGTCGACGACAGCGTTCACGCCGCCAAGCGCGGCGCGCGCCCCCGGCAAGGCAAACAGCGCCAAGACCAGCCCCGCCTGCAGAGCGAGTGCGCCAATGGCCAAAAACACGGGAAATCGCCGCTTGTTCTCCGAGAGCAGCCACGCCACCAGGAGAACCGCGACAATCGCGAACAGGCTGCGCGCATTCTGTAGCGAATAGGTCAAATCAGCCCCCGAGCGAGGCGCAGACGCTACGGCGCTGACGCAGGCGTAGCAATCACGGCCCGGCGCAATCGTGTCGCTGGCGTTTTTTCCCTTTCAATCAGCCGATTAGAGTGTCTCCGCCGTACCACAACGAGCGATCCAGGCATAGGCGGCGCCCGGATTTGCGCATGCCATGGGGCCTCGTCTCAGCTAGAAAATACCGCCATGGAGACAATCCTTCTCCTCCAGATCGTGATCAGCGTGGCGGGATTTGCGTTGCTTTGGCGCCGCATCGATGCACTGCGCGGTGACGTCGCTCGCCTGCGCGACGCGCTTGAAGCGCTCGAAGCGCGCCGAGCCGCGCCCCAACGGGCCCAACGCGGCGGAGCAGCGGCGGCGGCGGTCGCTCCGATCATATCGAGTACGCCCCACGCGCGCGCGGCTCGAGCCTGGGGGCTCGCCCGCGAGCGCGGCGCAACGAGCGGTGTAAGGGCCCCGTCTCGCGAAACCTTGCAGGGCGTTGCTCTGGCGCTGGGCGCGGTCTCTCCGGCGATGGGTATCTTTTTCGGCGCCGGCCTCGCTACGGTTTCGACCCTCGGGCTGGTGGTTTCCACCGTCATGTTGGCCTTGGCCATACGCGCTGAATGGCGTGCGGCGGCGTGGGCCGGCGTCATCACGGCTTCGGCCTGGGCGCTTGTCCATGCCGTAATGCCGCTGGAGCCAGCCTCCACCGCTTCATATGCGGGCGGTCTTGCGGTCTCCGGCATCGCCGGTCTCGTCTTCGCGCTTCTCCGTCCCGGCGCGCCAGGCCCTGCCATGGCGCTCGTTATGGGGTTTGCAGCGCTTGCGCTGGCCGACAAGGGGGCGATGGCGGGACCAGCAGGATTAGCCCTCGGCGCAATTGTTGCGGCGGCCGCTCTTGTTGGCGCAGCCTCGTTGCGGCTTGAGGCCGTGCACATCGCAGCCTTCGTCGCGGGCCTGATCGGGCTCTTCGTGTTGAGCGGCCAACCCGGAGCTGCGATCTGGTTCACACCCGCGGCAACATGGGCCGGCGCTTTGTTTCTCGCCATCGCCGTAGTGCGCGCGCCCCAACTGGGGGCGCGCGGGGCAGCCCTTGCCGCCACTGGCGTGCTCATGCCGCTCGGCGCGATCGCCGCGCTCTACGCTGCCCAGCATGGTCTCGCCGACCGCTTCGCCGCGGGCAGCGCTTTTGCAGCGCTCGCGGCAGCGCTAGCTGCAATCTTAGTCGCCGCGACCGGCCGCCGCCGCCGCGGACTGGAGGCGCTGGGACTGACGCTCTGGGTGCTCGCTTGCGGCGCCTTTCTCTCGGGAGCGGCCGCAATCATCATCATGGCGCCTGCGCCAGCTTCCTCTGCCGCTTTTGCAGCGTACGGCGCGGCCTTGCTCGCGCTCAATGCAAAGTGGCCACATGCGGCCTGGCGGGCGCTCGCCGGCGCGGCAGTCCCCCTCACGGCGATCTTCGCGCTTGCAACGGTCGACGCCTTCATGACCGAGACGGACGCTTGGCCGCCCTGGGCGCTCATCGCCCTTGGCTTGATCACGCCGGCAGCCTTCAGCCTCATCGCCTCCCGCTTGGCTTGGCGCGCGCAAGCGCCTGCGCCAGCCGCCACGTTCGAATTGCTGGCGCTTTTGCTCACAATTGCAGCGCTGCACACCGTGGTGCGCCTGGCCTTTGCTGGCGAGGCTGTGTTGCTGCGTCCCGTTAGCTTTGTCGAAAGCGGCGCCCAGATCGGCATCTGGCTGGCGGCGGCGCTCATCGCCGCGAACGGTGTGCGGAGCGGAGCGCGCATCGCGGCAGCGCTCGCTTTGGCTATCGCGGCGCTAACAGCAAGCATCGTTGCGGCGTTCCTTTGGCTTACGCCATTTTGGCAAGAACGCGCCGATGGCTATGCAAGCCTTCAGCCTCTCGGCTTCCTTGTTCCTGCGCTGTTGTTCGGCGTGCATTGGGCGTTCTGGCGCGCGCGGGGGTCGAGCCTGCGCACACGGGTCGCCTTCGGCGCATGCGCGGTTCTCATGGCCGCTTTCCTGACGCTGTGGACGTCCCAATCCCAGGAGCTGCCGGAGTGGCTCGGCGCTCTCGTCGGGGCTTTCGCTTTCGCCGGCGCCGTCGTGATCAATTTCGCGCCCGGCGTCACTTTGAGCCCGGCGCGCGGCTATCTTCGCCGCTAACTGCCCCAGCACGCGAACGCGACTTCGCGCATCTTCTGGGGCGCTCCTTCGAGATAGGTGTGGGTCTCGTTGTTGATGGTGACCGAAAGAGAATCCGTCGGCTGAACCCCGGCCAGAATCGGCGGCCGTTGGGGCAGATTGATTACAAGCGCGCGGGCGCGCCCGCGGCCCTCAACGCGGCTTGGCACATTGACGCTCATCGCCCCTATACGCACCGCCGATGTGGTGGCCCGCCGGCCCGCGCGCACGAGCGTATAGTCGTTGATCACGATGTCGCCCTCGGGCGGGCGGCACGAAAGGGTTGCGGTCACGCGGCCGCGGTCGTCACGCTGGGTCGCGATCGCTACGCCTTCGACGTAGGCATAGGTCCACCCAGCCTGTTCTTGCGCCAGCGCTATCCCAGACGCTGCCAAGAACAGCGCGCATGCGCTTGCCACGACGAAATTCCGCATAGAAGGCCACTCCCTGTTCGGGCGCCGCTCTTAGCACGTGGCCCGGCGCGGATGCGACCAGCAATCGCGGTTAAAGCGTCGGGCGTCAAATGCGAGCCACCGCGTGGGTCGGGCTCGGTGTCGCATTTGAGGTCCAAAGACGCTTTAGATTCATAAGTTTCTAAAGCAACATTGGACTTTGAATTCGCTCTGCGCCCGTCATCGAACTGAGGCGAATTTAAAGCCCGTTGCTTACGTTCCAGTCATCAACAGATCGGCGGCGGGCTTGCCCTGCTCCAGGTCGAGCAACAGGCGCTTGCGAGCGATGCCGCCGCCGAACCCGGTCAGCCCCCCGTCCGCCCCGATGACGCGGTGGCAGGGGATGATGATGGCGATCGGGTTTCTGCCATTGGCAAGGCCCACGGCTCGCACCGCCTTCGGCTGGCCGATCGCGGCGGCCTGCTGTCCATAGGTGCGCGTGGCGCCATAGGGGATTTTCTGAAGTGCGGCCCAAACCCGCAACTGGAATGGCGTTCCCTTTGGCGCAAGGGGCGCTGTGAACGCCTGCAGTTTGCCCGCGAAGTAGCGGTCCAGCTCACGCCGCGCAGTGTCGAGCACGCGATCATTGCCGCGCGGGGACGGCTCCAAATGATATTTCGGATGGTCGAACTCGAGACCGGTGATCGCCGCGCCGTTGGAGTGAAGCGTCAGGGGCCCAACCGGACTGTCGTGAATCGTGGAGATCATTTGCGTGCGCCTTTCATCGCGCCGCGCCGCCACAGCCGAATGACCGCATAGGCGCGCCAGGGTTTGAGATGAGCCAGCGTCTCGCCCTTTCGGCCGAGCGCGTTGATGAGGGCAATGTCGCCGCCGGGGTAAGCATCCGGATCGCCGAGCGCGCGCATCGCCACGTATTCGACCGTCCACGGCCCTATGCCGGGTGCTTGCGCGAGCGCCGCGCGTCCCGAAGCAATCGCGCCACGCGCCAGCAGCAGTTTTCCGTTCGCCGCCGCGACTGCAAGCAGGTGCAGCGTCTCAGCGCGTTTACGCGGCAAGCCAATCTGCGCGATGCCCGCGGCGCCCGCGTTCGCCAGCGTCACGGCTTCCGGAAAAGCGCGCTCCAAGCCATCGGGGCCGCGCTCCAATGATGCGCCATATTTGGCGACCAGCCGTTCAGTCAGCGTGCGTGCGCCGGCCACCGTGATTTGCTGGCCGAGTACTGCGCGCATAGCGCATTCGAAACCGTCGAGCATGCCCGGCACGCGCACGCCCGCTTCGCGCTTCACGTCCTTGGCCAGCTCCGGATCCTCTGCCAACACAGCATCAACCGCGCTCATGTCGGCATCGAGGTCGAACGCGCCGCGAATGTTCGCCACGATTGGGCGCAGGTGGGGCGCGAGGTTTTCCGAGAGCGTCACCATGAGACCCTTCGCTCCCATGCTCACCTCGATCCAACCCAGCGCGTCGCCCCAACGCAGCACGCGCGCATAGGATTTCGCTCCGCCGAGTTCGACGCCCCCCGAAGCGCGCCTGCCCAGAAAATCGAGGATCGGCCCAATATCGTAATCGCCGCGCGGCGACAGGCTGACGGTGAACGTCTCGCCGCGCGCGATCGCCTTGCGGCCCCGCATCTTTGAGGGTGGGGCGCCATAGCGCTCCTTCATGGTGGCGTTGAACCGGCGCAAGCTGCGAAAGCCCGAGGCAAACGCAATTTCGGTCACCGGCAGCGCGGTTTCGTTGAGCAGGCGCCGCGCAGCAAGCAGGCGCCCGGTCTGCGCAATCTGGATCGGGCTTGCGCCGAACTGCGTGTTCATCACGCGGCGCAGGTGCCGCGATGTGACGCCAAGTTCGTCGGCAAGTGCTTCAAGCCCTTCTTCTTCGAGCGCGCCCGCTTCGATGCGCGCATAGGCGGCCGCGGCCAGCCGCGCCGGCGCGTCGATCGGCGCGAGCCCCGGCGCGCGCTCGGGCCTGCAAAGCAAACACGGACGGAAACCTGCTCCTTCGGCCGCCGCCGCCGAGGGCCAGAATGTGCGGTTGACGCGTTTGGGCGTGCGCGCCGGGCAAATGCAGCGGCAATAGATGCCTGTGGATCTCACGCCGATATAGAACCGCCCGTCAAAGCGACGGTCCTTGGCTTCGCAGGCCCCATGGCAGGTTTCGGCGTCGAACATGGGTGAGAGTATGGCCGTTCCCTGCCTCCGCGTCTCGCCGGATTCGGACACCGTAGCCGAACGAGCCCGGCGGGCTTCCCTCCCCACTCCGCCCGGGCTAGAAGCCCCGCTTCCAGCGCGTCAGGGCCGCGGTAGCTCAGTGGTAGAGCGCACCCTTGGTAAGGGTGAGGTCGAGAGTTCAATCCTCTCCCGTGGCACCACTCGCTGTGTCCGAGACGGCATAAGCGGTTGGGCCGAGGCGGACGCCACCTCGTCCTTCTCCCCTTGTACAAGGGGGAGAGGACCGAGCTTCTGCTCCTGGGCCCAGAGCGGACCTTAGCCGCCATGCTATGCTTTGAGCCGAAGGTGCTCAGAGGGCGAGTGCATGGGCTACACTCAAGCCGAGTTGGAAGACATCCAGGATCGATGGAAGCTTCGCTTCCCGCCTGACTTGCTCGAACTTATGCGCAGTCGCCGTCCGCTGATGCCGCGTGGATTCGATTGGCTCAAGACCTCATCGGCGGAGATTCAGCGCATCCTAGAATGGCCCTTCGAGGGGCTCTGGTTTGACGTTCAAGAAAATGACTTGTGGTGGCCTGAGTGGGGCGAAAAGCCGAAGGCCCTATTCTCGGTGAAATGGTCGCAAAGGCGCCGAAGCTGATCCCGCTCCACGGCCATCGTTATTTGCCCGAAGCACCGAATGAGCGCGGAAACCCCGTCTTCTCCGTCTATCAGTCCGACGTGATCTACTACGGCGCTGACCTCGCGGATTGGATCGCGCGTGAAGAACGCGGATGGGAAGCGGGCCGAGCTATCGACCCTACGCATCCGCCGAAAGAAATTCCGTTCTGGTCGGAAATGGTGCGGCGGAATGGATGACTGCTCTCGGCGAATAACAGAGTTGCCGTCATCCCCGTGCGTTTGCCCCTGGGTCCCCGCCCTATCCGCCCAAGCGCGCCAACGCCGCGCGATAGTTCGCCAGCTGGGCGGTCATGAAATCGGGCGCAGCGCCTGCATTCAGGCGGCGCTCTTCGAGCGCCTTTTCCGCCGCAGTCAGCTCCTTCGCATTGGGATAAAGCAGCACATCGTAGGCTTGGCGCACCAGTGAGATCGCCGCCGATATTTCTGCTTGTGTCTTGGCGACATCGGCCTTGCTCTCGAGCTTGAGGTCGCCAGCGGCAAGGCCAAGGCCGAACGTTTTCAGCGACCCGCGCGCGGTTGCATTCGTCGCCACGACCGCTGGCGCGAGCCCCAGTCCCTGCAGCGCATCGCGCCCTTCGCGGCCTGCCTCGATGCGCACGGCTTGGCCCGTGCGCGCGGTGATTTTCAATCGCTCGGCGCCGTTCTCGCGCACGATCTCGGCGCGGCCTGCCCCTCCCATAGCGCGATTGATGACGCCGATGAGCGAAGCAAGCGTATCGCCCGCGCCGATGCGCACAATGGTGAGGCGGCGCGCGTCCGCGCCGATCCGGAACTCGTCGCCCGCGCGCAGGGCGCTGCGGCTCGTGAGCGCGCCAGCATCGCTCGCCGCGACAATGCCGCGCGGCAGGCCCAGCACATCGAGGGGCGACGCGCCGCCGGCATCGACGGCCAACCCGTTCAGTGCAAACGCGCCGCCCGCGGAATTGAACGTCCGCATCCAAGCGGCATCGCCGGCCGCATCGAGGCGCGCGAGGAAGGCCGATTGCTTCTTGGCGCTGCCTTGCCCGGCGATCACGCCGCCTGACACGCCAGCCGCGTATATTTCGCCCCCGACAATGGCGAGGCTTCTCACGGTGTCGTCCTGGGCCGATCCAAGATAACTCGCGCGGTCGAGCGCGGTTGAAGCAAGATCGGCATCGAGGCGCGCAACGAAGCCTTCCTTGCCTGCGATTGCCGCTCGCGCGGCGGCGCCAAGGCCGAGGCGCTCGGAGCCTACCTCCCCGCCGACATAAAGCGCGGATCCATTCGCCGCGAGCGCATTGATCGCGCCGGAATGGAAATAGCCGATGTCGCGGCTTGCTCCCGTCACGAGGCCGCCAGAGGAGGAATAAGTGAAGCGGCGCACGACGCCGCGCCCGTTCTCAACTCCACCCGTGAAGATTTCCGTCCCAGCGGCCCCGCCGTCGCGCACGAATAGTGCAGTAGCCGCGTCCTCGCCGCCGGTTCCAAACTGACGCGTGAACAATTCCGCGCCCGCTGCAGAGTAGCCCCGCACGTAGGCGTCCGCCCCACCGAGCGCGAGGGCTGGGCCCAAGGCGGATTCCGTTTTGCCGGCCACGATGATTGCGCCGTCCGGCGCAAAGGAGATTGCGCGCGCTTCGTCGTTGGCGGTGGCCGCGCGGCGCTGCGTCCAGAGTTCGGCGCCGCTTGCGTCGAGCATCGTGACGAAAGAATCGAGGCCGCCCCTGGCCGCATCGGCGCCCGACAGCGCGCCTTCGATGGCGCCGGCTATGGCCACTTTCCCGTCGGCGGCCACGCCAAGCGCAAATCCGCTGGCCGATTGTGCGGCGCCGAGCACATCCGAGAACAAGAGCTTGCCGGCGGAATCGTACTTGAGCAGCGCTACATCGCGCGCGCCTTTAATCGGGCTTGTGGCGGAATCGCCGTTGAGATCGGCCAGCACGTAAACCGCGCCATAGCCGCCGGCCGCGACCGCACGCGCGGTCGCCACCTTCGCGCCCCCGCCCATGCTCACGTCGAACGCGCGGCCCGGAAACCAGCCGCCGGAATTGACGCTTGGCGTTGCAAACGTCGACTGCGACGCGATTGTCTGCGTGATCGCCGCGCCGCGCGCCGCTCGATCGGAAACTCGCGCGGCGCCTGCAGGATCATCCGCCTTGCTCGCGGAATCGATGGGGTCGAGCGTGACCGCGCGCGCTTGGCCGCCGATATTGGCCGCGCTCACATTGCGCACGCTGCGGGAAGCCCCTGCGACGACACGCAATCCAGCACCGCCCCCCGACAACGCCACTGCCTCGACACCAAGATCATATCCGGCCGCGGCGAGGGCTTCGTTCAAGCGCAAGGCCGCGCTTTGCAGCGTACGCGGGTCGCCGCCATTCAGGACAGACGAGACGATTTGCGCGCCCCAAATCGTGTCAAAAGTAATCGAAACGTTCTGGTCAGCCACGAGAGCGGGCACATCGTCGCTGATCCCGCTCGCCGCTTGCACGCTCGTGAAACTGCGCTCCGCCGAAAACGCCCCGCCCAAACCAAGCGCCGGCGCCGCAGCAGAAAGCGTCAGCGGAGAACCGTTGATGGAGACAGACAAGAGCCGGTGTCCAGCGCCCTCCGCCGCCGACCAGTTTTGCAGATCTCCGCCCTGTGCGTCGACATAAACGCCGGCGGCGTTCAGCGCCGCGTCGAGCCGCGCTTGAAATGCCGCGCTCCATTCCCCGGGCGCGGGATCTGGATCGGCGGCCCGTTCGGCCGCGCTCACGGCGACGTTCACTATCTTATTTCCGCTAGGCGTTGCGACCACGATCGCAAGGTCGACCGCGCCCGTGTGCGTCAAAAGCGGCGCGCCGCCGGAGACATCGATGGCGCGCACCGCATCGCCAAAGGGCTGGCCGGCGCTTGCCGTCGGCAAGCCGCCCGATGCCCATGCGCCCGGCGCCTGCAATACGCCTTCATGCGACACCTCATTGAGCGTAGCCGAGATCGCAGACACATCGTGCAACGCATCGAACCGCAATTCGAGTGCGCCGGCATTGTCGTACAGGCTCGCCGCCGCCGACACGCCGCGTTCGCGCAACTTTGTGTTGAGCTGCGTGATCAACGCCGCGCCTGCAATTCCGTCTTCGCCGCCATCCACAGTGATCGCGTGCGAGGCGTTGGTGGTGGAGACGATAAACGTCTGCACACCCACGAAGAGATCGCTCGCGCCTGCGACCGAGGCCGCCGCGAACCGCCGCGCAAACACGCCTTGGCGCAAGCCCCCGACCATGCCTGGGGGATCCACGGCGGTGAACGTGGCGCTGCGCCCGCTGATGCTGAGGCTCGAAGCCGTCACAAGATCGCCCGTCAACACTGAGAGGCCGATCTCGGTTCCGCTTTCCCAGACCTCGATGCCGGCGGCGAGGCCCTGCTCGTGCAGCAATTGCGTAAGGCGCTCCGCGAGATCGTCGGCGATGGCGCGGTCTTCGCTCTCACCGGATCGTTGGCGCCAGGTTTCGATGTCGTCGGCGCGCCAAGAGGTCGTCAACGAAACGGTGCGGCTGTCCGCGAACTGCAGCTTCAACACGGCTTCGCCCGCAGCGCGCAGCCCATCCTCGAAATTGTTCGCGCTGGCCGAGAGGATTGCGTTCGTGCGTTGCTCATAGGCGCCAGCGGGCGCGGCGCTGTAAGGAGCCCCGGGGCCGAGCCAGCCCGTGGCGACATGGACGCCAATAGGGTCGGCAGTGGCGCCGGGACGCGCCAGCCGCAACGGCTGGCCGCCATCGCCGTCCACATCCTCGAGTTTGATCAAACGGGCGCCCCCGCTTGCGGCGCCGACAGCGTAGAACGCCGCGGTGGGCGCGACCGATTCAAACGCAACGCGCTCGCCCGCCTGCACATCTACTTTCAGCGCATATTGCTTGGGCCCGGCGTAGCGCGACGTTATCGTGCGTCCGCCAACGATTACGGCGCTTGTCTTCGGCGTCTGGTCGACCGCCTCGAGCCGCGAAGCAGCGCCCGCTGCTGAGAGTTCCCCATTTACGAACGAGATTACGTTGCCGAGCGAGCGCGGGATCGATCCCATCTCCGCAAGATCGATTGTCACGCGCCGCTCGGTTCCACCCGGCGAAGTGGCGACGATGTCAAAGCGCGCGTTGGCGGCGAGACCCTTCAAGGTCTCCGCCAGCGAGCCGCGATGGATCAAGCCGGTGACGTAGTCCTCGGATCTGGCCGGCAATGCGAGCGTAGTCTGGGCGGCCTCCACGCGGTCGCCCTGTACGAGGCGTACGTCTTCGAACTGCTCGCGGGCGAAGAAAGCTTCGAGCTCGGTCAGGCCTCGCGCGAATTGCGTCGCCGTCTGGTTTTTTTCCACTCTCGACAAACCGTCGTCGCCGGCGCGCCCGGCAAGCGCTTGCAGCGTGGAAAGGCCCGAGTAGAGCGCAAACAGGCGCTTGTAGTCGCCCGACGCGCCAAGATCGGAGAAGAGCTTGGCGCCAGTGTCAAAGAAAGCGCGCCCGCCCAGCGCGCGTTGCGCCAGCGCTTCACCGCTCGGCGAGAGGCCGGACTGCCAGATCGGGGCAAGAGGCGCATTCGGATCGGCGCTGGCTGCCTTCACATCCACGCCGATGCCCGCCTTCGTGCGCGCGAGCGCAGCCAGGAGATCGGCGCCGATCCCCAACGAATCGCTCGTCGAGCGTTGGCCGAAGAGGGCCGCAGCGACAGTGGAATTGAGGGGGCCGACCAAATGAAGCTCTCCAGGGCCCCCAGAGCTTCCTTCACGGATCGTAAACGGGCGGTTGCTTTAGCGGCTAGCCAGCTCCGCCAGTGTGCTGAAGATCGGGTATTCGTACAAACGCGGCCACAATTGCACGCCCTGCCAGATCGAAATCCCAATGACGAGCAGCGCCGCGCCTGCGAGCAGCAGTCTTGCTGGCGCGATTTTCGTGACGTAACCAGCCAATGGCGCCGCGATTAACCCGCCGACGATGAGCCCAGCAAGCGCCGCCGTCGCCTGCGTGACCCCATCGTCAAGCACAAATCGCCCCGTGAAATATGTCCACAGGAAAGCGGCGGAGATCGCCACCGCAACGAAAAACTCCGCAGTGTTGACGCTGCCAATGACGTAACGCGGCGGGTGCCCGCGCCCAAGCAGAGTCGATGTCACGATAGGTCCCCAGCCGCCGCCTACGCTGGCGTCCAGAAATCCGCCGACAAAACCGACAGAGACGACGTGGCGCAGGTGCGGCGGCTCATCGGTCGGGGCGCGCCACGCACGAACGAGCATCACCACGCCCAGCACGGCCAAGTAAGCGACAATGAGCGCCTTGATGAACGTGGGGTCGAACCCAGTCAGCAAATATGCGCCGATGACGCCGCCAATGACGCCCGCGGGCGCCAATCGCGCCAGCAGGCGCCAATCGACGTTGCGGTGGGCGAGGTGGGATATGCCTGAAGCGCCGTTGGTGAAGCACTTCGCAACGTGAATGGTCGCCGATGTCTGCGCCGGCGGCACCCCAAACGCGAGCAGCACCGAGGAAGAAATGACGCCGTACGCCATGCCAACAGCGCCATCGACCAATTGCGCAAAAAAGCCCACGGCGAAAAACAGGCCGAAGGTCAGCGCCAGCGCGAGCCAAAGGTCGGGGGGGATGTCCATTAATTAAACTGTCGCCTCGCCCGACTACATTAGCCTGTCGCACGCCAATGGGGCCAGAGCGGGGCGCGATCTACGCGTCAATCTAGCCTGAAGCAACGCTTTCCAGGGTCAAATCCGCCTCCACGCGCGAAATCCAACGACGCACTGACGGATAAGGGGAGAGATCGAACCCGCCGCGACTCGCCACTCGCGTGTAGGCCACGAGCGCAATGTCGGCGAGCGTAAGCGCATTAACGACAAGATAGCTCGATTGCGCCAACTGGCTTTCCATCCGCAAAAGCGCCGCGTGTCCGCGCGTGAGCAGCGTCGGGTCAAGTTCTTCCTCGCGTTGCTTCAAGTAGAAGCGGCGCGCGATGCGTACGGCGATTGCCGGTTCGTGGCTGTATTGCTCCCAAAACAACCACTCGAACATCTTTGCGCGCTCGTAGACGTCTGTCGGGATCAGCGGCGATCCTTCCGCAAGATGGAGCATGATCGCGTTTGACTGCGCGAGCACGCGCCCGTCTGCAAGCACAGCGACGGGAACCTGCCCCGCCGGATTGAGCGCGAGGAATTCCGGCGTGCGCGTTTCGCCCGAGAACACATCGGTCTCGATCCACTCAAATGGAATGCCTAGACGTTCGGCAACCCACTTCGTCTTAAGGCAGTTGCCGCTAAGCGAGCTGCCATAGAGCTTGAGCATCGCCTCAGCGTCCGGATGCTGCCCGCGCGGTTCGAAACTCCGCGTTCTCCCGCCATTGCGGCCAGATCGATGAATCGGCGACGCGCCGTCCGACTTCGTACAGCACCTCCAAGTCCTGCGCGCCCCCGCTCATGTCCCAAGCCGGCGTAAGTTCGTCGGAGGGTTTGTGATAATCGTTGGCGATGTAGGCGGCGTTCAACGCGTTGCCGCGCTCGGTTCCTCCGACCAACATGTCAACGCCGTTTGAGGTGTAAAGCACGGGAATGCCCAGCTGGGCGAAATGGAGATGATCGGAGCGATAGAAATAGCCGTGCTCTGGACTTGAATCGGGAGCAACGCGCCGCCCGACCGCCGCCGCTGCTTGAGTGATGAGGTCGTCCATTTCGCTCTTGCCGAACCCGACCACCTCGATGTCGTGTGTTGGTCCAAAATTGTTGATCCCATCCATGTTGATGGCGGCCACTGTATCGCGGGCCGGGAACACCGGGTTGTCGCGATAATAGAGCGCGCCGAGTAATCCCTGCTCTTCAGCTGTAAGCGCGATGAAAGCGACCGTCCGCTCCTGCGCGCCTTGTCCGGCAAAGCGCCGCGCGAGCTCGATCAAGGCCGACGTGCCTGTCGCATTGTCGAGCGCGCCATTGCAGATGTCGTCGCCGTCGATCGCCGGACACCGCCCCAAATGGTCCCAGTGCGCGGAATACATCACCGTTTCATTTGGCCGCGTGCGCCCAGGCAACACACCCACGACATTGTAAGTCGTGCGTTCCTCGATGCGCGTGTCGAGCGCCAGCGACCCGGTGAGGTTCATTGGAACGGGCCGGAATCCCCGCTGCTGGGCGCGATCCTTCAGTTGATCGAAGTCGAGACCGGCGCGGCGGAATGTCTCCATCGCCACCTCGTTGTTCACCCAACCTTCGAAGCTGGCGCGGCTCATGCCGCCATCCGCTCGCACGATGTCCCAACGCGCACTGCCCGTGGATGATTGGATCACTGCCCACGGATAAGCTGCGGGCGCGGTTTCGTGGATGATGATGGCGCCGGCCGCGCCTTGACGCGCGGCCTCCTCGAATTTGTACGTCCAGCGCCCGTAATATGTCATGGCGCGACCGCCGAAGCCGCGATCATCGCCCGTTTCGAAATCGGGATCGTTGATCAGGATAACCGCGATCTTGCCGCGCATGTCGACGCCGGCATAGTCGTTCCAGTTCAGCTCGGGCGCGACGATGCCATAACCGACAAACACCAGCGACGCGTTCTCCACCGAAACATGCTCCTGGCGCCGCCTTGTCCACGCCGAAAACTGTGTGGCGTAAGCATACGTGCGCGCGCCGTCGCGACCTGAGAGCGTCAGTGTGGGAGTGTTGGTCAAAGTCGCGGCGACCAACGGCGTACGCTGCCGCCATGAGCGCGAGCCGTCGGACATCGCGACCCCCGGCTGCAATCCAGCTGCCGCGAAAGTGCGTTCCAAGTAATCCAGAGTGAGGCGCTCGCCATTCGTCCCCGGTGCGCGGCCTTCAAACTCGTCCGACGCCAAGACACGCACGTGCTCGACAAGCGCCTCAGCCGAGAGCGGCGCATGGGCGAACGCGGGAACGACAGGCGTCGGCTCAGGCGGGGGCGGCGCCGGCGTCGCGCAGGCGGCGAGCAAAGCGAGCGCCAAAACTTGGATTGGTTTCATGGCCGAGCGTCCCCTCGATTGGTTGTGGAAGCGCACCCTAGGGCAAATGGAGCGCCCGACTCAACCCAGCGCTCAGGGCGGCGACAATTTCCCGTCCGTCCGGTATGTTATGGGTTCACGGAGACCAACATTGCCTGAGGGGCGCAAAGAGCGGCGGCTGACCGCGATCCTCGCTGCTGACGTCGTGGACTACAGCCGCATGATCGTCGCTGATGAGACGGGCACATTGGCTGCCCTGCAGGCCAACATCGCGCGTCTGACGTCCAAGGTGCAAAAACACGGCGGGCGCATCATCAAGACAATGGGCGATGGCGTGCTCGCCGAATTCGCCAGCGCAGCCGAGGCGCTCCAATGCGCGGTCGAGTTTCAACGCGCACTGGCTGCTCGCAAGCCCGGGGCGCAACGCCTAAGCTTCCGCATCGGTATAAATGCCGGCGACGCCCTCATAGCGAACGGCGATGTGTTTGGCGATGTCGTCAATGTCGCGGCGAGACTCCAGGCGTTGGCGCCACCTGGGGGCATTTGCGTGACCGCGCGCGTCCACGAAGACGCCATGGGCCGCACGGCCATTGCGTTCGAAGACATGGGCGATCAACGCCTCAAGAACATCGACCGTCCCGTTCGTGTGTTTCGCGCACGCCTGGACGCTTCCGCTGCACGCCCCACGCTTGCCCTGCCGGACAAGCCCTCCATCGCCGTGTTGCCGTTCGAGAACATGAGCGGGGACCCCGCTCAGGAATACCTCGCCGACGGCTTGACCGAAGACATAATCAGCGCGCTGTCCCACTGGCGCTGGTTCTTCGTCATCGCCCGCAATTCCAGCTTCATTTATAAGGGCGCGCCAGCAGACGTGACGCGCGTGGGTCGCGAACTGGGCGTACGCTATGTGCTCGAAGGGAGCGTGCGCCGGTCGGGCGACAAGGTGCGCGTCGTGGCTCAGCTGATCGACGCGGCTGACGCCACGCATGTATGGGCTGAAACCTTTGACCGCGACCTCTCCGACCTGTTCGCGTTGCAGGATGCGATCACCCAGCATGTGGTCGCCGCCGTCGAACCCGCCATGATGCGCAGCGAAGGCCAGCGCGTTGGACACAAGAGCATTCGCGATCTGACCGCCTTTGAATGCGCACAGCGCGGCATGTGGCACTTGAACCGCATGGAGCAGCAAGACTACGACGCGGCGCTGGCGCGTTTTCGCGAGTGCATTTCACGCGACCCGGAAATGGCGCTCGGGCACGTGGGGTTTTCGCGCACGCTCTATGCCGGGCTCGTGTACGGCTTCTCGCCTGATCCCACCGGCGACCTCAAACAGGCGCATCAATCGGCCAGAGATGCAATCGCACTCGATCCGCAAGACGCGCACGCCTATTACGCCCTGGCGGGCGCGCTGCTCTATCAGTCACGCCACGCCGAAGCGCTCGACGCCGCTGAACGTTCGATCGCCCTCAATCCCAATTTTGCGTTCGGCTACTTCCGTCTCGGCCAGATTCTCCTCTACGGCGGCCGACCGGCTGAGGCGCTGGCGCCAATCGAACGGAGCATGCGCCACAATCCATATGATCCGCGTCTGGGCTCCACGCTGCTCATGCTGGCCATAGCTGAATATCATTTGGGCGAGTACGAAGCCTCGATCGCCCACGCCCGCGCAGCGTTGCGCCACGACGAATGGCGCGCAGCTGCCGCATTAGGCGCAAGCCTTGCTCGCCTCGGCCGCTTCGAGGAAGCACGCGAGGCCCTTCCTCCGGAGACGCTCATGCAAATGGCGTCCGGGATGCGCCTTCTCACCTACGCCAATCCCGCCGATCTCGCCTACGCCGTGGAGGGCATGCGCTTGGCCGCCTACGGCCCAACCGATTAGATCATCTCTTCGATCGCGGTTTGGACTTTGATTTGGCGGCGGCGCTTCTGGGTTTTGCGAGCGGGTGGCTGTCGATCGGATATCGGCCCTTAACGAGAATGGTTATGCCGCCCCTGGTCGTTGCCGTGTCGGGCGCCTGCCACACAGTGAGTTCATGATCGTACGAGGGCGCCCATGCAAAGGTCACTTGCGTGGGAGGCGTAGTGTTGAGCGCATAGTCCATGATAGCGCGCACGGTCTCGTGGAACACGCCCGGGACTTGATCCATGTACGCTTTCCAAGCGCGGTAGAGCGCCGAGTTCTTCGGCACCATGAAACCTATGTCGAGCGGTTTTCCAGGCGCGAACGCGCTGGCCATGTTCGCCAAAACGCCGATCTTATCGTCGTTGAATTCACGATTGAGCTTGTTGAAAACAGTTTGCAGCGCCGGCATGTCGACCCCCCTGTCAGGCAACCGAATGTCGCCGCCATCAATCGCGCTTGCGGCGAGGTGCGCACTCTAGCCGGGTGAGGCCGGTCTCGCGACAGATTTCGTCCGACACAAACAAGGCCGGCCGGATGCCGCGGCCAGTCCCGTTACTCCAACCAAGGCGGAATCGGCAATTCCTTTGACCGCAGAAACTCCGGGTTGAAGAGCTTCGACATATAGCGGTTGGCGTAGTCGGCCAGGATGGTAACGACGGTCTTGCCGGGGCCGAGCTTTTTCGCGAGTTCGATAGCGCCCAGCACGTTGAGCGCCGACGAGCCGCCGACGCAAAGACCCTCGTGTTGGATGAGGCTGTAAAGCACAGGCAGCCAGTCCTGGTCCTCGACGCGGAACGCTTCATCGACGACGACATCTTCGAGGTTTGCAGTCACGCGGCCTTGGCCGATGCCCTCGGTGATTGACGTGCCCTCGGCTTTCAACTCGCCGTGTTTGTACCAGTTGAACAGCGCGGCCCCGCCCGGATCGGCGATGCCGATGACAACGTTCTTGTTCTTCGCCTTGAGCGCCATGCTTACGCCGCCCAGCGTGCCGCCGGAGCCAACCGCGCAGATGAAGCCATCGACCTTGCCGCCGGTGTCGCGCCAAATCTCGGGGCCGGTAGTGTCCATGTGGCCCTGGCGGTTGGCAACATTGTCGAACTGGTTTGCCCAGATCGCGCCGTTGGGTTCGCTCTTGGCTTTTTCTTCGGCGATGCGGCGGGCGACCTTCGGATAGTGGTTGTCGTCAGACGCCTTGACCGCGTCCACCTCCACCAGCTCAGCGCCGAGCGCGATGACCGCGTCTTTCTTTTCTTGGCTCTGCGTGCGCGGCATCACGACGATGGTGCGATAGCCTTTGGCCGCCCCGATCAGCGCCAGCCCGATGCCGGTATTGCCCGCGGTGCCCTCGACGACGATGCCGCCTGGGCGCAGCTGCCCTTTTGCTTCCGCATCCATGACGATGGCGAGCGCGGCGCGGTCCTTCACCGATTGTCCCGGATTGAGAAATTCGGCTTTTCCCAGAATGGTGCAGCCGGTTTCCTCCGACGCACGCTTCAGCCTGATCAAAGGCGTGTTGCCGATGGCTTCGAGGACGGAGGCGTAGGTCATGGCGCGCCCTTCATGGACCGCCGGCGCCCTCGCCGGCTTTGTGGATGCTTCGGACCAGCTTGCCGGCGAGGGCGCCGGCGGTCCAACTCACGCCACACCCAACTTCTTCTGCAAGTCGGTGGAGGACGTGGTGTACAAAAACACGAGGCGCTCGCCCGGGCGCGCAATTCTGAACGCGGCCTGCGCCATCAGTGCGCCCTCGTGAAAGCCGCAGAGAATGAGCTTCAGCTTGCCCGGATAGGTGTTGATGTCGCCGATGGCGAAAATGCCGGGTTCGTTGGTCTCGAACTTCTCGGTGTCGACGGGGACCAAATTCTCGTTGAGATTGAGCCCGAACTCGGCGATCGGGCCGAGCTTCATCGTGAGCCCATAGAATGCCAGAAGATCGGTGCACGCGATCTCGTAGGCGCCCTTTTCCTTGGTTTGACATTGCACCGCGCGCAGCTGTCCAGCCTCGCCGATGACGCCCTTCAAGTCGGCGATCTCCAAACGCACCTTGCCTTCGGCCACGAGCTTGCGCATCTGCGCAACCGAGTGCGGCGCGGCGCGAAAATCATCGCGGCGATGGATGAGCGTCGTCGATCTTGCGATCGGCTGCAGGTTCAGCACCCAGTCGAGCGCACTGTCGCCGCCCCCGGCGATGACGATGTCGCGGTCGCGGAAGCGCTCCATCTGGCGCACCGCATAATGGACCGAGGTTCCCTCGAACGCCTCGAGCCCGTCGATCTTCGGCTTCCGCGGGACGAACGAGCCTCCGCCGGCGCCTATCACTAACACTGGCGCGGTGATCGTCGACCCGAGCTCCGTAGTCAGGCGAAATCTCCTGTCGGCCATCCGCTCGAGTTTTTCCGCCATCTGGGCGAGATGGAAAATCGGCTTGAATGGCGCGATCTGTCCCATAAGCCGGTCGGTCAGTTCCTGTCCGCTCACCACCAGCAGGCCTGGAATGTCGTAGATCGGCTTCTCCGGATAGAGCTCCGCGCACTGGCCTCCCGGTCGATCCAGAACGTCGACCAGGTGGCTGTCGAGGCCCAATAGCCCCAGTTCAAACACGGCAAACAGGCCCACGGGCCCGGCCCCGACTATAATCACGTCGGTTTCGTAAGACCCCCCCGCCGGCGCCGATTGCACCTTTTTCGACGCGCCGCCGCTCTCGCTCATAAACTGCCCTCTCCTGTCCGCTGAGACGAGCCCACGCTATAGCGGCAGGAGGGGCGCTCGTCTGCCGGTTGGGGTGCGATGTGCGGAAAGCTAATGGCGCGGGCGTCGGTCGTGCACCGGCTCAATCTTCATCGTCGATCAAGGCGTGGTGAGCCCCCACATGCGCCTAACCACCTGAATTCGGGCTCACGATAAGCGCCCGAAGGCGCTCGTCGAAGATTTCTGGCGGCGTGCCGTAGGCTATGACCTCAACCACGCGCCCGGAGGCAATCAGGAATACCGTGGCGGTGTGATCAAAAGTATAGCCTCCGCCCGGCAATTCGCTGCGGCGCGCCTCGACCCCAAGGCTTCGCATGACACGCGAAATCGCCTCTGTCTCCCCAGTATACCCCGTGACGCGCGGCCCAAAGCCGCTGAAATAGGTGCCCAGGCGCTCGGGCGTATCGCGGGCGGGATCAACGGTGACAAATTCTATCGCCACGCTGTCACCGGGTGCGCCGATACGGTCGAGTGCTGCGGTGAGTTCATAGACCGTGACCGGACAGACCACGGCGCAATGCGTGAAGCCGAAGAACACCGCGCGCCGGCGCCGGCTCAAGTCACCCCAGCGCACACTCGCGCCGTGGGCGTTCACCAGCATGACATCGTCGACGCCGCGGCCGAGCAAGGATAGTTCGTCGGTGGGCGCAGCGCTCCTCGTGAGCACCCATGCGCTCAGGGCCGTAACGACAACACCCGCACTAAATGCGCCGATCACGGCCCGGCGCTGCGAGCCTTCACCACTCATCGTTGTCCATGGGCGCGCTGCGGCGCACGTCTCGGCTTGACACTGGCGCCTGGTCGAGCCCGAGCAGCGGCGTAATCATCCCGACCGAAGCCGCGAGCGTCCGCTCGGCAATCATCACATCGCGTTCCGCCTCCGCTACAGCCACTCGAGAGCTCAGGCGCTCTTGCTCCTGGTTGAGCACATCGATCATCGAACGTTGCCCAAATTGTTGCTCCCGCCGAACGCCGCGGCTTGCCAGATCGGCCGCCTCCAAGCGAGCGCGCGAAGCTGTCAGGCGCGCGCGCGCCGCGTCGAGGTTTGACCAGTTCACCGCGACATTTTCCTGCAGGCGTCGCTCGATGTCAGTGAGTTCAAACCGCGCCGCGTTGCGCAAATGCCGCTGTTGGCGTTCGCGCGCTCGAATGGCGCCGCCGCTGAACAATGGAATCTGAGCGCGAAGCGAAACAGCGCTTTCATATTCCTGATTGAAGTCTCCCACTGTGCCCGATTCAAAATTCATGTTGGAGACGTCGTAGGTAGTGTTGGTCGATTCAATGAACAGCCGCATGCGCCCGCTCGACGCGGCGAGGTCGATGGCGGCGTTGGCTGCAACGACATTCGCCGCCGCCGCCACAAGCGCAGGATGCTCTTCCTCCGCGATCGCCTGAGCCGCTTCCAATGTGGCTGGAAGCCCTCCCAATGGCCCGGGCTCTTCAAGCTCGCCGGGAGGGTGGCCTGCGACGCGGGCATACAATTCGTTCGCCTCCACCACGCGCGCCTGCGCACGCGCCAAATCAGCGCGCGCCAGGGCCACGCGCGCCTCCGCCTGGGCGACATCGGTTCGCGTCAAGAAGCCCTCACGCAGGTTGGCGCGAGCAAACCGCGCCTGCTCTTCAAGATTGCTGAGCGATTCCTCTTGCGCAGCAAGCGACTCGATTGCAAAGCGCGCGCCTCCATAAGCTTGCGTGAACTCCACCGCCAGATTCTGCACAGCGTCCTGGTAGAGCGCAACGGCGGAGGCGATCTGGGCGCGCGCCTGTCGTGTGGAGGCTAGAACGCGGCCGGATCCGAACAGCAAGGTCGATGCGCGCACCGAGGCAATCCAGTACTCTGGCTGACCCCTCGCGGTGAAATCCGCTATGCGATCCTGGCTGCGATCCTCTGCGATCACGCTCGCGTCAACGCTCACTTGCGGCAATAGTTCCGACCACGCAATCGGCATCGCCTGACGCACCGCCAGCAAACGCGAACGTTCGGCGGCAAGGCCCGGATTGGAAGCAACCGCAACCACTGCCTCGCTCTCGAAGGTTTCGCCGAGGGCGGGCGTAGAGAGCGCAAGGAAAGCGCCAAGGACGACGGGAAGGTTTCGTGTCATAGCCATCAATTCTCTCGGAATGAACGCCACACTGTGTCGCCCAGGGGCTCGAGCAAGTATTGCAATGCCGTGCGCTTGCGCAGCGGAATGACGACTTCCACCGGCAGGCCCGGCGACAAACGCAGTTCCTCCGCGCCGATGTTCGCGGCGATGCGCTCCATCTCCTCGCGCGGCACGGTGATCTCCGCGATGAAATAGTGAAGGCCGCTGCGCTCGTCCTCGAAGCGATCGGCCGAAATGCGGCTGACCAACCCGCGCGCGTACGGCATCTGCCTGCCCTCATACGCCGCCAATCGCACATTGGTCCGTTGACCCACCTGGACGTTGTCGGCGTCCAATGGGCGAATGTGGACTTGCATGATCATGTCTTGTTCGTCGGGCACGATCTCGAGGATGCGTTCTCCGGGACCCACGACGGCGCCTTCGTTGAAGAAGGCCAGACCGACAACAACACCAGCCGCCGGCGCGCGGACGCGCGAGCGCTCAAACTGGATGCGCACGGCCTGCAAGCGGGGCAAGGTCTCGGCGATCTGGGTCTCGGTTATGCGCAATTCCTGCGCGATCAATTGGGCGCGGTCCTCGCGGATCGACAGCGATTGCATGCGCGCTTCGCCAATGCCTTCGCGCGATTGTTCGATCAGGCCGAGCAGTTCGGCGCGGCGTCCGGTCAACTCAGCGGCGGTCCGCTCGGCGGCCCGAACGCGAGTCCCCGATGCAAAGCCCTCCTGTGCGAGGGCCCGCAAGCCGTTCAGCTCCTCGTTTACCAGCACGATTTGCTGATCAATTGCGTTGATCTGTTCGCGATAACCCTCGATGCGCGCGCTAAGCTGAGACTGGCGCTGACCCTGCACCCCTGTCTGCGCCGATACAGCCCCGCGCCGCGCCTCCAATTCTTCTTGCTGACGCGCCAGCACCGCGTCGGCGAGGCTCGCATATTCCTCAGGCAGAGCCGCCCAAGTGTGAGGCCGCTCAACGGTCGCGCTGCGCGCGGCCTCCGCCAGGAGCCGCTCGCGCGAAGCCTCGAGCTCGATCATCTGACCAGCCAGGGCGCGCTCTTGAGCGGCGAGTTCGATTGCTGAAAGCTCAATCAGAACTTGGTTCGCCGTGACGTGATCGCCCTCGCGCACGGCGACGCGCGAAATGACCCCGCCTTCGCGATGCTGCACGACCTGGCGGTTTCCGGCCACCATGACTTCGCCAACAGCGACAACGCCCGCGTCCAGCGGGGCGAGCGCCGCCCAGAGCCCGAACACGCCGAAAAACAGCACGACAATAAGCACGCCAAGGCGTCCTTCGCGCCACGGATTGTCGTCGAACAATTCTTCCGCGGCGATAGGAGGCGGCTGCACTATCATTGCCGGGGCCCTCCGACAGTCGCGAGCGGCCCTTCAGCCCTTGCCGCATTCATTTTCGCCATGACGGCGGCCCGCGGCCCGAAATCGACGATGCGGCCCTCGCGAAGCACCATGATCTTATCGACGATGCCGAGGACGCCGGCGCGGTGAGCGATTACGAAGACGGCGCCGCCGCGCGCCCTGACCGCCTCTATAGCTGACACCAAAGCCAGCTCGCCTTCTTGATCCAGGTGAGAATTGGGTTCGTCGAGCACGACCACGCAGGGATCGCCGAACAGCGCGCGCGCGAGAGCAATGCGCTGCGCCTGACCGGGAGAAATCCCCGCGCCGTTCGGGCCGAGCTCGGTTTCGTAGCCGTTTGGAAGGCGCAAGATAAGTTCGTGCGCGCCGGCGAGGATCGCTGCCGCCACGACACGCGGGCCAATCGCTTCGCCGCGCTCATCCATGCCGGGTGCGAAAGTCGCAATGTTCTCGGCGATCGTGCCGTCAAACAAATCGATCCTTTGAGGCAGGTAGCCGATGTGGCGCGCTAGCGCTTCGTCTTCCCAATCGGCGTAACGGGCGCCATCGAGGCGCACCGCGCCCATTTTCGGAATGGCGGCGTTTGCAAGCACGCGCGCAAGCGTCGTCTTGCCCGCGCCCGATGGGCCTACAATGCCCACAACCTCGCCTTGGGCTACGGTGAAGTTTGCGCCTTGGAGCGCTACCGTCCGCCCATCTGGCGCGGTCGCCGAAACTTGTTCGACTTGCACGCGCCCGATCGGGTCGGGCAGCGGCGTGCGCGCGACGATTGCCTTGGCGTCCTCGAACAACCGCTTCAAGGCCCCATAGGCGGCAAACGCCAAGCCGACCTGACGCCAGCCGCCCACGATCTGTTCGACCGGCGCGAACGCGCGAGCGGTCAGGATAGTGGCGGCGATGATAGCGCCCGGCGAAATCTGCCGCTCAACAGCCAGGTAGGCGCCCAGGCCAAGCGCGGCCGACTGCAGGAACATACGCACGGATTTTGTCGCCGCAGCGTAGCCGGCGCCCTGGAACGCGGTTTCAGTTTGCGCGCCTATGAATTCTCCGCGCGTTCGCGCGCGCTTCTCCCGCATCCGCCGGTTCGCGCCCAGGGCGTGTATGGTTTCCGCAGAAGACAGATCGGCCTCGTGGGCCAGATAGAAGCGCGCCGCTTTGGCTGACAGGTTCGATATCGCCTCGCGCGAAACGCGCTCGTTGATCAGCGCCACGCCGAAAATGATGATCGCGCCCACAAACGCCAGGACGCCAAGCCAGAAATGGATCATGAAGCAGACGACGATGAAGAGCGGCGTCCACGGTATGTCGAGCAAGCCGATCGCCGCGGGGCTTGTGAGCCCTTGGCGGAGCGCATCCAGTTCGCGCGGCGTCGCAGGCGATTGCTGTCCGGCGCGCCGCGCCCTCATATTTGCTTCAATGACGGCGTCGGCTGCAATGCGCTCCACGCGCAGCGCTGCGCGCGCCAGCAGGCGTGCACGCAATGCGTCGAGGATCGCGAGCGCGCCCAAGCTGATGAGGAGAACGATGCTCAGGAGGATGAGCGTCAGCACCCCGCTCGTTGGAATGACCCGGTCATAGACCTGCAGCATGTAAAGCGAGGGCGCCAGATAAAGGATGTTGATCGCCGCGCTGAAGCCCAAGATCAGCGCAAAATGGGTGCGCAGACTCGCCGAACCCTTTACCAACACGTCCGCAGCTTGAAGCGCCCCTGCGAATCTCCCGGCATAGTTCAGGGGCTTTTCCCACGCCGCCCGCGCGCGAACCACAAAGTCGGAGTCACGGATACGCTCACCGAGCGCCCGCAGCCGCGCGGCCAAAGGCTCCGGTTCGGGCTCGTCGTCCGGCCGCGGCGATCTCTTCAGGAACGGAAGCCGAAAGAACTTCATGTGCCGGTTAGATACCCAATCGCGCCGCCCGCTTGGGCAGGTGTGACGACACTCTCGCGCTCGGCGCGTCGAACAACAGGGATTTCTCCAACCGCGCCTAGCAGCGCCCGTTAATAGATCGCGGCGAGCGCCACATTAACGCACACCGCGATCCATGACGGGCCGCCGACTTACGCCAGGATGAAGTCGGCGGCGGAGTAGTTGGCCGCGTTTTCGTTGCTGAGGGTGATGGTGTCTCCGTTGATGGTGATGACGACGTCGGCGCCGACCTGGGCGATGATCACGCTGGCCGCGAAGGTCGCGGCGCTGACCCCGAGGGCGGAGATGTCGAGCAGGTCCTGGCCCCCGGCCGGGTTTTCATCGAAGCCGATCACCGTGTCGGCGCCGAAGCCGTTGGTGAACACGAAGCGGTCGTTGCCGGCGCCTCCGTTCAAGGTGTCGTTGTCGGCGCCGCCATTGAGCACATCGGCGCCGCCCCCGCCCTGGAGGGTGTCGTTGCCGGCGCCCCCGTTCAGCGTGTCGGCGCCGGCGCCGGCGCCGCCGTTCAAGGTGTTGGCGTTGGCGTCGCCGGTGAGGGTGTCGCCGCCTTGGCCGCCGGTGACGTTTTCGATGCCGGCGATCGAAGCAAAGCCGCTCGCGGTTCCGGTTCCGAGGTTCACCGTGACCGGGAACGCCGCCAAGGTGCCGGCGTAGCTCAAGGTGTCGACGCCAGCGACGAGGTTGGCGGCCACCGCTTCGATGTTGAGCAGCGCCACGCCGTTGAAGCTCAACAGCGCCGCCCCGCCCCATTGCACGGTCAGATTGTTGTTGCCGGGGGTGCCGGTGATGCTCACCGTGTCGATGTCGCCGCCGCCGTCATAGAGCACGTCGGCGCCGTCGCCGAAGGTGAAGACGATGAGGTCGTTGCCGGCGTCGCCGTTGATGGTGTCGGACCCAGCGCCCCCGATGAGGGTGTCGGCGCCGGCGCCGCCGTTCAAGGTGTCGGCCCCGGCCGCGCCTTCGAGCACGTTGGCCAAGCCGTCGCCGGTGATGACATCGCTGCCGGCCGAGCCGAGCACGCCTTCCACGCCCGCAATCGTGTCGCTGCCGGTTTGGGCGCTGGTCGAGGTCCCGAGCGCCAGGTTCACGGTCGCCCCGGCCGTGGTGTTGGAGAGCACGTAGCGGTCGAAGCCGAGGCCGCCGAGATAAGCGTCGTCGCCGTCGTTCAAGCTCGCCGCCAGGATGTCGGCGCCGGCGCCGCCGTCGACGCTGTCGGCGCCTCCGCCTCCGGTCAGCGCATTGGCGCCAACCCCGCCGACGATGCTGTCGGCCCCGGCCCCGCCGATCACGTTCTCGATCCCGAGAATGGAGGCAAACCCCGACGCCGTGCCGGCGGCGAGATTGACCGCGATGCTCACCGCCGCGGCGGTGGCCGCGAAATTGAGCGTGTCGTCGCCGGCTTGCAGATCGGCGTTGACCAGTTCGATCCCCGTTGCCGATCCGCCCTCGATGACCGAGAGCGAAGCCCCGTTGAAGGTCACGTCGAGCACGTCATTGCCGGGTGTGCCGGTGATGGTGAGGGTGTCGGTCCCCAGGCCCCCGTCCATCGTGTCGGCGCCATCGCCGAAGGCGTAGATGATGACGTCGTCGCCGTCCCCGCCATTGATGGTGTCGGCGCCGGCTCCCCCGGTCAGGGTGTCGTTGTCCTGGTCGCCGTTGAGGGTGTCGGCGCCAGCCCCGCCGGTGAGCGTGTCGTTGTTGAGGCCCCCGTTCAGCGTATCGCCCCCGGCCCCGCCGTCGAGGATGTCGTCGCCGGCGAGCCCGTTCAAGGTGTCGCCCCCGCCATTGCCGAGGATGAAGTCGTCGAACGGGGTGCCGTTCAAGATGTTGCCCTGGGCGTTGCCGTTGATCAGGTCGCCGACGCCCCCGCTGGGCGCCGAGAACAAGGTCTCGAGATTGCCGCCGTCGTCGGTGAACTGCACCCGCACGCGGATGATCAGGCCCACCTGCGCCTGGGTCGGGGTGAAGCCCGGGCCGTCGGCGCCGACGATGTCGGTCCAGGTGGCCCCGGCATTGACCGATTGCTGCCATTGGAACGTGAAGTTCGGCGCCGTCAGCCCGTCGGCGTCGGCGATGCTGGTCACGATCGCCACCACCTCCACGCCCTCGGTCGGCGAAGAATCGCTCAGCACCGGCACACCGGTCGCGTTGTCGTTGATGTTCGTGACGATGTCCGTCGGCTCCGAGAACACCTGCTCAATGACGCCGTTGCCGTCCTGATACACCGCCCGCACGCGCAGACGCAGGCCGCTTTCGGCGTCGGTCGGCGTGAAGTTCACGCCTGTGACGTGCACGTCCCCGAGGCCCGTTGCGTTGATGATGTCCTCGAACACGCCCGAACCGGCGCGAGCCTCAACCTGCCAGTAGAAGGTCACGGCGCCCGTAATTGCTCCGGTCGGATTGGCCAGTGTGACATTGTCGGCGTCGGTAACGAGAGCGATCGAGACCGTGAGGATCTGGTCCTCCTGCACAATCCCGCTGATCGTGGGCTGGCCAACGGGCGCGGCGTTGACGCCGCTTATCACCAGCGCCTGATCGGCGAATTGCAGCCGCTCGATGTTGCGCAGCGTATCCGTGCCATCAACGGCTCGCACCGAGACATCCGTGACCGTGACGAGGTCGCCCGCAACGATTGTGAACGGCGTCCCGATCGGTCCAGCGCCCAGATCTTGCAGCACGCCGTTGACGCGGATTTCGTAGTTCGCGAGCCCGGTCGCTGGATCGAACAGCGCGTTCGCAAACACCGCCGTGTCGAAGTCAGGGCCAGGGGTCGTCGGCGCAAGGATTTCACGCACGATGACGAGTTGACCGGGGTTGATGTTCCCGGCGAACACATCGGCCTGCAACTCGGTCATGCTTCTGGCCGAGCCGATTTCGGCGCCCGTGCCATCCGTATTTTCACGCACGCTGATGCGCACGCTGAGCGCGAGGTCGCCGTCGATCAGATCGTTGCCGCCGCGGCCTTCAATGACGTCGCTGCCGTCGCCGCCGAGAATGATGTTGCCGGCGCCGAAGGAGGCGACCGGCGTAACGCCGTCGCCGATCATGTCGTCAAGAAATGTCTGCAGTCCGCCGATGAGAGCGATATTGGTGAGCACGCTTCCCGTAAAGCCGGAGGCGGCAATCACTGTTGCGTCGGCGTCGTCGCCACGCAAGATATCGCCGAACTTCGAACCGGACAGGCCCTCGACCGACTCAAATCTCGCCAGCACCGATGAAGGCGACAATGGCACTCGGGTTTCGTCGAACGCGCGGAGATTGAGATCCGCCACGCCCGCAAGTGTCGGGTGATCGAAGCTCGCCCAGTCGAACCCCGACGAGCCGATATAACGGTCCACCGTCCCGCCATTGCCGAGCATGATGTCGTCGCCGCCTTCGCCAAGCATGCGGTCCGAAACCGTGTCGCCCATGAAAACGTCGTTGCCGATGATAGAATCGAGGCCGCGCGTGTCGAAGTTCTCGCCCGCGCTGCCGTCGGCCATGCCGTGCTCGATCCAGTCGTCGCCTTCGTTGCCGAAGATCATTTCGACGGGTTTGATGCCGAAAATGAAGTCGTTGCCGGGTCCCCCGAATGCCTCTGACTCGTCTTCACCGGTTACGATGAAGTCATTGCCGAAACCGCCAAGGATCAAGTTGACGCCATTGCCGCCATGGATGGCGTCGTTGCCGTCCTGACCCTGCAGATTGTCGTCGCCGCCAAGGTCGGTGATGATGTCGTCGCCGGCGCCGCCGAATACGATGTCGACGCCGTATCCGCCGTCGAGCCGATCGTTGCCGCCATCGCCATAAAGCGTGTCGTCGCCGATGCTTGCGATGAGCGTCTCGTCGGCCGACGTGCCGCCGAGCACGACATGGTCGACGCCGGTGTATCTGAGCAAGTTCAAGCCGCGAACCACGAGCGGGGTCAACACTGTGCCGCCCTCGGTCGGATCGGCTCGCCCATCCAGGCCAAGCCCGGTGTACTGCACGCTTTGATCGGCTTCCAGAATCCAAGTCGGCGTTGAGAACACATCGCCCGGCAGGTGCTTGGCGTCGGTATTCGCCATGATCAGTTTGGCGAACGAATTGTTCTCGAGTTCGGTGAGGAAGTTGAGGCCGGCAGTGCGCTCAAGGTAATAGAAGCGGTCGCCGTTCTGCAGCTTCTCCATCTGAGTTTCGAACACGAAGTTGAACGTCGAGCCAAGCAAGCCGCCGAACGGCATCTGCTTTTCAGCCAAGCCGCCGATCCAGAGATCAACCCTGTTCAAGCCGCCGAGGCTGTCGTCGTTCGGCCCGTCGCCGTCCGGCGCGTAGGCGCCGGTGGCGAACAGGAAGTCGAGGCGGTCGGCGGGAACCGCGACAGTCGGTTCGTCGCCCGAGGCGGCAACGCCGTCCATGCCGTTCTCGCCATAGACCAGCGCGTAAGCGGCCGCGCGTCTGTCGGCGTTCGTGGCAGCACCCGTGATCGACGCGTGCGTGCCGTAAGCGGCTATGAAATTGACCAGCGATTCCACGTGCTTCAGGTTCATCGCGAAATCGAACCAGCTCGTGTATGGCTTGAGTTGGCTGTCGCCGGTCATGGCGTAGAATTCAACACGCGCCTGATTGAGCGTTGGAACGCCGGTATCGCGGCCGCGCGCCAAGTTGATAGCGGGAAGATCGAGCGGCAGACCGACCAAGTTGTTCCGCAGCGCTTCGGTGACGAATTCGTCGATCTCGTTGCCGGGCTGACGAGTTATGCCGCGGATGATGGCGCCGGCGGCCTCGGCTGGCGTCGGATCGAGATCGGTCGCGCTGGCGGCAAACGCCAACGGATTGAGGAACGCGGCGATCAAGCCGATCTGACCTGTCTGGCCGGGATGCAGCGGATCGGCCGACACAACATTGAAGCTCGGGTCGAAGCGATCGATTGTCTCGGTCAGCATCGAATGGCCGAAGCGATAGACCACATGGGCAAACTCGGCGACAATCGCCGGGTTGATGGTCGCATCGTATCCCTGACCTTCCATCAAGAACACGTCGACTTGCGGCTGAATCTTGCGCGCGAATTCCTCGAACACGAGGTGCTGGTATTGCATCTCGGTGGCGAAGCGCGCGGCTTGGAACAAGCGCTCGCCGTTCCACACCAGGGCGTCGATCTCAGCTTGGTTGGCCGGAAGCGCCGCGACCGGCGTCAATAGCCACTCATTGAGGAAGGCGATATCGTTCGATGCAATCGCCACGTCCTTGAGGTGGCCCACCATGCGGTTGTGTTCAGCGTGGAAGATGAAGTGCACCGCGGTAAGGCCAATGTTCTCGTTGCCGCGGCCGTCACCGGTAATGACGTGCTCATTGAGGAGTTCGTCGTCATAGGCGACCTTGCGGCCGGCGAAATCGACGGCGATCGCATTGCCGGCGACGTTATCGGCGTCGGGCGCCACGACACTGGTGCCCGGCGTCGCTGGATTGCCGTCGGTGTCGAACACGGTTCCCGGCACTGCGTTGTGCGCAATGTCGTTGAGGAAAGCGTGGCCTGAGAAGAGCGCGTTCGCCGGCACGAGCGTGCCAAGTCCGCCGTTGTCGGCAGGGTTTGCTTCCACAAGTCCTGTCGCGGTGATGAACTGGGCAAAGCCGTTGGGACCGGGAATGAACCGGCCATAGGCGTCGGTCAAAAGCATCGGCACATCGAAGATGTTCATGTCGGTCAGCTGGATGCCGAGCATCGCAGCGGACTGCGCCTTAACCTCGGCCCAATTGCCGATGCCGCTCAAGCCGTCGATCAGTCGACCAGTGGCGACGGGTTTGCCGGTCCCGTCGAGCACGTATTCGCGCAAGAACACTTGGTGCGAGGGATGTGAGGTGTAGGTCTGGTTTTGGTCGACGAACGGCGTCGTTTCGTTGTTGTGGGTGTGCACATCATCTGGCGTGCCCAGGATGCCATCGGGGCCAGGGCTCACGCTGCTATTGGTGGCGCGCGTCACCGCCATGAAGCGTTGGGCCGCGGGCAAGTCGTCGGCGTCGCCGAAAATGCCGTTGGCGCCGGCGATAAGCGGATCGTCTGCTTCTAATGGGATGAAGACCGTACCGTTCCCGCCCTTGTCAACAAGGTCGAGGCCGTGATCGAAGAACTGACCGAAGAAGACGAACCAGACGTTGAAGGGCGCCGACAGGCCCACATCAGGCGTCGTATTCGGAATGAAGAACACTTCGCGGTCGTCTGCTGTGCCGAAAATGCCATCAAGGCCAGGGCTCAAGACCGTCTGCGCCGTGCCATTCGCGATCGCCGCTGACAGATTCGTGGCGGTTTGATCCGAGATCAGGTTAGAAATGATGCGCGGATCGGCGTCGGCCACGCTCGTAGTGCTGGCATAGTTGTTGTTGGTGACTAATCCGCCTGGCGCAGGACCGTTCGCGTCGAAGGTGTCGCCATCCTGCTCGATGCGGAACTGCTGAACCAGCTGCAGTACGAAATCTTGGTCCGAGGCGCCAAAGTTCGTCTGCCCTTGAACCAGATTGTTGAAACTTCCATCGACCGTACGCAGCCCGAACGGCAGCCGTGAATTCGCAATGGAGCTGAGGACGTTGCCGTCGAGGTGCGCCTCGGCAATCTTGATCTGATCGAGGATGAATTGCATATCCGCGCGGATCAGATGCAAGCCGTTGCCGGGACTCGCGACGATGGTTTCCGTGGGAATGGCCCCCGCTGGCGCGACCGGAATGACGCCGGCGACAGGCGCGGTCGGTGTCGAGAAAACTGTCTCGAGCGTGCCGTTGGCGTCCTGGTAGATCGCTTTAACGCGCAGCGCCAAGCCATTGAGATCGGCGCTCACCCGCAAGGTATTGCCGTGCACGGTCTCGGGATTTCCGCCGCCAAGCGCTACGATGTCGGTGAAATGGCCGGGCGCATTCACTGGGTCGCGCTCGACCTGCCAGATGAACGTGATTGGCCCGGCGACGGTTCCACCCGGATTGTCGGCATCGGTGACCAGTGAGGCGTCAGCCGTAAGAACTTGGTTCACCGACGGCGTCGTATCGTCGATCGCGATCGAGCCGACCGGCTCATTGTTGAGTCCAGGCGTCAGTATCACTGTGCCCGGATCAATCCCTGTTGGCGAGAACTGCAGGCGCTCGATGTTTTGCAGCGTGTCCGTGCCATCGCGGCGCGCGACGGTGTCTTGCACCCGCCAGCGGCCATCGCCGAGATCGGTGATGATGTATTCGGCCTGCACGCCTGAGAACACAGCCGTATCGAAATCCGGGCCTGGCGCGGTCAGGATTTCGCGGACGATCTGCAGCTGCCCGGGATTCCAGGTCCCGTTGAGCATGTTCATCAGCAGTGTCGGATCGGACATGCTGTCGAACGTCGCGATTTCGGCCCCAACGGGCCCGTTCGCGTCAAAGCCGGCTCGCACGCTGATTCGCACGTTGATCGAACGATCGCCATCGATCAGATCATCGCCGCCGCGGCCTTCGATGATGTCGCTGCCGTCGCCGCCCAGGATGATATTGCCGCTGCCGAAGGACGTTACGCCCGCGCCGAGCAATTCCTGCAGACCTGCGATCAGCGCGATCCGCGTGAGTTCTCCGTTCAGCGCACCGGCGACGCCAATCTCGGCGGCGTCGGCGTCATCGCCGCGCAGCACGTCGCTGAAGGACGAGCCCGACAAGCCTTCGACTTCCGCGAAGCGATCGAGGATGCCTTGGTTCGACGGCGTCACCGGGGGCTCGAACAGGTCATTGACCAACAGGTCGGCTGTCACGCCGAACGGGTCGTTCGCGTAGCTCGCCCAGTCGAAGCCGCCGCCGCCGGCGAAATGGTCCTCGCCATCGGAGAGGACCATGATGTCGTCGCCGCCCTCGCCATCGACTTCGTCAAAGCCTCCGCCGGTGATGAACACGTCATGGCCGATGACAGTGCTGGCTTCCTGCGGATCGAAATTGTCGCCGCCGGCGCCATCGGATGTGCCGATCTCGATCCAGTCGTCACCTTCGTTGCCGAAGGTCGGCAGGTTCATCTGCGCGCCTAGGATGAAGTCGTTGCCCGTGCCGCCAAATGTCTCGGAAACGTCCTCGCCCGTGATGATAAAGTCGCTGCCGTCGCCGCCGAGCAGCAGGTTGAAGCCGTTGCCGCCCTGAATGACGTCATTGCCTGCATTGCCTTTGAGAATGTCGTCGCCACCCTTGTCGGTAATGATGTCGTCGCCATCGCCGCCTTCAATATTGTCGACGCCGTCGCCGCCCTCGATGATGTCGTTGCCGGCATCGCCCCAGATCGTGTCGTCACCTTCGCTGGAGATCATGACGTCGTTCCCCGGCGTGCCGCCGAGAACGACGTGGTCGGGACCGTTATAACGCAGGTAGTCGGCATCGGGCCCCAGCGTGGCTGGGTTGTCGCGGATGACCAACGGGATAAGTGCGCTGTCGCCTGTAGGATCGGCGCGCCCGTCGAGACCCAAGCCAGTGAATTGCCGCGTCGGATCGACTTCCAAGATGAATCCCGGCGTCGTGAATATTTCCGCCGGAAGGTGGGTCGCGTCCGAATTGCGCATCACCAGCTTGGCGAATGAATTGTTCTCCATTTCGGTGAGCAGGTTGAGCCCCGCCAAGCGCGCCAAATAGTAGAAACGGTCGCCGTTCTGCAGCGACTCCATCTGTGTTTCGAACACGAAATTGAACGTCGAGCCAAGCAAACCGCCGAACGGCATCTGTTCTTCAGCCAAGCCGCCGATCCAGAGGTCTATGGCGTCGACCCCGGTAATCGTCTCGCCAGTTGCAAGATTCGCGTATGCGCCAGTGCTATATAGGAATTCGAGACGATCAGCAGGCACCGGCACAGTGGGGTTGTCGCCGAGCGTGAGCACATCGCCGTCCAATCCGCCCTCGCCGTACACTAACGCGTATGCGGCCGCTCGCTTATCGGCGAGCGTTGTTGCGCTCGTGATCGAGACGTGGGCGCCATAGGCGGCGATGAAGTTGAGGAGCGAATCGAAGTGCTTCAGATGTTCTGAGAAGTCCGCCCAACTCGTGTAGGGCTTCAATTGGCTGTCTGACGTCATGGCGTAGAATTCACGCCGCGCCGCATTCAACGACGGCACGCCGGTGTCGCGCCCACGAGCCAAATTGATGGACGGAAGGTCGAGCGGCAACCCAACGAGATTGTTGCGCAATGCCTCGGTGACGAACTCGTCGATTTCATTCCCCTGCGTGCGCGTGAGGCCGCGCGCCAGCGCCCCGGTCGCTTCGAGAGAGGTGGCGCCGCTGGCGACAAACGCGAGCGGATTGAGGAAGGCTTGAATCAAGCCGATCTGCGACGTCTCGCCGTTGACCAGATTGAAGTTCGGATCGAAGCGATCCACAGTTTCGGTCAACATGGAGTGGCCGAAGCGATAGACCGTGTGCGCGAACTCGGCGACGATCGCCGGGTTGATCATAGTGTCGAAGCCCTCGGGGGCTAGGAACGCATCGACCATCGGCTGAACGCGGCGCGCGAATTCTTCGAACACCAAGTGCTGATATTGCATCTCGGTGCCGAACTTGGCCGCCTGGAACAGGCGCTCGCCGTTCCATGTCAGCGCTTCCTTGGTGACCCCAGTCAGGTCGCTGATCGGAACCGCGAGCCATTGGTTCAAGAACGCTACGGCCTCAGCCTGCGTCGCCCCGCCGGCCAACAGCGCCTGTGCATCGGCCAGCGCCACGTCCTTGGTGTGCTCAACGAGCCGGTTGTGTTCGGCGTGGAAGATCGCATGCACTGCGGTCAGGCCGATATTCTCGTTCACTCGCCCGTCGCCGGCCATGAAGTGCGCGTTCAACAATTCGTCGTCATAGGCGACCTTGCGGCCCATGAAATCGACGGCGATCGCATTGCCGGCAATGTTGTCGTCGTCTGGCGCAACGACGCTCGTGCCGGGCGTTGCCGGATTGCCATCTGTATCGAAAACGGTGCCGGGAACAGCGTTGTGAGCGATATCGTTGAGGAAGGCATGACCAGTGCGCACGGCTGTCGCAAGGCTGATGCCCAGCCCGCCATTGGCGGCCGGATCGCCCTCGATGACGATGTCGTCAGCGGTGTTGAAAATGCCATCGGCGCCCGCGCCTGTGATGACCTGGGCGAACCCGTTCGGGCCTGGGATAAACTTACCGAACGCGTCGGTCCGCAGCAGCGGCACATTGAACACGTCCGTGTCCGTCAATTGTATGCCGAGCATTGCGGCAGCCTGGGCTTTCACATCGGCCCAAGTGGACATACCGCCTAGTGCGCCCTCGATCAGCTTGCCGGTCGCGAACGGCCGCAAATCCACACCCACGCCCGGATCGACGTCACGCATCTCGTAAGCGCGCAGGAACACTTGGTGCGCGGGATGGGAAGCATAGGTCTGGTTTTGATCGACGAACGGCGAGGTCGTGTTCTCCCCTTCGTGTGTCGTGTCGTCGAGGCTTTCGTCCGCGGCAGTTGATGGATCGTCACCGAGGACGCCGTCTGGACCGGGGCCATTGAATTGAGTCGCACGGGTCACCGCCATGAAGTTGGTGAACCCGCCCTCAACGTAGAGCGGATCGTCAGGCTGCAGCGGGATGTAGATTGTGTTGTTGCCGCCCTTCGTCACGAGGTCGAGGCCGTGGTCGAAGAATTGGCCAAAGAACGTCATCCACGCGTTGAACGGCGCCGACAGGCCCTCATCAGGCGTAAGGTTTGAGAACTCGAATGTTTGGAACGGCGTGCCGTCCGCGCGTGTGCCGTTGATCACTTGCACGCCGTCCTTCAACACGTCGTCGCTCAACGGGTTGGTCCAGGCGTCGAAATCCAGCACGCCATTGAGGCCGGGATCATAGGCTCTCGAGTATGCTGCTGGGTTGCTGGCGGTTTGGTCGACGATCAGGTTGGAAATCGTGCGGGGTTGTGAATCGAAGACGTTTCCGGTGACTTGCGCGTAGGTGGTCGGGGTCGGATCACCAGGGTCAAGCGGTCCAAAGAAGCCCACAGGCCGCCCTTCCGCCACGCGGAACGCCGGTGTCAACATGCGCGGGAATAAAGTGTCCGCCGCGCCGAAGTTAGTCTGCCCGGGGAAGACGTGGTTCAGTGCTCCAGTCAGCGTGCGCAGACCAAATGGCACCACTGAATTCGGCAGCAGCGAGTCCAGGCTCGCCCCAGCTGCCTCCTGCTCTGCGATCAGAATTTGTTGCAGGATGAAGTCGAGATCCGAACGGATGAGCTTGACCATGGTGTCCCCCGACGCCGGCGACTATGTGCCGCAGGCCTAGTCGCCGCGCGCAGCGATCCAAGAGAGCGGCGGCGAACGTGAAGTCGTGCGCCCACTTATCGGGACCCTCAATCCAACGAGCTTACTAGGAAATAGGCTTGAGATGGCACTCGCCTTCTTGGAGAATGCGCTTCGTCTTGGCACAAATTATTCCATCGTGGTTAGTTGCGCTTCTCGACATATTCCATGCCACACGCCTGCGGGCTGCGGAGTGCAGCAGGCGCGAGTATTTTGTTTGGCCGAGTTGAAGACCCCCGCCCACTTCAGAGGCGAAGTTTCTCGAGCCGCACATGCGTTCCTTAGGCAAAGGGCCTGCAGCAGGGCTCGCTAGCTGTGGAGCCTCAACAAGCTAGAAGTGAAAGCCGAAGCCGAAGAAGACTGGCTGCAGGCCGAGCGCGCCGCTCGCGCCCAGAAACAGGCCGGCGCCGATCATAAGGGACGGCGCCCAGACAAGAATTCGCACCGCAGCGTTCTCCCAGCCCACTCTGTGCATGATAGGCAACAGCATGAACCCAATGGCGACGCCGATGAAACTGATCTGCACTGTTGTTACTGCTGGCCAGAAAAAAGCGGCTCCAGCAGCGAACTCAAAAACTCGAACGCTGCGGCTGTCGGGATGGGTGCTTGCTAGCCGACGATGCAGCCAAGCGCCAACACCTTGCCAGGCCGCTCGATCGCGAATGGCAGGCGATGACCCGCCCGTCACCAGAAACTGGGCTTGGCGCGTCACCGCATAGCCAACTACGGCCGCAAATGAAAGAGGACTCAGCGCGGCATATAGCGCCGGCGAGCGCCCGAGAAAGCGGACCATCTGAAGCGGGCGCTGTTCTGATTGCGTCCACGCGTGGGTTCGTCCAAGACGACGGCAATGGGGTGTGACGGCGTGTATGATGTTCTGATCATTGGTGGCGGACACAACGGGCTCGTTTGCGCAGCGTATCTGGCTGATGCGGGCCTCAAAGTGCTTGTGCTTGAGCGGCAAGGCGTCGTGGGCGGGGCTGCGGTGACCGAGGAATTCCACCCCGGATTTCGCAATTCCGTGGCGTCCTACACGGTCTCGCTTCTCAATCCGAAAATCATCTCCGATCTTGATCTGCATCGGCATGGGCTCCGCATTGTCGAGCGACGGATTTCCAACTTCTTGCCCCTGCCCGACGGCGACAGCTTCCGCTCCGCACCGGGTCTGACGCAAAGCGAAGTTGCGCGCTTTTCCAATCGCGACGCCGAGCGCCTGCCCGAATACGAGCGCCGGCTCGAAGTCATCGCCGACGTGGTGCGGGCGCTGCTGCTTGAGCAGCCCCCAAACCTGATCGAACGGGGCATCGTCCCGGCGATCGAAGAAGCCATACGAGCCGCGCAGTTGGCGGGGCGCTTGAACAAGCTCGATCTCGTCGCCAAACGCGACCTTCTCGACCTCTTCACCAAGTCCGCCGGAGACTGGCTCGATCATTGGTTCGACAGCGCGCCGATAAAAGCGCTGTTCGGGTTCGATTCCATTGTCGGCAATTTCGCCAGCCCCTACACGCCAGGCTCGGCCTATGTGCTCTTGCACCACGTCTTCGGCGAAGTGAACGGCAAGAAGGGCTTGTGGGGCCACGCCATAGGCGGAATGGGCGCGATCACGCAGGCCATGGCCGCTTGCTGCCGCGAGCGCGGCGTCGAGATCCGCACTGGAGCGGCGGTACGGGATGTCATCATCGAGCGCGAGCCGACTCGCGCCGGCGGCGTCGTTGTCGGCGAAACGGCCACGGCGCGCGGCGTTACCCTGGAGGATGACGAGACGGTTCGCGCCAAGGTCGTTGTCTCCAACCTAAACCCAAAACTTCTGTTCGAGCGCCTGGTCGCGCCTGAACACCAGCCCGCAGACTTCCGCGAACGAATCCAGCGCTATCGCTGCGGCTCGGGCACCTTCCGAATGAACGTAGCGCTCTCTGAGTTGCCGCGCTTTTCCTGCATGCCTGAAGCGGGCGATCACCTGACCGGCGGCATCATCATCGCGCCGTCGCTGCAATACATGGAGCGCGCCTATGACGATGCGCGCTCCTACGGCTGGTCGCGTGAGCCGATCGTGGAAATGCTGATCCCTTCCACCCTCGACGATACGCTGGCGCCGCCCGGCAAACACGTCGCGAGCCTGTTCTGTCAGCATGTGCAGCCGATCTTGTCGGGCAGCCGTTCGTGGGACGACCACAAGGAGGAGGTCGCCGACCTGATGGTTGCGACAATCGACAAACACGCTCCTGGCTTCGCCAGAAGCGTGCTCGGGCGCCAGGTGCTTTCTCCCCTCGACCTCGAACGCCGCTTTGGCCTCGTGAATGGCGACATCATGCATGGTGCGCTTTCCCTCGATCAACTCTTCTCGGCGCGGCCCGTGCTGGGGCATGGCGATTACAGAACGCCGATCAAGGGCCTCTATCAGTGCGGCTCGGGCACCCATCCAGGCGGCGGCGTGACCGGGGCGCCGGGCCACAACGCCGCGCGCGTCGTAGCTCGGGATTTCACGTCAGGGCGATGAACCGGAGGTTCACGTGCAGGTCTTCGAATACGTCTTCGTTTTGATGTCGATCATCATCGGACTTGCGCTTACTCACTTGCTGCAAGGCCTCGCCAACATCGTCCAGCATCCCGGGCGCGATCGCATCTGGTGGGTGCACCTCTTGTGGGTGGCCTGGGCATTTTTCTTTTCCATTTTTTGGTGGTGGTGGCAGTTTCGCTATTACACGATCGAGACGTGGACCCTTCCTCTCTATCTGTTCGTCGTAGGCTACGCGTTCCTGGTCTATCTAATTGCCGCTATGCTCTTCCCGAAAGACCTAGTGGGCTATGACGGTTTCAAGGATTATTTCCTGTCGCGTCACCGCTGGTTCTTCAGCCTTCTGATTACCGCTTGCCTCTTCGATTTCGTGGATTCCTGGCAGAAGGGCGCCGATTATTTAGCGAGCTTGGGCGTCAACTATTTTGCCTACCTCGCGACAATCATTGTGTTGGGTATTGCGGGCATGCTGACGCGCAATGAGCGCGCGCACGCCTTCATTGCGCTTGTGTTGCTCGGCTATCAAGTGTACTGGGCGTTCCTATCGTTTCTTACGGTCGAGTGACTGATTACAACGCGCCGGCCTAGCGAATTTCAAGTCCGCGCTTTAGGCAATTGGCGTGTCATCCCCTGGCGTAGCGCGCACCTTTTGACGCATCGTTCGCAGCTTCTCGGGGTACCTGTCGCCATCACCGTATTCTATGAAGGCGGCGTAACGTGGATGCGCACCGTACACGCGCCGCGCATGCTTGATCGGGCACCAATATTGTTCCGTGCGCGAGCCCACTTCGCGGACATAAGCGACGACGCCGTTAGCATAGGAGCAATAGGCGCAATTTAGCTTCTCGATCGCGTTCAGGTAGTTCAACACGGCATGATCGAAAACCAAGTAGCGGCCGCGCTTCACCTGCGGGATGCCATACACCCGGAAGCAAATCGCCTGATAGATCGATACCCAGAGGTCGAGCATGGCGATGGGAAGTATCAACGAGTAGATGATGGGCGCCGAGAGCACGACGAGCGGGGACGCGCTCATCAGGTATTTGCCGATGCCCCGTCGCATCTCCCGGTGGCGGCGAAGGACCTCTTGTTCGAACAAGACGCGCCCGCGTTCCAGGCCAAATCTAAGGCCGGCGCGCTGGCGCGCAAACTCGGCTTCCAACTCGTGCTCGAGCGCTCGTATTTGTTCGACGATAGCATCTACTTCCAGCGACATGGCAGAGCTCCTTCGGCTCAACCTATGCGCCGAAGGGGGGGCGTCACTTGACGTCCATCAACGCACGCCGATATCCCGAACAACGCTGCTTGCATTTCCGGGTTTGCGACAGGCGGCTCCCGGTCCCGGACAGCGCTAACGCGCTTCCGGGATAAAGGGCGCGCGGGGATGCGTCGGGAGGCGCGCGCTCCAGCCTGGCGAACGCTGCAGAGTACGCGCGCACCGCAATTCCAACGCTGGTTCAGCCTTCCAGCGGTTCCCGCAAACCGAAGCGCGCGGCGGCGCGGCGTCTGGCCTTTTCCGCCTCGATCTCGCGATCACGCGGGGACGCATGTGTTTCGAGCGAATCGACGAGGTTTCGCGCAGTTTGAAAGACTTCCTCGATCGCCCTCTCGAACGCAGCCTCGTTGGCCTTTGACGGCGCGCTAAAGCCAGAAAGCTTGCGCACGAATTGGAGCGACGCTGCGCGTATCTCCTCATCGCTGGCCGGCGGCTCAAAGTTGAATAGCGTTTTGATGTTGCGGCACATGGGCTCGACTCCCCTTGTAGCGTTACTTGAGTTCGAGCACGACCGGACCAGACACCGGATCAGTGACGCCGAGACCGCCGCCGAGATCTTCAAGCGTATCACGGAACGTATCCAGCGTTCCAACCATGCTCGGCCTTGCATTCGCGAGCGACGCCATGTCGTCCCATTCCGCGACGATGCAATATGTGCGATCGCCGGTCTTGATCATGTTGGCGCGCACAAGACCGGGCCAATTTCGCTCCGCCCGTCTGTGGGCGTCCAAAAACTCCTGCTCGCGTCCAGGCTTCACACGAAAACGGACGGCGTTAAATGCACTCATGGCGCACCTCCAGAAGATACCTCGGCCATGTTGCGCCCAGCCCAGGGGCGGTGCAATGGCCGCGCCTTCTAAAGACAATTGCGGACGGGAGGGCCAGTTCACTCCGCCGCCACCGCCCCCTCCGGCTCTTCCGCCTGCCGTTTCCAAAGATCTGCGTACAATCCATTGCGCCCAATGAGTTGGATGTGGGTTCCGCGTTCGGCGATGCGTCCCTCGTCGAGCACGACAATCTGGTCGGCGCCGGCGATGGTGGAGAGCCGATGCGCGACAACGATGGTCGTGCGCCCGCGCGAGGCTTCCGCCAGCGCTTCCTGGACTTCGGCCTCGGTGGCGCTGTCGAGCGAAGATGTGGCTTCGTCCAGGATGAGGATGCGCGTGTCCTTCAGGACGACACGCGCGATGCCGACCCGTTGCTTTTCCCCGCCCGACAGCTTCAAACCGCGTTCGCCCACGCGCGTATCCCAGCCTTGCGGCAGCTTCTTGATGAACGTCAGCAATTGCGCGCGTGCGGCCGCCTGCTCCAGTTCGGCGCTTGTCGCATCGGGTCGGCCGTAGGCGATGTTGTAGCGGATGGTGTCGTTGAACAAAACGACGTCCTGGGGCACCAGACCCAGCGCCTCGCGAAGACTTGCCTGCGTCACCGCGCGCAAGTCCTGTCCATCGATCAGGACGCGCCCGCCCGCTGGATCGTAGAAACGGAACAAAAGCTTCAGCACGGTGGATTTACCCGCGCCCGATGGGCCCACGATTGCCGTCGTCTTGCCCGCCGGCGCTACAAACGAAACCCCGTCCAGCCCCCGGTCGCGGCCTTCATGGGCAAACGTGACATTTTCGAAAGCGACCTCCCCGCGCGTGGCCATGAGGCGCGCAGCACCCGGCGCGTCCGCGACGTCGGGGTGTTCGTCCAGGAGCGCGAACATCTTCTCCATGTCGATCGAGGTTTGTTTGATCTCGCGATAGGCAAAGCCAAGGATGTTCAAGGGCGCGTAGAGGTTCACCATGATCAGGATGACCGCTGTGATGTCCCCCGGCCCCATCGGACCGCGTGCGACCAACAACCCCGCCGCGATCACCATCGCGCCGAGCCCAATATTCATGATGAAGCCTTGCGCCACGTTGAGCAGCACAAGCGAGGTGTTCGAGCGCACGGCTGCGTCGGCGTAGGAAGCGAGCGAGCGGTCGTACCTTTCGCTCTCTCGCTCCTCTGCGGCAAAACTCTTAACGGTCTCGAAGTTCAAGAGCGAGTCGACGGCTCGCCCGGCGGCCTCGGTGTCGGCTTCGTTCATTTCGCGCCGATGCTTCAAGCGCCATTCGGTGACGCCAAACGTCGCCCACGCGTAGATCGCCACGGTGGTTGCCGCGATGAGCGCGAACGTCCACCCGTAGCGCCAAGCCAGCACGCCAGCGGCGAGCGCCAGTTCGATCAAGGTCGGAGCGATGTTAAAGGCAAGAAAGCGCAACAGGAAATCAATCGCGCGCACTCCGCGCTCGATCGTGCGATACACCGACCCCGTGCGCTTGGATTGATGAAAGCGCACCGACAGCGCATGCACATGGCGGAACACGCGCCCGCCGGCGCGGCGTTGAGCCTCCTCGCTGACGGGCTGGAAGACGGCGTCGCGCAATTGCGGGCCGGCCGTAGAGGCAAAGCGAAGCGCGACCCAGAATCCCGCCATGCCGACGAAGGCGTTTATCGCACCTGCAGTCTCCCCCCGCGCCAAGGCGTTGATGCCGTCGGCCAGGACCAAGGGCGAGAACACCGCCAGCACCTTGCCGAGCAAGGTCAGCACCAGCGCCGCCGCCAGGCGAGCGCGATGCCCAGCGCCTGAAAGCCCTCCGATCAGCGCCATTAGACGCGAGACCGTGCGCGTCAGCGGCGGCGACAGCTCGGCCTTAGGTTCCGCCTTCGATACAAGTCTGCCTTCGCCGCGTGCCATAGCTATCTCTTACCTGTGCGCCACGACTTAAAGCGTCGGAAGCAACTTTGGACTTTAAATTCGCTCGGCGCCCGCCATCGGAAGGAGGCGAATTTTGAGTCCGTTGCTTTAGGCGCCCTGGTTTTGCACCGCAATGCGCCGTATTGGCTGAATGCAATGTCGCCCATGGCAGATTCTTCACCGCCCGGTCGCGCCCTCCGTTCAGTGTGCGTCTACTGCGGGTCTTCCGAAAGCACCCACCCGGAATATCTCGACCTCGCATCGCGTTTTGGCGTGGCCTTGGCCCAGCGGGGACTGCGCCTCGTCTATGGGGGCGGCGCTGTAGGCCTGATGGGGCGCTGCGCCAAGGCCGCGCACGCCGCCGGCGGGGACGTGCTGGGGATAATGCCCAAGTTTCTGGAGCGGCGCGAGATCGTATTCGAGGAGGTGCCCCACCGCATGGTCGAGACCATGCATGAGCGCAAGCACATTATGTTCATGGAAAGCGACGCCTTCGTGGTGCTTCCGGGCGGCATCGGCACGCTGGAGGAAGCTGTCGAGACGCTCTCATGGGCGCGCCTCGAACTGCACAAAAAGCCGATCGTGTTCCTGGCCGAGGACGATTTCTGGGCGCCCTTCTTCGACCTTATCCAGCATACGGTGGACGCCAATCTGACGCCCGCGAGTTTCAAGGATGCGGTGCGCTACGTGCGCTCGATCGAGGACTGCTTCGCGGCGCTGTCTGTGGGCGTGGCCGCGTGAAACCGGTTAGAAGGCCTGGGCGTATCTAGGGACATGACCCTCTCCCGCCGCGCTCTCTTTCTTTCAGCAGCCGCCCTGCCGCTTGGCGCTTGCAGCGCCGAAGCTCAGTCCATTCCGGGCGCGGCCAACGAGGCGCGCTACGCCAACGATCCCTGGCGGCGGCTGACCGAAGCGCAATGGCGGCAACAGCTGGATGATCCTATGGCGTTCCGCGTGCTGCGCCATGAGGCGACAGAACGCGCCGGCACGAGCGCGCTCAACGCCGAACATCGCAGAGGCGCCTACGTTTGCGCCGGCTGCGGACTGACGCTGTTTCGCTCCGAGTGGAAATTCAACTCCGGAACCGGGTGGCCGAGTTTCTTTCGCATCATGAGCGAGAATGTCGGCACGAAAGAAGATTTGGTGCTCTTCTACCCGCGCACCGAATACCATTGCGCCCGCTGCCTGGGACACCAAGGCCACGTGTTCGACGACGGCCCGGCCCCAACCGGCCTGCGCTATTGCAACAATGGCGCGGCGCTGAGGTTCGTGCCGAGTTAGGTCTGCGGCGCGCAAACGCTTGCAGGTTGGACCGCGCGCCTCCTGCGCGCATGCGGGCCGGAGGCCCGCGCTCCAACCTTCAAAGCGATCTCCATGTGGCAAGCAGAGCACGCCAGGACTCGTGGAGCTTTGCTCTGGCGTTACGTAGTTTTACGTAGAGACGCACTCAAGGCGAATTTCTTTTTCGCGCGCCGGGCGTGCCCTTTTGACATTGTGGTGAAGTGCGCCCCCGATAGCCCTAGTCGAAGTGGGGGAAATCGGTGAGACACAAATCACCGTATCAAGCGCCAGCGCGACCGCGCGTGGCCGACGATGGCATTGAACGGCGACAGCTGTTCGCCAGCGCTGGACTTGCAGCAACGAGCCTCTTGGCAGGCTGCGGCGCCGAGCGAGAAGCCGCCTACACCACGGCAGGAATTCTCGATCGGCATCAGCGGCGCAATACGATTAGGGCCTTCGACGATCCTCTCCTGGAAACGGGAAGATTGCTCAAGGAGGCCGCCGAGATTGAGCACGACTTGATGGTCCAATACCTCTACGCGGCATTTTCACTGAAGCCGCGCTACGCCGATTTAGCATCGACATGGTGTCTGAGCTTGCGGCCGGCTCCGACGTGTTGGCCGAGCCCGACAACTGGCTGACCGAACTGCACCGCATCAAAGACGAGGGCGAGCGCAATCACTATACATTTTTCCGGCGGCTTTTCGAATCCGACCACGCGATCTTCAATGCGCAGGCAGCGCCCGCCAACGACGTGTGGCGGTTGCCAAAAACAGATCTGCGCTTTCCTTCCCACGACCTATTGGTCGATCCTACGGCCTATCCCGGCCATCCCCGTTCGATCCCAGATGCCGACACGAGACAATTGGCCTGGCTGGGCGACCTGACCTATTGGTTGATCCTCGCGCTGCTTGATATCGGCTATCGCGACCGGTCAGCCGAGCTGCGCATGACAGCGCAAGGCTTGATGCAGGGGCCGCTTATCGCCATTGCTCGTGCCCTGCCGTTCCACGGGACCGGTCTTCCCTTCGATCCGTTGAGCATGGGCGCCAGTCCAGGATTCAATCGCGCGAAAAACCTGAACCTCGCGCGTCGGCTTGCCCAAGAAGCAATATATGTAGCGCGCCGCAGGGCGTCGCTGCCATCGAGCTTCGCGATCGAGGCATTCGAGCAGGTAGTCGAATTGCTCAACGCCTACCCCGAGAATGTTGTAAGCGGACGGCGGCGTTAATCGGCGACTGACCCCCCGCGTGGGAGGGGCAGGTTCGCAACAGTCGCTAACGCGAAGCCAGCGCGGCCAATTCCTTGACGAACTTCGCCGCCAGTACAGCCGTGACGCCATTCACGTCGCGGTCGGGATTGTATTCCACCACATCCGCTCCGACGAGCGGCGCATCGATGCCCAAAAGCATGTTGATTACATCGCGCGGGGTGAGTCCCCCGGGCTCGTGATGAGACACGCCAGGCGCAAAGGCAGGATCGATGCCGTCCATGTCGATACTGATGTAGAGTGGGCGCGCGAATTTGGGCGCGCGCCAGGCAGAGAAATCCTTCATCTCGACGACCTCAACGCCGAAGCGCTCAACCTGTTCGCGTTGATGCTTGTTGAGCGTGCGGATGCCCACTTGCACCAAGCGCTGCGCCAGGCGCTCCTCCATGATGCGCGCAAAGGGCGAAGCGTGGGAGCGCCTGTCCCCGCCCAGTTCGTCGTACAGATCCGGATGGGCGTCGATGTGCAGAATATCGACCGGTCCGCGCGCGGCCGCCACGGCGCGCAGAATGGGAAATGTCACCGAATGATCGCCGCCGAGCGCTATCGGAATTGCACCCTCGGCCAGCGAAGCGGCGATCGCTGCTTCCATCAGCGCGTCGTCGCCCGGCCCCTCGCGCAGCGCGATGTCACCTACATCCTTGAGTTCGATCTCGACGCCCAGTTCGAGCCCGCGTTCGCTGGCGCTATTGCCGTGGGGACTCCACAGCGCCTGGCGAATGAGCGGCGGCGCCTTGGCCGGCCCGCGCATGAACGAGGAATGGCAATCGGTGGGCAGGCCGATCAGATCGACGCGGCGGCCCATCTTCACTCCGCCGCGTGCTTGGCGGCCGGCGCATCGTTGGCGCCACGTCGCCAGCGCAGTTTCGGCTGACGCGCGGCGCGTGTATCATCCAGGCGACGCGTCGGAGCGAGCTTTGGCGCCTGTTTGAAGAACTCGACGTCGCCCGCATTCACGCGCTCGGCCAGCCCTATCATCACGTCGGCGAAGCGGTCGAGTTCGCGCTTAGGCTCGGTTTCCGTCGGCTCGATCAGCATGGCGCCGTGCACGACCAGCGGGAAATAGGTCGTGAAGGGATGATAGCCGTCGTCCAACAGCGCCTTCGCCATGTCGATAGTTTCCACACCCTTGGGCTTGATGCTTGAATCGTCGAGCAGCACTTCGTGCATGCAGGGCCAATGCTCGTTTTTCGGGCCGCCGAACGGCGCATTGAAGTGCGGCTTCAGCCGAGCCAGCAGATAGTTCGCGTTCAGCACCGCGTCCTCTGCGACTTGCCGCAGGCCATCGGCGCCGTGGCTTAGCATGTAGGTGAGCGCGCGCGTGAACATGCCCATCTGGCCGTGGAAGGCGCACATGCGGCCGAAGGCTTGCGTGCCTTCTGTGTGTTCGCGGAGGGAATATTCTTGGACCGCCGGCGTCTCGCCGGCGACCGGCAGTGCAGCGACGCGAGCCTCGCCGGCGAGGACGCCGGCGGTCCAAGAATGCTTCACGATGTGCGGCACAGGCGCATAAGGCGCAAGCGCGGCCGAAAGCACGGTGGGTCCCGCACCCGGGCCGCCGCCGCCGTGCGGGGTGGAAAACGTCTTGTGCAGATTGATGTGCATGGCGTCGACGCCGAGATCGCCGGGCCGCACCTTGCCGACGATGGCGTTGTAATTGGCGCCGTCGCAATAGAAATAGGCGCCCGCCTCGTGCACGGCGTCTGCGATGGCTTTGACGTCGCGCTCGAACAGCCCGCACGTGTTGGGATTGGTGATCATGATGGCGGCCACGTCAGGCCCAAGCTTGGCGGTCACGTCGGCGAGATCGACACGCCCGTCTTCATCGCCCTCGATCTCGTCGACAACGAAGCCCGCCGCCACGGCCGTCGCCGGATTGGTTCCATGGGCGCTGTGGGGCACCAGCACGCGCTTGCGTTTGTCGGCCTCACCGCGCGCCTCCAACGCAGCCTTGATCGCGAGCATGCCGCAGAATTCACCGTGCGCGCCAGCCTTAGGTGAGAGCGCGACAGCGGGCATGCCAGTCAGCTCCATCAGCCAGCGCGCCAGCTCGTCCATCAGCTCGAGCGCGCCTTGGATAGTCGAAGTCGGCTGCAGCGGATGCAGGTCGGCAAATCCGTCGAAACGCGCGACACGCTCATTCAAGCGCGGATTGTGCTTCATCGTGCACGAGCCCAGCGGGAAGAGGCCGAGATCGATGGCGTAGTTCTTCTGAGAGAGCCGCACGAAATGGCGCATCGTTTCCGGCTCGGAAAGGCCAGGCAGATCGAGCGCGGCTTTGCGTGTGAGGCCGCCGAGCTTGCTCTGCGCGCCCTTGGGTTCGGGCAGATCGACGCCCGTCCCGGTGGCGTGGCCGGTCTCAAAGATGAGCGGCTCGTGCTGGAGGAGCCCGCGATTGCCGGAGGTGGTTTCGGTGATCATGCGATGACCTCTTGGACCGCCGGCGTCTCGCCGGCCTGAGCCCGCTTGTCAGAATGCAGCGCCGGCCGGCGAGGACGCCGGCGGTCGAAGAAAGCAGCGCTCACGCCAACACCTCCTTCAGCCCTTTCGCATACGCCGCGATGTCGTCTTCCGTATTCATTTCCGTGGCGCTGGTTATGAGTACATCGTCCATGCCGGCGTTTGGATTGAGGCGGCTCATGGCGACGCCGGCGATCACACCCTGCCTAGCCAGCCTATCGACGACTTCTTGCGCGGGCTTGGAGAGCTTGATCGCGATCTCGTTGAAGAAGCGCCTCGTCAGCACTTCGACGCCGGGGACTTTCCCCAGCGCATCGGCGAGCGCGATCGCCTTTTCGTGATTGAGCGTTGCCAGTTGGCGCAGACCCTTCTCACCAAGCAGTGTCATGTGTATCGTCCAGGCGAGCTGGCAGAGGCCGGAATTGGTGCAGATGTTGCTCGTCGCCTTCTCGCGGCGGATGTGCTGTTCGCGCGTGGAAAGCGTCAGCACGAAGCCGCGCTTGCCGTCGGCATCCACAGTTTCACCCGCTACGCGGCCCGGCATCTGGCGGATGTATTTTTCCTTCACCGCGAATAGGCCCACGTATGGCCCGCCGAAGTTCAGCGCATTGCCGATGGACTGGCCTTCGCCGCAGACGATGTCGGCGCCCATGGCGCCCGCCGGCTCGATCAGCCCGAAGGAAACGCACTCGGTGAAGGTCGCGACCATCAGGGCGCCCGCGCCGTGTACGGCCTCGCCGATCTTGGTGAGATCGGTGACCGTGCCGAAGACGTTCGGTGATTGCACGATGATTGCGGCGACATCGGCGCCGAGATGCTTGATGACCGCCGCCTCGTCATCGATCGCGGCCGGCAATGCCACGATTTCGAGTCCGAGCGCCTCGCATGCCGTGCGCGATGTTTCGACATAGTGCGGGTGGACGCCGCCGGAGAAGACGATCTTCTTCCGCTTCGTCACGCGCGCGGCCATCATCGCCGCTTCAGCGCATGCGGTGGAACCATCGTACATGGACGCGTTGGCTACCTCCATGTCGAGGAGCATGGCGACCTGGGATTGGAATTCGTAGAGCGCCTGCAGCGTGCCTTGCGCGATTTCGGGCTGGTACGGCGTGTAGGTGGTAAGGAATTCGCTGCGCTGAATCAGATGATCGACGCTCGCCGGCACGTGGTGGCGATAAGCGCCAGCGCCCAGGAAGAACGCTGTTCGGCCGGCGGGCGTGTTCTTCTCCGCAAGCCGCTGCATATGGCGATGCACTTCGATCTCGCCCTGCGCGCGCGGCAGATCAACGAGGTCCTTCAGCAACGCGCCTTTCGGCACATCGATGAACAGGTCATCGACCGATTTTGCGCCGATCAGCGCGAGCATTTGCTGGCGATCAACGTCGGTGAGGGGGAGGTATCTCACGGGGTCAGTGCTCCATCGCGGAAATCTCGGCGCCCCGCTCCTCCTCGATGGAGGAGGTTTGGCGGCGTGTTTCAAAGCGCATCACAGCCCCTTCACATAATCGGCGTAGGCGGACTCGCTCATGAGCGCGTCGAACTCCGCCTTGTTCGAGGCTCTCAGCTTCACGAACCATCCTTCGCCCTGCGGGGCGTCGTTGATGATCTGCCAGTTCTCGTTGGCGATCTCGGCGTTGGTTTCGACGATCTCGCCCGAGATTGGCGCGTAGACGTCCGACGCGGTCTTGGCGCTTTCAACGACGGCCATGTCGTCGCCTTGCTTGAAGCTTTTTCCGACCGCGGGAAGCTCGGCATAAACGACATCGCCCAATTGCTCAGCAGCGTAATTGCTGATGCCGATTGTTGCGATGTCGCCGTCGAGGCGCACCCATTCGTGATCCTTGGTGTAGCGCGTTGTCATGAGGGGCGACTCCAGTGCGAGCGAATACATGCGCCCTCTCCCTCCTGCGGGAGGGAGAGGGTTGGGGTGAGGGTGGAGCGCCGACGGCGCAGAATTGCATGAGTCAGAGTGGCTGGGCGCCAAACGGAAAACGCCGGCGCGGGCCCCTCACCGCGCCCTCTCCCCCGAGAGGGGCAAGGCGTGCGCGATGGCGGGAGACCCATCACTTCTTCCTCGCGTAGCGGTGCGGCACGAACGGCAGCGGCACGATGGTGGCGGCGCGCGGCACGCCGCGTATCATAAGATCGACGACGTGGCCCGGTTCGGCATGCGCGGCTTCGACGTAGCCCATAGAAATTGGCGCATTCAGGATCGGCGAGAAGCCGCCGCTTGTAACCACCCCGACCTTCTTGCCGTCCCTAAATATCTCCACGCCTTCACGTGCGGGTGCGCGTTCGTTGGGGCGGATTCCGACGCGTTTGCGCGCCGCGCCCAGTTCGTACTCGCGAACGATGCGTTTGGCGCCCGGAAAGTCGGCCGCTTCGCGGCGGCGCTTCTGGATCGTCCAGGCGAGGTCGGCCTCGATTGGCGAAGTAGTCGGATCGAGGTCGTGGCCGTAGAGGCAAAGGCCCGCTTCGAGACGCAACGAATCCCGCGCGCCGAGGCCGATGGGTTTGACCTCGTCGTTCGCCAACAACGCTTCCGCCAGAGGCCTCGCATGCTCGGCGCGGACGAGAATCTCAAAGCCGTCTTCGCCGGTGTAGCCGCTGCGCGTAATTGTGAGTCGGCCGAACGCCGGCGTCTCAACGCGCCGCACTTGCATGAAACTCATCGCGCCGATCTCGTCGGCCATGACGCTGCGCGCGACGAGTTCGGCGCTCGGCCCCTGCAGCGCTAGCAGGCAACGATCGTCGGCGCGCACGAGATTGGCTTCGCCCTTGGCCGCTGCTTCGATCAGCGCCCAATCCTCATGTTTACAGCCGGCGTTGACGACGATGTAGAGATCCCCCGCAGCGCCAGCCTCGGCTGGGCGCGCGATCATCAGATCGTCAAGTACGCCTCCCTCCTGATTGAGCAACATCGTGTAACGGACTTGACCGGCCTTCAGGCCCTGAATGTCGCCCGGCACGACGCGCTCTATGAGCGATGCGATTTTATTGTGCGCTGCGTCCCCCTCAAGGCCATGACCTTTCGGCAGCGCGAAGAAGCTTGGCCCCATGTGCGATACATCGAACAGGCCAGCATGCGTGCGCGTCCAATTGTGCTCCTGGATCAGCCCTTCGAACTGCAGCGGCATGTCGTAGCCGGCGAAGTCCCCGAACTTCGACGTGCGCGCGCGCCAGTGCGCGTCGAGCGGCAATTTCTTCGGTGTTGCAGTTTCGCCCATGTCGATCCCAGGTACGCGCGGCGCGTGCAAAACGGCACGCGGCCCCCGCTGTCCTGGCGCCTGAGAGATTTACTCCTTCGGCGGCGCCGCTGCGAGGCGGCGCACTTTCCAGCGTATCCATCCCCCCACGGTCCGGTTCCCTGAGAGTTTCCGGGGCGGTTGCTCCTTCGGGGGCGCCCTGTTCGGCGCTCTCTCCCGCGGGGTTCGTTTGTCTGGCCGGACCGGGGGCGACTCAAAACGTCGGCCTAGTCCGTTGCACCGGAACCTGGGCGCGAGGACCCCTGGTGTCAATTCACGCCCATGCGATAACGGCGCGTCCCCTGAGGATTTCCTCGGCCTCCGGGGTGTGTTTGGCGCCCGACGAATCGTGCAGGTCCAGACCTCGCAACAGCTTGAGGGGCGAGCGCGAGCCTTTGCGCGCCCTCACAAGTATCCGTTTGGCCGCCGCCCCGACCTGCGGACGGATTGGCGAAATCTCGATTCCGCCCAGCCTGCCCTCCATGGCGGCCAAGACTTCCCCGAGTTTTGCGGCGCGATGAATCAGTGTGACGGCAGCGCCGCCCCGAAGACGATCAGCGAGCGCCGCCACCCAGGCGTCTAACGGCGCCTCGGCGATGTGTGCGGAGCGGCGCGCCTTGACCGGCGAGCTGCCCTCGCCCTCGGCGTCGAACGGTGGATTGACGAACACGCCGTCGAACACGCCGATATTCGCGCTTCGTTCGAGAACATCGCCCGTTACGATTTCAACACGTTCGAACATCGCGTTGAGGGCGACATTTTCGCGCGCGAGCGCGGCAATGTTCGCGTCGCGTTCGATTCCCACGATTTTCACGCCGGGAGAGCGCGCGGCGACCGCGAGCAGCGCGCCGCCGACGCCGCACCCCGCCTCCAAGAGGCGCATGCCGGGCTCGGCCTCGACGGCGGCCGCGAGCAGCATCGTATCGACATTGACGCGATAGCCGCGCGCCGGCTGGCGTATGCGGATGCGGCCATCCAGAATGGCGTCTTCTGTAAAATCTGCTTGCTGCACGTGCGACCCATTCGCGCTATGGGGCCAGGCGAACTTGACCCGACCGCTCCCTATCACCATCGTTTGCCCCGCACAGAGGTCAAGCGGAGGCCCCTTGTCACCGTCGGTCGGACCAGCACGAAAACCCGCCGGCGAACCCAACGCGGTCGACCGGTTGGCGACGCTGTTGGGCGAGGACCCAGGCGCGGTGGATGCGTTGATCCACCAACATATGACAAGCCCGGTGGGAGTCATCCCGAATCTAGCAGCGCACCTTATCGACGCCGGCGGCAAACGCATCCGTCCACTCATTACACTAGCGGCAGCGCGCCTCTTGGGCGGGGGCGGCGACGGGCCGCGCAAGCTCGCCGCGGCTGTCGAGTTCATCCATTCGGCCACATTGCTGCACGATGATGTGGTGGATCAATCGAGCTTGCGGCGCGGCAAGCGAAGCGCCAACCTCGTCTGGGGTAATGCCTCCAGCGTGCTCGTCGGCGATTTCCTGTTCGCGCGCTCATTCAACCTGATGGTGGAAACCGGCGACCTGCAGGTGCTTGATATTCTTGCGCGCGCTGCCAGCGTCATAGCCGAAGGCGAGGTAATGCAGCTGGCTGCGGCCAACGACGCGGAAACCTCGCGCGAACGTTACATGCAGATCATCGGCGCCAAGACGGCGGCCCTTTTCGCAGCGGCGGCGAAGGCTGGCGCGGTGGCGGCTGGGCGTCCTGGCGGAGAAGCAGCCGCGCTTGAAACTTATGGCCGCGAACTCGGCCTGGCATTCCAACTGGTCGATGATGCGCTGGACTATGGCGGGCTCTCGCAAGCCATGGGCAAGAATGCGGGCGACGACTTCCGGGAAGGCAAAGTCACCTTGCCGGTCGTGTTCGCCCGTGACGCCGGCGATGAGAGCGAACGCGCTTTTTGGCGCCGCGCCATGGGCGGCGAGCGCGCCGATGACGATTTTCACCGTGCGCTGGCGCTCATGAAGCGCCACAACGCGATTGGGCGCACCATTGACGCCGCGCGCGCTCACGCTGAATCAGCGCGCGAGGCGCTTTCGAGGCTGCCAGCGAACGCCTATCGCGAGGCGCTAGCTGATCTGGCCGACTTCGTGGTCGAGCGCGGGCATTAGACTTCCGCAATGTATGAGCTTGGCGCGTTGCGACCTCATCGACGCCCTCCAGTCGCCAGCGTTTCTATGATCGCACAGCCACCTGCGGCTCTTCCGCATCGCGCCGCCGTCTCGGTCAGGATACGCTCGAGCCGCTTCAGAGCTGTCAGCTTGGCGCGCACGGGATTGAGATGGGCGAGGGCAAACGCCTTCGCGTCGCCGCACGCGCCGTTCGTATCGGCCAGCCGCAAGAGAGCGCAAATGTCGTCTATAGAAAACCCAAGATCGCGTGAGCGGCGAATGAACCCGAGCCTTTGCGCCTCCTTCTCCCCATAGGCGCGCCTCCCGCCTTCCGTGCGCGCCGGCTTGTTCATCAGCCCGATGCGCTCGTAATACCGAATAGTCTCGATGTTCACGCCGCTCAGATGGCGCCTTGCTCCTGTAGCGACTACAGGAATTAGGATGACCTCATGGAGCGTGAAAGATCAACCAACTCCCCTGCAGGAGGCTGGTATGCTGGGGGCGGATTACTCGCCGGGCTTAGCGCCCTGATCAGCGCGTCCTGTTGCGTGCTTCCGATCCTGCTTGTGCAGGCAGGACTGAGCACCGCGCTTGTCGCACATCTCGGCATCTTTGCCCGCGTCAGGCCATACTTGCTCACACTCACCGCCCTGCTCATCGCCGCCGGTTTCATCGCAGCGTTCTGGGGCGGGCGCCAACCTCGCCCACTTGTGCTCTGGATGCTCATCATGGCGACCGCGCTCGTCATCGCGGCTGTCGCCGCGCCATACTATGAACGCGAGCTCTTGGAATTGCTGCGGCCATCTCGGTGAGCGCGGTTCGACTCTTTTCACGTATTACGTGCCCACACTGCGGGCACGCCGTCGTCGAACAGATGGCGACTGATGCGTGCCAATACTTCTATGACTGCAGCCATTGCGGCAGCGTCCTGAAACCATTGGCAGGGGATTGTTGCGTTTTCTGCTCCTATGGAGACACGAAA